>Ga0206682_10002785_pt1 | contig 15536 bp, 11 predicted proteins | sample M240m12015metaG_FD_155444 | JGI IMG/M metagenome (GOLD analysis project Ga0206682, IMG submission 155444) | Ammonia-oxidizing marine archaeal communities from Monterey Bay, California, United States - M2 40m 12015 | ecosystem: Environmental > Aquatic > Marine > Intertidal zone | place: USA... | reverse complement strand
TTTTAATCTTTTTATCTTTCTTTGTGATTTCAAAAACTTTTATATTTTCAATTTTTTTTTGTACTAAATCATTTTCAAAATATAATGATTGAAATTCCAACAATTTATCTGAGGAGCTTAGATAATCGAATTCTAGTTTGATTTTCTCGAATTCTGAATTTAAAACTCTAATATTTTCTTTTACTGTAAAAATTTTATCCTCATTTTTTTTTGCAGAATTCTTAATAATAGCTGTTGATAAAATTAATGAAAAAATGACAAATACTAAGACGATTTTTTTCATAGTTTGTTCCCAAAGTTTTCTATCTCAATTAAATTTCTAAATTGATCTAGAATGTCAGTTTCAAAATCATAAAAGTCTTTTTTTTTAATCGCATATCTAAGTTTAGCCGATCTTGAAGGTGAATTTTCTTTAATTTCATCATCAGATGGCACGATTGGTTTTTTTTTGGTTAATTTAAGTAATGTTTCAGGTTGCTCAGTAATAGGGGCATATCTTGATATACTTTTTTTCTCAGATAGACTTTTGAAAAAATATTTAACAATTTTATCTTCCAAAGAATGAAATGTAACTACTGCTAGAACACCATCTTTTTTTAAAACCTTGGTTGCATTAATAAGACCAATAATTAATTCACTTATTTCTCTATTAACTAAAATTCTTAAAGCTTGAAAAACTTTAGTGGCACTGTGAACTTTGTAATTTTTTTTTCTTTTTGTATTCTCTATGATCTCAACAAGTGTTTGTGTATCTATCTTTTTCTTAGATCTCTCCTTAATAATATTTCTAGCTATAAATTTACTTTCTTTTTCTTCACCAAAAAACTTAAATATTTTATCAAGTTCTTTTTCTTCCAATTTGTTAATTACATCTTCAGCAGAATAATTATTTAAACCCATTTGCATATTTAAATTTCCTTTAGACTCAAAAGATAGTCCTTTTTTAGGATCTTTTATTTGAACATAAGAATAACCAAGATCAAATATTACTCCTTTAACATTCTCGTTTTTAAGTTTTAGATTATTCAGTTGGCTAAATTTAATATTTTTAAATAAAAATCTGTCTTCAAATTGATTTTTAATTTGATAAGCTTTTGACTCACTTTCAATATCTCTATCTAAAGCGATTACTTTAGTATTTTCAAAATCTAGGATTTTTTTTGAATAACCACCTTGACCAAAAGTACAGTCAATAAATGTGCCACCATATTGAGGGGAAATAATGCTAATAATTTCTTTTAGCAGTACCGGGTAATGCTTTCGCACTTTCGGTACTATGGTGGCTTCCATTTATTTCTTTAAAGACCATTAATTTTTTTGTCTTCTTAAAAATGCTGGTATCTCAAGATCATCATCTTCTTCATCGCTTGAAGATAATAAATCCTCTGAGCTTGAATTTTCAGTTTCTGAACTAAATAAATCTGGTGCATCCGAATCTACACCAAATTCTTTTAGATCATTTGAAACATCTTCTTCTACACTCTCTTCAACCATTTGTTCTTGAGGTGTTTCTACAGCTTCTTGTGTAAAAGATTTTTCCATTTCATTTACAGAACTATCTTCAACAACACTTTCAGTTTCAAGATTATTGTTATGTATTGCCTCTTCAGATGAAACATTTGAGCTAAAATGATCTTGATTTTGTTCTTGAACAACCTCATTATCTAGTTTTAGCGCATTAGCTCCATGTGAAACAGGATTTGAAATTGAATTTGAAAAGTTAAAAGATGCAGATGATCCAAGATTTGAAAAATCTGAATAACCTGGGTTTCTATTTTGAATACGGTGCACCATATTTATCACAGATTTGGTTTCTGGTTGTTGACCATCTAAAGATGTAGCTACAATCGAAACTCTCATTTTTCCATCTAATTCAGCGTCAGTAATTGCTCCAATAATTAATTCTGCTTCTGGATCAACTTCAGCTCTAACCTTATTGACTGCTTCATCAACTTCAAAAAGTTTAAGATCTTTACCACCAGTAATATTAACTAATAATCCTTTTGCTCCCTTAAGAGTATAATCATCAATTAGTGGGTTACTCACCGCCATCTCTGCTGCTTTAAGTGCTCTACCTTCTCCTTCTGCTTCACCAGTTCCCATCATTGCTTTACCCATTGAAGCCATAACAGTTTCTACATCAGCAAAATCAAGATTGATTAAACCTGGTCTCACCATTAGATCAGTTATACTTTGAACACCATGCATCAAAACATTATTTGAAAGATTGAATGAGTCTTCAAATGTTGTTTGTTCATTGGCAATTTTAAATAAGTTTTGATTTGGAATTACTATAATTGTATCAACATGCTTTCTTAATTCTTCCAAACCTTGTTGTGCTCTTCTCATTCTAGAGGGGCCTTCATATAAGAATGGAAGTGTCACAACACCTACAGTTAAAATATTTAGTTCTTTTGCAGCTCTGGCGATTACATGAGCAGCACCAGTGCCCGTTCCACCACCCATACCAGCAGCAATAAAAACCATGTTTGCACCTTGCAAAGTATTTATAATTTCGTTTAATGACTCGTCTGCTGCTGCTTGACCAATATCTAGTTTTGCACCAGCTCCTAAACCCTTAGTTAAATTTAATCCAATTTGAATTCTTGTTTTGGCTTTACTTAACTTTAAATCTTGCGCATCAGTATTGACTGCAATAAATTCTACACCTTGTAGATTACTTTCAATCATTTCATTAATCGCGTTTCCACCTGCTCCACCAACTCCCATTACTAAAAGTCGTGGCTGTAGCTCCTTAATTTCCGGTGCTTTAAAGTTAATTGTCATCTGTTATTTCCCCTCGTTATTGTTAAAATGTTTTTCCCATTTAAGGTTTGCTCTGTTTAAATTTGCTTTTTTTTTTGCTGTTACCTTAAATTTTTCAAATGTTGCTGGCTCCCAAATTTGAAAGGTTTGGCCTTGGCCAACAAATAGCATGCTATTTTTTATTTTTGCATGTTTTAATAATTTTGATGAAATTAAAATCCTTCCTTCGCTATCAAATTGTAAATTAGTACTCTCAGCTAGAATAGATGTGGCAAAAAAATCTCTTTTTTCTTCAAATGGATTTAAAGAATCTATAGCTGTTGAAATTTTTTCAATTCTATCTTGAGAGCATGCTTCAATTGATGAATTATTAAATGATGGATAACAAATAACTCCATTGTATCCTAAATTAGACAAATGAGATCTAAAACTAGCAGGCACAGAAACTCTCCCCTTTTTGTCTAATTTGTTCTCGTAAGTTGATAAAAACATATATTTTATAATTATAAAATTCCATAATTGGGAATATATGGGAATATATGGGTTATTTAATATCGTGTCAAATACTGATTATTATTGATTTTTCACAGTTATTTGTAATTTTTTTTGATATCAAACGTTTAATAAAAATCAAATTAAAATGACAGATTACAAATGATAAAAAGAATAAATAAGAACAAAGCTGACTCAATAGTGAATCAAAGTAAGAACATTTGCTTATGTTGAAAATTATCTTTAAGGACTTTTGCCAGATAAACTATAAGCCGGGTTCTGTCATTTAAACCTATCATTTGTCTAGGCTTAAGATCACTCTTAAGCTCAAGCAACTAACCCTGATGACTAGCCAAGGATGGCTTTTAGTTTTGCAACAATGTCATCTCTACTTAGTCTTGCTCCCAGTGGGGTTTTCCAGCGTTCATTGTTACCAATAGAACCGGTGTGCTCTTACCACACCTTTTCACCCTTGCCATGTTATGGCGGTTTATTTTCTGTGGCACTATCCCTAGGGTTACCCCCGCCAGGTATTATCTGGCACTGTATCCTTGTGGAGCCCGGACTTTCCTCTTTAATATTTTAAAGCGATAAATCATTTATCTGGCAACCAAAACATATTACTAAACCTAAAAATTTCAAGAAAATTTAATTAAATTTTTTAATTAGATTATGGCTTATTAATAAACATTCTTTATCAATAGTCCCGTTTATTAACTCTTGTCTAAATCGTCTTTGAAAAGCTTTTGTTAAAATTTTAGTATATCTAGTTTTGGGAATTTTGATATTTCTTGGATATCCCATCTTATATAAATAACTAATAAAATTTTTTTTATCCAATTCTTTTATATTTTTCATTCTTTCTTCTTTAATCTTTTTATGATCTAAATCATGCCATAGACCAATTTTTTTTTTAGCCAAATATTTCCAAGGAAATTTTTCTCCAGGATCCATCTTTCTATCTGGAGCAATATCTGAATGTCCTAAAATAAAATTAGATTTTATTTTATATTTTCTTATTAAAAAATTACTCAATCTTGCAATTGATTTTATTTGTTTTTTATTAAAATTTTCATAATCATAATCATGTCCAATATTACTAATTTCAATACCAATAGAATATCTGTTTATAGATTTAAATTTTTTCCAACTTGAAATTCCAGCATGCCAAGAAGTATATAGATCGGGAACCAGAGTTAATATTTCTCCATTCTTTTTTATAAAATAATGACTACTTACTTTTGACCCTTCGTTTGTTAATTTATTAATTGCATCAATTTCTTTTTTCATTCCTGTATAATGAAAAATTATAAATTTGATATTCTTTGGCTTTCTTTTTTTTGGGTCAAAATTTGGTGAATATTTTATTTTCGTTTTCATATATGTGTAGAGGTATAATTTTGACTTTTTATCAACACTTTAAAGACATCATTTATAATTAAAAAATATTTAATAATTAACTTTAATATAATATAATAAAAATATGTTTAAAAATTTAATTCTTATAATAATAGGTATTTGTTTAGTGTCTTTTAATGTCTATGCGGGTTCGGATGGAGAATTGACTTTAAACAAAGAGCAGCCTGAAAAAATAAAAGATTGCTTTGAAAAACTTAACAGAGTTACATTTTCATTTAATCAAAAAATTGATAAATCGATCATTAAACCAGTCGCCAAAAGTTATAGAAATTTACCTGATCCAATCCAGAAAAGTGCTGGTAATGCTGTTACTAACTTATCCAATCTAATAACAATACCTAATAATATTTTACAAGGAGACATGCGTACGGCAATTATAAATACCGCAAGACTAGCTGTAAACTCAACTCTAGGACTTTTTGGTACCATCGATGTTGCAAACAAATTAGGTTTTCCAAAATATGAGAGAGAAGATTACGGTCAAACTTTGGGTGCTTGGGGTTTTGGACCTGGTTGTTATTTTGTTCTTCCAGTCTTAGGTCCTTCAACAATTAGAGATACTGCTGGATCTTTTGTAAATGTAATGGGTGGAGACCCTTGGTATAACGCATCAGTTCATGGAAATAATGAATTTTTAAGTGAAGGATTATTCATGGGCTCCAAGGCTGTTAGTGGTATTGATTTTAGAGCAAATAATATTGAGTCATTTGACAACCTTGAAAATAATTCCTTAGATTTTTATGCTTCTATAAGGAGTTTATATTTGCAAGATAGAGAAAATAAAATTAAAAATAATCAACAAGGAAATTTAGAAATACTTTATAAAGATGAAGACGGTTGGGAAGAATTAGAAAATCAATAAAATCTAAATAATCAATGAATATTAAAAAAATTTTTATTTTATTACTATTGTTAAATTTAAATTATGTTTATGCTCAATCTGTTGAGCCAGATGTATTTGTTCAATCTACAGTAAACAGAGCTTCAGAGGTTCTTGCTAAAAACATTTCTAAAGAGGATAAAATTAATAAATTAAAATTAATAGCTAAAGATACTGTTGATATAAGAGGTATTGGATTTTATACGCTAGGATCCTTTAGAAAAAATTTAAGTGAAAACCAAAAAAATGAGTATTTAGATTTATTTGAGGATTATTTTTTAAAAAGTTTTTCAAGTAGGTTATCTGAGTACACTAATCCAAAGATTGAAGTCCAAAATAAAAAAGTTTTAAGTAAGAACTACACGATAGTTAACAGTTTGCTAGTTGGAACATCTGAAAGACCAGAAGTTAAAATTGATTGGAGAATCTACACAAAAAATCCTGATAATCCATTAATTAGAGATTTAATTATTGAAGGACTTAGTTTGGTAAGAACTCAAAAAGAGGAGTTTGCATCTATTCTAAATTCAAATGATGGAGAGATTAATTCTTTATTTAAAGTATTAAAAGAATTTATAATTAAATAATTATTTTTTGCTAGCTAATTGCTGTAAAAGAAAAATCTCTTTATCAGTAAGAGAATTCCTATCCTCTTTAATTAAATCAACTAAGCTAAATAATGCTATCAAATTGACTATTCCTGCAATTCCACTCAGAACTATAAATGAGATTAAACTTGGATTTACAATTATTAATATAATAAATAAACTAGACCATCCAATGAAAATACCTCTAATAATTGTCCTCTGACTTATAAGATCTTTAATTTTTATAAATTGAAAAAAGAAAACAATTAACAATAGCATTACACCTGCAAGTGCTGCTCTTAGAGATACTAAAACATCCATGCCATCTCCATAGAGCTCTTTATGAATTAAATAAGTAACAACTGCTTTATATGAGAAATAAAAAAAAATAATTGAAGCAATTAGAGATGAAACTAAATAAGCATATTTTGGTAGTATTTTTAAATTGATATTCATCTGAAAAACATCTTTTATTATAATAAATAAATTTAATACATTTTAAATTAAATTATTAATAAACCTCTAGTTGAATTAATAAATTTTTGGTGGGCCCGCCAGGACTCGAACCTGGGACCAATACATTATGAGTGTACTGCTCTAACCAACTGAGCTACAGGCCCAAAATTTACTTTTAACTATACCATTTTTGTTAGGTTATCAATTACAGATAATTATAAAATGGTGGGCCGTGTTGGTTACGCTCCAACTACCCCTGCAATGTCAATGCAGTACTCTACTATTGAGCTAACGGCCCAGTAAGATTAACTTTCTAAGAAACTTTTTAACTGTTTAGATCTGCTAGGGTGTTTCAGTTTTCTAAGAGCTTTTGCCTCAATTTGTCTAATTCTTTCTCTAGTAACAGAAAACTGAAGACCAACTTCTTCTAATGTATGATCTGTGTTCATTCCAACTCCAAACCTCATTCTTAAAACTCTTTCTTCTCTTGGAGTTAATGTCGATAAAATTTTAGTTGTTGCTTCTCCAAGATTAGATTTAATAGCTTGCTCCAAAGGTGCTAATGCCTTTGTGTCTTCTATGAAATCTCCTAAACTGCTATCCTCTTCATCACCTACTGGTTTTTCAAGAGAAACTGGTTCTTTTGAAATTTTTAAAACTTTTCTTACTTTATCTAGTGGCATTCTAAGTTTTTGAGCTAATTCTTCAGGGGTTGCTTCTCTTCCAAACTCACTTAAAATTAATCTTTGTGTTCTAACAATCTTATTGATTGTTTCAATCATATGAACTGGAATTCTAATAGTTCTGGCCTGATCAGCAATTGATCTTGTAATAGCTTGCCTAATCCACCAGGTAGCATAAGTAGAAAACTTGTATCCTCTTCTGTACTCAAATTTATCAACCGCTTTCATCAAACCAATATTACCCTCTTGAATTAAATCTAAAAACTGAAGACCTCTATTCGTATATTTTTTAGCAATTGATATTACTAATCTTAAATTAGCTTCAACCATTTCTTTTTTAGCAATTCTTGACTCTTTTTCACCTTTTTGAACTCTGCTAACTAATTTTTTAAAATCAGTTACAGACATTCCTAATTTATAACTAATCTCAATTAATCTTTCTCTAATATTTTTGAATTCATCCTTATTTTTTGCAAAAAACTGTTTCCAAATTGAATTGGTATCTAAAAATTTTTTTAGATTAGGGTTAATTTCATTACCAATATAAAACTTAATAAATTCATTTCTTGGAATGTTGTGATCCATCGCTAATCTTAAAAGATTTCCTTCTAAAGATATAATTTTTTTATTTTCAACATAATGTTTTTGAACTAACCCCTCTAAAACTGAAGGCGATAATTGAAGCGATTTAATATTTTCCAAGATATCATCTACAATTTTTTGATATCCTTTTTCTTTTGCGGGAGAAAAATTTTGAGAATTCAAAACACAATCAAGTTTTTCTTTTTGGTATTTTATTAATTTTGTATATTCTTTAGTTAATGTATTAACTGTTTTTAAAACTTTTGGTTTAATTTCAGTTTCCATGGCAGCAAGTGTTGGGTTAAAATCATCATCATCACCATCACTAGAGTTTTCATCTTTGTCTGTCTCACCTGCATTTTTTTGTTTTGCGCTAGGTCCTGTCGACTCGTCTTCCATATAATTAGTATCAATATCAATAATTTCTCTAACTAAAATTTCATCTTTCTGTAATTGATCATTCCACTCGTAAAACTGTTGAGCAGTCATAGGGCTCTGAGACAATGCAATCAACATTACATCCTTCCCAGCTTCAATTCTTTTTGCAATTGCAATTTCACCTTCTCTTGAAAGTAACTCTACACCTCCCATTTCTCGTAAATACATTCTGATAGGATCATCACTTTTCTCCATCGTCTTGCCTTCTTCTTTAGACGATCCTTCTTTTTTTCTTAAAACCTTGAAATCAGATTTCTTTTCAACTAATGCAACACCTTCATCCAAGATATGAATGAATGCTTGTGATAAATTTTCATCAGATAGATTTCTTTTTCCTAGTGATTTATTTAATTCTTCGTAAGTTATGAATCCTCTATGAGTTCCACGACCCATCAATCTAGCAAATGATTTAGTAATTATTCTTTCCACAGCAATATAAGTTTGAAAGACTTATATAATATCAAATTAACAAAAATCCATTGCTAATTTATTCAGATTAATTGATTTTTCTCTCGTTTTTAAGCTCTTTTAGCTCATTAAATGTTGTTTCACTCATATCCTTTGAAAACCTCGATTCTAATTCTTGGATTCTGAACTCTAAATCATAATTGAATAAATCTTTTGAAATATCATCTAGCAGTTCAATCACTTGATCATCATTATCAAGTTTATTTTTAAGAATATGTTTGATTGGAGCAAACTTATTTATTTTATCTAATAGTTGTTTATCCAAATTTAGACCTTCGATAGTCATTTGCTCACCAGTCTTTAATCTCTCTATAATAGAGTTGAATATTTGTTTATTTATTTCTGTGAATAATTTAATGTTTTCAATTAAGTGAATATTTGCTTGGAAAAAAGATAGGTTATTCAAAAGTAAATACAGTAAGGAAAACTCTTTCAACTCTACACCTGATATGGACTGGCTTTCATTAAAATATTTTTTAGTTGAATCAAGTGATTTTGTATTTTTTACATAAAACTTTTTTTTATTTTGATTAGAATGAGGTGTTAACTCTGCAATTTTCTCCAAAAAATATTCAAGGACGTATTTTTTAATAAAATCATCTTTAATCGTGTTTGCTATAGATCTAAGTTTTTTCTCAAATATTGCCATTGAAGAAGGATTATTTTCAGTTTGTTTTTTATAGTGACCAAAAATAAATTGATGAATGGATAGTTTGCTTTGTTTTGTAAAATCTACAAAATAGTTTTTGCCGTGTTTATTAACATAACTATCAGGATCTTCTTTATCTGGTAAAAATAAAAACGATATTTGTTTTTCAGGTTTTAATTCCCTTATAGAGTTTTCAGCAGCTCTTAGAGCAGCTTTATATCCGCTCTCATCACCATCAAAACAAATTATAATATCATCAAAGAACTGATTTAAAGTAAGGATTTGTTTATCTGTAAGTGATGTTCCAAGGTTAGCAACCACATTTTCAATTCCATTTTTACTCAATCCAACAACATCCATATATCCTTCAACTAAATAAATGTGATCTAATTTATTAGATAATTTTCTAGCTAAATCTAAATTGTATAGATTTGAACCCTTTTTAAAAAAAATTGTTTCAGGTGAATTAATATATTTTGCTAAGTAATCTAAATTTTCTATTATTCTTCCACCTAAAGCAATGGGTTGTCCAGAAATATTATTTATTGGAAAAATTAACCTGCCCCTAAATCTCTCCACATATATTTTTTTTTTTTCATCTAGATAAAACAATCCACTTTCCACCAAAGCTTGTTCGCTGAATTCATTTTTTAATTTATCAAAAAAACTGGGATTTTTTTCTATGTAGCCAATTTTAAATTTTTTAACTTCTTCTCTGCCTAATGATCTATTTTTTAAATAGTCTCTAGCGTTTGAATATTTTTCATTTTTTAAAAGCTCACTATGATAAAAATCAACATATTGGCTATAAATTGATAAATATTCTTTCCATTTTTTTTCTCTCTCCTCATCTTGTTTTGAAAACATGTAAGGTTGCATGCCTGCTAATTGAGCTAAATGTTTAACTGCTTCACCAAACTTAAAATTTTGAGTTTTCATTACAAAATCAAAAATATTTCCATGCTCTGAGGTTGCAAAACAATGGTAAAATTCTTTTTCGTCATTGACAGTAAAAGAAGGAGTTTTTTCTGTTTTAAAAGGAGAGAGGCCAACATATTCTTTGCCTCTTTTTTTTAAAGCTACGGATTTAGATACAACTGTTGAAACTTTAAGCCTTGTTTTAATTTCATCAAGATACTCTTTTGGGTATTTCATTAACTATTTAATAATTCCTTAATTAGAGGACCTGCTTTTGCAAAATCAATATCATCAGCATGTATTTTTTTTAGTTCTCCCATTACCTTGCCCATATCTTTCACTGAACTTGCCCCAAGTTTTGAGATAACATCAGCGCATATTTTTTTCGTTTCTTCTTGACTAAGTTGCTTAGGTAAAAAACCCGCTAAAATATCAAGTTCATTTTGTTCAACTTCTAAAAGATCTGTTCTGTTATTTTTTTTATAGATATCTATCGATTCGGCTCTTTGCTTAACCATTTTTTTTAAAAGCTTCTTGATATCCTCATCATCAGTATCTTTCTTGTTAGGACCTGACCTGTTCACAATATCTAAATCTTTAATCGATGATAAAATTAACCTGTAGGTTGATATTTTAGTTTTATCTTTAGCTTTTAAAGCATTTTTGTATTCAGTCTCGATAGTTTCTTTCAATGTCATAATTTTTTTAATCTACTTGAAAGATAAAATTCTTCAAAAGAAAAATTGTTTTTTTACAATTTTATAATACATCTCTGTTGCGATAATAATGCAATTATTGTATTAACCTCTAACTCAAGAGTTGTAATTGATTAAAAAAGCAAAAAAATCTAACTCAAATAATTCACAAATCAGCACAGGCATTTTAGTTCTTGAAAACAAAAGGGTTTTTAAAGGAATAGGGATTGGTTACCAGGGTAATGCTACAGGAGAAGTTTGCTTTAATACATCATTAACAGGCTACCAAGAAATTATGTCAGATCCTTCTTATGCTGGGCAAATCATAAACTTTACCTTTCCTCATATTGGAAATGTTGGAACAAATAAAGAAGATCACGAGTCTGATAAAATATGGACTAAAGGAGTAGTGATTAATTCAGAGATAACTTCTCCCTCGAACTATAGATCTTTTCAAAATCTAGATGCGTGGCTGAAGAAGAACAAAATAGTTGGAATTACAGGATTGGATACCAGAAGTTTAACTAATTTCATAAGAGATAAAGGTGCCCCAAAAGGAACTATTGCTTACAACAAACATGGTAAATTCAATATTAGCAAATTAACTAATTCAACAATTAAGTGGAGTGGATTAAAAAATCTTGATCTTGCAGAAAAAGTTACAACACCAAAGAGTTATATTTGGAAGGGCCTTAAAACTTGGAAAAAAGAGGCAGGTTTCATTAAAAATAACAATAATATATTTCATGTAGTTGCAATTGATTATGGGATTAAGAAAAATATTTTAAGATATTTTTCTGACTTTAATTGTAAAGTAACTGTTGTCTCATGCAAAACACCTTCTGATAAAATTTTAGCTCTTAAGCCAAACGGTATATTTTTATCTAATGGTCCAGGAGATCCTGCTGCAACTGGCAAATATGCAATTAATATAATTAAAGATTTAATTAAAAAAAATTTACCAATATTTGGTATTTGTTTGGGCCATCAAATTCTTGCATTAACATTAGGTGCTAAGACCAAAAAAATGAAATTGGGTCATAGAGGAGCTAACCATCCAGTTAAAAATTTGATTCATGATAATGTTGAAATTACTAGTCAAAATCATGGCTTTGAAGTAGTTAAAGAAAATTTACCAAAGAGTATTCAGGTTACACATAAATCTCTATTTGATAACAGTATTGAGGGTATCAAATTAAAAAACAAACCAATATTTTCTGTTCAATATCACCCTGAGTCAAACCCTGGACCACAAGACAGTGTTTATTTATTTCAAGAATTTATTAACAACATGAAAAAAAATGCCAAAAAGAAAAGATCTTAAAAAAATATTAGTTGTTGGAGCTGGCCCAATTATTATTGGTCAAGCTTGTGAATTTGATTACTCAGGAACACAAGCTTGCAAAGCTTTAAGAGATGAAGGTTATAAAGTTGTGCTTATCAACTCAAATCCCGCAACGATAATGACTGATCCTGATGTTGCAGATAAAACTTATATTGAGCCTATTACTTTAGAAGTTTTAGAAAAAATTCTTAAAAAAGAAAAGCCAGATGCAATTCTTCCAACGATGGGTGGTCAAACAGCCCTTAACCTTGCAATGGAAGCTGAGAAAAAAGGAATTCTTAAGAAATATAAAATAGAATTAATTGGCGCAAATTCTAAAGCTATATCTAACGCTGAAGATAGAAAGAAATTTAGAAAAAATATGATCGATATTGGTTTAGATCTACCTAAATCTGAAATCGTCAATAACATCAACCAAGCATCTAAAGTTTTAAAAAAGATAGGATTGCCAGCGATTATTAGACCTGCTTTTACACTTGGAGGTCTTGGTGGTGGAATTGCTAAAAATGAAAAAGAATATCTAAAAATTATAAAAAGCGGATTGCACGAATCTCCTGTCAGCCAAGTTCTAGTTGAAGAATGCTTAGAAGGTTGGAAAGAATTTGAGATGGAGGTTGTAAGAGATAAAAAAGATAATTGTATCATTATCTGTTCAATTGAAAATATTGATCCGATGGGAATTCATACCGGGGACTCAGTGACTGTTGCCCCTGCTCTCACCTTAACCGATAAAGAATACCAAGTAATGAGAAATGCATCTATTGCATGTTTAAGAAAAATTGGAGTTGAGACAGGTGGATCAAATGTTCAGTTCGCAATTAATCCAAAAAATGGTCGAATGGTTGTAATTGAGATGAACCCAAGAGTTTCACGTTCATCTGCACTTGCATCAAAAGCAACTGGATTTCCAATTGCAAAAGTTGCAGCAAAACTTGCTGTTGGTTACACTTTGGATGAATTAAAAAATGAAATCACAAAAGTAACACCCGCATCATTTGAACCTAGTATTGATTATGTGGTAACTAAAATTCCAAGATTTACATTTGAAAAATTTTCAACTTCTCCTGCAACTTTAGGCACATCAATGAAATCTGTTGGTGAGGCAATGGCAATCGGTAGAAACTTTAAAGAGTCGCTTCAAAAAGCACTGGTTTCACTTGAAACAGGGTTTTCAGGATTAGATAGAATATTTGATCTAAACAAAAAACAAATTGAAAAGAAACTTAAAGAAAGTATTCCAAATAAAATCTTACTAGTTGCTGAAGCAATTAGAAAAAAGATCGATTTAAAGAGAATATTTACTTTATCTAAAATTGATCCATGGTTCTTAGAACAAATTAAAGAAATTGTAGATAATGAAACTAAAATTAAAAGTAAAGGATTACCTAAAGAATTTAATGAGTTTAACCGCATTAAATCAATTGGTTTTTCTGATAAGAAGCTGTCTGAACTTACAAAAACTTCTGAAGATGTTGTTAGACGAAAGAGAACAGCACTTAAAATATTACCGGTATTTAAGAAGGTTGATACTTGTGCAGCTGAATTTAAATCGTTTACTCCTTATATGTATTCAACTTATCAAAGAAATTTTTCATTAAATTCAGAATGTGAAGCCGATCCATCAGCTAAGAAAAAAATCATAATATTAGGTGGAGGACCCAATAGAATAGGACAAGGAATAGAGTTTGATTATTGTTGTTGTCAGGCAAGTTTTGCATTGAAAGACGCTGGTTTTGAGACAATTATGATTAATTGTAACCCTGAAACAGTTTCAACCGATTATGACACCAGCGACCGGTTATACTTTGAACCTTTAAAAGAAGAGTATGTCTTTAATATTATAAAAAAAGAAAAAGAAAAAGGAAACCTAATTGGGATTATTGCTCAATTTGGAGGCCAAACTCCAATTAAACTTGCTAAATTTTTACATGAAAACAAACTTCCAATTTTAGGAACGCAGTACACATCAATTGATTTAGCAGAAGATAGAAATCTATTTAGAAATCTTCTTAATAAATTAAAGTTAAAGCAAGCTGAAAGTGGAATTGCCAAAACATATAAGCAAGCTATCCAAATAGCAGAGAGAATTGGTTTGCCATTAATGGTTAGACCCTCTTATGTATTAGGTGGAAGAGCAATGGAAATTGTTCATGAAAAAAGTCAGCTTAAAAACTTTGTGGAAGAAGCCTTTAAGGCAGCTGAAGAAAACCCAATTTTAATTGATAAGTTTATCGATCATGCAATGGAAGTTGATGTTGATGCAATATCAGATGGTAAACAAGTTCATGTGGCAGGTATTATGCAACACATTGAAGAAGCTGGAATTCACTCTGGAGACTCAGCTTGTAGCTTGCCTCCAATATCAATTAAACCATATTTAATTAAAGAAATTGAAAATCAAACTAAGAAATTAGCATTAGCTTTAAAAGTTAAAGGTTTCATGAATATTCAATTTGCAATTAAAAAAGATGAAATCTATGTAATTGAAGTAAACCCTAGAGCAAGTAGAACTGTGCCATTTGTATCTAAAGCAAAAGGTCTTCCACTTGCTAAAATTGCCTCACGGGTAATGGCTGGTGAAAAATTATCTAAATTTAATCTAAAAGATAAATCTAAAGGAATGTATGCTGTAAAAGAAGCAGTATTTCCTTTTAACAAATTTCCAAACAGTGATTTACTTCTAGGGCCTGAAATGAAATCAACTGGTGAAGTAATGGGATTTGATAAAAACTTTGGAATGGCATTTGCTAAAAGTCAAATTGGTGCTGCAAATTCTCTTCCTAAACAAGGGCTTGCATTCGTTTCATTAAAAGACTCTCATAAAGATGAAGGAATAGATTTAGCAAAAGAGCTAATTAAATTAAATTTTACAATTTGTGCAACTAAAGGAACTGCGGAATACATTAGAAAACATGGAATGAAGTGTAAGATAATTAATAAAGTTAGTAGTGGTTCACCTCATATTGTTGATGTTCTGGACTCTAAAAAAATCGTACTTGTGATTAATACTGGTGGAGGAAATACTGAGCACAGATTAAATGATGCAATTGCACTTAGAAGAGCAACCCTTAAGAACAAAGTTCCATATTGTACCAACATGTCTACTGCTCAAGCTTGTTTGGAGGCAATCAAATCACTTAAAACAAAAAAATTTGAAG
>Ga0206682_10002782_pt1 | contig 15544 bp, 9 predicted proteins | sample M240m12015metaG_FD_155444 | JGI IMG/M metagenome (GOLD analysis project Ga0206682, IMG submission 155444) | Ammonia-oxidizing marine archaeal communities from Monterey Bay, California, United States - M2 40m 12015 | ecosystem: Environmental > Aquatic > Marine > Intertidal zone | place: USA... | reverse complement strand
ATCATCATCTGCTTCGAAGAATTGTGCCTTTTCAAAATGGTATGTCTGTGTCGCAATCTGAGGGCTTTCTCCAGACCAGTGAGAAACGTCGATGATAAACTCACCATCCTGAAGTGTGTCAATCACAAGTAATAACCGAGTCACATTCATCATACGATTCTCATCTGTATATTGGGCGATAACAAATGATGAGTTTTGAGAAAAATCGTGATTCAGCAGACGCCCAGTGGCTTCAGGTTGATTCTCATACCCTATAAATGGCAAGGAATGGGAAAATGAAGTCCTATACCAGTCATTTGAACTTGGTAAACTGTAAACGACTGTCCCAGGATCTGTTACAAGATTAGAATGCCCTGAAGAAATTTCAATATTCAATTTGTCATAGTGCCCGTGCCATCCACCGTGTGGCCCATAATCAACCAAAACAAATATGTCATTCTGGCGAATAATACTAATCCCAAAAGATTCATAATTCAAAGAGGTTAAATGAGTAGAAGGATGATTTATTGGCATCATCCATAGAGAGGAACGTAATGATAGAAAATCGCTCATGTTTCTAGCTTGTTGGAGGAGTGATGAAGGCATTTCCTTTGGCCAATTTCTATTTGTGAATTCAAGTAACTCTCGAATGGAAGATAAATCAGTTCCTTGGATGTCATCGTTTAATCTCGGGAAGGTCCCATCAGGCTTGATGAGAGCGAGGTGCGACACAAAGGGTTCGGAAATTACCATAGGAGAGCCGCTTTTTGTTGTCCAAGAATAATTTGCCAGATCTATATCGAAATATCTTGCTGCTTCGATATTGATAGCCATCGCTGTGAGAGTATAATTGTGATAAGCAATCGATCCCTCATGCCATAATCCATCCTCATCAAACCCATTTCCCAATTGATGATAGAGCCCATTCCATTGGTTTAATGATTCTTCCATCATTGACAAATTATTTGTTGACACAGCGGCCATTCCAATAGCAGCATTGTGGTAAGAAAACCAATTTGATAGTGAACCTCGGTTTTGATTCGCAGGTATTTCAAGTGTTTCGACCATAGGCAAAATCAAGCCTAAAGTGATGCTCATATTTTCCTCATCTGTTAGCATAGGTTGAATGAGGTATTGAATCCAAGCCAAGTCGATTAGCAAAACTGCCTCGTCAAGAGATTGTCTCGTTAATTTACCGCCTGCTGAGTCTCGATTCCCAAATTTATCCTGGACAGGCAGACCATCGTAAATATCTGCATAATGAAGCAAAATATCCCTGGCACGCTCTCCGCTCTTTGTTTCATTTGTTAAAAAATATGTTACTGCTGATTGAACGGCTGACTGTCTAATAATTTCTTTATGTCGATAAGCAACCCATGTCGTCTCATATTGTTCACCAGTTAGGATTTCATCAGTTCCATTACAAGAGAAATGGTCTGGCATGGGGTATATGTACTCAATTTTTTGTCCGCCACTACACGCAAAGTAGTGAGTCCAATTACCCCCTTCAAGAGGAATATCGCTTATATTGAAATCTTCTGAACGGTGGTGTTGAATCATTGAAGTCAGCATATCAAGTTGTTGACGAGAAATGTTTTCATCCGAAATCCCTCCAATAACAGAATCTCGACCCTGTGTATCAAATTGTTCAACCTCAGTTTCAATTAAATCAACCATTATCGGATTATCTTCTTCCTGTGCAAGACATCCACTTAGTATAGGTAAACAAAAAACCAACACTAGAATGATTGGTTTAACGCCCATGAAAGTGTTAGATGAATGGGTATGTTAAACATTCTTCACCGTAATTTTATTCGCTTGATATTAATATAACACCTGCTTGTTGAATCAAATATGGAGTTCCTGTTAGTCGTACCATTCAACACATCAATTACGAAAATGTTACCTGTGGATGAAGATATTCTTAACGATCCAAGCTCACTAACATATCCAGCAAAAAATGCCACGCTGATAAAAAATGGGGCTATTTCCATATGGATGTATTCAAGGAACTCGAAAGTCCCTACAAATGAACCCATCATCAATGAGAGAGGAGTCTTTCTAACCAAAGGAACTGCCATAGTCAATAAAGCAGGGATTTTAAATTCAGAGGAAACCTATAATCATCTTCGTGAAAATAAAAATCAAGTGCAAGGCGATTTTCTTCTTCTGGGGGTTGAGAATGATGGAGGAGGGGAAATTTTCTCCACAACTATGACGTTTTGTCCATTGTTCGTCCACAAAGGGAAAAATCACACTGTGTTGTCAACAGATTTAGGTTTGCTAAACAAGTGCTTAGTCAGTAGGCGAGAAAAGGGAATCGTGAAATTTTATGACCCTGATTACATATTTGAATCAATTGAGAACGAGTGGGGGACAAGGGTTTTCCCTGAGAAGACAATGTTTTCAGACATTTCGAGAGCACTTACAACTACAAAATATTGGTTTGAAGATTTCGAACTCTGTTCAAAATCGATTCAATACGAATTATTCCGAAAGGATTTAGAGGAGATGTACCTCGAAAGCAAAGATTTGTTTTATGATCATTGTTTCGGTTTGATAGAGGATTCAATCCGAGCGGTATTTAACGAAATGAAAGGCGCTAACATTGAACTATTAATGTCTGGAGGTTTGGATTCAAGATTAAGCACAGTACTCGTGAGTCATATCTCTAAAGACTATGATATCTCATTATCAGCAACACTATTCGGCCCCGAAGATCATCCAGACGTTGTTATCGGAAAACAAGTTACAGATTTAATGAATATTCCAAGCCAAAACAAAACTGGCGATGGTAAAATTTGGATGCCCAGGTCAAAAGATGACTACAAAAAAGGGATGTTGGTCTCTTGGGGGGATTGGAGTTCAAACAATTGGAGAACTTCTAAAATTTTCCAAGAGAGGCTTGTAATCTCAGGGCAAGATAATTACAAACGTCACAATTGGGCGAAGATATTCAGCATGAACCGTTGGTATGCAGCACGGATGTCCTATACAGCGACAATTCCAATATTAAGTCATCAAATCATTAATGATATGATCCTTATTTACGGAAAACATGATTTCCATAAAGCAACGTTTGAATTTGCATATGAGTTAATGAAGCGTTACAATCCTGATGTCCTTGAAGTCCCTTTGGTCGGGATGGAAATTCCGCAACACCCAGTTCCAGCATATTCCTCTGTAAAAGCCTCAAAAATGATGCCTTCTATTGATGCTGAGGCCTACTTTGACATAGATTTAGCCATTTCACTTCTTGGAGAATTAGAATTCCATGAGGAAAGATTCGTTACAATAGAAAATATCCTAAAAGACAAAAGAAAACGTAGAATTATTATGGATTTTGCCTCGTTGTCTTAGTGAATTCGTGATTCTTTTCCCGGCGGTCCAATCGACGCATGTTGAGATCAATAGCAACAATATGTGCCACCCAGATGCAAACCAGAAGAAAAGATAACTCATCACTAATAGAATCAGTATTTGCATTCTTCGTTTTCGAGATGCAATGCCAAGAGTGAGAAAGACGACTGCCGGAAGGAAGTAGAGATAATAATCTGGAGTTACAAAGTCGATAATATATTTCACACTCACTGTATCTTAATATTCAAAGGTCGGTCGGCCAACTGCATAAGTCTTCCAGCCAACTGAATTTAAAAGGTCAAGATCTAACACTCTCCTACCGTCATAAATAAGAGGAGTTCGCATGTTTTGACAGAGGTTTCGCCAATCGATTTCCAAACATGCGTTATGAGCTGTAACAAGAATAACAATATCAAAATTTTCGGCTTTTGAGATATCTTCGACCGATTCCACATTTTTTGGGATTAAGCCGGGCTCGATATGAGGATCCCAGGCAGCAACATGAATCCCTTTTCCAATGAGCGTTTCAGAAAGTGGTTCGGCGGGTGTTTCGCGAGGATCACCTACTTCTGCTTTGTATGACCATCCAAGAAGTAAAACGCGTGCATCGTCTGCAGAAACTCCATGCTTCCATAGCAAATCAATAACAACGCTAGCAACGTGGCTGGGCATGGATCTGTTGACTGCTCTTGCCGCAGATATGAGCCCTGCTGGAACTCCAACATCTGATGCACGTTGAATCATGTAATATGGGTCAACTGGAATGCAATGCCCTCCCACACCTACTCCAGGAGTGTAGCGATGGAAATTCCATTTTGTTGCAGCAGCAGATAATACGTCCTCGACGTCAACGTCCATGGCAGGGAAAATTCTAGCCAATTCATTAACCAATGCAATGTTGATGTCTCGTTGAACATTCTCTATGACTTTGGCAGCCTCAGCAACCTCAATTTTCCCAACATAGCGAACGTCTTCCTCTGTGAGGTTCTTATAAAAATTAACGAGCCCATGCCCTATTTTCTTATTATTGCAGCCAATTACTCGAGCGACTTTTCGGACGGTTCTTTCTGTATCCCCTGGATTGAATCGCTCCGGACAATACGCTATGTCAACATTCAACCCTTCCTTGAGACCATTTTTCTCAATAAGAGGCCTCCAAACTTGATTTGTTACGCCGGGATATACTGTTGATTCCAACACAACTGTAGTATGTTTTGTCTTATTGATACTCGAGAATATCATCTCACCTGCGCTGATTACATGCGATAAATCTGGTTTCAAATCATCTGTTATCGGAGTTGGTACTGTAACAAGAATCACATCAGATAAATTAGCGACGTCTCGTACAGAAGCCGAGATATTCCAGCCCTCGGCACCCCACGGTGGAATCATCTCATCCAATTCCGAATCTCCAACTGGGTTCCTTCCTTTTTTCAATGTCTCGATTACATGGCTTGATGTATCGCACCCCCAAATTATGTAACCCGATTCATGGAAACCAATAGCAGTTGGGAGGCCAACATACCCTAAACCAATAACTCCGACAACTGGATTTGTATTTGGAGTGAAGTCATGGTCAATCAATTGGGTTCCCATGATGTGCCCTAACTGTTGTACCTCATCAACTACACGGGTTGGGGGCTGATGTTAGAGGGATTTCATAAAGGTTAATTCGGAAGCAACGCTCATGGGGGAAGGGCTAGAGCATCGATTGGAAGTAGTCGGTGAAAGATCTTCTTCGATTCTCTCTCCTTTATCATCTGCATCAATCCTTTTTTATCATCAATATCTCATTCAGAATTTAATACGAAAGGATATCAAGGCCAGATACAGTAACTCCTTTCTAGGATATGCTTGGACTGTCTTAGAGCCCGCGTTACTTTCCGCCGTATACTACTTTTTGTTCATCATGATTGCAGATGACCCAGATCCTCTATACGCGGTTTGGGTTATTATTGGGGTGATTGTTTGGAGTTGTTTTGGCAAATGTTTGCAAAGTACCGTATCGTCTTTAACAAGAAATGCATCAACTATTCATCTAGTCTATTTCCCTAGACTGATTTTTTCTTTCGCTTCAGTCGGTTCAACGATTTGGATTACCCTAATGAGTTCAATCGTCCTTATCCCTTTGCTCTTTGCATATGATTTAGAAATTTCATGGCAACTTCTATTGGTTCCAATTGCAATCCTTCTTGCAGCATTCAATGCCGTTGGCCTTGGCTTATTATTAGCTCCAGCAAATTGTGTTAATAGAGACATTGAACATCTCATTCGATTCATTGTTAGAGCTGGATTTTTCGTTTCGCCTGTTATGTGGACATGGGATATGGCAATGAAACGTGGCTGGGCAGCAGACGTAGTTATATGGAATCCAATGGTTTTCCCAATTACGTTAGCACGAGATGGATTTTTGGGTAAAGTTACTGAATTTCCGATGAATGGTATCATGATTTCTATCGGTTGGGGCTTGGCCATGTGGATTATTGGAACGATGGTTTTCAACAGATTTGAACGTTCGGCGGTGAAGTACCTATGAATGAAATCTCAATTCTTGTCGATGAAGTTTCTTTATCGTTCCCAAAGAAAAAAAGTATACTAAATATATTCAAAAAATCTTCCACAAACGATTTCCTGGCATTAGATAAAATAAGATTTTCAGTGAATAAAGGAGAAGTACTCGGAATCATCGGAAGAAATGGGTGCGGTAAATCCACACTTCTACGAGTTATTGCAGGAATCTTTAGGCCAGATGAAGGTCAATGTAAATCATCAGGTAAAATTTCCTTATTGGCTGGCTTAGGTACTGGATTTACTGGACATTTAACGGGAAGGCAAAACGCTTTCTTGTACGGTAGTATTTTGGGAAATGATGAGAAAATCATGAAGGAACTGATGCCCGAAATCATATCATTTAGCGAATTAGAATCATTTATTGATGAACCACTGAGAACATATTCCGCAGGTATGAAAGCAAGATTAGGGCTTGCAGTAGCAAGTGCATTAAATCCAGAAATTCTGCTTATTGACGAGGTGCTAGGCGTAGGAGACCCGGTGTTCAAAGAAAAATCAAAGGCCAAAATCCTCGACATGGTTGCAGGTGCAGGTACAGTTGTTCTCGTGAGTCATTCTTTCGGATTGATGACATCGATTTGCGACCGAGTGATACATATGAGCGAAGGGAAAATATGTTTTGATGGAAATCCAAAAGAGGCTATTGAATCGTATTATGAATCGGAAGAAAAGAGGAATTGACATGCAACGAAATTATATTCATGTTGAAAAAGAGGCTGAGCATTCATACTCTTTTCTGTTCGGTGATCAACTAAGACAAATGATTGTAGCGCCATGGAAAATTCCCTTTCTACCTTTCTCGGTTGTAAAGAGTGTCACAACTCATCGAAATAAACGCAAAATCACTGAGAATAGCCAATCAATCGTAGATTGTATTTTTGTTTACGACCTTGAAAAAATGAGGTTATCCGATCAAAAATCATTCGTAAATCAATCCATGAATTATTCAAGTAATAGCATTGGTATCGGCATTGGAAATCCTGCAATCAATTCGGATTATAAACATGTAATCCCTACTCGAAAGATGCTCGATATCAAACCAAGGGAATGGAATATAATGTTAGAGAATTTTTTACTTGGTGTAGTTCGTGCATACAAGCCTAAGAAATTTGTTTTCATTGGGAAATACCCCTATGCCGGACTTATGGCTGTGTTAAGGAAATGTGAACCTAAGGAAGGTTTTTTTTGGATTCATGTTCGTGGTGATGTCGACGTTATTGAAGAGCGTTCTCCTAAATTTAACAGTACAAGAGAACTAAGTCATTTCACAGATCATGATGCAATTGTGCGAAATACAATTTACTTCGATGAAGATCCTCCCGAACATCTCAAACCTTCATTAAAACAAAATGGCATAAGTATCATTCAGGCTAAAAACCACGCTGAATATGTCAGTTTGAACAAAGGTGATTTTGAATACAAAGAGATGTTGATGAAAAATCAAACTATCTTCGTAAATCCAGAAAATCAAATCGATTTGGGGCACCTGCCTGATTACCTTCTTACAAATTTGATTATTTCGGATTCAGCCAAGCGCGCTGAAATCATTGATTCAGTCATAACATTCCGAAAGAGGCTTGGCGGTAAAAAGTGCCCTTTGATGAGTGTCGAAGCTAAACTCGATCTCTGGCTTGAGCAAACAGTTAGCGATTAAATAGGTTTATTGAAAGAAGTCGTGAACATTCTTCTTGAGTCATGGGTTCTGCGACAGCCTCTATTTTATTTAGAAGTTCCATTCTATACCGTTCGGGTATAATCTCCACAAATGATGGGAAATACCTCTCGATCATTGAGTAATCATCATCTAATAATATACTCAAATCTGGGTATTTTTTCTTTATAGATTCCTGTTGTGCTATTGGAAGACGTTGAATCGCGTAAAGAGTTGAAATAGCTTGTTTAAGTGGCCGTTTATGTAAAAATATTTCAATTTCCCCTTGAATCACAACTTCTTTGCCCTTCAAGGAGTTCTTCCTAAAACACTTCCAACACTTCCCACAGACTCTACCTCTCTCTTTTGAACGGAGGCAACTCTCTGCGTAGTCATCATAATCAGAAGATTCAACGATTTTTTGATTGATGATTTCTGAAGCGCCCACCGTTGGAAATAGTAAATCTAAACCTGCTTTTTGCAAGATAGAAGAGTATGTTTTCCAATAAGAGGATTCACTGAAATTTCTACCTTTGTGACCATGGAATAAGTATGAATTCTCGAGCGGCATTCCCATCGCAACACATCCTAACTCGAAGTAATCAGCCAAGAGAATGACATGAATTGCGCCTGCTAAATCCGTACTAAAACCAGCAGATTTCTCATGATCGAGACGAATTTGTTCGTGGTTGCTTTTCACCACGACAACTTGTTTCCCATCATTACGCAACTTATCGATGAATCTGAAGGCATTAGAATGATCTAAATTAGATTCAAAACCATGCCGTTGGTGATAGAATAATAATGTTTCATGCGGCATTAATTCCATACAAGCTGTCGAGTCAACTCCGCCGCTAAATGCTAAACCTGGTCGCCAACCTTTCCGTCTACTTGGAATCCAACCATCCAGAATATTTGCTTCCCATGGAGAGCAGAGAAAATGATGCGCAATACGGAATAAATCAGGATGTGTTTCTGTTATTTTCCAGCCTTTAGGCATCTTAAATGAAATTTCTCTTGTTCCAGAATCGAAAATTAACATATCGCCTTGCTGTTTCCAACGCTTCGTAATCTGATAATTATCCTTGGGCTTATCTGGAAGAGAAATTGGTTTAGAAATATTTTCTTCTAAGACGCCTGAATAAATTGATGGATCATTCAACCAAGGGAAAAACAAATCTAAGTCAGAAACGATTGGTTTCGGGGTATCCTCGAAGTGTTTGGTCGCTTTCCATTTCGCCCTCATTTCTTTCTCAGTAACCTCATCTAATTGATCTAAGAACTCATTTACTCTAACTCTGGCAGTATTTTTTTGTTCACCAGAATTCGTGATTGTTACATTGCCACCATGAAATCTCCGTAATAGAAGGTAAGTACCTGTATGACTAAACCTATGGCCTGCCCTTGCAATTTCAAGATTCATCACATAATCTGTCCCAAAACTATAGTTTTCATCGTACGGGAATTCTAATAAAACCTCACGTTTAATCATACTCGCTGGATGTAACATGACCTTTCCCCCAAATAAAATTTCACTGTAGCCATGCGGTGCCCCGGGAAAATACTCGTGCTCTTTCTCAGAATTCTGATCAATCCAACCACCATAACTTCCAGATGAATCTGGTGTAAGACAATCGATTTGTTCTTGTAAACGGTTTGGAAGCATTAAATCGTCATCGTCCATGATAACTACGTACTCTCCTTTTGCCATTCGCACACCCAGATTTCTTGATTTTGGAATACCTGATGCTTCCGTTGAGTATAGACGTATTCTTGCATCATTGAATGCATTAATTGTACTTATTGTATCATCTGTTGAACCGTCATCGATAATCAACAACTCAAAATTGTCATATGTCTGATTTAATGTACTCCTCACTGCATCAGATAGCAGATTAGCTCTATTACGAGTGATTATCACCACTGAAAGAAATGGTCCGTCGCTAACAGACCTATTCCCCTTTTTTGTAAATGTAATTTCTGTCTTCCCTGTCAAATAATTTTTATTATGAACTTCCCAATCTGACAAGTTTTGCCTATCCAATGCTCTTTGAACTACTCTCTGGGTCTCATCCAATCGTGTTCGATGTCTTCCTACGCTCGCAGCAGAAGAGGATTCCCCTCGCCGGCAAAGTATTTCATTATGAGATCTTAGATTCCCGATTTCACTTAATTTCAAGAAGAAATCATGGTCAGAAGCAATTTCTAAATCTTCAGAAAATCCATTTACTCTGCTCCAATCTCTTTTCCTAAAGAGTCGGGGGGGGGTAACATTCATTCTACGCAATAATTCCGTACGTATGAAATTAGATGATTGAGGCCTGCTAGTTTCATCCTCTGACACTTCTTTACCAAAAACACAACTACATCCGGGTTCAACATCTATTACCGATAATAATTTTTCAACTGCATCGGATTCCAATACGTCACCGCTTTGTAATTCAAGTATATACATACCTGTTGCATTTTGAATACATTTGTTACTAGCAGCAGCAATCCCTTTTTGTTCAAGGTGAAGAATCTTAATTCGGGAGTCGTCTCCGTAAGTCTCTTCCAGATACTTATCTGTTCCATCGGTTGAACCATGATTGCAGATTATGATATCAAAGTCTCTGTAGGTTTGCGTTAAGGCTGATTGCATTGTTTGATCTAGAACCTTTTTACCGTTATATACTGGAATAAAAATAGAGACCATTGGAGTTGTGGATTGGACTTCGGGGTCATATTTTCGATATGTGGGGACCATATCAAGAAGCATCGGCCTGGTAATCAACTTACCTGCTTCCCTATCAACAAATTCTCGGCCACCAGGAGGTTCTTGATGGAGCCCCAATGCATCAAGTATTGGAATGAAATAATATCCGGCATTGAATACACGGTAACCAAACTCATTATCTTCTGCCCCCCATGCTGTAAAGGCTTCATCGAAGGGGCCAGCGTCATCAAATATCCTGCGGTGAAATGCTACATTACCACAAGAAGAGGCTCTGAAAGGATGAGGAGATTGACGTAGATCGTCTGTTTCTGAATAAATGGCCTCTCTCCAATCTTTTGATGGTGAATTTTTCATGACTGTATTTTTTGTTGCGACTGGTGGGAGTTCAAGCATTGATGAAGGATTTTCTAATACTGCTTCTGTCGGAACATCGTTTGCGTCCACATATCGACGATGGCCGATAAGGATCACTTTTTCATCAAGGGAAAGCCATTTGGCATAGAGTTCAACTAAATTAGGGACTGGAGCCATATCGCAATCCAAAATAATGATATGGTCGTGTCTTGCAGATCGAACGCCAAGATTTCTAATATGAGCCAGTCGATATCCAAGGTCCTTCTGACGAACATAATTGACATCAAAAAACTCCTCGAACTCAAGAATCAATTGCTCAGGATGATCGCTTGAACCATCATCTGCGATAATTATTTCCATGAGATCAAGAGGATAGGTTTGATGCGCCAGCATACCCATAGTACGGCGGAGCATGTCAATGCGGTTGTAAACCGGCAAAACAATTGATATTGGGATTCGGGGAGTTGCATTCATCGCTCTAGTTTCGAGAAATGTGTAATCGTTTCCAACACCATTGAGCCCAGGCAAAGTCATTCCTTTAGGTAATTTATCTACATATGATGTCATTAATTACCCTCCGTACATTTTAAGGCTGTAGAACGCCCCATTTTCTTTCTTTTCCACTATCATACAGCGAAGTGAATGTTTTTGCTTCGCCGCCGTGCCACCGATGTAATTTATTAAAAATATCAAGCTCTGCGTCGCGATGGACATCATCAATAAGGAAAATGGCATCAGTTGGCAACTCCTCAATGATAGAAAGAATCCCATGCCGTCCAATATTTCCTGGAGGACCGTCGATAATGAAAACATCTATGTCTTTTGAATTGATTACATCCATAATCGATGATAAATTATACCAACCTAACTGGTTATGTTCCGTTGAAATTACATTCTCCGTTATTTCTGCATGTATGTAGTGCGAATCCGAGATCCCGATCCACTCTTTATCATGCTCAACGGATATCAAATCATATCGTTTTGCAAGCATTATGCTACCATGCCCGCTTCCGAATTCAAGTATTGTTGATCCTTGCTCAACATTTTCAACAAGCCAAGAAAAAATCTCATCGGGCATCATCCAATCTGAGTTCAATCGACCACCTTCATTCTAGCAAGCAATTGTTTGGATAACTCTTCTGCACCATTCGCTTGAATTGTTAAATTTACATTCCTAGAATGACCGAGTAATTTTACAATACCTTTCTGAATGTTTTGGGGGGTGCGTTCCTTCACAACGTACCCCCAACCCTCCTCTTCGGCTATTTGGCAGCGGGCTAATTGATCGTCCATTCCCGTTTCCATATTCGGGTAGAAAAGTGCAGGTAGGCCGAAGGCCCGAGTTTCATGGAATGAGTTGTATCCACCTGCTTGGATAACAGCATCGAATCCGTTGAAGTATTGAGAATTCGGATAGTCCCGAATGATGTGAATGTTTGGTATTTCGATATCGATTCTTGTTCCAATCATTGATTCTCCTAATACAATATGGAGGTTATCATGCTTGAGAAGCTCGTCGAGCGTCATGCGGATTTCACTTGAGATATCATTGATTTGACCTGCCCCTAGTTGAACATAGATTGCACGACAGTCGAGGGGAATTCCAAGACGAAATCTCGCTTTTTCCCGTGGTAAAAATTCAGACTCATCAAGTAAAATAATAGGAGACGACCTTAAAATTTCAAGACCATGATCGACCTCGTCCAAGGAATTCTCTATTCCATCTCCTGGGTGAATTATCGCATCAAAATGTTGAATGCTATCGATGGGGATCGTAACACCTTTCCTAAACATCCCTCGCCTCATCCATATTTTCTTTAGAACGGTTCGCCCTTGAATTGCTCTAAGCATCCCTCTGTATGGGAAGGCCCCATCGAAAATAAACATCGAGGGCCTATGAGTCTCAATACATAAGGTGAGTTCTTCTTCTAGAAGGGCATTCCAATCCTCAGAATCCACGCCCTTGAAGTACTTAGGCCCTGAGATATGATGTGCAGGAATACCATATGGTTTCAGAAGGTGAAGGGTGGGCATTGTAGTGAAGAAAATAACTTCTAGAGAAGGATCTTGATTCTTCATTCGCTTTGCAAGAGCAAGCATTCGAGTAAAATGGCCAAAGCCCACACCATTCGTTGGGAACATTACAACACAGTTCCCTTTGATAGACAAACGTCCACTCGCATTGGTTTGTAATGCTCTTGGTTGAGCAATCCATCCAAGTAGTTCAAACCCAATCTTCAGCATAATTAGAGGAAGGGAGAAAATTAGGAATGGAGCCCTCCATGGTCTCCTTATTGCTGTTGTGATGTGAGCCCCCAACCTCAAAGATGGAGAATTTCTTAAGCGATGAATTTCTCTCCTGAGTTGGAGAATACGAGTACTGTCTTCCATGTCAACCTCCCTCCTTCAGCCATGTGTCGTCGACTTCATATTATTGTCATGTTGGTTAAGTTGATGAAATTATACGATTTCGAAAATTATTCGTCAAAGTGGTTAATATCTTCAAGTTGAAATGGTTTATGCATAAGTTCCAGATGGGAACACAAATTATTCCATATTTCTTCTTTCCATTGAACGGGAAGAATGTCTTTCGATCGAGGATATATCATTGTCCACCATGAGTAATCTTTCTTCATAAGGTGGGCTAAATCAGGAACCTCGGAAGACAGGCCTAGTTCTTTCAATGCCCATATTGCATGGGTGGCTGTGGGGAGCGGCCTACGGTTGAGAAAGGTTTGAATTTCTCTTGACTTAATATTAAACGGTCGACCGAGCGGACCATTTTTGTGAAAACATTTCCAACATGAACCGCAACCGTTGTTCCCATCTCCTCTGAGGCATGAATTCATAAATTCGATAAGTTCGGAATTGGAGCATATTTTCAAAGCGCCTGCCTCTGAAACGCCTGCAATGGGAAGGAGAAGATCTAACCCTGCTGATTGGAAACGTTTATTCCAATGTTGAAAGTAATCAACTTCCCCAAATTTTCTGAACTTTCGGCCTTTCCAAAGATATGTGTTATCTAATGGCATACCGAATGCGATTGCTCCTATATTGTACATATCAGAGAGCAAAATTAGGTGTGTTGCACAAGCAAAGTCAGAAGAGAAGCCTATTTGCTTGAAGTGATACGTTCGAATCAATTCGTGATTCGACTCAACATCGATTATACTCCGGCCCTTTTCTCTCAGATGCTTCAGCAATCGGTCCGCATTTCTATGATCTAATATGGAATCGACTGAGCGACGGTGATACCCCAAAATTGTATTTTTTGGCATAACTATAGCTGCAGCTGTTGAATCAGTACCTGCAGAATATGCAAGCGCAGGAATGAGCCCTTTAGCCCTTGTTTCTTCCATATCTTGACGCGAATTCGGGTGCCATGGATACAACAAAATCTCTGCTGTTAATCTCAGCAGATCCCCATGAGTATCTTTTAGAGAAAAGTCAGGCGGCATATCCCAATACGTCCATCCATTAGGATGGCGCATCCAAACTCTTGCATCCTCTTGATGGAAATTATTGCACATTTCTAATTCGTCAAACTCAAAATCAATACCTTTTGGATGGGGTTGAAGTTCATGCCATCGAAGAACCTTAGGAGGTAATAATTGTTGACCATCTGGCCCAAATATTTGTTCCTTTGAACTATGCTTTTGCAACAGATGGTTGAATTCTCCATCCCATCTTTCATTCAATTCCAAGACCTTCGGATAATCACCTTCATTCCAATACGAGCGAATGATGACACTACGGGCAAGTTTGGCTTCTTTTGGCTTGTGCATGATGTGACGAGCTAATTTTCTTGCTGTTTCCCATCGACCAGAATTATACGCTCGACGCATCATTGTCCGTCTAAGCATGGTTGAGGATATCCCGATGTGATATCAATGTGCTTGAATTTAATTGAATTCCAAGTTGATTCGCCGAAGCATATGTAATCCCCCATCTTTACATTCAATTTATGGAAACTGTATTGGTGACTGGTGGCGCTGGTTTTATCGGTAGTTCATTTGCCAAAATTGCCCAAGGTAGAGGATTTCAAATCCGTGTTCTTGATAACCTTTCAACCGGCATCCCCGAGGTTGCTTCTGAACTTGGTGATATGGGCATTGACGTATTCATAGGCGATGTTCGAGATTCTGAATTACTTGAAACCGTGATGAAAGATGTTGATATTGTAATTCATCTTGCAGCACAAGTTTCAGTTCCGATTTCAGTTGAAAATCCTGATGAAACCGCTAGCATAAATATCGAGGGAACCAATGCTCTTCTTTCAAAATGCTCTAAATTCGGAATAAAGCGATTCATTCTAGCATCCAGTGCCGCAGTATATGGCGATAATGAGAACCTCCCATTGATTGAGAAAGACAGTGGTACGCTATTGTCTCCATATGCTGAATCAAAATTGGAAAATGAAGAACAAATTTCAAAGGCACGCGAAAGTGGCTTAGAGGCTGTAGCACTTCGGTTTTTTAACGTGTACGGGATTGGGCAGAGACCTGATTCAGCATACGCTGCAGTTATTCCGAAATTTGTCGAGATGATGGTTCATGGTAAGGCGCCCCAGGTTTACGGAGATGGGCTCCAAACAAGGGATTTTGTCCATGTGAATGACGTATGTAATGCGATTTTGAAATTCCTAAGCCCCACCTGGTATGGAGAGAAGCACCATGTGTTTAATGTTGCAACCCAAACGAGGAGATCACTCATAGATCTCATCGATGAAATTAATTCTTCTCTAAGAGAAATAGATGATTCACATGTCGTACTACAACCCATATTTGGTCTCGATAGGGCGGGGGATATTCGTCATTCTATGGCAGATATTACCCGCTTGAAGGATGCTACAGATTGGGCGCCAACAGTCAATTTCAGTGATGGGATTCGGGAATTGGTTGTGGAAGCCTACA
>Ga0206682_10002780_pt1 | contig 15546 bp, 18 predicted proteins | sample M240m12015metaG_FD_155444 | JGI IMG/M metagenome (GOLD analysis project Ga0206682, IMG submission 155444) | Ammonia-oxidizing marine archaeal communities from Monterey Bay, California, United States - M2 40m 12015 | ecosystem: Environmental > Aquatic > Marine > Intertidal zone | place: USA... | reverse complement strand
TACCCGTATTACGTTTTGTAACAGCTAACATAAACGGTGTCCAACCGTTCGCATCGGCTTTGTTTATCATTTCAGGAGTTGATTTTTCAATCATTTTTTTAAGGATAGCATATCCACCCTCGGTATTCTGTGCTGCGGACTGCACAGCAATATGTAGATAAGTCCATTTGTTTTCGTTTGGTTGACCACCATACTCTCGAGGTACTTTGTCGGGTGAGTGAAGCGACGCCTCCATTATTTTAAATGCGGAAAATCTGTTTTTGACGATTACATTTTCAATGTTTTTCTCAATATCAATGTTCTTTATAATTTTTTGGTAGAATTCTTTAGAAAGTTCACTGTCTTGCATTATTGTTTCAGATTTTTCATCGTTTATCATTAAACTAAATGCTTCTTCATTTCCATTTACTATTTCATTATTGGGCAATTTATCCAATATTTTATTCAGAATTTTAAAACCCAATCTTCTGTCTTCCATTTGATTGATACGGATATACTCACCATATCTATTTTTTACAAAATTTTTCATAATATTATCATAGATATCTTTGTATTCAAGGGGAGTTAGATTGATACCAGTTTGAAGTATTTTGTTGCAAATGATATAACCGTTTTTTCTGCTACCTGAAAATCTCCCTTTTCGTCCTAATGTGATTTCTAATAAATAATCAAAACCAGATTTATCGAAATTATCTTTTTTATGAATATCAATGTTTTTGCCTGATTCCTGCAGCAATTGAATAACTTTTTCGAGATCTTTTCTCCAAATTGCTTTTGTTAACAGTGAAGCTTCCCACCTTCCATACCTGAAACTAAATGATTTTTCGATTTGATTTGCTTTAGAGACAGCTGGTACAGATGACGGATGCAATAGATTCTGTTGTGAAGGTATTGACGGTATTGGAATTGATGGCGCGACAACAAACGGTACATCCGTTGATGGTACATCCGTTGATGTATCAGTCACAACAACTGCATTGCTATTGGCTTCCACGCCGTTTGACATTAATGCGAGAATAGCGATTGTAAATAATGATAAAAATTTTTTAAATTTTGGTTCGGTATCCATGAAAAGAGTTGAATGGTGCTTTTGAAAAAATGCTAAATCTTGAAAATGCTTCGGAAATGAAATAATCTCAGGCAAAGATGTACTACGAGAGCTCCTACAAGCAATCCTATGTACGACTGACGTAATTTCTTCAATACTACAGTTTGTTTTAAGCATTTTAGAAAATAAATTTAAATCTGATTCGTGTGACGGTACAGTGTAAATATTAAACATTTAATATTTTTTCCGATGTTATATAGGTTTAAAACTTAAAAGTTGTGTACTCATTTTTGTAGTGCGATGTCAGTGCACACAATTCTTAAAAACAATACTTGCGTAGCAAGGAGAGGCGAATATTTGCGGTCATTGGCCCACATTTTATAATTTTTGCTTCGCGCGGTCATTGGCCCACATTTTATTCGAGGGCCAAGGCCCACATTTTATTCGAGGGCCAAGGCACAGTAATTATTTGCGGTATTTGCGCCAAACCGTGAAAGAATCGGTGAAAAAAAACTTGATATATTTGTATGTTTTTCTGTTTTTTATGATTGAAAGCTTTGTATCAATCTCTTCCAATTTTTTGTCATTTTGAATAGGTTGTGACTCTCTTAAGTCCGAACTTGAAAAAAGTAGTAATTTGTCGTATGTTGTGTATCTGCCCACATCTGTCTCTGATAATAACCTTTCTATTACAGTCTTTATTGTATCTGATGATTTAAAAAAAAATTTAAACTTTGTACCAATTACTTCAGAAATTGAATTCCCTGCTTGCCAGATTTCAACATATATTTTTTTTATTTGTGTTGCTTTTAAAGTCTCTGACGGAGAAAATTGTTTAAAAGTACTCATTTCGAAATTAAACAATCTTTTATATACCGTTCTTTTACCACTTGAAGCTAAGAGCCTTTGGCCTGGGAACCGCCTTCGGAAAAATTCACTATTAAAAATCTATTTTGTATCCTTCATTGTATCCTTCAGTCGGTTGTTTCGATATAAGTGGTGTTTTTTGTTCAGTCAGATGTGGTCGAAATGTACGAAATATAATAGCAAAAAATACAACAACAGTCGTGCTAACAACAACAGTATGTTCTAACAGTATTGCGAATAAAGTTATGACACTAATGCACAGTCCCGAGAAAATGGCCCATTCGCGCATACCAAAAAGAAATGCCAATAAGACGTATAATCCGCCAAATAAAGCAAACTGATAGAAAATTGGAGACGATATTCCCGAAGGAATATAGCCAGGTGTAATAACGACTGCAGATACACCTCCCAAAAGAACATGAAGGCACCACGCCCATTTCCGATACCATTGTGGGCTTGTAGTAATTGGTTGTAGGTAGGCATACCAACTGTATGAGTCCCTAATACCGCTATTGAACACAGAGACTGCCCAAAAACCAAGCAGACCCATTAAAATGTCAGAGACCAGTGTATCAACCTTACTATGCTCTGCCCAATATTCAGAACCAGGAATCTCTGAGAAGATGAATTCTCCCGATTCAAATATATAGATAAGAGAGAGACTGATCCAGATATTTTCTATATAGAAATATAATAAAGCAGGCATAAAGATATGAACCATAGGCCACTGTGAACCATCCTCAATTGCATCGATCCAGTCTTCAATCATTGTCTCTGATATTTCATAATATTTTATAATATTTATAGTATTGTTTTATATATTTTTCATTACTTGTGAATATTTTCAATCTTCTATATAAACAGATGTTGATTAAACACGATGAAAATACTACATCTTCTAATAGTTTTCATCACTATTTTCGTTTGGATATTTTCTCTACCACTCTTGGCGGTCATGACTTTCTTATTTGCCCCAATTCTATTGCCATGTGCAATTGTATCTTTTATATTCTCTGTTTACACCATAAATCTTAAACCCCGAACACATTCGTTTCTACGCAATTTCCTCGTGAGTTTTCAGCTTCATAATTGGTTTCCCTGTAATACTATTGTGATCAAAAAACAAAGAGTCATTTCAGTATGTCCGCACGGGTTGTTAAGCTGCGGTGCCGTCGCTGGGGTTCATTTTGTCGAAGGATCGGAGACCATTTTCTGCGTAGCTCCGATCCTATATTTTGTGCCGTTATTGGGCCATTCCCTGAATGCTCTTGGATGTATTCCTGCAACACGTACAAGTATGGAAGGAGTGCTTTCGGATGGATATTCTCTTATCGTAATTTCTGGAGGTGTACCCGAATTGGTATTATCCGAAACAAATGACGATACTGAATTTTATCCACGATATGGTTTTTTAAAATTAGCAAGAAAATTCAAAATTAATATACTATCAGTTTTTGTGTCAGGCGAAACAAAATTATATAATATAATTCAATTACCATTTTTACGAAATCGAGTCAGATTGTCTTGGTTCTTTAATATACCATTCATGTTTCCATTAATCTCTGGTTTTTATGGGACGTGGATACCAAAGCGCAAAAAATTGATTTTGAGGAAAAAAATCATTGATTTCAACTGTTCAAGATTAGAATACAAAAATCAATTAACAAATTTAACACAAAAAGAAAGGGCCAAGGCCAGAAAAAAAAATCCGATATCCGTATCAAATATATAAGTATTTAATGATAATGTCTATAGTCAATCAAAACTAAAAAATGTCTTATCAACCAAGTAAAAGTTCTCTCCGCGCTGACACAGTTGTCGAATTTGTCAATAAAAGTTTGCTCGAATTTAAAATGAATGAAATTCCAGGACTTGGCCCCGCGAGTATCGAAAAATTTAAAGACCACGGTATATATACTCCCGCTCAAATCTTGGCAAAGTTTTTAAGCTACGTCAATTCTTCTGATGTTGAAGCAATTGACGTCTGCAACGGGTTCTACGATTGGGCAAGTCCGATTATGGGCAAAGCGAATACACACAATCTAACGTTTGCAATGGCCAACTACTGCGGTGAACATGGGTTGTTCAATTATAAATAGACCACAAAAAAAAAATTAGATCACCCTGAGTAAAAAAAAAATACAATAATACAATCATTTCTATAAAGTTTTTACTTTTATGTACAAATTCTGCAAAAGAATACTATTCCTATAATAAAAATACTTGCAAACCCAATTTGAACGAAAATTTCATGTTTATTATAAATTGCAATCGAAGTGCAACTACCACCAATAATAATCAAAAACAACGTTAATATAGTAGTGCCGATATTCGATTGTCTGGCAGGCATTGCCTTACCCTCTGATTTTTGAAATTGATACATAGCTTGTTCTACATCGTATAAATTTCTCACTTTCCTTCCCGAATAAACGGACATGTATTATTCTGTATTTATTAAGTTTTATACCGTGTTTTAATTTTGAGAATTTTTGTTAAACTATTTCCAGCTAAATCTAAAACATGAAAAACCTATATTTTCTTCACATTTTTCGGAAAAAACACCGGAATATTCCGGTGTTTTTTTCAGGATTTTCGTTACAAATATAGGTTTTTGCCAGAATCAAAATCATCAAATAAAGTTTAGAATTTTTGTCTGAGCTTAATATATAGCAAGGAAAAATACTTTTATTTTTTATTTATATACTTAGTAAAAAATTTAGGGGTTTCTTGGTAAATAGGGCGTCTGATATTGATGTCTGTTCGGTTGGCTTTTCCTTTACTTGGCTTGAATTTTTGAGGGTTTTCTTGGATTTCTGTTCGGTTGCGGGCGGCTGATTGGGTGTATATTCTTCTGTACCTTCACCAGATAAATCTGTTTTATTTTTCCTCGCTTCCCTCGCTTCCCTCTTTTCCCTGTCCCTTGCTGCTGATGCAGATTCTTCAGTTTTGGCGTTCACAATATTGGCGTTCACAATATCTTCTTTGGTTTCCCCTTGTTCATCAGCTTTCTCAACCGTTTCAACGAGATCATTGCCGTCCAAAATATTTTCTATAACTTTTTCAGCACGTATGACGAGATAACGGAGTTCTGTAGCTGTTGGATAAGAGTAAAGCGTTTTAATTTTATCATCGTCATCGTCGTATGTCGTTTTAAAATGTGGAAATTCTTTTTTGTAAATTTCCCACAATTCTAAAGTACGATTACCATACTCTTTGACTTCGTCGACGTAGATGCCATTCAAATGTAGAAGTGTACGAATAATGTTGTTATCAGAGACAATTGTGTATTTTTTAGAAAATATTTCAAAAAAATCGTAAGCGTTTGTAAATTTGCGAGTGGGCAAACCAATAGAACAGGCAATAACCAACAGCAATAAACCTTCTTTCTTCGTCTTTATCGCATCCAGTTTTTTTCTTCTGCCCTCTACTTTTTTTGTTTTTCTCATCAAAAAATTATACAAAGCTATTTTCAAAAAGTTCATGTGAATGACAGACTTTTTTCTTTCGATATGTGTTTGAGATTTTAACGTGATAGTATGATACGCTTGTGATTGTGGCGTAAATAAGAAACCGTTATTATTCATTTCGACATCTATATCATGAAAGATTCTAATAAATTCGCCAATTGTTTGTTTGTGATGGTAATGATGACCTTTTTCACCACCAGTATCACGTCGTAAGAGCATGTTGTTCTCTAATTTTATGTCAGTACCAGTACTGTAAGTTGCAGCGGATAAAACCCATGTGTATTTCACAAGGATTTTGAAAATTCGAGCGGTGTCAACCAATTGTGACACGCAAAATTTTGTATTTTTTTTCACGGATATCATGTCGCGATTCTGTATGTATAACGGTACATCACTTCCAGTTATTTTGCCTTGCATGAAGTCGACCGTCGTTGTTGTTGCAGCTTCCTCATCGGCTAATGTTGGAATCGCTGTCACTGGGGTAGTTCGTGTATTAGTGACAGCTTTATCGTTAGTTGCTTCCTCAGTTGCTTCCTTATCAATTGCTTCCTCAGTTGTGTCCACATTTGCTTTTTTAGTTGCTTCCTCAGTTGTCTTCGTCACGCCTTTTGCACTTAATATTTTATAGTATCTGAACTTGTTACCGTTCTTCACTTTGAAATAATCACCTAATTTGAGAGTTGCCAGACCATCGTCTATACTTTGTTTTTCTACACCATTTTCAAAATCTTTCTCTTTCAATTTCTTCGCACCTTTAGCACTGACTTTTCTATAATATTTCCAAGGATTCTTGTTCTCAACTTTAAAATAATATCCAATCTTCAAGTCTCCAACCTTCAAGGTATCTATTCCTTTTTGTATCGATCCCATTGTGGGTATATCTGGCGATTTCGTGGGTATATCTGGCGATTTCGTCTCCCCACTTGGCTCCACGGCAATAAATTTTTTTTTTTTTGGTTCGGCCGCGAATTGTATCATGGTTGGCTTTCCTTGATTTTTAGTTTTTCTCATATCTGTTACGAATATCCAGCTTTAGTATATATACTGATAATATGAAAACAAAGAAATGAGCAAAAAAAGACCCGCTGCCGATTTGAATAAACAAGCGGACAATGGCGAAAGAAAACGTGCAAAGACCCACATTAGAGGCCAAAAAAAGATGAGTGTCATTTTCGACGGCCGTTCCATCCAGAATGCACTGGTACGCAACATCAAAAGAGAAGACACGGCATATATTGTCGGTTGCTGTGCCTGGTTGTCAAATAAGAGAATTTTGAAAACTATGGCCGAATATGTCAAAGGTGTTACGTTAATAGTTACCAAAGACAAGCTCTGCAACAGAAAAACCAACCAAGCCGCATACGCCAAATTATCTGGCTGTTATGCAGGTGGTGTCATCAGAACTGTCGGGTCTGGACGCGGAAGATTCAAATCGTTATTGCATCATAAGTTTTTGGTTGGGTTGGATGAGAACAGAGAACCAATTTGGGTCAGCAATGGTAGCTTTAATTTAACAGAGAATGCCTTGACAAACCTCGAAAATGTGATGATCTTTGATGATCCCGCGATTGCCACAGATTTTTTCGACGAATTCAAGAGAATCTATGCAATATCTTCGCCTTTAAAAATTCGGGCCAAAAAAAGTACAATAAGAAAGAAATAATTTTTTTTATCGTTCTTCAATATATCTTAACTTTCTACGGGCAATTCTTTGTCTCAAAGAATCACTGGTTTGATTCTTGTGATTATTGTGTATTTTTATTGTTTGATGCTGAGGAGCATCTGGATTACCATTTCTGTAAATATATGAATAGACAAATAATGTACTTATAATTACAAAAAATATTATAAAAATATTGAAAAAATCTACTGAATTTTCCATTTTTATAATATTTGATATTTATTTATTAAATCGTAAGAATTTCCGGGATTTTCGTTACAAATATAGGTTTTTGCAATTAATCAAAATCTTGCCAGCGTAAAAAAAAGTTTAGAATTTTTGTCAAACTATTTACAGCTAAATCTAAAACATGAAAAACCTATATTTTCTTCTTGGCGGAGCCAAAAAAACACCGGAATATTCCGGTGTTTTTTTCAGGATTTTCGTTACAAATATAGGTTTTTGCCAGAATCAAAATCATCAAATAAAGTTTAGAATTTTTGACAAACTATTTTCAGCTAAATCTAAAATCTGAAGTTGTAGCTGCAGCCAAGGAGATGGGATGTTCTGATACGACAGTGCACAGAATTCTTAAAAACAATAAACATGAAAAATGGCGAGGTGAATACATATAAGAATAATTTTATTTAATTTTATAATTTTTGTAATTCTACAGCAATTTTATTATGGTGCGCGCCAAATGGTAATATGTCCTTCAAAAAGTTTCTATCTGTTTTTACCTTTTGTTTTAGTTGTAGAATCGTAAATACACCGACAGTGGATAACGCTGTTATCGATTTTGGACCAATTCCACGGATTTGTATTAGTTTTGTTATTTTCTGGGTGTAATTTTTTTTCACATACGTTTTTTGTAATGTCTTTTTTGTTCCAAATGTCAAATCCATTGGTTTCTTTTTAGGAGCTTTTTTCGGCGTCATTGGCGTGCTTTGCGGTACTTTCATTGGCGTGCTTTGCGGTACTTTGTTTGACGATTGTTTATTTGCAACGTATCGACAGAGATCTGCAAGTGCCCGTGCGTCTGCAATTGCAACGTGTGCGTTGTAATCTCGCTTGAAAATTGCGGAATATAACTTGGGCTGACTGAAACTTGTATATCCTGGTATCATTTTCCTGAATATTTTTAGAGAATCGTGTTTTTCAATAGTATTGGGAATTACAACACCCGTTCTTAGGGATGTACCTTGTAGTACTTTGTAGTCAAAACTATTTCCATTATGGGCTATCCAAGCGCGCCCAGCAGTGAATGCGATCAATTTCTGCAGGGCTTCCTTTTCTGTTAGCATCTGAGGCCCGATTCCAGGAGTATTATGCCATCTTGCGAGGTCATTTGCTTTGTTTATAGCTGTCATTCTGTTCCAGATTTCGGGCGGTTCTTGATTTATAAACATTTTGCTCGTTAATGAACCTCTATTTGTTAGTACTTTCGCCCAGAAATTGACAGTCGGCGCAGCTTTCTGGTAATTGTCTTTTAACCAATTCATTAATGACTTGCCATTTTCAAGCTTTACATCCGAAGGTATCGGGTTGACGAGATAAGAAAATGTTTCTTCTGGGTTTTGCCAATTTACGCAGCCGATTTCAGTAATTCTGGTTTCGTATCGTTTTGTACCTGGAGCCCTGTGATCACATTTGCCTGCGATTGTTGTCTCGAGGTCTAAGCAAATTCCACGTGGAAACATAGTAATTTCCCATGATCAAACACGCTTTAAATACTTCAAAAAAAAGAACAAAATGTCGCTATAAATAAACCATTCGATTTTGTCAAAATATGTTTCGTGTTCATCAGTTCAGAAAAAATCTAAATGAACAAGGTACGGCGGATGAAAATACCCCAACTGTGGCGGATAAAAATACCGTCGTAATACCACTTGGAGAAATGATTCTTACACCAACTGCGGAACAGATACAAATTAATAAATTGCAAATGGAAGCACAAAGAGCTAATCATATGGTTGAATATTTTAAAAATAGGGTCAAAGAACTAAAACATGACGCTGACAAACAAAAAGAGATCGAAGATAAGGGATACAATATTTCTTACGATAGGTTGATGGAAATGACCAAAAAAATCGAATCAGAGGATGGTTTATCTTATGTTTTGCATAATATGTTGTTACGCGAAGTGGACGAAGACCCGGTAAAGGCAAATCAATTAATGCAACGACACTGGAATGTAACTACTGGTGTCAAAGCACCAAGCAATCAATTGTTTAGTGGACGCTGCTGGATGTTTGCGGGTTTAAATATATTGGTTCGACAATTGATCAATGTTTATAAATTAGAACCAACCTTTGAGCTTAGTCAGTCTTACTTATTTTTTTGGCATTATTATGAGCAATACAATGACATTTTAAACTTATTTTTTTTCAAACCGGAGTTGCACGATCCATACAACATTGAAAGAAATGATATTTTACAAGAGCCTTTGCATGACGGGGCTAACTGGATTAATTTTTACAGACTTGTGAAGAAATACGGAGTAGTACCAAAGCCAATGTATCCAGAGACTATATCCACAGCACACTCTTCAGAAATGAAAGAAATACTGGCAAATATGCTTGCCAATGATCTACACACAATGGAAAAGAAAAATTTGAAGATTGTTACTGATAGCAATGAAAACAACATGGATGAATTCGTGAAATTTCGTGATAGTAAAGTAAAGGAGGTTGTTAAATTGTTGTGTGGATTTATGGGTAAACCACCCCTAAATGGTCAAGTCAAATTAAAAACTGTAGCGAATAATCTGGCAATCAGCGATCCAAACCATCACAAAACAAGTAAGATAGATGTTCAGAGTCCGGCTATTTTTTTTACTGCAATCAATGATATGCACGGTAAAGTGGTTGTAGAAAATCAACCATTAGAGATCCAGCCGATTGATGTGGATAATTTAGTGCAGATTATCAACGACCCCCGTGTCGATGAGAGAAAATATGACAATGGCGAGTTGATATTATCACAAGATAGAAAGTGGTACACAACCAAATACCAAGAGCACCAGATACATCGAAATTTATTGTATAATCTGAAAGACATGAAAATCATTTCGAAGATTGTACTATTAAGTTTGAAAATGTACCGACCAGTATGGTTTGCTTGTAATATGAATACTGACGTCGACAAGCGTCGTCAAGGAATGGATAACAAGCTTTTCAGAACCGACTTATTTACGAATTTTCAATTGCAAATGGATAAAGCAACCAGAATGAAATATGGTCGCGCGCATTGTAATCATGCAATGTTAATAGTAGGGGCAGAGACGGACGACAAAGGCGATGTGATTGCTTTTAATGTTGAAAATTCTTGGGGAAGACAGGGACCGAACGGTGGTTTTTACAAGATGACTATTGATTGGTTTAAAGAAAGGGCTTACACCTGGGTTGTCCATCAAAATATTATAGAAATGGTATTAGGAGAAAAAATAGGAGAAGCTTCGGAAAATATAGGAGTATATGACAGAAATGATTTTTTTGGATAGAAATAAGTGGCCCTCTGGCCAAAATAGAATAAATCAACAAATAACACATTCATTATTTTTACTCTTTACAGATTTGACATTTAAAGTTTGTAAATGATCACCCACTTTTATTTCAACATCAAAATTGGTGTGATTGGCTTTTGGCGTGGTTTTTATGATTTTACCATTGTAAACAGTTGTTGATTTTCCTGAAACACTTCCTACTGACTCACTTTCGCAAAAAACTTGACATTGATTTGGTATTTGTCGTGATACCATCATGCTTTTGGCTTGTAATGTATGATCGCCGTCTTCGTTTGTAAATTCAATGTCAGTGTTGGCGTGCACGATATCCCAATGTCTAAATTTTTTGATTGCGGACATGGAATAGTATTGTTACAGTTTTTATTATCTTAAATACTGTTCTTTTTTATTTGATGGTCTTTGGTCGAGCGAAGCGGAAGCGCGAGGCCGCTAAAAAAAATGAGATGGACTCATGTCTTGGTCCATCTTTGTCATGAAATGAATCTTTGTCACTAAATGAAGTCTAAATATCCACAATTTGTACCGCTGAGACAAGTGCTTTATTATATAGATATTCTTCTAAGTATATTGAACAAAATAGCGTAATAATGGACATCAATGTGTAAATTGCCCTTTTATTTACAATAAAATCAAAGCACAACCAGGGTGAGACATCGACAATGCAGGCAAATATAACAGACCATGCTGCGCAAATAATAAATTGCAAAATGTGTAAATGAAATATACAAGATTTTTTTGTCTGTAATAGAATTATTTCTCTTTCATAATTACGTTTCCTTTTATAAATCGAGTAAATGGACTGACCAAAAACCGCTAAAACTGTCAAGATACAATGCATGTTTACGTACTGCAAGTTATTATGATAGCAGAAATTTGTGTCAGATCGTCGGTGTCCAAATTCCATAAACAATCGATCTAACCACCAACAGAGAATACATAAAAATAAAAACGGCGAAGTTGAGGGAAAAAAGGCCCAATATTTTCTTATAATCATGATAAACATAAAAATAATAAGTTTATACTAATTATCAATTCTACTCTACAATAATTGTATTTTTTTCATTTTCATATCTGACTTTATCTTTAGATGCCATTTGAACATATTTTAATTTAGTAGCTTCTGGAGAAGCCTTCCACGCCGCTGCAACATCACTCATCAATTCTCTTGGCGTTTTATCTGGAAATTGCTCAGCAATTGATGCACGGACATCTTTCATGAAATAAGCATAACTCGATCTTGGTCTTTTAATTTTATATGGCGGTTCGTATGCGTCCATTTCTCTATAGTATCGAGATCTATCATTTTCGGATTGTTTAATATATGCACTTTTGTCCGTGACAGATTTCCAAACTTCTGCAATATGACGGCTTTGTTCTGGTAATGTCATTTTTTTACCATTTTCCTTTAAAAGTTTGCGTTGTTCACATGCGAAAAAAAGGAATGGAGTCATGGCACGCTTAGGACGATTCGGATCACGTTTTTTTCTTTTGCGTTTTTTTACTTTTACGGATGATGTAGGCACAATTTCTGGTAGAGTTGTAGTAGATGACATTGTTTATATTCAAGCGATGCGCGAACTATATAGTTTATTCGCGAACTATATATTTTATACTGAATACTATATTGGATTCGACGAATAATGTTTTTTTTTTTCAACATTAGATGCCCGTTTTGATTAATTTAATTCAACAATTTGCCAAGTAGTTGGTTTTATTTGCTTGCTAATTGTTTGCAAAATAACAAACATTTCTGATTGAAAATCATTTAAATCATTTTGAAGTTGATTCAACATGTAAAATTGTCCGACAATTATTACAACAAGTAAAAAATATAACGCAAGTGAAATGCGAGATGAGCTCTCATCTTCATCTTCATGAGAATGAAGTGGTGTTTCGGGGTAACGAGATTGTCTCTGTACATCGATATCTTGTATCATTTCAGAAGGAACATACATTGGAGGGCATGTGTGTTCTTCTTCGTCTGACATTATTTACTACATTGATGACAAAATAAATACAAAATTGGCTACTTTTTTTTTGGATTTATTTATTGGGTGCCAAGCACTCATCAAAATTTTAAGCTACCGGTAGGTGGTTTGAATCTCTTTCTTATTTGTTTTGGTAGTAAAGCCTCAGATGCTTTAAACTCTGATGATTCGAATTGAGGCTTCTTATTATTGACAGAAAATGCTGGCAAAATGTGAATATCAGGCTCAGGTTCTAATGGTGTTTTGATATAATATTCGTTTGGTACTGATAACAATACTAACCCAAATGCTGTTAATATACCTTCTGTCATCAGCGCTTGAGTTGCAAGTTCACTACTCACAGAAAATAGTGTAAATACTATTGAAATCAATGTAATAACTAATAATAATCCCAAAAAAGTGCCTTCATTTTTATGCGCTAAAAAAATGACAATTGGAAGTGAAATAAGTGGAATAATTCCGAGTACAGCAAATTCATCATTTGCGACCATTGCGACATTTGACAGTAAAACAAATGGTATAGCCCAAGTTAATACCACTCGCAACCTTTGAGTGGCGGATGCCACATAAGTTTTATTCTGTAAAATTAAATATACGTTCCATGTTTGATACAAATCGAGCAACGTGACAAGGCCTACGAGACCCAAAACAACAAGACTAAAAGGCAATGTATTCATACATCCACTTTCCTCCAAACACCTTAAAGCGACGAGAAAACTTAAGAAAAATACAATCAAGTCCAAAATGGATGCTAATACGAGTATTATACACGCAACTATCCACGCTATTTTTGAAGGAATAATTGAGCAAATCAATACAGCAAAATAGAAGAAATTATTCATACTCGACAATGAAACTGCTTTAATAATACCATCTGAAGCAAGTGGTACAATTAAAGTAATCAATATAGAAAAAAACAAAATTAAAATAATCCTAATCCGCACGGAGTTTTGTAACGACACGGCTGACATGTTTTTTTTGTTAATCCATGTAACTTTATACTTAAAAAAAGAACTAAATTATTCTTGGTTTGCGTTTTTCTTCTATTCCTTTGTATACGATAGGTATACATGTTCGAAGCTGGGTTTGTATTATTAACCCCCAAATGGTGATGACAAATAAGGGAATCAAAGAAAATACAGCCACATAACCAGTTATTAATTCGATGGAAACGGTTGCGCAAATTATTAAAAATAAACCGATAACATTTACAAGACTCCATATAAATAATAGAACATCAGCATGAATGTGTATAATAAATGATGGAATAAACGTATGCAACGATATTGTCAAAATAATTATTGATAGTTGTAAAATTAAATGATCCGTAAGAAACAGATACATGGCGGAAAAAATACAAATGACAATGTAGAAATACGTAATAACACTTGAAGGTATTCTCAACCAAATTGGTGTCAGATTGTACCAATGATTACTATTGAATACGGGTTTCCAAACAAATATCTTTTTCGTTCGAAATCCAAATGCGATTATACGACTTATCAATAAGACCCAAATTGAAATGGAAAAGGCCGATAAAAAATGTAGCATTATTCATTCATATTTTCCTTTTATACTTTTTCCTATTTTTTTTTCACGACGACTTCTAATAAGTCTTCAGTTCAGCTTGCGCGGGCCCAGGCGGAGCCGGAAGAAAATATAGGTTTTCTAAGTTTTGTTGTTTGTGAAGTTTTGTTTGAAGTCGTCGTGAAAAAAATCTATACAATATATATTAGATTTGTAATAATTATTTTATCGTTTTCTGGCAAAGTTTCCAGCTGTAAAATTCGTATTGGTTCAGCCATTTCGCATGAACAAACAGTATTATTTATTTTTTGGGCTGTAATAGTCATTCCAAGCATTTCGCATATCTCTGACAACTTTTCCAACGTAATTGGAATTTTATCCAAAATATAAGGCACAAATGTAGCCCGAGTTTCCCGCACGAAGGTATATCTTCTGGTTTTAGCTGTCAATTCATTCCAATGCACCATTTGACCCGGTTCGGCTTCATCAATACTATCAATGTCGATTTCTGTAAAATGTTTTCCCGACATGTTTGTCTGCCCTTTCAAGGTTTTACTTTTTGCAAACGTACTAAGCAAATCACGTATTTCAGATTGCTCCTCAATTGATAACTCTAAGCTCTCTTCCGACATTATTTTTTTTTGGATAATCGACAATGTTTAAATACTTCATACGATTTGGTTTTTTGGACGTATATAAACCTTTGATATTTGTTTTAAACAAATGGGATTTTTACAATCAATTGTATCTTTTTTAGGTCTTATTTCTATGATCTCAATTACATTTCTTCTCAACATGGATTTATTTGAAGAAACAGACGTCACTCAACCAATGGGTTCGTTATGCAATGTCAATTCGACTGGATTTCTATCTCCGGACTCTACAGCATACGATACTCGTGGTTTATTGTATGGGCCAGTGTCTGTTTCTGGTTGCAGTTTCTACGCCGGTGTAGGAGCATTTGTGAGTTTTATTATCGCAGCTCTCGTAACCAACATAGACATGAATATGTCGTCAAAGTACGAAAAAGGCTCTATTATTCTGGGTGGCGATCCCATGTCCTACGTGGCTGGTATTTTATACAGACTTTCTACTATCGCAACGGCATTGCTCATGTTTATGACGACAATTTTAATTGTTCCATCATTACAAGTACACGCAAACGCATTAAATTTGGTTGAAGACAGTGTTGCTCCTGAAAGTTGTAACGGTTTAGGATTAAATGAATTTGAACGCCTTGATCGTCTTCAGGCAATGTTTATTGCCAGTTCTACAGCAGTTGTAATGGTCATTGTTTTCGCTTTTAGTGTAAAATATGATAGAAAAGCAAGTTCACAATAGATAAATCAAGCTTAGCAAAAGTAATCATTTATTTTTGGCGGAGCCGAGAAAATGTCTACTACAATTTTTATTGTATTTATTATAAATTAATCTTAACATATTGTTTAAAATTGTTGTTTGAG
>Ga0206682_10002778_pt1 | contig 15549 bp, 16 predicted proteins | sample M240m12015metaG_FD_155444 | JGI IMG/M metagenome (GOLD analysis project Ga0206682, IMG submission 155444) | Ammonia-oxidizing marine archaeal communities from Monterey Bay, California, United States - M2 40m 12015 | ecosystem: Environmental > Aquatic > Marine > Intertidal zone | place: USA... | reverse complement strand
GAACCAACGGTGCTTCAGATGGATAACGTGGAGGCGATGTTGGAGCCAAACCATAATCGAGCAGCAAACGAACACCATCAGGATCTTCCATAACGATTCCAACGTTACCAACTTCATCTCCTCCACCAAGATAATGGAATCGGAATCCTTCCTTCGGAGGTTCTTCAGGATATGTTGATGTTCGCCCAGCAGAATAGAAGACCATGGTTACGGGTTGAGGTCATTTTTGAAGAAGGTGTGGGTAGACACCCCTCAGTTTCCACTGGAGCATATTTTTACTTGTCAATGATATTTTTTCCATTCTTTTTTACCACTATGTTGATTAACTTCTCGCGCTCAATCACAACGGGTTTTCTTCGTATTCGATTTCTCTCTTCTCTTTCTTCGTATTCGGGATCAGAATGCGAAGTCTTCCAGTGGAAATAGGGGGGTGTACGTAGGTTGCCTCCTTTCCGCCATAAATATCTCATTCCAAGAACCATTGGAGTGCGAAGAGTCCTTGAATTACCGTTCCCTCCACAGGTCATGGGACGAGAGCCTGACAAGGAATTCATCGTCCGTGAGGATCGGTGTTTCGGGTGCGGTGCATGTATTGCACTATGTCCGGTGAACGTCCTCACCCTTGAGCATCGCATGATCTACGTTGATGAACCAAATTGTACACATTGCCAACTTTGTATCCCATCGTGTCCCGTATTTGCTTTAGAGCTCAAACCTGTGGCTGATTAACATGAAGATTGGAATCGTAGGCGGTAGTCTTCAGGGAATTCTTCTTTCGATTCAACTTGCATCAGAGCATGAAATTACAGTTTTTGAACTCGACGCGGAAATCGGAACACCAGCATGGCATCCAGGTTACATTGTAAATCCGGACTTACTCAGTACCTTCCTAACAGAAGAACAACGCTCATTTCTCATGCTTAAACAGTGTAAAGACGGCTGGGGAATGCGTTGGGAATGGCTCATGAAACATCTCACCATCATCGCAGCTCAACGTGGGGTGTCTCTTCGGACTCGAACACGAATTCAACAAACTACTGAGGATGGGGAATACATCGTTGTTGAAACATCCTCAAACGAAACCTCACAACCCTCAACGTTCACTTTTAACCACCTTATTGACGCTCAAACTCCCCATCAAAAACCTGGGCGTCTGAACCATACACTTCATCAGAACCATACAACACAATATCCCTTTGAAGAATTGATTCCCTGGTTTGGTGGAATTCTTAGTAGCCATCATCTACCCAAAACGACTCCTCTCGTTCCCGAACTGATTCTTCCCCGAAGTGATAACTTGACAGAACTTTGGTGGAATACCGAGAACTACTGGATTCCTGAAGAAGGATATATTGAAGAAATTAGAATTTCATTACCAAAGGACAAATCAATGATTTCTTTTGATGCAATGTATCAAAAGACAACCGAATTTTTACAAAAATTCACCATAATTGCAAAAAAGGTGTAGTTCCCAACACCACTTTCAAATGGTAAGGACGCAGCCCGTTGATATGAAGACGTCCGACGTCTTAGGGGGGAACTCATCATGGCAGCACATCCAATGGCAGATTTGAGAAAGAAACTTCAAGACAAAAATCTACTCGTTAAACCAACAGCAAAATCATGGTTCAAGGTCGTCACACTCCTTCTCGCTGTTGGTGTTTTGTACAGCGCACACATCTACCTCCCACTCAAATTTGGCCTTCTACTCATTCCTATTACCGCACTGTTTTCAACAACACTTGCCATGACAGGCCACGAAGGAGTTCACTCCTCTGCATGTCAATCCAAAGCTGGAAACACATCACTTGCAGCAATTGTTTTCCCACTTTTTGCTGGCCTCTCTATGGAATATTGGCGTGAAAAGCACAATGTAAAGCACCATGCACATCCAAATGTTATCAACAAAGATCCTGATATTCACTCGTGGCCGTTTACCTTTAGCGAAGAAGAATACAAAACCAGCGGCCCAGTGCGCCGTTTCTTCCAACGGTATTTGCAAGGGTGGACCTTTTGGCCAATCTCTCTTCTTGTTGGACACTTGATGCGATTTGACGGCCTGAAGTACATTGCTACAAAACCCTTCAAATCAAAGAAGAAGAAGCGCATTACCAAAATTTGGCTTCTCGACACTTCACTCATCATCCTCCACTTCGTATTCTGGTTGGTCCTTCCTATCGCCTTTGGCCTTTCCTGGCAGGCAACGTTTGGCTTCTACATTCTTCTATGGGGATTGGTCGGTACCTGCCTTACAGCAATTTTCATCGTTGGCCACGCAGGTCGACCCGTCATCACCGAATACGACCAAAACTGGCGGCTACAGATTGAAACAGCTCGCCGGATTAAGTTTGGACCGATCGGTTCGTTTTTCTTCGTTGGCCTTGATTACCAAATTGAACACCACCTCCTTCCAGCCCTTTCCCACTTTAACCTACCAAAGGCATCACCTCTTGTCAAAGAGTATGCTGAAGAACGGGGGTGGGAATATGAAGAGGTCGGATTTATCCGAGCCCTATGGCGATCAACAGTTGCTCTTCATACAGCCTGGAAGACACCTTCAATCGTCATTGATGCAACCGAAGAAGGCAATGCTAACAAGATTGAAGACTTCCTTCAACCCATCGAAGGTTAATCTCTTCAATGACCGACCTTAGGGATGGGCATGTCTACCGAGAAGTTGTATCTCGAAAGCATTGAAGCTGGATATTTTCAAAAATTTCATGCAAATGTCGTTGATATAACCGAAACCTCGGTAATCCTGGACCGGACTCTTTTCTATCCGCTTGGTGGCGGGCAGCATTGGGATACAGGTACGCTTAGCGGGCCAAATGGAACGGTCTCAGTAACTGAAGTTCGTGGTCGGACAGACGTCGAGCATACAGTTGGTGAAGGTCACCAATTGAGCGTAGGGGATGAAGTCCATGGGACGATCGATTGGGAAAGCCGATATGCCCACATGCGAATGCATACAGCCCAACATCTCGTTAGTGGTTTGGTGTATGAATTATTCAACGGAGCCCGCACGGTTGGGAATCAAATCCATGCCGACCGTTCCAGAATCGATTTCAATCCCATTTCGTTTGATGAAGTCATGTTGGGTACCATGACCCAGGCAGTCAATGATAAAATTGACGAGGGTCTTGAAGTCACAGATTCGATCATGACCCGCAAGGAAATTAACGCAATCATGCCTCCAGAACGGACAAATATGGACCTTCTACCGGCGTTTGTAAGCGATTTACGGGTTGTTCAAATCGGTGAACAGGTCGACATGTGCCCCTGTGCAGGAACGCATGTTTCCAACCTCAAGGAAATAGGTCACATTGAGATTATCGGTAAGAAATCCAAAGGCAAAGGTACACAGCGAGTAAGTTACAATCTCAATCTTCCCGGACTTGTCCGAAAGCCGTTTAGAGAAGAGTGTTGATTAAAATTCTAAATCATCATCAACTAATTTTTTGATGTCTTTCAAAGCCGATTTCAATTCATTGCGCTCGCTTTGACGACGCTTGAACTCAATTTCTTCAAAAATTTCAGCAACATCATCATCCATCGTTGATGTTTCCGCTGCGGCCTGAACTCGGTCGGTAAGAACCGTATCTTCTCCAGAACGTTCCTCTCGGTTAACCGGTTGAATAGGGACACTTGGAACCGTCCTTGCACCGTAGTTGACATCGACACTCAACGCATCACTGTCCCACGCTTCTTGGCCCAATATACGAGCAACTTCAACCGACGGAGCCCGGTCTTTCCACGGATTTTTATTTCCTATTTGCTGAATGAGACTCTCCTTATTTGCAGACTTCTGCTGGGCGAATAAATCTCCAACTTCTTCTGAAGTGGGTAACGGAACGGGCTCTTGTAAACCAGCAGCCAACCGCTGCTGCTCGCGTAAAACAGGACCGTGAGCCTCGTCGTGGTCGTGGCGATGCGGGGCTGCTGCAAAAGCCATGATCTCTTTTGCTAACTGAAACAGAGGGTCATCGGGAGGGCTTGCAGCGATTGTTTCTCTCACGTTTCTATGATGATTGATGCAAGGCCCACACCGTGCCGCACCTGCATCATCAGGAGCATCACACCATAAGCAGCAAGCTTGGAACCCAAGTTCCTTCATCGCTTTGCGTGGCATTGACATGAGAATCGCAATGAGGACGAAACCACTCAACCACATGAACCCTCGGACACGAGGATTCAAAGTGAACGACATCAAGGAAACAGCATGGGGCGGAGAGATTCACGAGCCGACCTCATTGATGACGACCCCTTTTCTTCCTCTTACAGGGCAAAATCACGGGTTCGCCACATTCACCAACGTACCGACGAACAAGGGACCATTCATTTCGATACGAAATCTCCAGGAAACCAACTCCCACCCGCCTTTGCCCAATTCTTTGGTCAACAAGCATGGCAACCCCCCTCACATCACGCAGGCCCGCTATGGCATTTCAGCAAGGAAGAAAAAGCACATCTCCGTCAAGCGATGGGGGCATTTACACTCGCACTTGGTTTCATGTCAGTTGGTGGCATTTCTGGACTAGGCTCTCTCGGACTCACGAAGTGGTCCGTTTACCTTTTACTTTCAATGCCGGTGATGTTTGTGGCGATCGGCCCTGCCTTTCTTCTTCACGAAATCGGCCATAAACTCGTTGCGAAGAAGAACGGATGTTGGGCGGAATTCAGGGCAGACCCAAAAGGGCTCCAAATGGGCATCTTTCTCGCCCTCCTTCTTGGCTTCCTCTTTATGGCCCCGGGCGCTGTTATGGTAGCTGGCATGGTCACTCGACGTCAAAATGGGCACATCGCCGTGGCGGGCCCGTTGACGAATCTTGGTCTCTTCATCATTGGAATTCCGTTATGGGGCGTCGTCCTTGGACTCTCAGGAGCATTTGAAACACTGCCTAGTGGCATATCAACACAAGGCCTCGGTCAAGGCTATCTGCTCGATGGTAGCCTTGTCTGGCAGGCTATGCTCATCGATGTTGGCGTATATTGGCTCGGTGCAAACCTCTTCTTGGGATTGTTCAACATGTTGCCGTTTGGACCCCTTGACGGTTTGAAAGTCAAAGATTGGAACGAGACCGCATTCTACGCAGTCATTCTCATTTTTGCAGTTCCGCTGCTCACAATGTTCCTGGGCTTCTGGACGCCTACGGGAGTATTATTGGTTGTAGCAGAACCCGTTTCAAATTTGATCAGATGAATCAAAGGTAAGCGTTGGTAACTGGTTTCTCATCCAAGTGGAAGAAACTGTATGCTGCCCACCACGTGATGATGTCAAGACTATCAACAAGGTTTGAGGTTCCGGAGTGTTCTTCCCCGTATCCCTTCCCAGTTGTATCCATCCAAATTTCCATTTCCTCGAGTGTATCACAGGTTTGGTGGTAACACCAATAACCGTCAACAAGACCTCCGAATCCTAACGTTACAGTACCCAGGTTCGCTTGGAAACTCGCATGGTCAGAACGAGCAGTAACGTCCTCATAAACAACAATTTCCGGTTTTCCACGGTCCAACCAATCGTCAACCTTCCACGTGTCTTCCGCGAATCCTTCTCCAACCAAAACACTCTGTTGTTGCTCTACACCAATGGCGTCAGCACCGATCCAAAGGGTGAGTCCAACCATCTCTGGCTGATTGATGACATCGTGGTCAAGAGATGGGCCGAGATAAACACGCATCGGCCAAACTTCCTCATCTTTGGGATATCCGTCTGGGTCAATTTCCGTTGCTGGGTCGCCATGAGGAGCCCCACCGCCACCAGGCCAGTTTACTCCAGCCATGTCCAAGTTGATGTAATTGGTAACGGTAACGTCAGGGTTGTCTTCTTTGACATAATAGTCAGTCCAGTAATCACTTCCACGCTTCCCACCTTCTTCACCTGACCAGAAGCAGAACACCATTGTTCTGCGGGTATCGAAGTCAGACATCGCTTCTGCGACAGTCAATACCATGCTGGTGCCTGCAGAATTATCGTAGGCCCCTACGCCCGTTCCGTAGGTTCGTGTCCCAGTAAGGTGTGGGTCAGCCAACAGCAAATTTGCTGGTGGGGCAACATCAAAGTGAGCTCCAAAAACCATCCATTCATTCGGTACTTCACTTCCGTATCGGAATCCACAGATGTTGTAGGATTCAGGGTTCTGATTGCCAAAGACGTCCGTAAATTCGAACCGTTGTGTGTCAACAGTCAATCCAAACGACTCAAGTGTGTCGATAATATAGACGGCCCCTGCTTCATATGCAGTATTTCCCTGTCCAGCCCAGCGATTAAGGTACCCAACAGCACCATCAGTCAAGTCAAGAGGGTCCGGCGTTTCATCGGTGAGGTGATGGAGATAATTGTACGTGGCTCGGCCGTTCACAAGGCCTGAGGAGTGGCGGCCACCTTCGTCCGCACTGTAAGCGGGAGCGTTTGGCCGCTCAACGGTCAGAGTAACGACATTAGCGGGGCCACCCGCCGTGGAACTGGCATTAAACAAACCCGTTCCGTTGCCGGTTCGCTGTATTGCGCCGCCATCAGCGCTTAGATGTCCACCGTCAGAAAACCAAGAAGCCCAAGACTCGTTTGCATCACGAATGGGCCAAGAATCACGTCCATATTCTCCAAGAAGCGCAACAGCAAGACCTGCACGTGGCGGAGCAAGAAGCGACACTTGTACAGAATCCCCTTTCTTCAAGTCTAAAACGGTCGAGTTTGCGACAAATCCTGTTTCACTGTCAATGACAAGATAAGGAAGGAATACCGACATGTCCTCACTTACAGCAACAGTTACTGGCTGAAAGGAACCTCCGACAAGGACCTTTGGAGTGATGGTAACATCTGAGGCATTGATGAGGCTCTCACCGTCATCTTCCCCAAAACATCCAGAAAGCGGTGCAGAAATCATGAGCAGAACCAGAAGGCATGCTTGGCTGACACGGGTACCCACCATGACCTTGCGTAACGGTTCACCTTCTCAAGTCCTGCGCTTCTACGGACCGATTCTTTGATAGAGGAACAGGACCAATGTAAACATGAGAATATGCGTAACAAAAGCAAAGGCACACCCTCTCATCTGAAGATGAACAATATACGAACCCTGTTTTCAAATCACATTATTGAAATCGTAGATGACATACAATGCCCCTTGATCGAGGGATAAGTCATTCCTCTTCCAACGCGGTTGTGTAGTGTTTTTCCTGGTCGTTTTCCTTCCGTTCATTTTGTATTGAGAGCGCAAGAAATACAACTCCGATACCCGCAACAACGGCTGTTAGTTTCACTAAATCATTTTGAGAAAACCCATCACTTTCAACGACCTCACCATCATCAGTGGTTTTCACTGGGTCATCGCATCCAGCCCCGAAACAATCTCCGGGAGCTGGTCCACCGTCATCGTGGATGTCCTCATACAATTGAATCTCATACGTCCAGTTTGTAGTTGAGTTGTTAACATCCTTCATGACCCAATATTGGTACGAGCCGACCGTTGCATTCAACGGAAATACATAGGTCGCCGAAACCGCACATGTTTCATCTACCAACGAGCCGTTTTCATCTAATTCACACGCTTCAACAAGCGTTGACGAGATGAAATCCATCGTTGAATTAAGCACGCCATCACCGTTCAAATCAATCCCAATTTGCATGGTAGCATTTTCGGTTGTGTCATGCATTTTGAACCATAATGCATTCCCTTGAACAAATGCAGGGTCGGAAATATTTCCAACTACGGCCCCACTATCATTCAGGATAATTGTGAGCGTCTGCTGCTCATGAGCATGAACGGAACTGGATGCTAAAATCGTCACCAAAAGAGCGGCAATCCCAAACCCCATCCACGCTTTGCCCATACCCACCGACACCCGCGGGGTCATAAAGACCAAACGGAGGAACCCGATGAGATGTACATGAACGGGAAAGAAATAGCGTTAGGTATTTTTCTTCTACTTTTTCTAGCATCCATGACAAGCCTTCTTCTTGGCGAGGAAGAAATTGTTGAAGAAGCAGATACAATGTTGACTTCAAGCGGTGACCCACTTTTCCAATACGAAGGGCACGACCACAGCAATGCGAGTCAACACATTGCTGGCACCGATAATATGGAACTTCTCGACTTCAATTCTCTTTCAACCCCAGGAAACGCTGAGGTTCAGGTCGCAACAACACCCGACGGTCGGACATATGCCTACCTAGCCGGATGGAACGACATGCACATCGTAGATGTTACCGACCCGGAAAATACGGAAGTTGTAGGGGTTTTCAATGATCCAAACACCCAGGTATTGGATGTCAAATATTTGGAATACAATGGAAGAGAGTACATTATTCAGCAAAACCAACTGGTCGACCCTGGAAATGCAGACCCAAATGTAGGACAATGGAGTGAACCAAGTCAAGTTTCAGTTGTGGTCATCGACGTAACCGACAAGACCAACCCAACCTGGATCGACTCGTGGTATGACGTGGACCATCCAAGCGGCCCTCACAACTTGTACACTCACATGATCAATGGTGAATGGTATCTCTTCGTTGCAAACCCCGATTATAATCAATGCAACGATGCGATCGGTGAAGCATGTGGCGGAGTGACGATTGCTCACTTGAATTTGGACGGATCGGCTGCACGTAACTTGCAAGGCGTTCCGGCGGCTGGACTTGGCCATACCGTGGTTAAGGTTGGAGAATACGAAGTGGCCTGGGAAACAACCCGAGGGGGCTGGATTTACATTCACGACATGACCGTCCAAACATGGCCTGGGGAAGACCCGAATGACCCACGGTACGGTCACACTTTCATTTACGGAAGTTACTGGGAGGCCGGACTCCGTATTGGTGATGTTACCGACGTACCTCATCCAGTGGACTCCCCCGAGGCCTACGCAATTCATGCCACGGTGTGTAAGGCGGGACAAGGTAACCCGTTGATGTGCCGATGGCGAGCACCCGAGGTTGGTCTATGGATGGACTTCCTCGACATGGATGATGACGGACAACCCGATAGTGGAACAACGGGCAACGAAAACGGTGGCAGAGTATCTTACATCCATTATGCCGAACCCTTCCCTGAAATGGTGGATTTGTCACACGTTGGTTATTCTGATGAGCCCGTTCATCTCGTTACAGCAGCTGTTGAAGTTCTTTCAACTCACGTCGGCACCGGCATCATTTATCTCATTGACACCACTGAGTACACCTTGGAAGATGGCCAATTCAAATTCAAACCTAAACTGATACGAGATTGGGAGATTCCATACGCTGAAGACCATTGTTATGGTGAAGATTGCGAAGCACATCCTAACGCCGATGAGTGGTTGTTGTTTTCACCCCACAACCTCGACAGTACGTACTTCGAAACGACGGATGAAACCGACCAAAGCCACGGCGGTGGATGGGATGGCCGTCTGTATATTTCTCATTACCATGCAGGACTATGGATCATTGATATTGAAACGCTCGTGGCTCCAGAAGCCGATGACCGAATTGGTATTCATGAAGAGGCAACCGTAGCATACTATCTCCCTCACGGTGAAGACGGAACTCCACTTGACTCTCAATTCTATGATTTCGGTTGGGTTCCTTTCCTTTGGGCCGTAGAGCACCACGACGGAATTACATACGCCTCCTGTATCTCAACGGGACTGTACCTTGTTCAATTGGATATTGATATCCCTTACCGCCTCTAAGGTGACGTTATGAAAACTACGCTATTGACGCTCATTCTCTGTTCCACCCTTCTTTTAGCGGGCTGTACCTCACCAGAGCAATTGTCTGATTGGGAGCCAAACGGCGTCATTATTGAAGCAGAATTTGTAAATGACTTCACACTCACTACGAGTGAAAATACACCGTGGACATTTTCAGAAGAGGCAAAAAATACGACAGTAGTCGTCGCCTTCTTGTTTACCAATTGCATTGACATCTGTCCTATTGTGACTCATAATATGAAATGGGTTCAGTCTCAACTCACTCCCGAGGAAAAGAACGCAACGACGTTTCTCACGATTACTGTTGACCCTTGGAGGGATAACGTATCTACGCTTCATGATTGGAAAACGGGAACGAATTCTAATTGGACCCACCTTACAGTTTCCTCTTCAGAAGACGATTCCCCCGGAATGGCTGCCATGAATGCTGTCTGGCTGAATTTTGGCGTGGGCTTGCAAATTGAAGACAATCAAAGCAATACTTCAGCTCGCCACCATCCGGATGATTATACCGTCAATCATTCAACTGGAACCGTAATAATCGATAGGTATGGAGACCAACGCGTTTGGTGGGGCGACAACGACTGGGTCTTGGACCTCTTCATTGACGACCTTCGATACTTGATTGAAATGTGATGGTTCACAATTCGTTGGGCACCGGAGTCTGGTCCATGTGAAGGAATGCATATACCGCCCACCATGTGACAATGTCCCACGAATGGACAAGGTTGTTTACTCCCGTTGAATTATCAGTTCCCATGTAATCGATCATGGTTTCCATTGTATCGCATTCACGATGGTAACACGGATACCCATCTACCAACCCATTCCAACCAAGTGTGGCGACTCCAATGTTTTGGAATGAGTCGTGGTCACTTCGAGCAGTTGGAGATTCGTAAATTGCCACGGTATCTTCGTAAATGTCACCCCATAGTGGGCTTTCCCCACCATCGAGCCAAGCTTCTCTTCCACGATCTATCTCGTTCCCGAGATCGAGTGCATCCGCACCGATCCATTCAGCCAAGTGATACATTCCCGCCTGGTCAATAACATCCCCAGTACCATCAGGTCCAAGATAGACCGAGAGTGCATAATCACCCGGGTAATTGACGCCAGCCATATCTAAATTCAGATAATTGCTCACAGTAACTCCATCTGGAAGATCGTTAGCAAAGGAACGTGACCCCCACAACCCTTCTTCTTCAGAAGACCATAAGCAGAAGACCATTGTTCGCCGTGCATCAAATTCTGCAAGAACACTGGCGGTTGTTAACACCATGCTCGAGCCAGCAGCATTGTCATACGCACCATGTCTCGTGCCGTAGCCTGGAATTCCATCTTGAGCACCTGGGGTGTAAGCCACTGGGGGCGCAATATCGAAATGGGCTCCAAAAATCAACCATTCATCAGGATAAACCGATCCGGTCTTGTAACCACAAATATTCACGGCCCAAGCAGTATTCGACTGGAATCTATGAACTTCGACAGAGTCTAAACCGTATCCTTGCATTACGCCTTCAAAATAAGTGATCGCATGTTCGTAAGAAGGATTTCCGTTTCCAATCCATCGATCAAGATATCCGACTGCCCCATCCGCCCCGCATGTGGCACATGGAGTGTCGTCAGTGATGAAATCCACCCAATCATAGACATCTCGACCATTGACCCAACCATCGCTTGCACCAACACCGCTCTCTTCATTCAAATCTGCACGGAATGGCCGGCTTGTTTCCATAATCAAAGGAATCACGTCTCCACCAGAAGAGTTCCCTGAAACGAGCCAAGGCCAAAGTCCACCGGTGTCTTGGTTTTCTACAGCTTGTACAGTAGAGCCACTGGATGGGTCTTCAAGCCATGTCATCCACGATTCGTCCGCTTCTCGTATTGGCCAATCGACTCTGCCAATATCTCCAATGAAGAAAACGATTGCATCGTTTCTTGGAGGAAACAGAATGTTTACGCTCAACTGTTCACCGGAATTCATGTCCAGAACAGTTCCATTTTGAGCCCGCATTGAGCCAGGGTCTTGGACAAAGTATGGGAGGAATACAGCAAGGTCTTCCGACGCCTCGAGAGTGATGGTCTGCCACATCCCGCCCAGAAGTGAATCCGCATTAACGACAGTGAGCGAGGAGGTGCTAACGCCTTCCGCATCATCTTCTCCAAAACAACCCGCCAAGGGGGCCGTCAACATTAGAGCGATGAGGCCAAAAGCATTCAATCTCAAACTCAGCATGTCAATGCCCAACCCTCCCTCCCTGTTGAATGTTACAGTTTTACTGAGCGGGTTGAACCCCGATGCAAGCGGTTTCCACTCAACGGAAAATCAATACCACAAAAAGGCGAACAGTTAAGAAATGCCCGTTGTCCGAACAACCATGGCAACCGTACGGTTGGACCAGAAGGCACGCGCTCTGGTCCGCAGTGTTCCCGACTCCTATACGGAGGCGCTTGCCCGCTATTTTGGAACGGGCCCAACCGACGTTGACCTCGCCCGTAAACAACACGAGGATTATTGCGAACTTCTCCGCCAAGAAGGCGTTGAAGTCACCGTTCTTGATGCTGACCACAACCATCCCGATTGCATGTTTGTTGAAGACCAAGCGGTTGTTGTTGACGGACACATCCTTCTCCCAACACCAGGTCACCCAAGCCGGGTTGCAGAGCAACCTCCGATTGCAAACTTTCTCATGGAATCTCTTGAGGGAATTCAAACGTGCACAATGGGCGGCGAAGCCCGTATGGATGGAGGCGATATCATCCGACTTGGAAACCTGTTTTTTGTAGGGCGCTCATCTCGAACCAACGATCTGGGAATTGCAGCACTGCGAAGTTTGCTTGACTTCTTTGACTATGAGTTGCGTATTATTGACATCCCCGGCCATGCACTCCACTTGACAAGCATTAGTTCTACACCAACCGACCAACTCATTATGGCCCCAGAAGACTATCTTCCAAAAGATGCATTTGGCGAACTTCCAGACGGGTGCGAGGTTGTCTGGATGCCTGCGGAAGAAGCGTATGGCTGCAATACCATTGGCCTGGCTGGAAATAAGGTGATGATGGCCGAGGGATATCCGACAGTTGAAGCCGAACTCATCAGCCGTGGCCTTGAAGTCATAAAAATTGACATGAGTGAAATTCGCGCAGCAGATGGTTCGCTGACCTGTTGCTCAATTTTCTACTGAACTTCATTCGAAGTCATAATATCATGCCACGTACGGACGGCATCCAGAAGGCCAGCAACGCTTTTTCCACGCCAAACATCTCCAGCAAATACGCCAGATTGAGATGCGTCTGCAAGAGTAAAATCTTCTGCGGAAGGTATCATTTCAATGGTCTTCGTATGATCTTTGTAAATTCCGAGTTCAAGAACAACCCAAGCATCTCCAGTTCGGCCATAGCGCTCAAATATCTCACTTGAGAGAAAACTTCCTAAATCTTCAACGGTGTAAAACGAACACAACATCTGCAATGTTTGGTCCAGGCCGACAGATCCTTCGTCGGATGGGCGGACTCCAATCTCACTTTTCTTGACCAGCGTAAGGAGTGGGAGTGTGTCGTCCATGAGACCTCACCCGTCCTTATCCCTACGTGATGCTCAACGGCGCTCACAAGAAGCGCTTGAGGCGGTTCTCAAGGCGAGTAACACCGCCACCTGCCCATTGTTTTACGAGTTCACCATCAACAAAAAGAGCGTTGTACGGCAAAACATCAACTTCGCTAACCCAGGGGTGAGCGATTTTGAAACGACCCATTCCGGGAGTATCAAGAAGGATTTTTCCAATTCGAACTCCTTCGGGGACGTCCCAGGAGCCCAATTCTTCAGTCCATTGTTCACAGGCTTGACATCCAGTTTTACCTAGCATGAGCATGGCAAAAGGGGCTTCAAGAAATTCCTGCCAGTCGGCACGACCAAGCATCTCCAAAAGAAAACCTCCAGAATCAAACGACGTATTCGTCGCCCTTCTTCCAGTTAGCACCGCACAAACCACCGGCTTGTGTTGCTTGACTGGTACGCAAGACTTCAGCAGGGCTTCGACCCGCATCCATGTTGTTGATGGAATACATTTGGACCTTGCCTTCTGGGTCAACTAGTACGGTTCCACGGAAACTGCAACCAGCCTCTTTGTTACGCATGTTGAATGCCTTGGTGACATTTTGAGTGGTGTCGCCAATGACGTGGTGGTTGACGCCGCCAGGGAAGATTTCCTTGTCAGCGAACCATGCATTGTGCGAATGCCATGAATCACAGGAGCATCCGATGACGGTGATGTCATCGTCAGCGAACTCTTCTTTGAGAGCTTCAAAACCGACAATTTCGGTAGGGCAAATGAAGGTGAAATCGAAGGGGTACCAATACATGAGGTACCATTTTCCTTTCATTCCTTCACTCGTGATGTTCACTCGTTCGCCGCTAATGTATGCATCTGCACTCCATTCAGGAGCATCTTTTCCGATCATGTTACCCATAATATCGCCTCAAATTGACGCAAGCAAACCATCATTATGAACCTGCGCTTTGAAAATGATAGTTGGTGGCGGGCTGTAAATCAATGCGGATTACCACGGCAACTCGATTCCATCGTACTGGACGAAACGGCCACTCAACTCCCCGTTCTGTTCGTTTAGGCGAGCGACGATACCCTTCACACTCTCTTGAGGAGTCAACGGGGCATGAGGCCCACCCATATCGGTTTCAACCCAGCCAGGATGCAGGATAATGAGGGATGCGCCCAATGCTTCGATCTCGTTCTTCATTGAAATAGCAAACATATTGAGTGCTGTTTTTGACGCCCTATATGCATACGACCTCCCACTTTTACAATCGTCAATTGACGCCATCAAACTCGACATCATGGCGACCACCCCGGCCTGACTGTTGGCGAGCAAGGGTAGAGCATGTTGTGTAACTCGTACTGGAGAGAACGCATTGACTTCGAATACCTCCGCAGTCTCTTGAAGGTCAATCTCAGCAATTGAAGACCATCGACCATCAGGAACTCCAGCATTATTGACGAGAAGGTCGACACGCTCCCCTACTGAAACCATCAGAGCAGCCACATCTTCATCCGAACGAACATCAACCCTATGGGTCGTTAAATGAGCATGCTGTACTCCTTTTAACCCCCCCATATTGCTCCGATACGTAGCGTGCACAGCATAACCCGAATCCAAGAGTTGGCGAGTCAACTCAAACCCAATACCTCGGTTGGCACCAGTGACAATAGCAATCTTCATGGCTTGGACAAATCAAACCACCCAATAAGGATTGAGCGGTCAAAAGTCGTAATCTTTTTCTTCGTCATCCAACTCATCATCGTCAGCCATGAAATATTTGAATTGGATGTAACAACTTACGATCATCAACGGCGCGGCAAGATATACGTCAAGTGAACCCCCATCTAGCCGGTAAACATCCCATCCAAGGCCGAGATACACCGAAAAGAGAATTCCAAGAGACCCCATGACCGCAGCAAGAACAGCAGGAACAAGTCTGCGGAATGAAAGGCTGAAAATAAGAGCCACTAGCGTCAAAATCCCAGACAAAAACGTGTCCCCCTCGAAGTCGTACCCGTAACTATCGCCAACAGAGATTAGGCGTGTGACGGCAAGGTAGACCATTCCAGCAGCGAGAAAACGGGCGGCGATTTGTGCGACGCTCATGGCCCCAATCGCAACGAGAACTCCAGACAAGAGTTGAAATTGAGCATCATTGAGGGAAAGTCCCAATTCATTGAACTGGTCAACGAAGAGATACGACATCCCATAACCGACAAGAAACCCAGAAGTTCCTAATGTGAAAGAAAGCCGCTTTCCCCCCTGAATAAATAAAAGCAGAGAAAAAGAAAGGATGAGGCCAGC
>Ga0206682_10002777_pt1 | contig 15551 bp, 7 predicted proteins | sample M240m12015metaG_FD_155444 | JGI IMG/M metagenome (GOLD analysis project Ga0206682, IMG submission 155444) | Ammonia-oxidizing marine archaeal communities from Monterey Bay, California, United States - M2 40m 12015 | ecosystem: Environmental > Aquatic > Marine > Intertidal zone | place: USA... | reverse complement strand
GGTCCCCGTATCGCATCTGACCGTCGAGCGGGGGGCTGCAAGTGTTGGGGGTCAACGATTAATGGCGCTTTCCTCCTCAAAGGAGAAAAGCAACAACCTGAAAAAGCGTCATCAGGGCCGTCGTGCCTCGTCAGCCTCGCGTGTTCCCGAAAGATGCGCCCGCCATCACCCGGCTCCCCAGGTGCTGGCGGGCGAATCTACCACCGCGACGGCGCGGTATCGCGAGGAGACGACACGCGTCATCTCGGGGAGCTCGTACCGCGTGCGTCGCGCGATCCGTCGCCGCGGTCCTCCCCTACCCTCGAGCCCCAACCGCCGCGACTCGCGGTGGAACGTTCGGAGAAACCGCGTGGCGAATCAGACACTTGTACGACTTTTCCGCGGTCATGGTTGACTCGGATTTTCCCGTTCTCGACATCTGGCCGCGAGCGCCCCGTCGGCGAGGCACTCGAGCGCAGCGCGTGCCCCTCGCCGCCCCCCGACTCGACCCGCCGATGGCCACGCTCACGTGCATCCGCGCGCTCGCGCCCCGCGGCGCCCCCGCGGCTCGCGGCCTGCCCCGCCGCGCGCGCGCGCCCAAGACATCGTTCCCCCCGAAGCGAACAGAGCGCACGCGTTCCCCCGCGCTCCGCGCGGTGTTCGACCCCAACCAGGCGTCGCACGAGCACGGCCAGTACAAGTACGACCAGGCGACCGCGCACGGCCAGCAGCAAGCGACGAACGTGTACCACGAGCCCGTGGGCGCGAGCCCGAACCAGGCGCACGGCAGCTTCAGTAACCCGGGCGAGCCGGATTACTTGCCCCACCTCGCGTCGACGCGCCAGCGCTTCATCGACCAGGAGGCGAGCGCGGTTCGCGTGCGCGACTACCCCGTCGCTGCGCGCTCGGCGCGCATCCTGCAGCGCCTGGTGGAGATCGAGCGCGACCTGATGCTGCACGAGACGGCGGAGATGGAGGCGAGCCTGGCGCAGGAGTACCAAACCGCGAACGTGGCCAAGCGTAAAAAAGACGCTCTGCTCGAGGAGTTTTACGACTTGCGCTTCGATAAGTACGACGTCGCGCAGTACGACGACGTCCAAGGCTTTTCCGGACAAACCCGAGGCGGTGACGCGGGCGACGTCGGTGTTGCCCTGCGCAACAACAGCGTGTCTTCCGGAGGCGGCGGGCGAGACGCGAGCGCGGACGCGGGCCGAGGCGGAAGCTCCGCGGCTTCCGAAAAACGCGTCGCGCCCGCTTTGGTGCCCGTGCGCTTCTCCGTGAACGTGCAGCCGCAGTTCGGCGAGGGCGTGGTGGTGTGCGGCGATTTGCCCGAGCTCGGCGCGTGGGACGGCGCGCTCGGTGTCCCGATGGAGTACCGCGTGGAGACGAAAACCTGGAGTTGCACCGTGGGTCTGCCGCAGAGCTCGCAGTTCAAGTTCAAGTTCGTGGTCACGGGCGGGCGTTCGCCCGAGGAGGAGGCGCGGGGGGAACCCCGCGCGCTGTTCTGGCAGGAGGGCGACGACCGAGCCGTCGCGCTGCCGTTCGAGGACGCGCTCTCGCTGGACGTGGTGGTGGACTGGGAGGGGGACCCCGAGCAGGAGCGCATGTGGCTGTGCATGCCCGTCCCGAGAGCGGCGCCGGAGGCGAAGTAGAGCCAGCCGCGGGGTGGCGCGTCGAACGACGCGAAGCCACGCGCGCTTGATAGTCCACAAAAATTCGTACGAGAGTAGTACCTTACGAGCACGTTTTCATATACAGCTCGCACGAGACTAAGATGCGCGGGTGCGGTACTACTTTCGTAGTCTTCTACGAAAGTACCTTCAGAAACGACGTCATGACGATCCTCATCGTCATTCGTGCACGTCGACCCCGGCGTCGACGACGTCGAAAAAGTCGGACGACCGCGTCGCGAGACCGCGCGCGTCGATCCACGCCAACCACTCCCGCCACGTCGGGTCGGCGGCTAAGGTGGCGCGGTTCCCCAGCACGATCAACCCCCGCCGCGCGCGCGTCATGGCGACGTTCATTCGGCGGTCGTCGCGCACAAAACCCAGATTGCCGCCGTCGTTGGCGCGCGTCGTGCACAGCACGATCACCTCCTTCTCCCTGCCCTGGAACCCGTCCACCGAGTGCACCTCCAGCCCGCCCAGCGGGTCGCCGCTCGAGACTACGCTCGCGCCTCGAGACGGACGGCGCGACAAAAGCTCGGACCGCTCCGTCCAGAGCTCACGCACGCGCCGCACCTGCGCGGCGTACGGAGCGATGATTCCGATATCGCTCGCGAGATTCGCGATTCGATTCGACGCGTCTCCGTTCGCGGACGCCTCCAGCAGCGCCGCCGCCGCCGCCACCGCCGCGCGCGCCTCAGCCGGGTTGCTGACGCTGAGCCCGTCCTTCTCGCGCGTCTCGCGGCCGCCGTCCACCTCCACGAACAGCACGGGGTACGGGGACCACGCGTTTTTGTTCGAGCGCGGTCGCGCGTCCACGCCGGCGTCGCGGCGCGCCCAGGGCGCGCCCGGCGGCGGCGGGCGGTCGGCGGGGGCGGGGTCGGACGCGACGCGCCCGCCGTAGAACCTGGCCGACGGGAACTCCGCCAGCGCGGGGTGCATGCGGTACTGCCTGTCCAGGAGGTCGGGCGCGACGCCCAGGCGCTCCATGCGCTCGAACAGCGAGACGCCGAGGCCGGCGTGCAGCGCGTCCATGCTGGTGACCGTGGGCGGGAGCTGCGCGGCGTCGCCGACGAGCACGCACGTCAACGCCTTCGACACCGGGATGAGCGCCGCCGGCTCGGGGCACTGCGCGGCTTCGTCCACGCACGCCACTCGGAACGTGAACCCCTCCAGCAGGTCGTCCCCGGCGCCGACGCAGGTGGCGCAGACCACGTCCGCGGCGCGCAGCACGGCGTGCGCGGCTTGCGTCTCCAGCTGAAACGCCAGCCTCCGCGTCGCCGCGCCGCGGCTGGTGTAGTCGCCGCGCGCCTCGGCGCGCATCGCCGCCGCCTTGCGCCCGAGCGGGGTCAGAGCCGCCTGCGCGCCGAGCGTGGACGCCTCGAGGCTCGCCTGCACCTTCGCCGGCGACCCGAGCCGGACCACGCGCAGAGGCCGGCGCTCGGCGCCCACGCGCGTGTCGCTCGAAATCAACCCGGCCACGATGTTGTCCACGGCGACGTTCGAAGCCGCGCACGCCAACGCGACGGGCCCGGCGGAGGCGTTTGGTGTTTTCGTTTTCGTTCCGGTTTTGTTTTTTTTCGTCTTTTCACGCGTCGACGCGCGTTCCTCGAGCGCGAAGAAAACAGCCGACTCCACGAACGCGGTGAGCGCGCGCGTCTTGCCCGTGCCCGGTGGGCCCTGCCACACGGAAAGCGTGCGCGTCAGCGCGCGGCGCACGGCAGTGCGCTGGCTGTCGTTCAGCGTCGACGCGCGTGTCCCGTTCACGGCGCGCCGCACAGCGCCCGAAGCGTCCTTGCCCGCCCACGGCGGCGGCGCCGCCGCCAGCGCCGCGACGCTGGCGCGCGCGTCGCGCGCGGTCTTCGGGTCGCCGTCCGGGATCCCTATGGCCGCCCTCTGCAGCGGCGCGTACGCGGAGGTGCTTCGGCGCGTGCCGGTGCTCGGCTCGGCGTCGTAGCCGGGCATGCCCCCGCACTCCGAAAACGCGGCGAGCGCGGCGAGCGCGCGATCGTGCGACACGGTGTTGGCGGAGAGGTCCAGCCTGAGTTTCCCGGCGCCGAGCACGAGCGCTTCGTCCTCCTCGTCCACGGCGATCTTCAGGAAGTGCATGGCGCGCTCCACCACCACGCCGGTCACGGAGGCTTTGCCCGAAGGGTCGTGCTCGTCGCCCTCCACCAGGGACACCATGTCACCCTGCCCGAACCGGTGGAACGGGAGCTCGGCCCCAAGCGCGAAGGCGCGTTTCGGTAATTTTGTTTTTTTCGCGTCGACGCCTTCGCCTTCGTTCGCGGCGCCCGCGACGGCCGGCGGCGGCGGCGCGAGCGAGCCTCCGCGCGGAACGAGCACGCGGACCACCGCGTCGCGCTGCAGGGTCCCGTCGTGCAAGCCCCGGAGCCCGAACAGCGCGTACCCCTCCTTCCCGAGGCGCTCCTTCGGCCACGCCTCGAGCCGCTCCTCGGCGCGCGCCATCTCCTCCTCCAGCTCCAGCCGCAGAGCCTTCGCATACTTCTCCCTGTGCGCGGTGAACCCCAAACGCAGGGTCGCGCGCGAGGACCCGCGCTGGCGCGTCCCGGAGGCCCCGCGACCGGACCCGCGGCGTTTCGCGGTCTCGGAACGCTCGGAACTCTCGGCGTCGGCGTCGCCGGGAGAAAGCGGCGCGGCCGTCTCGAGCAGGTGCGCGAACCCGGTCCCCGCGCGAGAGTTCGCGCCGAGCCTCTCCCAGAGCGCGCGGCGCTCCTCCCTGGCCTTCTCTGGGTCCCGCGCGCCGCGGGCGAGAGCAGCGGGCCGCCGCGTAGGTCTGCGAACGGCGTGCCGGTGGCCACGGCCTTGACGCTCGCGCGCGCGCGCGCGCCCGCGGGGCGCACGCCGGCGCCCGGATCGGGGGGGGGAGGCTTCGCGTTCTTCCGGGTCCGCGCGTCGCCGGACTTGGACCTCGGGGGGGGGCTCTGGATGGGCTTGCCGCGCTTCCCGCCCTGCGCGCGCGCCGAGCCGCGACCGCCGCCCCGCGCGGCGCCGGCGCGCGCGCGGGCGACCGGGCGGACGCGCGCCGTGCGTCGCGCGGATCGCGCGTCCACCGCCGTGGGCACCAACGCGAGCCTCTGCCGCGGTAGGCACACCGACGTCGCGTCCTCATCGCGCCGGTGCCAAGACGCGGTCGCCGATGCGAACGGCACGAAACCGGCGAGGCACGTCATGGCCCTCCGACCGTAGGGACGGAACCCCGTTCCGGTCGGGGCGCGATGTGCCGGCCACGGTCGTGCGCGCGGATCTGTGGTGCGCGTCGTTGCCCGATCGAAACCACCGTTTCGTGCCAGTTGTCTTTTCTCCCGCGTTTTCAAACTGCATTTGGGGCGCTTTTTAGCTTCATGTTCTGCAGTCGCGAAAGCATCTCATCAGGCGGATCCCGAAAACCCGTGCCGAAAACCTCGTTTTCAGGTTCTCCGCTGACGACGAGAGCTCGACGCACACCCCGAGTCGCCCGTGAGGAGACGCCGAGCCACCCATCGGCTCGCGCGGTACTTCGATCGTCACGAGTACGAGTGGGCTGTCCCGCGCGGAGACGCGCGCGTGACATCGTCGTAGCCTCGCGCGTCGAAAGGGCGCTCGTCGGCGGCGAAGCGTGAAAAAACAGAGAGTATCGTGAGGAGCGATGGCGTCGGCGACACCAGCGGCGCGTCCGCTGTCGGCGTGCCACGCCCCCGCGCGTCTCGGGTCGCGGTGTCGCGGCACGCGCGCGGGTCCATCCCCGCGCGCGGTCGCGAGGTCACGCGGCGACCGACTCGGACGCGGGTTCTTCGGTGCCGCGCCGACGCGCCGCGCCGGCGAGGCTGCCCGTCCGGGGCGACTCGCGCGATCGAGAAGCGTCGGCTTCGGAGCGCCCGTCGGCGCTCGGTTCCGCGCGAACAGTTTCACGGAAGCGCCGAACGACACGCCTGATCGTGGAACGCGCACGCTCGACCGTTCGCGAGCGACACGCGCTGCTCGCGGTTCCGTCCCCCTCGCGCGTCTCGGTCGCGTCGCCGCGGCGACGGTAGCGGCCGTCGCCGCCGCCGCCGCGTTCCCCGGCGCGGCGGCGGCGGCGGCGTCGGCGGCGAGCGCCGCGGACGCCTCATTCCTCGCGTCGCTCCTCGATTTCGCGCTCCACGTGGACGAGCGTCTGCTCGCGCTCTTCGCGGAGCGCGGTGTCTTGGCGTACGGTGCGCTCTTCGCGGTGATCTTCTGCGAAACAGGGCTGGTCATCGCGCCCTTCCTGCCCGGCGACTCTTTGCTCTTCGCCGCGGGCGCGCTGGGCGCGGGCGGCGTCCTGAACTTCCCCTTTGCGGCTTGCCTTTTGTTTTGCGCCGCCGTGCTGGGCGACACCGTGAACTACGCGCTCGGGTCGTGGATCGGCGCGCGCGTGATTGCGCGGTACCCCTCGGTTTTTAAACCGTCGTACATCGACAAAACGAAGGCGTTTTACCAGACGCACGGTGGGAAAACTGTCGTGTTGGCGCGTTTCTTCGTCGTCGTGCGCACGTTCGCGCCGTTCGTCGCCGGCGTCGCCAACATGCAATACAAAAAGTTCATCGCGTTCAACGTGCTGGGCGGCGCGACGTGGGTCGGGAGCTTCATGGGCCTGGGGTACTTCTTCGGGCAGCTCCCCTGGGTGGAGGAGAACTTCGCGCTGGCGATGGCGGCGGTGGTGGCGCTGAGCGCGGTGCCGATGGCGGCGGAGCTCGTCAAGCACGTTTTCGGCGGGAAGGAGGAGGAAACCGCCTCGATCGAAGACGTCGACGCGACCATCGACGACATCGCGGGCTCGTTCGACGAGGCCGAGCGTCTTCCTTCCAGCTAGGACGGGTGTCATCAGATGTATTCTTATATCGTCACGTCTCTCCCCTCTCTTCCGGTTCCGTCTCGACGCGCACCTCCGCGAGCTCGACCGCCCCGCTCGGGGACCGCGCGCGTCGTTCGTCGCGGCGTCTCTCTTCGTTTCCGGACGAGCCTCCCCCGCTCGTCTCCCGCGCGCCTTCGCCTTCTCCTCCTCCGGCGCGCCCTCCGCACCACCGCCGCACGGGGATGCACCCCTCCTTCTCGTCCTCCTCCTCGTGCCGCAGTCGGTCCGGCTCCTCCGCCACGGCGCCCGGCTGGTAGTTGCGGGACAGCACGCGGTAAAAGCCGTGCTTCGGGGGCGCGTACGTCCAGCCCGCCTTCCAGCCCGCCAGGCACACGCAGGCGAGCGACGCGATCTGGATCACCTGGTAAAACGTGGGGATGCCGGTGGCCATGCCCAGCACGTCGCACGCGGGCAGGAGGTCGCTCGTGGACGCGCCCGCGCCGGCGCGCTCCGCCCAGACGCGCCTGGGCGTCATGCCCAGGCTCGCGCACAGGTCCGCGTCGTCATCGCTGAAGCTGCTCAGGATCACGGCGAGCGGGATGGCGGTGTTCTGGTAGCACGTCTCGATCGTCACCGACAGGCAGTGCGGCTTCGGCAACCCGCACGCCCACGCGAACGCCAGGCTTATCAGCAAGCCGAAGACGCACGGCATGGCGACGCCGGCGTAGAAGTGATCCGTGCGCGCCCAGATGGGCGCGCTGCTGTTGGAGGAGAAGAAAAAACCCAGCAACACCAGCGAGACGCCGGCGGCGTTTCCGGCGACGTTCAGCCCCGGTCGCCACGCCGGTTTGTTTTGCCCCAGGATCAATCCGCCGAGTATGCCGGCGACCACCACCGCGAGGCTGGTGAACAGCCCCCCCCAGTCCAGGCTCACCGCGCTCTCCTCCGACGGGTAGCTCAGCTTGAGGTAGATGAGCACGTTTATCGGCAACGTCGCCACCGCGAACAACGAGCTGGCGCTGGTCATGGCCATGGACAGCGGCAGATCCGAGTTGAACAACGAGCACCACCAGTTGCTGTACGAGCCCCCGGGGGAGCACACCGTGACGAGCAGGGGAATGCCGTGCACGGGGTCGCCGCGGTAGAACAAACGGATGCTGGTGAACCCCATGAGCGGCAGGAACACGAACTGGCACACTAAGCCGATGACGATGCCCGTGGGCTTGCGGAACCGCTGCTTGAACTCGAGGACGTCCACCTGCGCAGCCTGGAGTTGAAGAGGAAGGAGGGCGAACGGGGAGCGGGTCAGACGAACGCCAAGGCTGAAGCGTGCGTAAACGCGGGGTCGACTCGAGGGCGATGAGGCGCGTCGGAGCCGCGACGTACCAGTCCGAGTATTAGGAAGAGCAGCAACGCGTTCCCCACGACCGACAACGCTGTGTTGGCCATCTTTATTCCTCCCCTGCCCCCCCCTCGTGGGCACCCGTCGTCTCCCACGCGCGGCTCGGCACCTGTCGTCCGAGCCCTACCGCACCGCGGTTTCCGACGTCCGCGCACCGCCACGCGGTGGGCCTCTCCCTGCCGCGTATCACCTCCCCGCGGCACGACCACTGCCTCGCCGCACCCACTCCGAGGTGACTCGGACTGTGAGTTGTCTCCTCAGACGTCGAAAAGGTGCGGTTCTTTGTTGGCGCGGCAGCACGTGTCGGTTTCTCCGAAAACCCTACCGCGTTGGGATCGAACTTCAGGCGGCGTCGACGCCCGTCCATCACCCTTTTCCGACGCACACCGTTGCCGTCGCACCTAGTCACTAGCTAAAAACCATGGCCGAAACGCTTAACCTCCGCGGTACCCTCAAGGGGTGCGTCTCCCGCCCGCCGCGCGTCGTTGCTCCGCCGGCCCGACCCGAGCCGGCGGCATTTTTCTCGTTCCGCGGGCCGCGAAAAAACCGATCCCCACGGGTCGGGAACGGCGCGGCGCGGCCCACGCGACGCCTCACGTGGGGCGTGGGACGCGCGCGCGCGCGTTCGCGTGGCTCGCCGAACGCCTCTGCGCGCCTCCTCCTCCGGGTTGTCCACGCGACCACACCGAGCGCCACCACTCGCTGACCGTGTTTTCGTCGTCTTCTCATCGCAGGCACGAGGGCTGGGTCACCTCCATCGCGACCCCCATCGACAACTCGGACATCCTCCTGTCGTCTTCCCGCGACAAGACCGTGATCCTGTGGAACCTGACCCGCGAGGAGGGCTCGTACGGCTTCCCCCAGCGCTCGCTCCGCGGGCACTCGCACTTCGTGCAGGACGTGGTCATCTCCTCGGATGGCCAGTTCGCGCTCTCCGGCTCGTGGGACGGCACGCTGCGCCTGTGGGACCTCAACTCGGGCTCCACCACGCGCCGCTTCGTGGGCCACTCCAAGGACGTCCTCTCCGTGGCGTTCTCCGTGGACAACCGCCAGATCGTCTCCGGCTCGCGCGACAAGACCATCAAGCTGTGGAACACGCTCGGCGAGTGCAAGTACACCATCCAGGAGCAGGAGGGGCATACCGAGTGGGTCTCGTGCGTGCGCTTCTCGCCCGTCACGTCCAACCCCATCATCGTCTCCGGCGGCTGGGACAAGCTCGTGAAGGTGTGGAACCTGACCAACTGCAAGCTCCGCACCAACCTGGTCGGGCACACCGGGTACATCAACACCGTCACGGTTTCGCCCGACGGCTCGCTGTGCGCGTCGGGCGGGAAGGATGGCGTCGCCATGCTGTGGGACCTCGCCGAGGGTAAGCGCCTGTACTCGCTCGACGCGGGCGACATCATCTACGCGCTGTGCTTCTCCCCCAACCGCTACTGGCTGTGCGCGGCGACGCAGTCGTGCGTGAAGATCTGGGACCTCGAGTCCAAGTCCATCGTGGACGAGCTTCACCCCGAGTTCCCCCCGGTGGGCAAGAAGTCCATCCCCCCGTTTTGCACCTCGCTCCAGTGGTCCGCTGACGGCGGCACCCTGTTCACCGGCTACACCGACTGCGTGATCCGCGTCTGGACCGTGAACCGCTCCATCGGCGCGTCCGGCGGGTTCACCGCGTAAGCGACCGCGGTTCGCGTGCGTGAACGCGAGCGACGTACGTGCACGAGAGGAGGAGAAGACAGTTTTCATGCCACGTATGTATCGCGAATCGAATCGTTTCTTTTCTACGCCTCGCTCCGACCCGACCGCGACCCGGCTACGATTTCGCGCGCGCTCTACCTACCGTCGTCTATGCCTCGCGGCGATCTCGTCGTACGCCGAGCTGCGCTCCGCGCGCTCGCTGGGACGTGCCCCCGAACGCAACCCCTTCGCCCACAGCTTCAGGCGCGCGAGCGGACCGACGACGCCCGCCGCGACGTTCCCGCCCTCTCGCGCCTGAAGCTGTTTTCGTCGCCTGAAGCTGTTTTCGTCGGACCGACCGTCTCCCCCGCCCGTCCCTCCCGCCGCGGACGCGCGCGCGCGGTGGCTCGCGGAAGCGCCGGCTCTTCCGAGAGCCGGCGTGAAAGACGCGCGAACACCGCGCGGATCGGTGTCGTTCGCGTCGGCGTCGGCGGTCGCCGCCGGAACCCCGACGCGCGCGAGCGCGAGGAAAAGCGCAGCCGTACGCTCCTTCACCGGCACGAGGCTCGCCGTCGTGCGCGCGAACGCGTACCCGAGGCGCGCGGACGAGGGCGTGGCGGGCGTGGCGGGCGTGGCGGGCGTGGCGGGCGTGGCGGGCGTGGCGTCGGCGCGGGACCCGGGCCACCCGCCGGCGGGAACCGCGAGCGGCGCGCCTCGCCGCCGCGGTTTCGCCGGCCGGTCCGCCTTCCCAAGACTCCCGAGCCCGACGACGCGCGAGCCCACGTCCGGCGGCGCGGCGGGGTACGCGCCGCTCGCGCCGCCCGGCGGCGCGGCGTGGCTCACCCCCCGGCGCTCCGAGGACGGAGACGAAAAAAACAAGCCGCCTCTCGCAGCCGTCTGCGGGGTCGCGGGCGTGCCCGGCGCCGCCGCCGCGCCGGGATCGGAGACGCCGGCGCCGGGACCGGGACCCGCCGGAGACTCCGCCGACTTGGCCGCCGCCGAGGCGTGCGCCGCGCAGGCGCGCGTCGCGTCCTCGACGGCGTCCACGGCGTTGCGCAGCGCGCCGCGCACGTACTCCGTCGTGGCGGATGCAGCGGCACGACGCGCGGCGTCGCGAAGCGCGCGCCGCCGCGCCGCCGCCCGCGCGGCTTCGCGCTCGCGGCGAGCGCTCGCGTGGAGCCCAGTCTGAAATCGAAGCCCCCCGCGTTTTCGCGCCGCGTCGCGTTCGTCCGAGAGCGCCCGCGCGGCGTCGGCGTCGGTTTCGTCGAGGCTCGCGTCCCAGGCGGGCAACACCGAAGGCGTCGTCGCCGACGTCTCGCTCTCGGCGGGTATCCCCGTTCCCGTCCCCGCGCTCTCCTCGTCCCCGTCCCCGTCCCCGCCGTTCTCCCGGGCGAGCTCGGCGTCAAGCGCGGCGACGTGCGCGCGCCACGAGTTGTCCGTGCCGCCGAGCGGCGACGCGAACGGGTCGGGCGCCGCGTCGGGCGACGCCGCGACTAAATGCCCATAGGATCCGGCGTCGCGCTTCACCGCGCTGGCGTCCTCGTACGCCGCGCGGAGCGCGCTGCGCGCGGCGGCAGCGGCGGCGGCGAGGGACGCGAGCACGGCGGCGCCCTCGCGCGCGCGCGCGGCGTCCTCCGCCGTCTCCGGCGCGCCGCCGATTTCCTTTTTGGAAAACGCGGGGTGCCCGGCGCACTCGGCGCGCACTCTGGCGACGGCGGCGTAATACCTCTCCAGGTCCGCGTACGCCGCGTCCGCGGCTCGGAGCAGGCGTTGCTGCGACACGACTTTCGCGGCTTCGTTCCCGGCGAGCATAGCCCCGACGCGGTCGCGCGCGGCTTTGAACTCGCGCGCGCAGCCTTCGCGCGCTAGCGCGTGCGCGTTGACCACGCCGCGCTTCACCGCGTTTTCCCGGAGGGCGTCCAGGCCTCCGCCGCCGACGTTGATGGCGCTCGCGCGGACGTGCGCCGTCTTCAGCCGCTTCAGCGCCTGCTGCAGCTCCATCTCGACTAACAGAAGCGTCGCGAGGTGCGTCTCGACGTCCGCCTGCGCCGCGTCCGCGAGCGCGGCGCCCGCGGGCGTGCCGGCGGTCCAGCGCGCGGCGCGCGCCTTCGCCGCCGCCGCGCTGAGCGAATCGGCAAAGGCGACGTACTGCGGGAGGAGGGACCCCTCGATTTGACGCTTCGTCTTCCGGAGCGACTCGGCGGAGGCGACCAGCGCGAGCGTGCTGCCGGAAAGTCGCGAAGAACCCTCCGGAGCGTCCTTCGGTTCGGGCGTGAGGTTCGCGTCGCTCCCGTTTCGCTCGAAAGCCGTCTCGGAGGGCGACGAGGACGACGACGCGTCTCCTCGGCGTCTCTCGTCTCGCGCCGCCTCTTCTCGGGCGTCGTCGCGGGCGCGCGCCGCGGCCTCGGTCTCGCGGATGAAGATAGCGGTCGCGCGAAGGCGCGTGAACAGGTCCGTGTGGTCGCGGGACGCGCCCAGGCGCGCGCCGTCGCCGGGAACGCATCGAGGTTCCGACGGATTCGGCGAGCTGTACTTCGGGCCCTTCCCGTACGGCCGTCGTCGACCGGGCTTTTCGCTCGAAGCGACGACCGCGCCCGCGCCCGCGCCCGCGGCGGGTCCCCCGGGTGTGCCCGGACCGCCTCGGCGCGCCTGCAGCTGAGACTCCACGCGCGCGCCGTACGCGACCACTCGTTGGCCCACCTCCTCCTCCGCGAAGTGCTTCACGCGCTGCATCGCCGCGACGAACTTGTTCGCGGGAGGAGTCTCTGTCTGCCATCTCGTGCCGTGGTCGGTCCGAGGGGGAGGGATCCCGCCGGGAGGCGAGGGGTCGGGCCGACCCCCGCGCGGCATGTTCGGCGCCTCCGGGGTAGCGGGCTCAACGCGTGACGTACATCAGGCGCACGGACGTGCACGACGCGCGCGACGGGTATGCGCGCCACGTGTGCTTTTAAAAACAACACCGCGTTTGGCGGTCCGGTCGTTGTTCTCCGAGAGAGTTCCCTGTCACCTGAAAAGCCACGACTTGCTGAAAAGCCACGACTTCGTCCTCCCCCTCACTCCGCGAGCGCACGTCGCGATCAAGCAGGAGCCGTTCACCATCCGCGGCTACTTCGGCATCGGCGAGTGAACGCGCGTCGCGGGACACACGGGGAAGCGCGTTCGATGTTTGACGCGTCTTTCGCGTTTCCATATTCTACGTACCGCCTTCCTATTACTTTCGTAACGGCGAAGCGTTTCCGAGTTTCTCTTCCGCGTTTCTCTTCGCGCTCAGCGCCACCCCGAGAGCCCCGACGGTATGGCCGGGAGCGGTTCCCTGAGCCCCCTGAGCCCCCTGCTCGCGTCCGACCGGTGCGAACGCCGTGCGACCGGAACCGAAGCGCCCTTCTCCGCGAGAACGCTCGGCACGGGAGGCGCCGCCCGCTTCGACACGGAGAGGCGGCCGCCCGCGCGCCGGCCCGCTCGCGGCGGGTCCGAGCGGCGGCGCGAAGGCGCGAGACAGTTACTGCCGTTCAACAGCAAAGCCGCCAGGTCCGAGACGTCCTCTTCACCGGTCTCCTCCGTGTTCGCCGGGCGAGCCGCCCTGTGTCGTCCCAGCCCGAGGCGATCGAAACGACTCAGAGCGAACCGTCCGTCGCGGTCCGTCGCGTCCTTCGCGCCGCGAACCTCTTCTTCTTCTTCTTCTTCTTCTTCGGGCTCGCGGGGGGCCCGCGCGCGCGATCGCGCGTCGAACGCGTCGTCGAACACTTCCGAAGACGCGAAGACGCGGCGCTGTCCGACGCGGCGGCCGCGCGCGACGTACGCCACCTGCGGGTTCGCCACCTCCGCGGGTTCGTCGAAAAGGTTCGTCCGCGTCGTGAAGGCTCGTCCGTTTTTACGCGTCGCCTCCGGAGACGTCTCCGGAGGCGTTCCGGGTCGGGCCGACGGCGCCGCCGAGGCGTTCGCGCCGACGTCGAACCCGGAACTGCGGAACCCGCCGAAGCCGGTGATGCGCGACACTCCTTGTCGCGACGGCGACAACGAGTGTCGCAGATCCGGACTCGAGCCGTCCCGCGACCCTACACCGAACGCGTCGTCCGGAGGGGAAGCTTCCCCTCCGCGGGTTTCTACGCGCGACGAGGCTCCGCCGCCTCCGCCGAACAGCGCGTCGCGAAGCTTGGACTCGCTCGCCGCGTACTTGCGTTCGCGGTCGCGTTCCTCCCTCTGCTCGCGCGAGAAGCTCCCTCTGCTAGAAGCGCGAGAAGCGCGAGAAGAAGAAGCGACGGAAATCGCCGCCTCGCGTTCCAAACGGCGCTTCTCGCGGTGCTCCCGCGCGTCGCGTTCCAGCCGATCGCGCGCGGCGACGCGCGCGCGCCAAGCCTCCGCTTCGCGCGCCTCGCGCTCGGCTTTTTCCCTCGCGCGCGCCTCGCGGCGGCGCTCCGCCGCCTCCGCCTCCGCCTCCGCCGCCGCCGCCTCCGCCGCCTCCTCCCGCTTCCGCCGCGCGCGCGCGAGCGCCGCCTCCTCCCTCGCCTCGGCGAGGCTCTTCCTGCGCGGGATCCCTCTCGCGGTCCGAGGCTCTCGCGGTCCGAGGCTCTCGCCGTCGGCGGACGCGGCGAACCTCTCCGAGCCGAAAAGGGTTTCCTTTTCGCATCCGTCGCGCGACGCGCGCGCCTCGGCGTCCGGTCTTTTTGTCGGCGCGCTTCCCGGCGCGCCGGGCTTCTTCTCGAGGACCGCGGGTACCCAGCCGTCCATCCCGTCGAAGTACGGGTGCGCGAGCGCGCGCCGCCAGTCCAGCCGCTCGGCGGGGTCCAGGCGCAGCGCGTCCTCCATGAAGCGCATGGCGTTCTCGCCCAGGCGCGAGCCGTAGCGGTCTCGGGGCCTCTCCCCCGGCCTGGGGGGCGTCTTTGTCGCGCCCGCAACCGCCGCGCGCGCCGCCTTCGCGTTCACTCCCGAGCTCGACGTCTGGAGCGTATCCCGGAGCACACGCCGCGGCACGCCGCCCAGCGCGCGCTGCATGACGCATAGCTGGTCGGCGTCGCTCTCGCCGGGGAACATGGGCTGCCCGTCCGCCATCTCGCCCATCAGGCACCCGACGGCGAACACGTCCACGTTTAAGTCGTACGCGCGCGAGCCGAGCAGCAGCTCGGGCGCGCGGTACCACCGCGTCGCGACGTAGTCCGTCAGAGGCGCGGGAGGGCGCTTCTTCGGTGTGTTTTTCACGAGCTTTTCAGCGGGCGCGGCGTTCTCGTCCGCGCCCGAATGGATAGGCCGCCGCTCGGAGTCCTCGGCTGAGACGCGACCGTCGCACTCCGAGGACGCGCGGCGACTCGGCAACACGCGCGCGAACCCGAAATCGCACAGCTTCAGCGTCTCGCCATCCCTGGACACCAGGATGTTCTCCGGCTTGACGTCCCTGTGCGCGACGCCGCGCTCGTGGCACGCGGCGATGGCCTTGACGAGCTGCCACGTGAACAGACGTACCTTCGCCGGGTGCAAGCCGCCCGGACGCGACTCCAGAACCTGCAGCAGATTCCGCTCCACGTACTCGAACACCAGGTACAGCTTACCCTTGCGCCGGAACGCTTCCTGTGTGTTCGCGCGCGTTCGTTCGGGCGAAGGGCGAATCGGGTCGTCAGCCTCGGCGACGCGTGAACGCGCGCGCGCGCGTGGAGAACCCGGCGACGAGCCCGAGAGGCTTTCGTTTTCGCGCACAGAGCCGGAAAAAAAGGCGTCGGCGGTCAACGACCGCGTTCGGTTCGCGTCCGCCGAGGGAATCGTCGTTTTCGCGTGGGTCGATCTGAGGGCGCGGCGTGACGAAGACGCGGGTCGTCCGGAGCGGGAGCCTCGGTGGGCCCCGGAGTCATCGGGCCCTCGTCGTCGTCGTGTCCTCGCCGTCGCCTCCCTCCCCTCCCCCGCACGCGCACCTTGAGGCTGACGATGTTTTCGTGTTTCAGCGCGCGGAGCACTTTCACCTCGCGCAACGTGGTTTTGCGCACGTTCGCGTCGTCGTCCGACTCCTTGAACTTCTTCACCGCCA
>Ga0206682_10002774_pt1 | contig 15559 bp, 8 predicted proteins | sample M240m12015metaG_FD_155444 | JGI IMG/M metagenome (GOLD analysis project Ga0206682, IMG submission 155444) | Ammonia-oxidizing marine archaeal communities from Monterey Bay, California, United States - M2 40m 12015 | ecosystem: Environmental > Aquatic > Marine > Intertidal zone | place: USA... | reverse complement strand
GTGCTCGTAAGCAAGCTAAGTCTTGATCTTCATCAGTGAATTACCCACTGGGGGTATAGTATAGCTTGGTAGTATCGCTGGCTCCAAACCAGCTGGGGGGGGTTCAAATCCCTCTGCCCCCACCTTTCACCTCAAAACAGCGCTCAGCATAGCGTTTTTTTACACGAATCTACAATCCAATATCTTGATGATATATGGGCTGTCCCGGTTACAATGGGGATACTCATGCGTCGCATCACAGCACTCGTCATGTTCGCTTTGCTCATGGCTCCGGTCACAGGTTCACTCACCCTTCATGCCGATCAGAACCGTTCTGATTGGATGGCTATGGATTCATCAGGCATCGTATGGAGCCCAATTGATTCAACCACTGAAGTTCCTGCACAGGCTGCTGCAGAGTGGCTTGAGTCCACGTTGCCATGGTGGCAACGAACCGTTCTTGATGAGAATCGAAACAACATTCACGACAGCATCGAGTCACTTCAAGGAACAACAGGCATTGGTCTCTCGTACGGTGTCCCTGTTACCGATCTTCACCTTTCGGATTTACAAGCGCTCAACCTGACCGTCAATGACGTCATCGAATCGGTGAACGCTGTGCTTCTTGGCCAGATTGATGCGGCTCTTGCCCCAACCCTTGCAGGCCTTACTGATGTCGTGATGGTCGAGCACTATGGTGCAGTGGTGTTCTATGGGGATGTTCAAACGCCTGCCGTCAAAGCAAGCAACTCCTCTGTCTATCCGAAGGGCGCTTGGGATCTTGGCGTGAGCGGTGCTGGCATCAACGTCGCTATGGTCGACACTGGTGTGGATAACGAACATCCGGGTCTCAATGAAAAATTCGTTGCTGGCTATGATGCAGTTTGTTACACGCCTTCAGACCCAATTTGCATCGCTGCAGGTGGAGGTGTTCGAGAAACTGATGGTACCTTTGACCCAGATGACGGCAACCAACACGGCACTGCCTGCATGGGCATGGCTGCAGCAACGGGCATCAACGCTGCAGGCGAACAAACTGAATTCTACGGCTCTGCACCTGACGCAGCGCTTGTCGATGTCCGAATTGGAACCGATGCCGGTGCTGGTCCATTCGAGAACTATGTTCTCGAGCAGGAGTTTTACGAATCTGCTATGAATGGTCTCCAATGGATTATTGACAATAAAGACACTGCGTGGCAAGGTGCAAATGAAAGCAACTACGGCATCGACATCATCTCACTTTCCTGGGGCATTACCTCACATGAAGGCGGCGGCTCAGATGGTGAAGACATGCACAGCAGGATCCTCAATGAAGCAATGGATGCAGGCATTGTCGTAAGTGTCGCAGCTGGAAACGACGGCCCAGACAACGATGGTCTCTCTGGAATGGGTTCCTCGAACTTGGCCATCACTGTTGGCGCAACCGACGATATCAACACTGTTGACAGGGAAGATGACACGGTCGCCTCCTATTCCTCGAGGGGCCCTCGCAGGGACAACGCAGACGGCAATCCGCTTAACGAGTTGAAACCCGAAATTTCTGCTCCAGGTACAAACATCATCCAGGCGGAAGGGTGCGTAACCTCAGGTCTCTGCAACAATTTCCTTGGCGGTGGTGCTTCGGAAAATGGCTACACGGGCCGAGGTTCAGGTACTTCCTATGCGACACCATCCGTCACTGGCATCATCGCTTTGATGCTTGAAGCCAATCCTCAACTCTCACCTTTAGAAGTCAAAGAAATTCTCAAAATCACTGCTGAACGCCGCGGTGAGCCAACTCAACCAGATGTCGACCCGTTTTGGAACCGGGACTTCGGTTGGGGTATGGCAGATGCATTGGCGGCAACTGAACTCTCAATGTACCTCCATGATTCAGGCCTCACGGGTCAAATCGATGTGGGGACACAAGTGCACTTGCTCAACCAGACAATGGATGAAAACAGTGGCTTGTCAATCCTCACAGGCGAAGCATGGGATCAATCAGGATCAGTAAGCGCAGTTGAGTTCAGGATCGATGATGGCCCTTGGCAGAGCGCCTCGTTCAACGAATCAAGTGGAGAAATGGGTGCTCTGGAACGGTTTACATGGACAGTTGCACTTGACTTAGATAAAATGGCGAAGGGCAATCACACCATCGAAGTTCGAGCACTCAATGAGGAATCAGACTTTGGAAACCCAAACCAATCATTGCCAATTTTCGCTACGGTTGAAGGCACTGGTGCTGCCATGGATGAGGCAGGAATCGGATGGTCAAACGCTCAATACCTCGCCCTTGCAGGTGCCTTGGTTGTCTTGTGCCTCCTTGGTTTCGCCCGAGGCGCACGCATAGACCCACCGCTCTCCATTGCCAGCAACCAACCAAACGACTCCGTGGATGCTGTCCTGGCTGCTGACGCAGATCTTGCTTCTGCCGTTGATGCGGTTCTCATTGAAGATGAAATTAAATCGAATGGCTAACACATGTTATGTTGAGACCTGAGGTATGGCGTGTCCTTTCACCCTCGCCTTCAAAAGTCAAGATGGAGAGGCGAAGGTATGGGCGACTTCAGCGACCGAGCGTTGGGTATTCAACCAACGGGCGTCCGTAAAATGTTCGATCTTGCAGGGGATGATGTCATCTCTTTCGGTCTGGGTGAGCCAGATTTTCAACCTCCATCAATCGCTATTGAGGCCTTTCATCAAGCCATGCTCGATGGGAAAAATAAGTACACCACAACTGCAGGTTTGCCAGCCCTGCGGGAGAAAATCGCAGCGTCATGGGCTTCGTATCAACCCGGACTCGATGCCTCCAATGTATGCATCACGATGTCTGGCACGAATGCCCTCTTGAATCTGTTTTTGACGCTCGTCAACCCCGGCGACAATGTGCTTCTTCCCGAACCGTATTTCCCGCTCTACGGGCCCGATGTCTCAATTGCAGGTGGTTCAGCAACCTACTATCCGTGCCAATTCGAACATGAATTTATTCCTCAAGTCAGCGACCTAGAATCTCTTGTCGATGATCGCACGGTCGCTATTTTGTACAACTTCCCAAGCAATCCCACTGGCGGTACGCTTGACACCCAACAACGCGATGAACTGCTCGCCTTTGCAAGGAAACACAACCTATGGATCATCAGCGATGAAGTCTATGATCGCATTGTCTTCGATGGGCCTCACGTATCGTTCATGGGTGCTGGATATGATCGAGTGCTCGTGGTGAATTCGTTTTCCAAAACATTTGCTATGACTGGTTGGCGAATGGGCTACATCATTTCTGAGCACGCAGAAGCGATGCATCAAGTCATCAAAATGCAATATTACATCGCAGCTTGCTCGAACGATGCAATGCAACATGCAATTTTGGCTACCATCGAACAGGCAAGTGATTATCCCGAGATGATCGCCGCTGAATTCAAGCAACGACGTGACCTTATCGTGACGCGTCTCAACGCCATGCCTGGTGTCGAATGCCACAAACCTCAGGGCGCCATCTATGTTTTTCCGAAAGTCACGGTTCCTGGTATGACGTCACAGGAACTTGCCATGGTCTTGCTCCATGACGGTGTCTTGTGCTCACCAGGGTCTGCATTCGGGCCATCCGGTGAAGGGCACCTCCGGTTTGCTTACACCATCAGCCAAGCAGATATCTCACGAGGCATGGATATCGTCGAGGCAACGCTCAATCGTCTGTTGAAGTAATACGGGGTAATTCAATGATTGAAGCGATTCTCTTGTTCTCTCTCGGGTCGTTCATCGGGCATGTGCTGCCCCGTTTCCCAGTCCTCCTGTTAAGCAGGGGTCGCGGTTTCAATGTTCATTTTCCACCGCACCCTGATCCCGTTCCGTTAGGCCCTCATCTAAACCAGCGCGTGCTCCATCTTCGGACCTTTTACTGGTTGAGCCTCATCGTTGCTGTGATCCCGCTGAGTGTAGGGTTTGCCTCCGTGCGATGGGGGAACCCTGCGTTTGGTTTTGGCCTCTGGCTTTCTTCAGGTTGGCTTGTTCTAAACCGCCTCCAAGCCCTCATCGGTGGCCAAAAGCCACCATGGACACGCGCCATGGCTGAACAACTTCAGATTGTCATGGATGGCACAAAAGGTTCGCTTGCATGCTGCTCGTGGCCTGCACCCGCTTGGGGCATGACACGGGTTCGTTGTGGAAATTGCAACAAGGTGCTGCTCAAGGCCGCCCGCCCCGATTTGGGTCGGAAGCGTTCAGATGGTCGAATCGTTGGCATGCTTCGTCTGTTGGTCAGCGATGGTTATCCGATGATTCACCCGATGGAAGAAGAGTAAATCTGGTTGAATCCAAAGATGGCTCAAACCAATTTGATGGCCCAAAGAAGAGGGGAATCTTTGAGGTGTGAATGAATCCACGAAGGTGCATGGGGGGCAAGTCGAGAAAGTCCCTCTCAGGCTTGGTGTGGTTGACCTTCAGGGCCGTTGGCCAAGTCTTGATTACGCCCTTTCTTGCTTTTCTGGTCACGTACTATTTTGATTTCCAATTCGATAGTTCGGGCTTCAATTTAGACTTCCGCAAGGAAATGTTACCGTGGATTTTCAGTGCCTCCCTCATTTATGCCATGCTAGCGCTGTTTTTGGCGTTGACATTTGGCGGTAGTTTTCGACCGCACAGCGTAATCGAGCGCGGCGGTTGGCTTGCAGTGCTCCGCCTGAGAGGGCGAAATGGTGATGCAGGATTACGAAGGGAAATGCGTGAAAATTACGCCACTTCAGCCCATGGTCGCCTCTCCCTTCTTGTCCATGAACGCCACATGGCAGGGCACCGCATCACCTCCACTCACGGCGGCTTAGTGCTGGTTGCGATTCCTCTCCAAGTTCTTCTTGCAACGGTTCCTTTGGCCCTTGTCTTGGCCGTGCCGGACACGATTATGCGTGCTGATCGAAGGCTGGAGGTCGCCTTGCTTGTGTACCTTGCTTGCTTCGTCGCAACGATGAAACTCTTCCCGATGATTGCTCAGAAGTACATTGGACTTGCGACCATCACTCGTCGTTGGCTCGGCTCGATGGGTTCGATTACGACAGCTACGCCTTTTCTTGTGCTGTGGATTCTTGGAAGGATTGCAAACATCGCAGTGCTTGGATCAATGGGTGATGACATCAGTCTTAGTTTCCAAATCGAAAAGGAATTGTTCGAAACTTCCTTTTCCATTCGATCAATTCCTGAGACGTCCTTCGTTGACTTGCTTACGGCTCTCGCCGTCATGCCCCTCGCTGCATTCACCACCCTCGCAGCGCTTGGCGCAGGTGCTGATCCGCCCGATTGGATGTACGAATACAACCCTCGGCCGGATCCCTCTACGATGAGTTCAGCAGGTTCTTCTTCGCTGGTGAAGAAAGGAGCCTCAGTTGCAGTTGGTGCTGCTGCAAGCGTCGCCGTTGCAGGGGCATCTGCTGCTGTTGCTCACAGCTCATCATTCGCACAAGGATTGACCGGTCTTGGTGGTTCTGTGCCATTCGCCCAATCAGCGGGGGCGTTGCACAACGCTCGCAGTGCAGCAGAGGCCGTGCCGATCGATATGCTCGATGAAGTGGATTCTCTTGAGGATGTGAGCCGTTCCATCGATGCGGTCGATCAGGTTCGTCAGCTGCATGAAGAGACAAACGCCGACCTTGCTACCAAAGCCGTCGACTTAGTACGAACGCCCTCTTACGACGAGCCCGCTATCACGGGCTTGAGAAAGAAAGAATGAATCCTTTTTTGCGACGAAACGATGTCAGTTTCTGCTGACCCCGTAGGGGTCATCGAACGGCCATGACTATATGCGAAGTGATTCTCCGGTGAATCGTTGGTGTTTATGCGTCGCTTGTCCCCATTGACCCTTGTTGCCCTACTGTTGCTGCAAACGCTTGCCGTTGGAATGGCTGCCCCTGTCAGCGCTGCCTCTGCCCGTGGCGGTGCGAATGACGACTACCGTGTCACTGGGATTTCAATCGGAAACGCAACCAAGAGCGCCGATACATGGGTTCAATCAAACGGTACAACCGTCGATTACATTTTCGAAGGCGAGTCGATTGAAGTCACGATGACCATCGCTCGCGGTGGCTCATCCTTCTCCGGGAAAACCACGGACGCTATGCTGCAGATTGTTCACCCAATCGGCTTCGTTGTTGAGACCTTCACGTGGACCTCGAACGACCTCATTGGTGGCCAAGGCGATTCAGCCTCCTTTGTTTGGACTGCTGATGCAGCACATTCGATCCTTGACACAACAACCAACGATCTCTCTGGTGGAATGATTCTCCGAGCAATGGTTGACAAGGATTCCAACGGTGACGACCGAAATGACAACGACATGAAGGAAATGACCGTTCCTGTTGCCATCATGAGCGACGCCTTCGAAGGCACCACAGTCAACGGTCAAAACACCTTCATTCCAGGCCGATATCCCGCCACCGGTGGCAATGCAGAAGGCGCTGGGTCGTGGCAAACAAACTCCGGTGGAGCTGTTGGTTCAGAACATTGGGCGAATTCCGCAGACTCCTCCAGCAACTATCCCTCAAACGCTCACGATCGTCTGATTCACGGCTTCTTCAGTGGGAACGGCCAATGTGGCTCAGAAGGTCAACTGGATGCGGGACTTTCCAATGTCTACCAGATTTACGTTTGTCGCTCTTCTTTCTTTTCCGGTGATTACATCTCAACTCAATTCCACGTTCAAGCATGGGGCAGCACCCTTTCAGGTGACAGTGTGAGCCTCGAATTATGGCGCGGTTCAGGCAATTATGAACAACCAATGGAATCACTTTATTGGAACCTCTCAAATGGAAATCCAAGCCAAGCCCCTGACCAGTGGACCAACCTAAGTTGGGACCCTCAAGTTGACTGGGCTCAAATTCCAACCCTCTCAAATCCAGATTTGTTCCTCGGTGGAAACTCGTGGAGCGTTGGTCTTCTTCTGCACTCGGACTCCGGTGGTGCTTCACAAGGGTTCCACGTCGATGATTTTATCCAATTCGGGATCAGCAAGGTTGACGATTACACCCTCGGTGTTGATTGTGACAACCCAACCAATGGCTACACAGCACCGCCTAATGACTTGCTCATCCTTCGCTGTGATGTGACCAACAATGGATACAAGACTGCATCTGTGCGGCTGCAATCCAATGTGACCAACCTTACTTGGATGGACCCAGCAATGCAGATGATTCGCATCGATGTTCCTAACAGCAACGATCACGACACAAACGTCCTCATGCCGGGGATTAAGGCTGGAGAGACCGTTGAAGTGTGGGTGAACCTTTCAATCCCACCAGGCGCTGATGTCCAACAACAGACATGGTCGATTTGGTTGACGGATGCGAGCAATCAAAACGCCGGCGAAAAGGGACGGGTTACGATGCCTGTCGCCGTTACCGAACAATATGGTGTGGCCTTGACTTCGACGGTTGGAATCCTCGCTCAAACCCTTGCACCAGGCGAATCTGGTTTGGTTCCTTTCCGATTGCTGAACTCTGGAAATCGAGATGCAGCCTTCAACCTCGTCACCACCTTCTCTGAGACTGGTTGGTCAGCCCTCGTCGTCAATGATACGGGTGTGATTGTTCAAAACCCGATCGTTCTGAACCGTGGAGAGGCCCGAAATTACAACCTCAACATCACCGCAGATTCAATGGCCATGCCAGCTCTTGGCACTGAAGCAAGCCCGTATGTGAGTTTCAACTTGCGTGCCACTTGCCCTTCCTGTGGAACCGCACTTGCGGGCAACGATGTGCTTGTTCGAAACATCGAGGTTCCTGTCTACCGTGAAGTCAACCTCGAAGCAGAAGAACTGAACATTCAGGGTCCTGCTAATGGAATTGCAAAGAAGGTCTACATCAACATCTTCAACACTGGAAATGATGACGAGCAATACGATTTGACGTTGACTCAACAAAATTGGCTCCTCGGTGCAAACCTCGCCGGTGACCAAACAACTGTGCTTGATGCATGGGACGGCGAGAGCATTATCCAAGTGAACCTCCCAATGCCAGTTGGTCTCAGCCCGGGTCTTTACGGGGTCACTGTTACCGCTACAAGCGTTGATGACCCATTGGTCAAGCGCTCAATTTCACTCAGCATTGAAATTCTTGACACTGCAGCAGTCGACGTCTCGGATGAAGATGCAGATCAATCCTACATTCCCGGTGACCCTGCTCAAACCATGGCGTTCGAAGTTCGTAATGATGGAAACAGTGCCGACCGATTCACGATGACGGCGAATGTGCCAGAAGGGATGATCATCGAGTTCACGAACTTGTTCGATGGCAACACGCCAGAAATCGACACTGGTGCAAGTTACAACGTGACGGTTCGTTTCTCGTTTGAAGCGGGAACATCCGGCCAACTCACTCTTGACATCATTGCAACCAGCGTCAACGACCCGTTGATTGGTGCACAAGGTTCTGCAACCTACCTTGTCGGTTCCCAAAACTGGCTCAAGATTCTCCCGGCCCCAGCCCTCACCATTGACGAATCAGAGCCGGCCGAGGAATGGGCCATGACCGTCAAGGTTCGAAACCAATACACGACAGCTCAATCCGTCACGATTGATTTGGACAACGGCGAATCATCTGCTTATGTCCAAACCCGAATCTCCAGCAACGACCGTTCTTTCGTTCTCGCCGTGGAGGAAGAACGCGAAGTCACTGTCTACTTCGAAGTCTCAGAAACCACTCTGCTCAACTTAGGATCGGATTCGTTCTCGACAAACTTGACCCTTTGGGCTCGTTCGGAAACAGTCAGCGATGCAGCAAACACCAATTTGCAAGTGATCCTCATCAAGCAATCCAACGACATTGATGGAGCTGCTTCGGCGGACGAAGGACTGCCAATCGGCAGCATTGCCTTGTGGCTCGGCTTCATCGTTGTTATGGGCGGTGGCGTATTCCTCATTCTCAACATCCTCCGTGAAGAAGAAGAGGAAGATGACTATGGTGGATGGGGCGAAGAAGGCTATGAAAACAGCATCGAAGCAACGTACGGTGCAGTCGCAGCCGCACCAACCGTTCCGGTCGCCGGCATGCCTCCTGCTGCCGCACCACCTGCTGCCGCACCACCTGCCGCACCAGCACCTGCTGCCCCAGCGCCTTCTGCTGCCCCACCAGTTCCCGCCGCTGGCCTCCCTGATGGCTGGACGATGGAGCAATGGGAAGTCTACGGCCAAATGTGGCTTGAGCAGAACGGAATGGCGTGAATGGCACCGTTTGACCCGTTGCTGAAGAAGCGCAGGGTTCAAGATGGTCTCGTCCTCCCCCAAGAACGATAGGAGCGATTTATCATGTATGGAAACGGACAAGCCCCAATCTTCATCCTCAAAGATGGTACACAACGAACTCGAGGCCGCAGCGCTCAATCGAACAACATTGCAGCGGCAAAAGCCGTTGCTGACGCTGTGCGTTCAACCCTCGGCCCAAAAGGCATGGACAAAATGCTCGTCGATTCGATGGGTGACGTTGTGATTACCAACGATGGAGCGACCATTCTAAAGGAAATGGACATCGACCATCCTGCCGCAAAAATGATCATCGAAGTCGCCAAGACCCAAGAGCAACATTGCTACGACGGTACAACTTCCGCAGTTGTGCTTTCAGGTGAGCTTCTCAAGCGAAGTGAGGACCTCATCGAACAGAACGTACATCCTACTGTGATCTGTGAAGGCTTCCGTCTTGCTGCAGAGAAAGCTGTGGAACTGCTCGAAAATCACGGCATCGCAACCGACAATGACGACGCAGTGCTCACCGAAGTCGCCAAAACAGCCCTCACTGGAAAGTCCGCTGGAGCGGTCAAGAGTTTCATGGCCGACATTTGTGTTCGTGCCGTGAACGCAGTCGGCGTTATTGAAGATGAGGAGCGAATTGTTGACCTTGGTGATATCAAGGTCGAAAAGCGACAAGGTGGCTCGATCAAAGACTCAACCCTCATCGATGGAATTCTCCTCGACAAAGAGCGTGTGCATGCTGGCATGCCCCGAAGCATCTCGAATGCGAAAATCGCCCTCGTGAATTCAGCTATCGAAGTCAAGAAAACAGAAGTCGATGCAAAGATTCAGATCACCGACCCAAGCCAACTGGCTCTTTTCCTCGAAGAGGAAGAAAACTACATCCGTGGACTTGTTGAGAAAATCCAAGCAGCAGGAGCAACGGTGCTCGTCTGCCAGAAAGGCATTGATGAACTCGCTCAACACTACATGGCGAAGGCCGGTATTTTCGCCGTTCGCCGAGCAAAGAAATCCGATATGGAGGCACTTTCGAAGGCCACAAGCGGTCGCATTGTCACCAACTTGGACGACTTGAGCGGCGATGACTTGGGTCACGCTGCAAAGGTCGAGGAGCGCAAAATTGGCGAATCCGATATGACCTTCATCACCGGTTGCCCAGAAGCGAAATCTGTCTCTGTGCTGCTTCGAGGTGGTACTGAACACGTGGTCGATGAGATTCGAAGAGCGTTTGACGATGCTGTTGGCGTTGTTTCAGTGGCCTGGGAAGACGGAGCAGTGCTCACCGGCGGAGGCAGCGTTTTGGCAGCCCTCTCCCGTGACTTGCGGACATATGCGGAAACCGTCGGTGGTCGAGAACAAATGGCCATCGAGGCCTTTGCCTCTGCTTTGGAGATTATTCCACGCACGCTTGCAGAGAACGCAGGCCTGGATCCGGTGACCACCCTCATCGAGCTCCGTAAGGCTCACGCTGATGGCCGCTCTCATGCTGGTATCAACGTCTATGAAGGCGGCGTTGTTGATATGAAAGAAGCAAATGTGGTTGAACCAATGCGAGTTGTGGAACAAGCCATTCAATCAGCAACAGAAACAGCAATCATGATCCTGCGAATCGACGATGTCATCTCGTCGAAGGGTGTCTCCATGGGCGACGATATGGGCGGCATGGGTGGCATGGGCGACTTCCAAATGTGATGTTCAGAAAGGACAGAATTTCTTTTCCATGGCTGAGCAGCAAGCCGTTCTGACTTGTCAAATGACCCCTCGGAGATGGCGCGACTTGAACAAAACAAGTACGAACCTTGAAAGGCCCCTCTATGGTGGGGAAGTTTGCTTACGACCGACGTGAGTGGGAGCGATTTACATGACCATTGTGGCAAAGGTGTGGATTGACGAAGATTGCATCACCTGTGATGCGTGTCAGGATATATGTCCAGAAGTCTTCGAAGTGAATGATGAGTCATCTCAAATTCTTGCCGCTGTTCGTACTGATGGTAAGTTCGACCGAAACGTCGGAGGCTCTCCAATGGTGGGCTCCCTCGGTGCCGATTACGGTGAAATGATCCTGGAAGCTGCTGAAGCTTGCCCTGTCGAAGTCATCAAGTTCGAATTGGTGAGCGACGGTGCTGAAGCACCCGTCGAGGCAGCACCCGCTGCAGAACTCGCCGTCGAGGCAGCACCTGCTGCCGCAGTTGCAACCGGTGGCTCCGAGGCCTTCCAAGCGCTCATGGGTGGCGACCGTAGCCTCGCTATCTTCTTCGGTTCACAAACTGGAAACGCAGCCGGCCTTGCCGAAAAGACTGCTAAGATGGCAGCAGACTATGGTTTGGTCCCGACTGTTTACGACATGGACGGATTTGATGCAAGCAAACTCAATTCCCACCCTCGGACACTCATCATCACCTCAACATGGGGCGAAGGTGAAATGCCAGACAACGCCGAGACACTTTGGAACACGGTCAGCAGTGGAAAGCCTTCGCTTGCTAATGTTCACTTCAGCGTGTGCGCCATTGGCGATTCCTCTTACGATGAGTTCTGCAAGGCAGGCACCGATTGGGATGAAAAGTACGTCGAACTTGGCGCAAACCGAGTTCACGATATCCAACTTTGTGATGTCGATTTCGACACCCCATGGGCTCAATGGATCTCCCAAGCCCTTCCACGCCTTGCATGCGTCGATGAATCTGGAACCCTCCAAGAGGTTCTTCTCGATGAGATGCTCGAGTACGGCTCCGGCACTGCTGATGAAGTGGCTGATGGCGACTTTGCTCCGGGTGTCGTCGTCAAAGAAGACCTCTCAATCACCCTCTCATTGTTCCGTTACTGCCCAAGCGCTAACGAATCTGGATGGGACACCATTGCATGCGCAGTGCCTGGCCATGCCACGGTGGAAGACCTTCTTGTCGCCATTCAGCAAGATGTTGACGGCAGCTTTGCGTTCCGACGTGGAAGCGGGAACGGCACACCAACATCAGGCGTTCGTGTGAACGGCCGTGTGGTTCTTGCCGACTTAGCAAACATCAGCGATCTTGTCGGAGAGGGAGGTCAACTCAAGGTTGAACCTCTTCCCGGCTACCCAGTCATTCGAGACTTAATTGTTGATTATTCGACCTTTGAATCCAATCGAAGCAAAAGCAAACCGTGGCTCCGTGCAGATCCTCGCGAAGGTGCAACCCTACTCAACGGTAGCCCAATGGGGACCATGGACTCTCCAACTGCTGCCATGCTCCACGCTATGACCGATGTGTCATCCTACCAACTCTTGCACGCAATGTCAGACACGGTTCCATTCAATGCCACCTACCAAGGACCAGCAGTTCTTCTCCAACACTGGACTCGCTCCCTCGATCCCCGGACGGGCGATGAACAGCGGGCTTCCCTCGTCAAGATGCTCGACGGTGAAGACGGCGTTTGGGCCGAAGCAGACATGGCGTCCATCGCTCGATACGGAGCTGAAGGACGCACGGCTTCCAAAGCCCTCAACTCCGCACGAAGCCATCTTCTCAACAGCACCAACTACACCGGTCCTCACGGACGCTTGGTCAAGTGGTATGGGCGCAGTGTGAAGTGGAGCGGCAACGTCAATGAAACCACCCTCTACCGACAGGTCTTGGGACCTCTGGGCCTCTTGAGCAACATCTTTGATGGTGTCTCAGCACGAATGTTCCTTGGATTCACTCGCACAGGCGCTCCTCCAATTCGCAGCCTCCAAGCATTGGTTGCACCTCCGGCTGGTGTCGGGAAGATTCCAAACATGATCAACCGTAAGGTTGAGGCCCACCACGAAGTTGTGAGTTTGTTCAATGAGATTGATCAGAGGTTCTGAGGTGTTCTTATGGCTGTGAAAATTGCATATTACCCGGGAAACGCTGCCCGCGCCGCCTCTTCCGAAGTGGAAGATTGCATCCAACCCCTCTGCAAAACATTGGGTATTCAACTCATTGAAATCCCAAAAGCCTCGAGTGATGGTGGCAACATCATCAAACAATCTTCCCCAAAACTCCAGCACGCACTCGTGGCTCGAAACCTCGCCCTTGCTGAAGCCAAGGGTGTCGATGTCATGACCACATGTGCTACAAGTTACGGGATTATGTGCGATACCGTTGATGAATTCCAACAAGATCCTGGATTCGCTAACAACATCAACAACCTCGTAGCCCGCACAACAGGTATCGAGTATGCTGGCGAGTCATCACCGCGTCATCTCCTGCACTTTTTGGTGGAGGAGATTGGCCTCGAAACCATCCGAGACGCCGTAATTAACCCAATTCGAATGAATGTGGCGGCCTATTATGGCCCGAACATGCAACGCCAAGGCGCAACTGCTGGCGATGACCCTTTCATGCCAACCTACATGGAACAACTCATCATTGCACTCGGTGGAACACCCGTTGAATACGACTCCAAGTGTCAAAGTGTTGGAGCACCGGCGCTCTTGACGCTCAACAAGCCGGTCATGAAGATGACCGCAGCAGTCCTATCCGATGCAAAGAGCAGCGGTGCAGATCTTATGGTCAGTGCCTGCACAGTGTCACACTCGAATCTTGACTCCTACCAATCAAAGGCAGCGCGTGTAAGCGGTAAGAACACCAACATGCCCATTGTTCACCTTGCTGAACTCGTCGCATTTGCGCTTGGTCACTACCCAGATCGCTTTGCACAACTGCGTGTTCGCTCCTTGGTTATTGGTGGATGATTACACACCGTGCAACACTTGGTGCACGTTCATGGCCGTCACTGGTCCAATTGTTTCGACTTCGCTCATCGCTTCGGGTGTTGCGGAAAAGACACTCGAAAGGTTCCCAAACGCTTCAATCAATGCCTTGGCCTTTGCGTGGCCAACCCCATCAATTGCAGCGAGCACCGCTGTTTGCTCCTCGATTGCATGGGTTGGCCATCGTTGAGCAAGTGGACTTGATTCAGCAGCACCAAGTTCAATTGCTTTGATTTCTGCAGCAGCAGCAGATGTGGCTCGCTCGACAGCAGCCACATCCTGGTGGGGAGCGACTCGTTGCATCGCTCTGTATGCCCAGTGCTCCATGAGGTCATGCTCCCTTCGGGCGGCTGCAACCAAGAATCGAGCCGTTTCTTCAGCATTTTTGGTCATCATGACCGGGATGCCCAGATCGAGGCTGATGTACGCAAGTGCGCCATGCACGGCATCAGGGTGGACAGCTTGGCCATGACCTTCTCCAATTTCAATCAACAAAAGAGGGCGCAATGCCGCTGCATTGAGTCGTCGACATTGGTGAAGCAACCGACCATCGGTCAGTGACTGCACCAGGTCTCTTGCTGTTTTTCGCTCAATCAATACACGATTTGACAAACGCACATCCCCTGTCGTGAGGTGCTTGAATGTCACCATCGCTCCCATGCTTTTGATGTAGGGCGCCAGCGTTGACTTTGATTCCCTGTGGTCGAGGGTGATTGCTGTTTGTTCAGCATCACCTTGCAGTTCAGTGATGCTTGCTGATGCCGCTGCAGCCGCAAGTTGCTCCATTTTTCGATGTGCTAAGCCATCGAGGATTGGCTCGGAGGTCGATGCTTGGGGTTCGACAGAATGAATTGATTGTTCTTTTTCCTTCGGTGTAGGGGTTGGATCCGGGCTCATGAATTGCTCCAGTCCCATTTGTTGGCGAGGCCTTCGATCGACTGGGTGAAGGATTGGTGACTCCCTTTTCACCTTCTTAGTTCCTTTTTCTATAGATTCTTGTAAAGGTTCCTTATTGGCTTCTTCAGGTGCGTATTTTTCTGTTTCTCGCTGAATAAATTCTTCTGGTGCCACTGTGGTGCCTTCATCTTGGATGCTGAAAGCAGCAAGAACGTCTGCAGGCGGTGGTGGCCTTCTTGGAAGTCTGCCTCGATCATGGATTCGCTGAAGCAATGTGTACATTTTTGCTTCCCTTCGTTCAGCAGCAGTGTTGACATATTCATCCCTGCTTCCCACGGCAATGAGGGTGTGGACACTTCCGTCGCGCTGGCGAGCGGTACGGCCACGTCGTTGTATGGCTCGAATCGCGCTTGCAACTGGTTCGTACAAAATCACCAAATCGGCCGCAGGCACATCAAGGCCCTCTTCGCCGACAGAAGTAGCGACTAATACGTTGAGTTCACCTTCTCTAAACCGGTTTAATTGGGCTAATTGCTGTCGTTGCGTCATGCCTTTTCGCTTTCCTTTTCCGGATTGGCCAATAAATTTGTCAACTTGGATGCCGGGGATGGTGGTCAATGATTCAACGAGGTGATCGACCGTATCCCTGTATTCGGTGAAGATTAACATCTTGCTATCAGGATTGTTCGTTCGTTGGTTCTCGACCAATTCACGGACATAAGCAGGTTTTGGATGACGTTCACCCATCGCCTTTGCAGCCCTTCGGAATT
>Ga0206682_10002773_pt1 | contig 15560 bp, 8 predicted proteins | sample M240m12015metaG_FD_155444 | JGI IMG/M metagenome (GOLD analysis project Ga0206682, IMG submission 155444) | Ammonia-oxidizing marine archaeal communities from Monterey Bay, California, United States - M2 40m 12015 | ecosystem: Environmental > Aquatic > Marine > Intertidal zone | place: USA... | reverse complement strand
AAGACGACAAAGCAGCCGATTTACTCTTCTTAGTTATTTTGGTTCTTCCTTTACGAACTAATTGTTGAATAGTTGGCATACTAAATAATTACTGTTTTTCGTTTATAATTAAACATTGTCTCTTTTTTAAGAGTGCGCAAATGTACGATTAATTTCTAATTATTCAAATATCAGTAAGTTATTTTTTCTTATTGTTTTTTTATTGAGTGTTTATTATGATTTTCTTTTACATTTGAATTTACATATTTATCTATTTTGAAACAACAAAGAACACGCAACATTATTTTTTTATTCATTCTGTTTTCTGTCAATGGTTTTCTGGCGCAAGACTTGGTCTTGAAATTAGCCTCCAAGGATCAGAATGAATTGTTGGTCTTAAAAAAAATTGATTATGTAAAAAAACATACCAAAAGCAGCACCCTCTATTCAGAAGTCGACAAAATATCGGATTATTTGAAAAACATCGGTTACTTTACAAATACGGTAATAGAAATAGAAAAAGCAGGTACCATATACACTGCTCACTTCTCCTTAAATGCTAAAATTGAGATGGCTCTTATCGAATTGGATTCAAATTCTAAAATTTATGTAGATGAATTTCAGATTAAAAATAATACGGTCACTATTCCTCTAAAAAAATTACAAAATACTTTATATAAAATTTCAAAGAATCTAGACAAAGAGGGAAAATCTTTTTCTAAGGTTCAGCTCAAAAAAATTAAAATTAAAAATGACACGCTCTACGCTGTCTTAAAGATCAATCAATCTAAAAAAAGAGTCATTGATAAAGTAATCATAAAAGGCTATGAAAACTTCCCTCGGTCTTATGTAAAAAACTACTTTAATCTTTCAGATTCAACAACTTTTAATCAACTTAAAATTGAAGAAATCGCAGAAGCATCCGAGGGGATAAGATTTATCTCCGTAATAAAACCTCCGGAGACATTATTTACAAGGGACTCGACATTCCTGTATCTTTACTTTAAAAAAAAACAATCTCATCGTTTTGATGGAATAGCTAGTTTCACAACCAAAGAAGACGGCAAGATTCTTTTTAATGGTAATCTTGACCTAAAATTAAAAAACTTATTAAATAAAGGAGAAGAATTTGAATTATTTTGGAATCGAATTGAAAATGAAAGACAGGAATTGAAGCTAACCTCAAAAACTCCATATATCTTTAATTCAAAATTAAGTCCCGAAATCTCTTTTTCGATTTACAAACAAGATTCAACATTTACAAATACAACCTTCAATTCGAAAATAGCCTATAGCATAAACTCTAAAAGTCATTTCGCAATAAGCTACAACGCAGAATCATCTGAGAATCTAACAAAAAACAACCTCGAGAATATTGAGACATTCAGTAATTTGTTTTTCGGACTCCAGTTCAAATACAGTAGCCCAAAAAACGATTACTTCGACCATGACAAATTTTTTATTGAAATAAACCCCAGTGTTGGAAAAAGAAACGTCGATCAGGAACAATCGAAACAATTTAAAATTGAAGCAACAGCCTCCTATCTGTGGGACATAAACTTCAGAAATAGTATTTATATAAGAAACAAAACTTTTTATCTAAACTCTAATTCTTATTTAAATAACGAGTTATCCAGAATCGGTGGAGCAAACTCGATCAGAGGATTCAACGAGCAAAGCATTTTCTCTAAAAAATTTAGTTACCTTAATTTAGAATATCGATTTTTAACATCAGAGAAATCCTATTTATACACCATAACTGATATCGCCAACATAAATACACCTATAGGAAATGAAAATCTTTTAGGAATTGGCCTAGGATATTTGTTTACTACAAAAAATGCTCAAATAAACCTAAGTTCAGCATTGGGTAGAAGTTCTTCCGAAGGGTTTGATTTTGATCAAACTAAGTTGAGTATCAATTGGATAAGCTTCTTTTAAAAACACATCTTTATCCCATATAATTGTTGTTTTTCAAATCTGTATTTACGCACACATTTATGGAGTCTTATTTGTATAAATCACAAAAAATAGGGCTAAAAACAACTAATATATATTTTTTTAACAAAATTTTAACAAAATTTAAATTAAAAAAAAAGCTCAATAATTTGACATTACATTATTACCTTATAACCTACTGTCAAACAGTCTTTTAAATTATCATAATTATTAATAAGATAAAAATTTAAGAATATTAAAAGTAATTTGATAAAAATAGTTGTTTTATTAACATAAATTTCACACTTTTGTTATAATTAATTCAAACAAATTAAAAAAATGAAGACAAAGTTTAATCAAATTTTAACGCTATTTATAGCGTTGTTAGTGCAGGTTTCTTTTGCACAAGAAAAGACTATTTCCGGTACAGTTTCCGATGATTCAGGAGCTTTACCAGGGGTAAGTGTAGTCGTAGAAGGTACAAGTAAAGGAGTGGAAACTGATTTTGATGGTAATTATTCCATTAAAGCCAATCAGGGAGATGTTTTGACATTTAGCTACCTTGGATATGCAACCTCTAAAGAGACTGTAGGAACAGGAAACACAATCAATGTAACGCTTCAAGAAGGAAGTGAAATGCTAGAAGAAATAACTATTGGACTAGGTATTTCTAAAGCAGAAAAAGCAATTGGTTATGCAGTTCAGAAAGTTTCTGGAGAAAATATTAACAAAGCAAAAGAACCAAATCTTGTAAATTCATTACAAGGTAGAGTAGCTGGTGTTCAAATTCAAGGTAGTCCTTCTACTATGGGTGGTGCATCAAGAATTACAATTCGTGGTTCCAATTCTTTTTTAGGGAACAACCAACCGTTGTTTATTGTTGATGGAGTTCCAATTAGTAATGCAGAATACTCTACTAGTTCTCAACAAAGAGGATTCGGTGGTGGATCATATGATTATGGTAATGCTGCTTCTGATATTGATCCTTCAAATGTTGAATCTATGTCTGTACTAAAAGGTGCGGCAGCAACTGCTGTTTATGGTTCTAGAGGTGCAAATGGTGTGATCTTAATCACTACTAAAAGCGGAAGAAACCAAAAAGGCATGGGAATCTCTTTCGATTCTAGTGTTTCTTTTGATCAAGTAAGAAACCTTATTCCTATTCAATCTACCTATGGTGGAGGGTCAACATACCCTACAGACAGTGGTTTTAAATCATTTATACAAGATGGTGTAGGTTATTTAGCTCCTAACTATGCAAAGGATGGTTCATGGGGTCCTAAATTCGATCCTAATAGATTAGTAAGACATTGGGATTCATGGGATCCAGGTTCTAGTAACTATAAAGAAGTAAGACCTTGGGTTGCTCCAAAAAACTCTTACGAAAGTTTCTTTGACACTGGTGTAACATTAATGAACACTTTGGCTTTATCAGGAAGCAATGAAAATGGATCTTACAGAGTTTCATACACAAATTTAGACCAGAAGTCTACGATGCCTGGTGGAGAATTACAAAGAAATACTGTAAACATTAACACCAACTACAAATTAAGCGACAAGCTTAAATCTAGTGTAGCACTTACGTATGTAAACACTGAAGCTCAAAACAGAAACGTAACAGGATATGACAATGCAAATCCTTTACAAGGTTTTACTCAGTGGTGGCAATCACAACTTGATGTTGATAGATTGAAAAATCAACAAAATACAAGTGAAGGAAATCAATACACGTGGAATCCAGTTGGGATAACCACGGATGCTAGTGGTAACCTTACTTCATTTAATTCTAATCCAAACTATTTTGACAATCCAAGTTGGAATAGAGAAAATAGATTACAAGAAGATGTAAAGAATAGAGTATTTGGTAATGCAAATCTTTCTTATGACATTACAGACAACCTAAAGATTTCAACTCAATTCGGTACTGACTTCTTTCAATTTAGTATCAGAGAAGGTATCCCTTTAAGATCTGTTGATGGATCAAGATATGCAGAAACTGAAAGAAAGTTTCAAGAAACTAATATGGAAGTTCGTTTAAACTACAATAAAGACATTAATGAAGACTTTTCATTTAATGGTTTCATTGGAGCCAACAGAATGAGACAAAGCGCTAAAAGAATGTCTGCAGAAACTAATGGAGGAATCGTAATTGATAGATTTTTCAACATTGGAAACTCAGCAGATTCTCCAGTAATAGATACCTACGAAACACAAAGAGGTATTAACAGTGTTTTCGGATCTGCTTCATTAGGTTGGAAAGAAATGTTATTTTTAGATTTATCTGCAAGAAATGACTGGTCTTCTACTTTACCAGAAGCTAATAACAGTTACTTCTATCCAGCAGCATCTTTAAGTTTTGCAATTTCTGAATTATCTTCAATTAAAGATAGTGATGTTATTAATTTTGCAAAAGTAAGAGCTAGTATTGCACAAGCGGGTAATGACTCTGATCCATACAGGTTGTCAGATGTTTACAATCCAATTACACCGAACTTTGGAAGCAATCCATTGTATTCTGTACCAAACTCTCAACAAAATCCAGATTTAGTAAATGAGCTAACTACGGAAGTTGAATTTGGTTTCTTAGTTAAATTACTTGACAACAGATTAAGTTTAGATGTTGCTTACTATGACAGAGTAACAGAAGATCAAATATTTAATGTACCTGTATCAGCAACAACTGGATATACTTCTAAGTTATTGAATGCAGGAAAAATGAAGAACTCTGGATTAGAGATACAAATACAGGGTACTCCTATTCAGACAGAAGACTTCAGATGGGATGTTGGACTTAATTTAACAAGTCAAAACAACGAAGTTGTTGAATTACTTAAAGACGAAGAAGGTAATACCGTTGTAGAAAGTATCAATGCTGGTAATACTTGGGCTGCTGATTTAAGAGTACAAGAAGGTCTTCCATACATGGCTTTATTTGGTCAGGATTATGTGTATGACGATAACGGTAACAAAATGGTAGGTGATGACGGTTTTTACGAATTCACTGATGATAGAGTCTATTTAGGATCTGCTATTGCAGATTGGACAGGTGGTTTTAATACTTCTTTTAGTTATAAAGGATTTACATTGTCTGCTTTATTTGATTTCCAAGTGGGTGGTGTTATCCATTCTACTTCTTTACAATGGTCTAAATATTCTGGAATGCATCCTGAAACTGTATCTTTCAACGGAGAAAGTGATGTGAGAGCAAATGGAATGGTTTTACCAGGTGTTAAAGCTGATGGTTCAGTAAACGATACTAGAGTAGATCCACAAGATTACTACCAAGGGTATTGGAGAAGAGCAGCACCGAATGTATATGATGCTAGCTTTATTAAATTTAGAGATGTAAGATTAAGTTATGCAGTTCCATCTAAAATGTTAGATAAAACTCCATTTACTAGCTTAAACTTAAGTGCTTTTGGAAGAAACTTAGGAATTCTTTATTCAGATGTTCCTTTTATTGATCCACAAGTAATTACAGGGGCAGGAAATGCTCAAGGTTTAGAGAATGCTCAAGTACCTGCTACTAGTTCATTTGGATTTAATATCTCTGCAAAATTTTAAAAATGAATAACATGAAAAAAATAAAAATATATAGTTTAATGTTATTGTCCATTACATTATTATCTAAATGTGATGACAATTTAACAGATCTTAATACAGATCCAAATTCAGCAGTAAGTGTTGCTCCGTCAACATTATTGACAACTGCTCAATACAATTTTTACAATACAACTCAAGGAGTTACTGTAAATGCAGATTGGGGACAACTAATGGTTCAACAATGGTCTCAAACAGAATATACTGAAGATAGTAGATATAATCAGGATGTTAATTTCTTTAATGGAACTTGGAGCGCAATGTATGCAAGTGTCTTGAAAGAATTGAGTTCTGCAAAAGCTTTAGTTGAAAATCAAGATTTATCAGAGGCAATCATTAATAATAAGAAAAATATTATTGATGTGATGTCTACACAAGTCTACGCATTCTTGACAGACGGTTTTGATAAAGTTCCATTTACAGAAGCAATAGGAGAGAATAGTCTTCCTTCTTATGATAGCCAGGAAGTGATCTATAAAGCTATGTTAGCTACGTTAGAAAACGCAGCAACAACTTTTTCTACTTCTTCTCCATCATTTACCTCTGGAGATATCATTTACAATGGAAATGTAGCTCATTGGGTTAAATTAACTCACTCGTTAATGTTGCGTTATGCAATGCGTATTGCGGACGTAGATCCAGCTACTGCAAGTAACTATATCAAAATAGCAGCTACTAACTTAATCACTACTAATGCTGAAAATGCATTGTTTACTTTTGAATCAAGTTTAGTTAGATCAAATCCACTATTCCAAAACTACACACCGTTGGATGGAAATAGAGATGATTATGCCGTTTCTGAATATTTAGTTTCTACACTAACTTCTATGGGAGATCCTAGATTAGGTGAATTTGCAAAGCTATCTACTTCTGGAGATATCATAGGGATGCCATATGGTTTGTCAGATAATGACGCTACAGTATTGAAACCAGTTGTTTCTAGACCTAATGATAATGTTAGAGCTGCAACAACACCTCACGTAATCATTTCTGCAGCAGAAGTTCATTTTCTGTTAGCGGAAGCTTACCAGAGAGGAATCTTATCAGGAGATGCAGCAGCAGCGTATGCAAGTGGTGTTAGTGCATCTATGAACTACTGGGGAATAAGTGACAGTGCAGCAATTGCTGGTTATGTTTCTAACAACCCATACAATGCAGCAAACTGGAAAGAATCTATAGGTACTCAAAAATGGGTAGCATTATATATGAACGGTTTTCAAGCATGGAATGAGTGGAGAAGATTAGACTATCCACAATTAAGTGCTCCTGCAGCAGCAGTAATTAACACAATTCCTGTAAGAATGCCTTATCCTTTATCTGAGACACAGTCTAACTCATCTCAACTAGGTAAAGTTACCGCTACACCAGCAGACATGCAAACAAAGGTTTGGTGGGATGTAAATTAATTTATATTACATAACAAATATCTAAAAGACTGTCGTAAAAGGCAGTCTTTTTTTTGTAGTAAAATCAAAAGAGAAACACTGTTGAGAAAATTAAAAGAATTAAAACGACAGAAACTAGATGTTAAAAAAAAAATCACAATGCATATTAAATTCAGTAATAAGGGACAAGAATACACTATAGAAAAATTATTAAATAAATAAATATTTTAATTTAGATTGAAAAAAAATTCTTAAAAAATGTTAATGTATTGTGAATTTTAGTGTTAAAAAAGTTGTTTTATTGAATTTAATTTAAGATTTTTGGTGAAATTAATTCAAATTTTATAACAATGAAGACAAAGTTCAATGGAGTTTTAACACTTTTATTAGTGTTATTCGTGCAAATTTCTTTTGCACAAAAAAAGAATATTTCCGGTACAGTCTCTGATGTTTCTGGACCTCTACCAGGTGTTAGTATATTAGTAGAAGGTACAAGAACAGGAGTAGAAACTGATTTTGATGGAAAATATGCTATCAAAGCAAGTTCAGGAGATGTTTTAATATTTAGGTATTTAGGTTATGTAAATGTTTCCAAAACAGTTGGAGATAATACCAATATAAACATTATCATGAAAGAAGACAGCAATGTCTTAGATGAGATTGTTGTTGTAGGTTATGGTACATCTACCAAACAAGCCTTTTCTGGAACTGCAACTGTAGTTAAGCAAGAACAACTAGAGGTTAAAAACTTTTCAAATGTATCACAAGCATTAACAGGGGAAGTTGCAGGTGTAACAGTTATTAATGGTTCTGGTCAACCTGGTTCTGTCGCAAGTGTTAGAATTAGAGGTTATGGTTCTATAAATGGAAATACTGCTCCACTATACGTAGTAGACGGTGTGCCTTATTCAGGAAGTCTTAATTCCATTAATCCAAGTGATATTGCAAGTACAACTATTTTGAAAGATGCTACCGCGACTGCAATTTACGGTTCTAGAGGAGCTAATGGTGTGGTTGTTATTACCACCAAAAAGGGATCAGCATCAGAATCTTACATAGAAATAGACGTGAAAACGGGGATCAATGATCAAATTATACAAAGATATGATGTAGTTACATCTCCAGAAGAATACATAGGATATGTATGGGAAGGAATCAAAAATGGAGCAAGAGTTAGAGGGGAAGCAGATCCGATTGCTTTTGCCAATGCTAACCTATTTACCGGTAATTATGTAGCCCCTGGTTATAATATGTGGAATGTAGCTGATGGTTCAGAATTAATTGATCCAGCAACAAGCAGTGTTCTAGCGGGTGTAACTAGAAGATATGATCCTAAAAGATATACTGATTTAGCTTTTGGTGCTGCAATTAGAACAGAAACAAGTCTAAGAATGGGTGGTGGTAACAAAGACACAAACTATTACGCATCTTTTGGTTATTTAGATGACAAAGGATACTCAATAAATACAGGCTTTAAAAGATATACGACACGTTTAAATTTATCAAGCAATGTAAAGCCTTGGTTAAAGGTAAATTCTAATATTGATTATGCTTACTCTGAAAGTATCGCGAATGGTCAAATAGCGGGTTCTGAAAATGTATTTGAATTTGCCGATAAGATGGCGCCTATTTTTCCAGTATACTTAAGAGATGATGAAGGACAGTTAGTACCAGATACTTTTTATGGAGGAAATCAATTTGATTATGGATCTCTTTCTGGATATAGAGACAGACCTAATGCGAATGGTTTAAACCCAATTGGTTCTGCTAAATATGATTTTGATGGAACTAACCGTCATACATTTAATGGGAATTTTTCTGCAGACACAAAGTTTTCAGATAATTTAAGTTTAAAAATAAGATACGGTGTTCAATACTGGAATCAGAAGAACAAAGACTACACAAATAAGTTTTATGGTGGAGGTCGATCTACAGGTGGAGACATTACTATTAATGACTATACGAGACTAACTCAAAATATTTTACAAATTTTAAGTTACAACAATCAATGGGGGAATCACTCTGTAGATGCTATTGCAGCTCATGAAAGTAATGAATTCAAACAAACTTACGCATCTGCTTCAAAAGGGTTGCAAATAAGTCCTTTCTTATTAGATTTAGATAATTTTCAATCTAGCTTAGGATTACCTTCAGGCTCAACAAGTGGATATACCATTGAATCGTATTTTGGCCAATTAAATTATAATTATGATCAAAAATACTATTTTACAGGATCAGTTAGAACTGATGGGTCTTCAAGATTTGTAAACGAAAAATGGGGTACATTTGGATCTATCGGATTTTCATGGGTTGCAAGTAACGAAAGCTTCCTAGAAAATAATGATATTGTTGAATACTTAAAGTTGAAAACATCATATGGTATCATTGGTGATCAAGCAGGTGCTGGATTCTTTTCAGGATACAATACATACAACGGAGGAAATTTAGGAGGGAGTATTTCTCTAGCTCCAGGAGCAGTTGGAAACCCAGACCTTACTTGGGAGTCTGCAACAATGTTTCAAGTGGGTGCTGAATTTGGATTTTCTAAATATTTGGATGGTACAATTGACTACTATCACAAGCTTACAGATAATTTGATTTTTGATAGATTTGTGGGACCTTCTCAAGGAATCTCTTCGATTACTGTTAATGATGGAGAATTAGTAAACTCTGGAATAGAAATTGATTTGAAAGGACATATTATCGATACTAAAGATTTTTCATTAGACCTATCTGTTAATGGTGAAATTTTGAATAATGAAATACAAACCATGCCTCTTGACCCTGCAACAGGTAAACCTCAAATATTAACTCCAAATGGAAGTTATGCATGGTCAAAAGGTAGATCTAAATATGACTTTTACATGCGCGAATGGGCAGGAGTAGATCCTTCCGATGGAGCACCTATGTGGTTTCAATATTACGATGATTTAAATGGTAACAATCTTTTAGATGCAGGTGAACCTACATCTGATTCAAGTGGATCTTGGGTTCCTGTTGATGATGCAATTACTAACAATACAGGTTCTATTATAGAATATCAATCGAAAGTAAGCAACGCTAACATTAAGAAAACACTTACTAAAACTTATGCAAATGCATCTGATGTCTATGCTAATAAATCGGCAATTCCTGATTTAAGAGGAGCTTTTCGTTTGTCCGGAACACTTGGAGATTTCAACTTTGCTACACAGTTCACCTACAGTCTAGGAGGATATGCTTATGATGCACAGTATGCAGAGTTAATGTCTGATCGTTTTGGTGCAGTTGGTAATAATTTCCATAAAGATATTTCAAACAGATGGAGAAATCCAGGAGATATTACAGATGTTCCTGCTTTAACTGATAATGCAATAGTGAATGGAACTTCTCAATCTACAAGATTCATCGTTTCTACGGATTATCTTGCATTAAATAATGTTAATATTGGTTACAACCTCCCTAAAAAATATTTACAGAAAGCATCATTAGATAAAGTTAATATCTGGTTAGCAGCCGATAACTTATTTAGTGCTACTTCACGAAATGGATTCTTACCTACTACAAGTATCTCAGGAAATTCGGGTCGAAGATTATATGCACCAATGTCAACAGTAACTTTAGGTGTTAGAGTTAAATTTTAATAATAAATTTTAAAAAAAAACAAAATGAATAAAATATATAAATTTGGATTACTATCTGCTTTAGCTTTGTTTAGCTATAGTTGTGGAGATGATTTTCTTGAAGATCCAGCTCTAGAAGGTTCTGCTTCTTTAACTTCTGCTCAGCTTGAACAAGCTGCTAATGTAGATCCAGAAGTAATAAACGGTTTGATATCAGGTGTATATTCACTTACTTTTACCACAGGTACGGGAGGTACAACTGGACATGATGATTTTGGTCATAAATCCTATGACGTATTCAGTGACATGTTATCTGGAGATATGGCGCTAAGCACAAGCACCTATGGTTGGTATAGATCTTCAATAACTGAATTTCAAGGTCCTTTAGATTTTACTTACGGCGATAATAGACAAGTATGGAGATATTATTACAGAATAATTAGAGGATGTAATGAAGTAATAGATGGATTAGGAGGTACTGATGTAGTTCCTGAAAATCAGGAAAACAAATATATAATGGGACAAGCAAAAGCATTAAGAGCTCATTCATATTTTTACTTAGCTCAATTTTATCAAAAAGGATATGATGCTGCTGAAGAAATTTTACCACTCTATACAGATGCTATAACTCCGAATGGACCAAAAGTTGCTGCATCACTGATTTATGATCAAATGGATTCAGATTTAACTGAATCAATTGAACTTTTAGAAGGTTTCAACAGAACTAATAAAACTCAAATTAATAAATCAGTAGCTCAAGGGATTTATGCATACGTTCTAGGGGCTAGAGGTACAGATTATACTAAAGCGTATAATATGGCAATTGCTGCAATGAGTGACTTTACTGTTATGAGTGGTGCTGAATTGACAGGAGGTTTTAATAATGTAGCCACTCCTGGATGGATGTGGGGTGTTGATTTAAATGATGAAATTGGTTTAGGACTTATTTCATGGTGGGGTCAAATGGATTATTACAGTTATAGTTATCCAGCGTTTGGAGATGCAAAGTCTATGGATCAAACTCTTTTTGATGCGATACCTGCAACTGATTCAAGAAAAGAACAATTCTTAAATTCGCCTGGTGTATATGAACACTTGATGCCTTTATTTAAATTTTATGACGCTGACAGAGAAAGATATGGTTCATCAAGAATCGTAAAAGCAGATTATGTTTACATGAGAGTAGCTGAAATGCATTTATTAGCTGCAGAGTTTGCTGCAAAAGCAGGAAATGAAGGGGAAGCTAAAACAAATTTGAAAGCTTTAGTTGGGCAAAGAGTAACCGACGCAAGTTACATTGACCAATTATCTGGACCTTCTTTAAATAGTGAAATCTATTTACAAACAAGAATTGAATTGTGGGGTGAAGGTAAAAGTTATTTAGCGATGAAGCGAAACAAAGCGACAGTAACAAGAGGTTCTAATCATTTATCATTCGTTGGTGAAGCGATTCCTTACAATGACGAAAGATTAACATTTGAAATACCTGAAGGAGAAATTCAATTTAATCCTTTCATTTCAACACAAAACAATTAAATTAACACTTTTTATCTAAAATTAGGATAAAAAATAAAATCATATAATTATGAAAAAAACCATATTTTTATTTTTGATTTCATTTTCTTTCATTGCATTGAATGGATGTAAAGAAAATTTAGATCCTGAGATTTCAAATGTAGACTTTATTACATTTGAAAGTGCTCAAGTAGATTTAAAAGTAGACAAGGGAAGTACAAATACAGCGACATATCAGATATATTCTTCACAGATTACTAGTGCTAGTAGATCTTTTAATGTTGTTGTTTCTGATGATACGACAGCCGATCCTGCTTCTTATAGTATCCCTACTACAGTTACTATACCTGCAGACTCCAATACAGCAACATTGACAGTTGGTGTTGAGGATATCAACATTATTTCTTCTAAGATACTTGTTTTAAAATTAGAACAAACAAGTGGATTAATTATTGGAAACGATAATGAATTTACAATCAATTTACTGAGAATTTGTGTTTCTTCTATTGCTGGGGCTTACACATATGGCATCGGTAAACCTGTAACTGTAACTGAAACAAGTCCTAATAACTATGAAGTTAGTGGTGACAATGCATTTGCTTCTGATTATCCTTTTAATATAAATGACGCGTGCGATATGATAACTGTAACAGGAGGTTTTTTACCCGATGCATACGGAATACCTATTGCAGGTGCTGGTATGGTGATGCCAAATGGTAATATAGAAATTACGTATACAGTAGATGGATATTTTGAAGAGAGACCAATGGTTCTTATTCCAAATTAAACTTACGATACATAAAAAAACCACCTCAATTGAGGTGGTTTTTTTTTACCTTCAAACGAGAATGCATACCTTTGTCAAATGACAACAGAAACAACAAATATTTTTGGTATTAGAGCCATTATAGAAGCGATCGAAAGTGGTTCTACCATAAATAAAATTTACATACAAAAGGGACTAAGGGGTGAGTTATTCTATGAATTAAACAAGTTAATTAAAACGAAAAGTCTTACCACAAGTATGGTTCCTGTTGAAAAACTAGATAGATTATCTAAAAATAGTAATCATCAGGGTGCGGTTGCACAAATATCCCCTGTTGAATTTCATGATTTAGAAACCTTAATCGAACAAACTGTAGCTAGTGGTGCTACCCCATTATTTTTGTTATTAGACCAACTTTCTGATGTTCGAAATTTCGGTGCCATCATAAGAACAGCAGAATGTACAGGAGTTCACGCTATTATCATCCAAAAAAATGGGAGTGCCCCCGTAAATGCTGAAACCATAAAAACCTCTGCCGGTGCGGCTTTTAAAATACCCATTTGCAAAGTGGATCACATTAAAGACGCTTTGTTTTTATTACAAGCATCTGATATTAAAACAGTAGCGGCTACTGAAAAAACCGAAGACGTTGTTTATGATATTGAATTAAACCAACCAATTGCTATCGTTATGGGTTCTGAACACCGTGGTATCAACCCTTCCATACTTAAAATGGTTGATTATAAGGCAAAACTACCTTTATTAGGTGAAATTGCTTCTTTGAATGTTTCTGTTGCTTGTGGAGCCCTCTTATATGAAACTGTGAGACAACGATTAAGTTAAGACTCCTCTTCTACTCTTTGTTCAATTTTAGAAGGAATAAAGTTTCCGTGTTCGTCAAATAACAAATCAAAATCTGTTTTTGAAAATTGATGAACTTCTTTAACGATTCCTCTATTTCTATATAGGACAGAAAAAAACAACCCTACCAAAAAACCCGATAAATGCCCCTCCCAGGAGATTCCTTCCTTTATGGGAAATACATACCAAATCATACTTCCGTAGAGAAAAATGATTACAAAAGAAAGGGCTACTAACCGATAATGCTTTCTTATAATCCCACTAAAAAAAACAAAACTAAAAAGCACATATACAATTCCGCTTGCACCAATATGATAAGATTCTCTTGCAATCGTCCAAGTCAACAAACCCGACCACAATGCTCCGTATAATAAAACTTTGTAGGCAATCGTTCTGTAAAAATAAAAAAGACTACTTAAGAGCACGAATAAAGGAATTGAATTATTAAATAGATGGTTTGTGTTACTGTGAATAAAATGAGTCAGGAAAACCCCTCTTAAGCCAACCAAATTTCGGGGATACACACCATAGGTATTAAAATTGTATCCAAAAGTAATTTCAATAGCATAAAGTATCCATATTACAAGAACAAATACAATAGGGACTAAAAAGATTGACTTCGATATTTTTAATTGCTGATCCGTATCCATTATAAGTAAAGTTAACAAAAATAGCACCAAATACAATTTTTACAAATTCTGTCAAAAATCTTTGCTATTTTTACTGAATGAATCAACCTTTGGCAGAAAGAATTAGACCTAAAAACCTAGAAGATTATATTAGTCAGCAACATTTAATTGGAAAAAAAGGGGTTTTAACAAATTTAATAAAACAAGGAGTGATTCCTTCCTTAATTTTGTGGGGACCTCCTGGAATAGGGAAAACGACCCTTGCAAATATTATCGCTACTGAATCTAAAAGGCCGTTTTATACTTTAAGTGCGATTAGTTCTGGAGTCAAAGATGTCAGAGAAATTATTGAAAAAGCAAAAAAAAGTGGTGGGTTATTTACTGCAAAAAATCCTATTTTATTTATTGATGAAATCCATAGATTTAGTAAATCTCAACAAGATTCTCTTCTAGGTGCTGTAGAAAAAGGGTGGATTACTCTAATCGGAGCCACTACAGAAAACCCAAGTTTTGAGGTAATCCCTGCCCTACTTTCACGTTGTCAAGTTTATATTTTAAATTCATTTGATAAAAATGATTTAATAACGCTTTTACAAAGGGCTGCAAAAAAAGACGAATTATTTTCAAAGAAAAAAATAATCTTTAAAGAAACAGATGCATTATTACAAATTTCCGGAGGAGATGCTAGAAAACTATTAAATATTTTCGAGTTATTGGTTGCTACCGAAGATGAAATAGAAATAACAAACGAATTGGTCTTAAAAAAAGTTCAAAAAAATACGGTCAGGTATGATAAAACGGGCGAGCAACATTATGACATCATTTCTGCTTTTATAAAATCGATTCGAGGAAGCGACCCAAATGCAGCCGTATATTGGTTGGCAAGAATGATCGAAGGTGGTGAAGACGTCAAGTTTATTGCAAGAAGGTTGGTGATTGCTGCTTCTGAAGATATCGGAAATGCAAACCCAACCGCACTTATATTAGCAACTAATACTTTTCAGGCAGTATCCGTCATTGGATTTCCAGAATCTAGAATTATTTTAAGTCAATGTGCAGTCTATTTAGCCAATTCTCCTAAAAGTAACGCTTCCTATGTGGCAATTAATAAAGCACAAGATCTCGTCAGACAAACAGGAGATTTAACAATTCCTCTTCACTTAAGAAATGCGCCAACAAAATTAATGAAAGATCTAGGCTACGGAGAAAACTACATGTACACCCATAATTCTGATAACAATTTCAGTCTGCAAGAGTTTTTACCCGATGAAATTTCTGGAACAAA
>Ga0206682_10002767_pt1 | contig 15590 bp, 20 predicted proteins | sample M240m12015metaG_FD_155444 | JGI IMG/M metagenome (GOLD analysis project Ga0206682, IMG submission 155444) | Ammonia-oxidizing marine archaeal communities from Monterey Bay, California, United States - M2 40m 12015 | ecosystem: Environmental > Aquatic > Marine > Intertidal zone | place: USA... | reverse complement strand
TGTTTGTCTATTCTTCTTATTTTTAATAATTGATTAGCCAACTTAAGATTTTTAATCTCTCTAAGATCAATAGCATCTGATAAATCAATCAAACCACTTTGTACAGCCGCTTGTATATTGTTTTCTAACACAGCTCTTTCTTCTTCGTCTGGTTGTAACTCAATAAATATACCAAAATCATAAAGATATAAATCTTTCATTTCTTCTAATACAGCTACATTTTGATTACCTATTTTATGTATAAAAGCTTCTCTTGTTGGAGAATATTCTAATATATCTGAAATTCTTAATGATAAACCCTCACATAAATCCGATGTTAAAAATAAACTACCGTCTAATATGTGTCTTGTTGCCACATTTGAATTTGCTGCTGCCATTTTTTGTACGCCAACTAATGCTCTAGAATCTGGAGTACTTCCATCTCTAGCCTCATTCAATCCGGTTACGTCACGGATCATTTGCATGTAGTAATTGTAATTGCCAATTAGTGATTGCATTTTACCACCACCAGCTCCTGTAGTTATTTCTTGAATAGGAACTTTACCAGGATTCATATCACCATCTTGGGTAAACGATCTACCAATTACAGAACCTGTTTGAAAAAACATATTAAGCGCTTCTTGCGGATTGTAATTTGTACCGTTACCTAAATCAACTTCAGCTAATCCGTCTGCATCAAGATAAACTCCGTCCGGAACCATTCTTGACATTACCTGCTGTAATTTTAAATGAGTTAATTGAATCATATCCGCAAATCCAGTTATACGACTTACTATAGATTCTATTCTACCTCGATACATTCTAGGAGCAACCATGCTATAATTCATTTTGACTTTAGAGTAATCACTCTTTGGTCTAATCATATTCTTAGCCAGTTCCCATTTGAGCATTCTTCCGCCAACAATTTTTACTCCCTCGTATAATACTTCAAGAGACTTAGATAGCTTTTCAATACCATACTCTTCATATAATTCAGGCGGTGGATTGAATTGATCATCTTTAGGTATTATTTTTGCAGCCCCTGTCGCAGTTTCTTTTACTTTATAAACCTCATTAGTAAATGTTTTGTAATTAAAATACATTACTTGTACTGTATTAGAATCATCTTGATTAACATTACTAATAGATCTATTATAAAAACCGTTGTTACTAACTGACTGCCCAGCAATATCTTTTAATTCCTCATTGGTAAGCCAAGGGAATTCTTTTTTAAGTTCATTTAAGTGTACTGATCTTACTTCACCTACATAATATATATCATCAAAGTAAGGTGAATCTGTATATGACCAAACTAAATTAACAGGGTCCACATATTCTACTTTAGCACCTTCTGATTTTGTAAAAACATTTTTTACAGCACCAATACCTATAGTGGTTAAATCATAATTACAACGTCTTTTTATTAAGTCATAATTATTACCATCTAATAAGACTTTGATTGCTTGCTCTTCCGCAATCTCAACTTGCTGTTTATAAGTAAGTTGCATGTGAAGATCTAATTCTTCTTTATTTTTAGGTAATGTTTCAGGATCATTTTCAAATAAGTTAACGCCAAATTCAGCAGAAGCAAATTCATTAAGCTCCTTAGTTTGCATGTCTCTTATTAAAGACTCCATATATCTTGTACGTTTATCCACTCCATAAGGATCCTGTGAATAAGCTCTTATATCAAATAGCCTATCAGAAATACCGTTAACTACTATATCTACAAACTTAGGTATAATAGGTACAGGTTTCCAATCCAAATTCAAATAAGATAAATCACCGTTTATAGATAATTCATCTTTATATTTTTGTATAGGCTGTTCGCCTCTAGCGTATAATCTTAAATTGTGAAAAGTAACTTGGTTGCTTTGAAACCTACTGCTATTACCTCCATTAGTATTATTGAACCACTCACTTTCTATAGCTCTACCTACAGTAGTACCATAATCCATGGACATCTTCTCCGCATCGCTAGCTACTTGGCTTGGAAAATAACTTGTTATAACTGACTCAGCCATATTTTTATTTTTCTATTAATTTTGATAAACCACCTTGGTTGGTGTATTTAGCTATTTTTAAACTTATTGTTTCTTTTTGTACTTGAGGTCTAGGGTAATATAAATGTCTATTACAAGCCATTATAGCTAAGCCAGAACTTATGGCCGCATCAAACTTTGTTCTTTTATTTATATCAAACCCAGCCCAATCATTTAAAGTAGTATTAAAATACATTGCACCGTACTGACCATCTTCACGCAAACCCACGTGTTTGTCTATATATGTTTCGATAGCTGCAGCGTGTGCTTGTTTTATATCTTCACTAGAGTTAGGCATTCCACCGATTTCTCTTTCAGTTACAGATAATTTGTTCCACACTTTGTCAGGTCTATTCATTGAATACCCTCTGTATCCTCTTCTTTTAAAATAATACAACAATCTAGGTTTATTGTTTTCACATAATAAAGGCATTCCATAAAATATACAAGCCATCAATACATCTTCAAAAAATATCTCTGCGGTTTGTGGTCTAGCTATATATTCTAAAAAGAACGTATTAGCTGGAGCATCTTCTAAACTGAATTTTGTTAAACCGTGTAAAGCTCCTTTAGATCCGTGTCCGTCTGTTGTTCCTGATATATCATAACTATCACAACCAAAGGCTCCCATATGCTCGTTACCTGGAGCTTTTAATCCTTTATTAATAACTTGCTTGTTTTGTAAATGTCCCCCAGGAACCCAAGATACTAAAAATCTTCCAGATGGATTAGGTGAAAATTTAACCGTAGAATCTTTTATTCCATTTACCCATTGGAAGCTGCCTCTTGTTAATACATTTGTGTTACCTAAATCCTCGTTGTAATCTATTTGTTCGTATATTTTAACTAAATTAAATATACTATTTTTTGTTTCATCTCTAAAAGCGTGCTCTTCTGTTCTCGGAAACTGTCTATAGAATTCATTTAAAGCGTCTTGATCAGACTTTAAACCTTCAGCTTCATTATTCCAGTGCTCAATAACACCGACGTCTATAACGTCTCCGTATGGCCCTACAACATGTTCTTCAGGCGTATTAAATACAGGGTGTCCGTATTCGTCAATAAATCCTTCATAATTCCATTCCATCGGAATGAATAAAGAATATAAACCAGAAGCTGTTTGTCCGTTTCTATTTCTTTTTGTAACATTAGAGTTACTATATAGTTTCTTAAAATTATCTCCTCCTTTATCTAAAGCGTTCGATGTACTACCCATCATACACTTACCTATAATTCTAGAACCTAGTCTTAAACACGTTTTTGTAACTCGCCAGTTATTTAATATATTGTTTGGTCTTTCCCATTTACCACTTTCATCATGTACTAGTAATCTTAGTTTTTCCCCGTCATAAGCGTTATCACCGGTGTTTTTCCAGTCGACGGTGGTGTCGAGCCCATCCAACGTTTCGGTTTTAGAGGCTTTGGTAATGGACTTTCTGGTAAGTTTGGACGCGGGGACACGATAGGCAAGTTCCGTTTTCGGCCTGTCCATACCGTCTTGGATCGGTTTAAAGAAGAAGGGATAGTTAACAGAAATGGGTACAACCTTATCTGTGAACATTTTCTTAGCATCGGCTCCAGATTTGGACAAAATTCCAAACCGTGAATCCGACGATATGGTCGCCATATTAACAGTCTCTCCTGACGCCATGAATGAAAAGCCAGAACGTCTGTTCTTGAGATATGACATTCCATAACACCTGGTGTCAGCTTTGCAAGCTTCCCAGAATATGTAGAATAATCTGTTTGATTCCCTAAAGTCTGGTTGCCCAACATCAATCTTGGACCACTGCAAGTACATAAAGTGAGTACCAGTAATGTAAGTAGCCAAACCTTTATTATTGAACCAATGACCGTTTTCCCTTTTATTAAATTGTTCATCTATATAGCTTTCCCATTTTAGTTTAAATGACTCTGGATAATCCCTCCAATCAAATATGCTTTCAATTGATTTTAATTCTTTAGGGTATTCTTCAGGAGTCCATTTTTTATTTGTTTTATCTATACTAGGCGGAACTTTTGGCAAAGCTATCTTTAAATTCTGTATATCGTATATTTCACCAATTTGCCCAGTCTTACTTATAACAACGATGTCGTGTTCTTTGTTATATCCATACTCCCACTTTTTAGCTTTATTAAGCCTTGATATTGTGGTAAGCTTTACTGGCGTTATAATCTTATATAATGTTTGTTCGTACATTACTTAGATCTTTTTTCAGCAAATCCTTTAAAAGATTTTTCTTCTTTTACTTCCGCTGGTTTTTCGTCAATAATATCTTGTTCAAGTTGTATTCTTGTAAGGATTTCAAAAGCATCAAATATTGCTAGCTTTTTAGTAGCTGCTGCATTTTTTAATCTATCAGCAGTTATATCATCTCCGGAATCAACAATAGCTTCTTTGGCTACTTTAATTAATTCCTCAACCGCTTTATGCCCAGCTTGGATTATACTCTTCTTCGTTTCCTTGATATTCATATTTAATTGTGATTGAATTTGTGGGTACTCTATAAATTCTATCGTTACCGATTACAAATTCATATTCTGCCCCAGGCCTAAACCCGACTAGATCTCCGTCTTTTAATCCTTTTAGTTCAGGATCTTTGAAGTATAAAACACCAACACCTTCTTTCTCTTTATCTAATGAAAATGATTTTGTTTCTTTTATAGGTTTTACGAAATTAAATCCTTTACAGCTTTGCCAGTTGCTTTTTCTTTTGTAAGCATAAACCTGATCTTCAGTCGCAAAGTATATATTATCTTTATAGTAAGATCTACTGTTTTTTTCGTCACCTCTAATGTCTCTGAAACGTCTAAATACATTGTGATGCACTATTACTTGATCACCTTCTTTTATATCAGTATCTGATAATTTAGGTACGGATATAACTTTAGCTATTCTATTTGAATAATTATGATTTTGTAATTCTGTATTTAACAATAATTCATTGCCTTCAATATTCTTTACATTGTTATATCTTTCGCCTATAGGCTCTATGATAAAATTAATTAATGACTTCATTAATATTGCAAATCATATTCTACTGCAATTGCCATATTTTTATTAAAATCTTTCCATGGCATTATTTCGTTATTCTTTTCTATATATATTGAGTACTTAGTATCTTCTTCAATTATATTTTTTATGGTATGACCACCATACACTTCCTGTCCAACAGAGTAGTGCATGGCATCATTTTTGTAGTCTTTACCAATACTTATCTTTCTAACTATCTGATTCATTTTCTTTGATTTCTCCATTTTGGATATCAATAGAAACTTGACCATAAGTCTCTTCTAACTTCTTTTGTGTTTCACCTAAAGCTAATTTTGCTTGTCCGCCTAATAAAATAAGTTCTTGCTTTTGCAATTCTAAACCACCAATTTGCAGTTGCACTTCGTTGATTTTATTAATTACTTCTTGTAATTCTTTTAATTCTACTTCTGATAACTTTTTTGACATTTTTATTAAATTTAATTGTTTATATTATAAGTATATAGTTACTTGTTTTAGCTAATTCTTAATGACATGCAATCATCAGAGTTGCCGGGTTAGTACTTTCTACTAACACATAATCAACGATTACTGGCAAGTATGTTCCTGCTTGTACTCCTTGGAAAGATACTGCTTGAGAAGCTAAAGGTGTGTTATCAACTCCTGTAACTGTAATCACAGCTATAGAAGTACCTCCTGCTATTCTAAGTGTCTGACCAACAACATAACCACTACCTGTGTTATTTAATACAGCGGTAACAATTGCGCCATTGCCATCTACTGTAATATCTACAGTTAAACCCGTTGCGTCGGTGCCATCATCATTTAATGTTGCTACTGCTGCTCCTGTAGTATAACCTGCTCCAGGCGATGTTATTGTAAAACTTTCTACAACACCACCAAGTGTGCTTGATAATATTGCTTTTACCGTTCCAGTACCACCAACCCATAAAGAAGCTTTGTTAAGATTTGTCGATGCGTCTATTGTATTGCTCGGTACTACTACCTTGCCAAACTCTATAAAGTCTGGTTGATTTAAAAATTGTCCCATTATTTTTGTTTATTTTTTATTTATTTTTGTTGCTTTTTCCCAAGTTCTTCCTACAAAATAAGCTCCGTAAACGGTAACTAATAGTGTTTGAAATATAGGTATATACTCTTTTGCTATTTGAAATTCCCCAATGTTTCCATCTGTGAATGCTAAAGCTGTAAATATAACCGTTATATATATAAGTATTAAAGGCCGAATATTTTTTGATAAGTAACTATCACTCGCCATGTCTGACTTCCAACGATCAGTAACTTGTATTTGAGCATTGTTATCCGCCTGCTCTAATATTTCTTGAACTTGCTTTTTAATAATAAGCTTTTCTTCTTCGGTAGTAGTTAGCTTGTCAATAGCGTTGCCTATCTCTTTAACAACGCTACCTGTAAGCCATTGAAATAACTTTTTCATTTAGTCCTTTATCTTAATAGCATCTGCTGCTTGCCCTCTTTTTTTAGTAGCTTTTGCATTTAATCGTGTTTCTTTTCTTTTATACCTTAAAGCTTTTTGCTTGTTGCCGTTTTCTAAAGCTTGTTGCCCTCTTAACCTTGCTCTTGCTGCTCTATCACTTGCTCTACCTGCTGAACTTGCTTTCCTGTTAGCTTTGCGTACTGCTTTCTTTGAAGGCTTTTCTGTTTTAGTATTACGTTTTACAACTTCTGCTTTAAGCTGTTTTGGATCGAGCTTTGTAGATATTTCTACTTTCTTAATTCCTTCAGGCTTTATTGTAGTTGCTGCTTTAACTTTTGGTCTTGGTGGAGTGTCTTTTCCTTTGTTTTTAACATCCCATCCTTTACCGGCTTTTTTAGATGCGTTTTGACGCTTAGCTTCTTTTATATAAGTAGCTTTATCCATTTTGCCGTAAGTCTTTTTATCTCTATTTTTATAAGCAGTATCGTATGAAACTTTTTTAGTTTTAGTGGTTTGAGTTTTAGTAGTGTCTACTTTAACGTCTTCTTTTTTCTTAGCTCTAGATTTATAAGTACCACTGGCTTTAGCCATTGCATACTCCTTAGCTGTATACCCCTCGGTACTACCTGCTTTGTTTTTTGTATCGTAGTCGTATAGGTTTTTCTCAAATGATTTAATTCTACCCGCTTGTCTTACACTTCTATTCATTGCTGAATCCATTTGTCTAGGATTAACATTTTTAGAAGCAGATTTTGTATTCGCATTTAAAGTAGATACATCTTTTCTATATTGATCTATGTTCTTTTGATAATTAGATTTATCTTTTGCTGCTTTTTTTGCTTTGCTTGCAGCTAAGTTGTCGGCTTTTACTTTGTCTTGTCTAGACATTTCGTTTTTAAAATCCGATTGCTTTTTAATATTAGGATTCGGGTCTATTTTAGCAGGTGAAGACATTTTCATTTTAATAGGAGCTCCTACGTTAAGTAATGGTTGTGTAATACCTCCTTTAGTAGTTCTCTTAATTTTCGCCGTTATTGGTGTGTTTTTGAAACTCATTTTTTTTATTTTTTGTATGGTAACATTTTATTTAGTTTTTCTTTTCTGTGCTGGCACCCGCACGGGATGTTTAAACCCTCTGAAACTTTTTCTACTAAAGTCTTGATTCCTGTTGCTTTAGTTATTTTTTCTACCGTATCGCCTAGTCCTTTTGATTTCATTAGCAATTCCATTTTCTTAATGCTAAAGCCTTTCTGGTAGGTTTACCATTTGGTTTTTTCATTGGCCCTTTTACTCCACTCATTCTTGCACAAAAAGATTTTCTACGATTAGCAGCTTTACTTCCAGGTTTTAATTTAGAAGGCTTTGTTGTTACAGCGGTTTTTAATTTTGACCCAGGATTTTTTCTTTTATAATCATCAACACCTTTTTGGTTTAAACCTCCAGATTCCGATTGCCCTTCTTTCCTTGTCCATGCCCCTGTTTTCTTCGCAGGTGAGCAGTTCTTTATTTTACTTGTAATTGGTATAGCCATTAGTATTTCTTTTTAAACATTGAACCTTTCATTTTGTAAGGAGAACCTTTCATTTTACCTGGAGCTGCTTTAATAGCTGCTTGTAAATGCTGAGGTAATTGATTTTGGCTACCTTTTAATGCTTTTTTTGCTGGGCTTGTTGATCTCATTTCGTTTGGTGATTTTTTCTTTTCTTCTTTTTTATTTTTGTTAGCGGCTAGTTCAGCTGCTTTTTGAGCTTTAGCCACTTGCACTTTTTCACTATCTTCTCCAACAGTTTTAGCTCTATCAAAACCGGCTACATCTCTTGATCCTCCTCTTCTACCAGAAGCCCTTGCTTTAGCATTTCTATCTGCTAATGCTTTAAACTCTTTTTGCTCAGCCGCATTTTCTTCTGCTTTAACTTGTTTTTTCCAATCTCTTCTACTAACGCCTTCGGGTCTTTGTTTTAATTTAGATTTTCTTATTTGCTTTTGGTCCTTTTTAATAGATCTTTGCATTCTAGATATTTGCCAAGGTTCCATTACATCAAATTTTTGAGCTACTTTTATTGGAACTTCACCCATTTCTTTTTCTCCTTTAACAACCGTCTCCTCTACTACAGTTCCAGTTCCTTCGAATTTATGAAAACCAGAACAACCAGGTGTACCCACAGGTTTACCTTTACAGTATTCATTTTGTTTTGCCCATTTTTTTTCTGCTTCGCCTGTTGCTTTTGTCCCTGTGAAAGTTTCAGTAGGTCCTTGGGTTACTGTTTTAGTAGATTTTACATCTTCTCCTTGACTTTCATAAAAGCCTTTAGCTTGATCGTCATTCTCAGGATCTATAGCTTGAGACGCTTGACTTAACAAGGGAGATCTTTTTACTCTACTTGTGATTGGTAAGTTCATATTATTCTTCTGTTATGTTAGTTTCTTTTTCTTGTTCTTTAGGTGTAACGGGTTTTGCTTTTCCGCTTTGTATTCTTTTTTCAATTAAAGCCCCGTGATCAACAAAGGATTTAGAATTATGCATATCGCTTGCACCCATAACTAATCCCATATTCATTTTACAAGCACTTGACGCTTTAGCTGTAATTGATTTTGATTTATATCCCATATTACTGTTTTTTATATGCTTCTCTTTCCCATTCAAAATCCCCGCCTTCTTGCGCTGACTTACCGGTTTCTTCGTCTATTAATTGCCCACCTACTCTTTTATAAACTCTAGCTGGCGACTTTGTATCCATTTTCCAAGTTACCTTGTTGTCATCATATTGCAATCTTCCCTGAGCCATCTGATCTAAATGAACTTTTTCGTGATTTACAGCTTCTTCTTTTGCTTTACCTTTCAATGACTTGTCTATAAATATAGTACCGTCATTATTAGCTTCACCTAATATATCTCCATCTAAATCTTTTTTAAAAACAGGTGTATTATATGTAGAAGTTTCTTTGTCTATTCCGACAAGATCTGCAAAATCTTTAAGTTTAAAATCCATTATCTCTCTTTATCTCTTATCATATCATCAATAGCTTTATTAAAAACTTTATCTGTATATGTTTTATTATTATAAAATACACTTCTTGCCGATGTAGGTAAGTCTTCCTCCGCTAATAGTATCCTATATATTCTACTTATTAAATGCTTACCTTTCGTAGATACTTTATATACTGCGTATTTAGAACTTGTTCTATTGCGCTCTTTAAAAACATCGATCCAACCGTTTCTACGTAAACGCTCCCATCTATTTTTATCCCAAGTATAAGTGTAAACGCCATTTATAAAATCATTACGAGTAAAAAATTGTTTGCAATCTAAATACACAAGTAATTCTAAATCAGCGTCTTTCAATCCATAAGTTTTACAGGCCCACCTTCTAACGAGCCTGTAATACTTTAATAAATTTATATCTCTAAGATCTGAAGCTGTTAGTCTCATTCGACTATAACTACATCTCCAACTGTAATAACATAATAAAAATTATCTTTCCATTCGATACCATGACCGGCATGTTTATCATACCTGATAATATCTCCTTCATTAATACCTTCTATTTTGTCTCCTACACTTATTACATTAGCTTTTAAATATCTAATGTCTGTATCTTGCTTTTCAGTTAATTCAATACCTCCTACTTTCTTCGGAGCTTCTTTGATTTTTTCTATAATTATATAATAATTGATCGCTTTCATTACATCAATCTTTTATTACTAATTACACAATCTGCAGATACAATAGTTGTTACAACACTTACAGCGTTTTTAAGAGCTGACTTAGTAACTAACACAGGATCTATAATACCGGCTTTAATCATATTAACTTCTTTGCCAGTTTTAACATCAATCCCTCTATTTTTTATTGTTTGCTTTTTAACTTCAATAATACCAGCATTGTCTAGTATAGTATAGTAAGGTGATTTAATTGCTTCAAACAATATCTCTTCTCCTTTATTCTTAGCTTTCAAGTTATTAGCAGCATTCAATAAAGCAATACCTCCACCTGCTACGATACCTTCTTTATAAGCAGCTTTAGTTGCGTGGATTGCATCTTCAACTCTATCCTTTTTTTCTTTAAGTTCTACTTCAGAATCTGCTCCAACATAAACAATACCAACTTTACCAGTTAACATTGACAGTCTTTGCTCTAACTTTTTCTTAAAGAATGGATTAGTTTCCGTTTCAATACTTTTAGTAACCTCTTCAACCCTGTGAGCCACATCTACTGATTGCTCTATCTGAAGCACTGTTGATTTTTCATCTGTAACAGCTTTTTTAACACTACCTAGTACATCGGGGTTTATTAAATCTAAATCATCACCAAGCTCCTCGTTTATTATCATCGCTCCAGTAAGTAATGCTAAATCATCCATTGTATCTTGCTTTGTTAAACCAAAACCAGGTACATCAACAATATTAACTTTTATATTACCTTTAACTTTATTTGATAACAATGTAGCATATGGCTGTTGTTCCATATCGGCTACAATCAATAAACTTCTTTTACTCTTTATAACGTGTTCTAAGACGCTTTGTATTTTTCTTATGTTAGGAATAGGGGATGAAACAATAAGCACGTAAGGATCGTCTAAAACAGCTGTGTGCTTGTCTTTGTCTGTTATTAAATGCGTTGATTTTAATCCACTATCAAATTGTACTCCTTCAACAAAATCCACGTAAGTTTCATTTGTATCAGATTCTTCCATTAATACAATTCCATTTTTTCCAACTTTTTCATAAGCTTCTCCAATTTTGACCCCAAGCTCTTTGTCATTGTTGCAGCTAATAATAGCAACGTTTTGAAGCATTTGGCCTTTAACAGGAGTACTGGTCTTATCAAGATATATTTTAACTTTGTTAGCACCGCTAATAATGCCTGCTTTAAGTTCTCTAACTTTTTCTTCATCTAAATGTTTGTTTGTAATCTTTAAAAGAGAATTAGCAAGGACGGTAGATGTTGTCGTACCGTCTCCTGCTTCTCTTACAGTATTTCTAGCTGCTTGCTTTATAAGGGTTGCTCCTATGTTCTCGACCGGATGTAGTAAGACTACGCTCTCTGCAACGGTTACTCCGTCTTTTGTTATTACCGGCCTTCCTAAGGCATCTTCGTAAATTACGCATTTTCCGGAAGCTCCTAATGTGGACTTCACTGCGTTAGCTAACTTTTCGACACCTGCTATAATTTGATCATTTGCGTCTTTCCCGAATGTGAGAGTTTTAACAATCTCACTTGGATTATTGTATTCCATTTAATTAAATTTGATTATATTTTTATTTGAATGTTTTCACTACTTTTGGCCCGTTAAGAAATTCAACTTTTTTTGAATAGTAAGCTACAGTTTCATCTATAGCGTCTTCAGCTTGTTTTAAAGTTTCCCTTCTTGTTACATCATTCCATACCTTTTGATTTTTTAAATCTTGATATTCGGTTTGATAATAACCATTAATTAGTTCAACAATCCGCCAATTTTTTTTATTAGCTATGTGTTTCCAAAGATCCGTATAATCTTTAGATGGTGATGGGTGACTACTCCATGAATTAGTCTGGTAAAATGTTGTCATTGGTTTTGGTTTTAATTTGACAATTGGTTTTCTGTAATAAACAGGTTATGGTTTTATTATTACGTATTATTCTTCATCGTTAACTGGAGGTGGTGTAGTAGGGTTTTGCCATGTAAAATACAAGTCTTCATTAACAGGTGTTATTTGAGACTGTATGTTTGCAGCTATACTAGCTTGCATTTGATCTACATCTAAAGAATCTTCTAACCAACCAATAACTACGTTTTCAAAAGCCTCAGTATCTTCGTAAGGCGTAAAAGGTTCACCTGCTACATATGTGTAACTTTGCGTTCCAATGTTTGTTGATGAATAAGTTTTACCTCCTGACTCTTCAGATCCTGTGTATCTATAATGTACTGTGTATATTACATTGTCTTCACCTTCTGATTGGATGTGAGCGTTCATTGCGGGAATATCCCATTTGTAAGTAATTGCCATTGTTTTTATTTATTTATTTATTAATCTATTATGGGGGTGGTGCGCATATACCAACAAGTGTGCAAACACCATTCACTACTCTATAGTAACCAAGTATGTTAGATCCAGATCCAAGGGAATAATACCCATCTGATGTTGATGTTGTTCCAGCAGCATTATCATAAACATTATCATTTACTTGAGGATTAAAACCGGAGCCATCATGATATTTAGTTGTGCTAATTGCTTGAGTACAAATATTTCTAGAACTGAAAAAACCTGCTCCTGATGAAAAAGCTGTTGTTGCTGAACAATCTTTATCGTAACCGTACCAGTCTGAAAATCTATATGGATAAGCTATAGGCATAATTTATATTTTATGGGCATTGGCACCCGTTAGTAGTTACTACTCCAGATGAACTAACTGAAATGTTTGGGCAATTAGAAGAGGTGCAGCCAAAAAATGTTCCTTGTGCAAATATCCAATATGAATAAGTTTGCGACGCACCTGTCCAAGCTGTATATGATCCATTTACATAATCATATAAAACATCATTTGTTGTTAAACCCGTAATAGGGTTTCTTGTCGTGTAAACAGTCGTTTTTATTTCATTCCCAGATTGGGCTAATGTTAAGGTAATTTGGTAATAAGATCTATCAACTGGATTAGGTGTACAGCCACTGTTTACCGTTGGATAATCATCTCCCGATCCTGCACTATCTCCGCCATTTACTAAATCGTAAAGATGTATAGGTTCGGCTATTACACCTGTTCCGTAAGTTCCATAAAAAGCTTCTTGAGCCAAACCTAACATTGATATAGCTCCCGATGTTGGTACTGCCATTATTTAATTTGTTTTTTAAGTTCTTCTATCTCCGCTTTTAATTCTTTTATAGCTTCTAATAATATAGGTGTTATACCTTGGTATCTTAAAGATAAATTACCTTTACCATTATCTCTAACAAGTTCTGGTAACACTTCTTGAACATCTTGAGCTATAAAACCTATATCTTCTTTTATATCTAATATACTTTCGCTATCTTTCCAATCAAACGTAACCCCTTGAAGTTGCATTGCTTTATCTAAAGCACTTTCAATTGGCTTAATATTTTCTTTATACTTTTTATCAGAAGGCGCACCATAAGCTATTATATCCCCTTTCACTGTCAAGTCTCCGCCTCCTGTAGTGCTTGTATCAAGTTTCATATAAGAAACCTCTCCAGTACCAGACGCATCGTTACTCCATCTAAAATTATAACCGTTTCCAGTTGTTACTTTAAATTGACCAGATTTATTACCTGTTGTATTTGGTTTTAAATGTAAAACAGCAGGTCCTGCTGTACTTGATTCAATTATAACGTGAGCGTTAATAGCAGAAAATCTTGCAATTGGATTACTCGAAGTCCCGTTTCTAACATCTAATAAATATGCTGGATTAGTCGTATTAATCCCAACGTTGCCACCTGTAAATACGTGATAAGGCATAGGGCTTTGAGTACCAATATCGTATGACATATATCCAGAATTATTTTGCCCTACAAAACCATAATCACCTCCCGCTGTATCACCGTTAATAGCGTCGTAATAATTTCCAGCGTTACCCGTACCTGAGTTAGTTATAAACCAAGCCGTATACCCAGAACCACCTCCTTCTAACTTTGCTGTGTTACCTACTATATGTAACTTATTGGTCCCAGAAGAAGTCGTTCCGATAGCCACACCGCCTCCATCTGGTTGAAGTGCTAATACTTCAGAAACCATGACCCCCCCACCGCTTGTTGCTTGTATGTATGAGTAAGAATAAGGAGAGGGTGCTGTTTGTAATAATAGTCTTTCGCCTGTTGACGCTATAACAAAATCAGAACTAGTTGTTGAAATACCTCCAACAACTTCTAAAGGAGTGTTAGAACTAGTCGTACCGATACTTACGTTACCACTAAAATAAGATGTACCATCTACCGTGAATAACCCGCTTGAGTTAACGTTTAATATAGGTACACCAGATATATCAGCAACTGAGAATATATCACCAGATAAGTCATCTGTAACTGAGAATAACTGACCTTGTGTTCCTTGTATGTCTAATAAAGCCGCTGTTCCTGTACCTTTAATAAGCATTACAGGATTATTATTATTATCACTTATTATAGATAAATCTCCGCCGTTTCCGTTATGAGTTAATTGTCTTGCAGCGCTTATATAACTATTAAACTTACCAGCAGGAGTAGTCGTCCCGATCCCGACGTTGCCGCTACCTGACCCATAGTAAACATCCTGTCCATTTCTTTTCCAATTGTTTATTTGACAGTTTTCTCTTACTTTACTTACGTTTTCAAACGCGGTAGTTTCCATACTTATAACCCATCCATCTTGCCAATTTGAAGCTATAGTATTATTAAAACCAGCCTCAAAGTCTGTAACAAAAACTTTAGGATATGACCAAACTGAAGTTAATTCACCTATGTATATACAGCATTTATTATTACTATCATATCCGAATCTTACTGTAAAATTTCTATCAAACTCAGATTGAGATTCTATATAAGCAAACTCGCTTAGCCAAACCGAACCATTTGAGTAATTGTAACCTCCACAATTTACTGTAAACGATTTACCCTCGCTATATTCATATACTTTGATAGTCATCCTCATCATCGTACTTGTCCAACTCTGTGGTAAAGTTATTTTTATAGCTCCAGTTGTTCCAGAGTTTCCTAAAGCGTTATTAGAGCCTCCGTTTGGATATGACAATCTAAGACCCGAAATATTATTAAAAAATCCATCGCTTGATTTAACCCCGTCTCCAAAGTTTGCGCTTGTACCTACTAAACCACCAGTTAGTGTTCCTCCAGCAAGCGGTAAGTAAGGACCACCTGGCAAACCACCTCCTGTATTATCTGCTGTTATATTACCTGAAGCATCTGTCTTTAGGTAACCAGCGCCATATTCGTTGAATGCTATGCTGCCGTCTAATGCGATAGACATCAAGGTGGTTGTACCTGTTTGTATATAAGTTGTACCTCCTATGAAATTTAAACCATTATGTGTTGTAGTAAGTATTGCCATTTATCTATGTTATTGTATATGAATGAGTACCGTAAAAATCTGTAACCCTTACGTTTAATTGTGCGAATGATGCAGAAACATAATTAA
>Ga0206682_10002766_pt1 | contig 15603 bp, 16 predicted proteins | sample M240m12015metaG_FD_155444 | JGI IMG/M metagenome (GOLD analysis project Ga0206682, IMG submission 155444) | Ammonia-oxidizing marine archaeal communities from Monterey Bay, California, United States - M2 40m 12015 | ecosystem: Environmental > Aquatic > Marine > Intertidal zone | place: USA... | reverse complement strand
ACTATTAGCGTTATTTATGGAGTAACCAGATGGCTATCAGCAAGATTAACACACGGGCCTTAGCCAACGACAGCGTTACCACTGACAAGGTGGCCGATAACGCCATCACAACAGATATGGTGGCCAGTGGCGAGATTGGTGTTACTGACCTTGCGGACGGTTCCATTACGAATGCTAAGGTAAGCACTACAGCGGCCATAGCGGCAAGCAAGGTTGATTTATCGTCTATTGCTGGCAACGTAAACTTGAGCAGCGGTGCATTGCAGATCGGCGGCACTACAGCAATTGATAGCAGCCGCAACGCTACGCTTGCGGGTATAACTTCAACAGCTAACATAGTTGCTTCTGGCGGGCAGCATGTATTGAACGGCTATACCAACACAACTAAAGGCGCTTTGTCAGTAAAAGCTAACACTTCACACTGGAATATATCTTTAGAAGAAAATAATGGGGCCGAAACTTGGCAGCTTGGGGTTGATGTAGATGGCGATTTAAATTTTCACAATTCTGGCGGTACATCACCAAGCTTTACATTTAATGATAGCGGCGAATTTCAAATTGGCGGCACCACCGTTATTGATAGCAGCCGGAACGCTATTTTAACAAAAGTAAGAACGGCGGGAAGCACCGCTGCCGGGCGCATGCTGCACAATAATGGTTACGCCACCTTTGACCAAATGGAAAGCACGGGCAGTGCTTTTGTTGGATACGGCTTAAAAGCGGGCGGCGGCAGCGCTAACGAAATATTAAGTGCAACATCTGTGGGCGTTGGGCGTGCGGGCGTATTTATTGGAGCGCTTTCTGGCGGGACAAACCCTAACATACAATTTGTCCTAGCACCCGGTCAAACCACGGCAAATGGCAGTGCCCCAACCGACTTGGTTACGCCGCTTACGATAAGCACGTCATCTGTGTCACTGGGCAAAGATTTAAAAGTGGGGAGTACAACCGTCATTGACACCAGCCGCGTTGGCAATTTTAACACCGGCACGGTAATAGGAACTTACACTACCGCACCGAGTGGCAGCCCCGGCCAGTTAGCAATATCAAGAACAGGCAGCGCCCCTTATGTAAGCTGGCACCACGAAGATGGCACCCGGTTAGGCAATATCCAATTTGCGAATGCCAGCAGTACGCTTTACATTTCAAACGAAATGTCTAACGGGAAATGGAATTTGTGGAATGGCACAACCACAGCGGTAGAAATAGACCATAACGGCGCGGCTTACTTCGGTGGAGCAACTCAAGCAGCCGCCACACGGTTTGTACACTTAGGCGGCATTAAATTTAGCAATGGTGCTTCGACAGGCGGTGAGTTTCTTAGCTGGGATAACGAAGGCAATACCGGCAATCAGTCTTTACTTGCGTACTGGTATGATGGCTCTAGTTACAGAAATAGATTTAGAATAGCAGGCGACCACGGCGAAACAGTGGTAAACGGTGCCGGTGATGACGTAGATTTCCGTGTTGCGAGTGACACGAACCCCCACTGTTTTTTCGTGGATGCTGGGCACGACAAGATTGGCATGGGGTTGTCTGACCCCGCCACATACGGTTCCAGACTTAATGTTGAAATGAACGGTGGCGCTAGCAACTCATTAATATCATGTATAAATAGTGCAACCTCTGGAACACGGCGGCATATTGATTTCTTCGATGGGACAAGCACCTCGCGCAAAGGTGCTATCGAAACCAATGGTACTAGCACCACCTACAACACCACATCAGACCGCCGATTAAAGACTGACATACAGCCTATAGCGGGCGCTACAGAAACGCTAATGGCGATGGCCCCTGTTACCCACAAATGGAAAGCTGAACCCACTGCACTCGCCGTATACGGCTTTATAGCACAAGACATGCAAGCGCTTGTGCCCGAAGCGGTATCTGGCGACCCAGACAGCGATGAAATGATGAGTATGGATTACGGGCGCATAACGCCTGTGCTGGTAGCTGCGTTGCAGGATGCACATAAAAAGATTGAGGCGCTGGAAGAACGCCTAACAGATTTAGGGGGTCGGTCATGAGTGATTTTAAATTCGGGGCAACGGGAATAACCGCCGGGAGCGGTCAGTTTTACATGCCAAATTATCAAGGCAATTCGCTAACTGAATTTGGTATGATGAAGTATAAATACTTTAGCCACCCCGGCAGCACCGGAACGTACAGCAGAACAGTAAATGTAGTCAGTGATTTCGGCCTCGCAACGCAGGGCGGGATGTTGTTTTACCATGCTCACAACTGGCCGAATGACCGTAGTTTTGGAATGGTTTACTGGCAAAACCCCGGTAACGCCAACCCGTTGTCCTCAGTTGGTCAAAACAAAATTCACGAGAACGGCGTAAACATAAATGCCGTTGTAAGCGCTACCGACCACTGCATTCAGTTCAACGTCACAAACGGCCACAATAACAGTCACGGTCATCAATTTATGGTATGGGGGGGAAGATAATGACTACCTTTACTTGGCACATCGCGCACATGCGTAACGCCATTGCCGATGGCGGCGTGTTTCACGTTGAGTGGGCTTGTTTCGGGCTGTCTGATACTTTTGAAAAATCAGCAGCGGGCACTTGCATGTTTACGCCTCAACCCAGCGGTAACGGCTTTACCCCGCTTAGCAACCTTACGGAAAAGCAAGTGCTTACTTGGGTCTGGGGCCAAGTAGATAAAGCAGAAGTCGAAAACAAAATTGAAGAAATGCTTCAAGAGGATTTAGCGCCCACAGTAGATTATACACTGCCGTGGTTAAACGCCGTAGCACAGACGGAAGCAGAAGAATTAACTGAGGAGTAAGCACAAATGGCATACGTTGGACGCAGCCCGCGCTATGGTTTTTTAGAAGGCCAGACAGCCACATTTAACGGGTCTACCACGGTAGTTACCTTGCAGCGCAATGTGTCCAGCACAGATGCCATTGATGTGTTTATTGATAACGTCCATCAAGAGCCAGATGTGGCCTATACGCTTAGCAGCGGTGGCAACAGCATTACGTTTACTGGCACGCCAGACAACGGCGCGGTTTTGTATATACGTTTTCACGGCATAGCGTTTGACACGGCACGCGCTTACAGGCTTGTTAACAGCGATGAAGGCAGTTCGCTTACCCTTGGCAACGACGATACGCTTACCCTAAGCCTAGATGGCACTACGGCGCTCACAGCCACTAGCAGCGGCATTACCATCCCCAACCTTACGGTTACTGGCACCACAACCAGCGTAAACAGCACCAACCTTGAAATTGGCGATAACAAGATCACGCTAAACAGTGATGTGGCCAGTGATGCCGCCCCAACTGAGAATGCTGGCATTGTAATCAATCGTGGCAGTAGCGCAGATGTACAGTTTTTGTGGAACGAAACCAACGATGAATGGTATGCGGGCAACGACTTGGCCACCGGGGGCATTTTCCGCGTTAAGGGCGGCGGTACTACACCAACGCTTAGCGGTAGCACCCTAGCGGCGTTCACGCGCTCAGCAGCCACAAATAACGCCAGCATTGCCATCATTGGCAACAGCGGTGGTTATAGCTCCGTTCACTTTGGCGATGAAAACGATGAAGATGTTGGCCAGCTTAACTACAGCCACACGGCTGATACCTTTGCGCTGAACAAGGGGCTGGGCGTAACGGGCAACATAACTGTGTCGGGCACCGTTGATGGCGTAGATATAGCCACACGGGATGGCATTTTAACAAGCACAACCACAACAGCGGGCGCGGCTTTGCCCAAGGCTGGCGGCACAATGACCGGCAACCTTGAAGTTCCAAGGCTTGGAATTGGAGCCGCGCCTGCCAGTGGGTATGGTGACTTTCAACTGCGTGGAAGTTTTGCCTATATTAACGAAGACGGCAGTAATACCAAACAAATCTACTTGCGTAGTGATTTAGGGGGAAATGGCCCAGCTATACAAGTCGCAACAGCGCATCCACTTAGGCTTGTGACTGACAACGTGTGGCGCTTGGAAGTACAGTCAACAGGTGATGTAAACCTCAACAGCGGTACTAATTTAAAGGTTAACGGCACCACAGTAATTGATAGCAGCCGTAACGGCAGCTTTGCGGATTTGGAATTTACCGGCAGCTTAACACATCCGTGGACAAATAGTGACGTTATATCTATCGGCGTAGCTCAACGTGGCGGAAACATTTTCAACACCGGGCAAAACCTTTTGCAAGTTATGGGCGCTGATGCGTATATCGGCAGCCAAGCTATGGCAGGCGGCGATTTATTACTTCGCGGCGGCTTTGCTGTAGATAATGCGGGGCTTAGCGTATACCCCGGTGACGTTACAATTCGGGGTGGAGTTCCGCACAGTGGCACTGACGGAAACGGTGGCAAGATTTACTTGCAAACCGGCGGCACATCAGAAAACCGGCTAACGATAAGGGGCGATGGAAACATCGGCGTTGGCATGGCTGGGTCATCAAGCGCGAAGTTCACAATCCAAGGTAAAGCTGGAACCTCTGGCAACAGTATTACCGACAAAACACTCCATGTTATTGAGGGCGGTTGGAACGATGGCCCTACATTCCAAGTCAGTGACTCATCGGGGGTTTCTAGGTTTCAAGTGGATGGCACAGGCCGTGTGGGTATTGGCGGCACGCCTACGGGTATCGCTTCCTACAGCACGGGCCAGCTTGAATTAGCAAGCAATGATGGCGGAATACTGGTTCTAAAAGATAGCAACACAACGACAGACAAGCGCATCAAATTCATAGCGGGCAAAGGCACCGCCACTAGGTTCGGCAGAGCAAATGACGCTGGCGCTGTTTTAAGCGATACTGATCTAGTCATAGAAAGCACTGGCAAGGTAGGCGTTGGCTTGGTTCCAAGCGTAAAGTTTCAAGTTGAAGGTACGGCGTCTGGCAACTGGATTAGTGTTATTGAAAACACGCACGCGACAAACGGCAGCGGGTTAAAAGTCAAAGCCGGTGACGATTCCAATACGCAAACTTTTGGCGCTTACGATAAGGATAACAACCAGCTTATGGTTGTGCGTTCCGATGGCAATGTTGGGATTAACGTGTCAGCGCCAGAGCATAAGTTGCACGTAAAAAGTACATCACACGATGAACCTATAGCATTATTTGAAGCTGATACGAATGGCGGCGGTGACGTTTCTGTACGTTTAGAAGGGGGCGGGACTGGAAACCCAGACGAGATTTACGTTGAATTTAGCGACAGGGCTGATCCTACCAATAGTTTTGCAATCGGGCTGGATGATGACGCAAGTAAATTATTCCTTGGTTATGGCGCACTAGGTACTATGAACGGCCATACGCAAATGGTTCTACAGTCGGATGGCAAAGTCGGCGTCAACAAAACTGCCCCGACTAGCCACCTAGATGTTGGCGCTGATTATACTACCAACGAAGGTCTGTTTAGTGTTCAGAGGGCGGGTGGTTATCGGTTTCATCGTTTTAATGGTTCCAGCGGTGGGGCGACCAAAACTGTCACAGTAAATATTAAAGATTATGGCTTAAATGCGGTAGAGATTATCGCGCATGTAACTGGTCACAAATACAATTCTGGGCCAAACGCCTTTGCGGTTAAAATGGTTCATGTCGCTATGGAAGAAAGCGGAAACATGCGTATCAACAGTGATCGAACCGCTGACCTTGGCTACAGAATAGGCAACCAACAAAGTAAAGTCGGCACTATGAGTGTAAGCAGCGGTAGTGGGGGCAATTTATACGCTACATTTACGGTACATGGCGAATACGACACCCGAATTTTAATGGACGTTAAAGGCGCTGGTTTCAATTACATCGCCAGCATTGCGCATTCTTAACCCCACAGGAACCTATGGACGATTTTGTTAAAAACCTAATAGACCCGCGCAGTGGCAGGCGATTGATAGAAGCCTTGCCAGATGCGTTTGCAATACAAGATTTGCCGCCACCGCCTATGGATGAAGCGCCACATGGGGTCGACCCAAGTATTTTGGTTAGCAAAAAAGAGCGCAATTCGCGCATGGATATTTGCAACGCCTGCCCTACCCTGCGCCGCATTACGAAGCTGTGCGCAGAGTGTAATTGCCTTATGCCCGCGAAAACATGGTTGACCATGGCGGCGTGCCCACAAGGTAAATGGGGAAAAAGCTTGAAAGGTAGGGCCAATGGCGATACATAGGGAGTACCGTATTAACTTTTGTCATAGAGGACTAAATGGAAAATCAACCCCAAACAGTAGACGCAGCCGCACACCAAGCCATTATTGCCGAGTTGGTAGACCAACGCGATAAGGCTCTGGCAGAGGCCGCAAATAAAGGCGCAGAAAACCGCCTTATGAAAGCGCAAATTCAGCAAGCGCAAGAAGCGCAAGCAGCGGCAGAAACGCCGCCAGCAAAGGATGAAAAGGCTAAAAAATGACAACCGCACTTGATAGCGTACTAGGCCCACTGGCCAAGCAGTTTATTGAAAAGTTTGGTACGACCATAAAGTACACAAGCAAAACGCTATCAAGTTACGATGCCACTACGGGCACCGTTAACAGCACTCTAAAGAACGCGAGTGTTAAGGCTATTATTGAAGCAGTCAACAGGAGCGCCACGACAAGCGGCGCTTCTAGCCTTTCCAAGCAGATAACCATAGCGGCGCAAAGCCTGCCTGTAGCGCCCACTGAGGGCGACGAGGTGGTGATTGAAAAGGTAACGTATTTAGTGGCTGACGTTGAAAGCAGCTACAGCGGCGACGAAGTGGCAACCTATAATGTGGGGCTAGTAAAATAATGGCCAAGAATTACCAGTTTAGCGCCGACCTTAAGAAGTTTGCGCAAAAACTTGAAATAGATGTTAGCACCGTGGTGCGTAAGGTAAGCTTTGATATTTGGAACGATGTTACAAAGCTAACGCCGGTTGATACTGGCCGTGCCCGCGCAAGCTGGAATATCTCAGAAGAATTTGCCAACCTATCGACCAAGCCAAAAGAGTACAAAAACAAAACCGGCAAAGGCGAAGTTGGCGCGATTAGCGGTAAACGCAATGTAATGATTACCAACAACGTAGAATATATTGAATTTTTAGAAAATGGGTCAAGCGACAAAGCACCGGCAGGCATGGTGCGTGTGGCTTTAGCGAATGCGGCGGCAGGCATAAAAACCACGTATTAACTAAACCTTGTCCAAACGGCCAAGGTATGGCATAACACTTAAATAAGTGCCGTTGGCACTTTTCGATGGGCAGTGATATGAGTTTTGCTGATGAAAGACAGGCCATAGAGGCACGGATAAGTACGAATTGGACTACAACGCCAGTTCAATACGAAAACGTGTCGTTCACAAAGCCCAACGATAATGAATATGTTAGTTTGGTAATACTGCCGGGGGCAGCTTCCCAAATTGATATGGCTGATAGCCCAATGCACCGCCACATTGGTGTTATCACAATGCAAGTATTTGGCCCGGCTGACGCTGGTACGAATACGGCACGCACGCATGCGGATGGGCTGGCAGCTATTTTTCGTAACGCGCAATTCACCGCTGGGAGCAGTGGAACCATTCTTTGCAGAAGCCCCGAAATTTCAAGGGTTGGTGTAGTGAATGGAATTTTTCAACTTAACGTAAGTGTTCCGTATCAGCGGGACGTTACATACTCTTAAGGAGCAGGCATGTCTGATAGCAATTTAGCATCTATTGCCATAGCGGCGGAAAGCACGTTTGGCACATCACCCACAACTGGGTTTAAATCATTTCGTTATACTGGCGAAAGTTTAAATTATAACATTAGTAATACGCAAAGTGCGCAAATTCGGGCGGATAGAAACGTCAACGAATTGGTTCGTACAGACGCCAGTGCATCTGGTGATCTTAACTTTGAACTTAGCTATGGCACCCTTGACGATTTGTTAGAGGGTTTACTTTGCAGCACTTGGGCAAGTGACGTTTTGAAAAACGGCGCGACCCCAATAAGCTATAGCATTGAAAAGAACTTTGGTGGCACTGGCATTACCAAACCATTCCATCTGTTTAAAGGCATGACACCTAGCAGCATGGGCTTATCGGTTTCAGCCGGTGACATGGTTACGGGCAATATGAGTTTCTTGGGCAAAGAAATGATTACAGCAACCAGTAAGCAAAACTCATCAAACATTGGCGCGGCTACAACATCGCCTGTAATGAACGCCGTAAGCAACGTGGCAGCGCTTTCTGAGGGCGGCACAAATATGTTGTTGGCTTCAAGTGACAAGGTAATGAGCCTCGACATATCAATCGAAAACAATCTGCGCGTGCGCAATTCTATAGGTACGCTAGGTGCCACAAGTATTGGCATGGGGCAGTTTGTAGTAACCGGCAGCATGAGCGTGTATTTCGCTAGCGGTGGGGTATTTAACAAATTCCTTAACAATACCGATAGTAGCTTATCATTCCAAGTTTCAGATGGAACGAATAGCTATACATTCCTGTTGCCAAAAATCGAGTACACTGGCGGCCAAGTCGTGGCTGGAAGTACCAACTCAGACGTTATGGCTGAAATGGAATTCCAAGCAAAATACGATGCAACAAGTGCCAACCAATGTACGCTTAAAATAACACGGGCATAGGAGTAATCTGTGGACTTTAGCGAATTTAAGGTAAGCGCCACCGCATCGGAAGATGGCATATGGGTGGAGCATGATGAAACCACGAAATTTTTAGTTGCACGCATGGGCAACAAGAAGTTTCTCACCATGTTTAACAAAATCAGCGCGCCATATCGGCGGCAAATGGATGCCAATAAATTGGCTGTGGAAAAGCAGACGGAACTTATGTGCCGCTGCATGGCTAAGCACGTTTTGCTGGGCTGGGAAGGCTTGACCAACAATGGCAAGGAAATTCCCTACTCAGAAACAACCGCGCTTGAGCTTTTAACCACAGAAGGCGCTGACGAGTTTCGTGACCTTATAGCAAGCTATGCTTCTGATAATGAGGCATTCCGCACTCAAGAAATGGAAGGACAAGCAAAAAACTAAAGGCGTGGGTGCGCTGGACATTCACTTGGGGCCAACAATATCAAAATATGTTGGAAATGCACCAAGACCCATCCGAAGTGCCATTTGTTAAGAATGCACCCACGCTTACAGACGTAGAAGCGTTTTACGCAGAAGCATTTATGACGCTTAGCAATAGTCGGGATTCTGGATTTGGTTTAGGGCCATTAAAAATAAGTGAAATAGCCGCTTACCTTTCCATATTCCCAACGTGGGACACCGAAGCGTTTGTTATGTTGATGCAGCTAATGGACGAAGAGTTCATGGAAGTACAGGTAAGCAAAAATGAGCAGCGCAAAACTAAACATAGTCGTTAACGCCCAAGCAGCAATGCGCTCACTGGGCGCTTTCAACACAGCACTTAATGGCCTTGATAGAAGTGTAGGCCGTGTAACAGGCCGCATGAAGGGCGCGTTTAGCCGTGTGACCGGCGCTGTGTTTAGCCTTAAAGGTGCGCTTGCAGGCTTGGGCCTTGGTTTATTGGGTAACGAGATTGTCCAAACCACGCTAAAGGTAGAGCGCATCAAGGTGGCGTTCCGTGCATTTAGTGGCGATGCAAAGCTTGCAGAAAGACAGTTTAACGAATTGCGCAAGCGCTCAAACGAGCTTGGCGTAAATTTCTTAACCACAGCGGATAGCTTTAAGACGTTTAACACCGCTGCGCAGTTTGCGGGTCTTTCAGTCGGCAATACCGAAAAAATCTTTAACAGTTTCCTTACAGCATCAGCGGCCATGAAGCTTACTAATGACGAGCTTTCGGGCGCGATGCGCGCTGTGCAACAGATGTTTAGTAAGGGCACAGTGCAAGCCGAAGAATTACGTGGCCAGTTGGGCGAAAGATTGCCCGGTGCGTTTAGTATGTCTGCCAAAGCAATGGGCGTTACCACCAAGGAATTGGGGAAGATGTTAGAAAACGGCGAAGTGTTGGCGACAGACCTTGTGCCAAAACTAGCCGAGGCATTGCAAAACAAGTTTGGCCAAGCGGCCATAGATGCTAGCTACAGCGCTACAGCGCAGTTTAACCGCTTCACCAACGCAGTTGACACCTTAAAGGCGGCACTGGGCCAAAGTGGGCTTGTGGGCGCGCTTGCAGATGTGGCGAACAGGATTGTTTTATTTATTAAGGACGCAAGCTTTGCCGATTGGGTATACAATACGCTAATTGGGTTCGCGGCGTTTTTCGACCAAGTGCAAGCCGTTGTAAATAGGTTTGGCGATATACGCAACGGCATCAAAAGCGTCTACGAAAGCTTGCGTAGCATGTACAACGCAGTCAACGATTTCACTGGCGGGATGCTGGCTGAAATGGGCTTGCTGGGCTTTATCATTATGGGCGGCAAGCGCAAGGGCGGCTTTATTGGGGTTGCCATCGCAATTCTAGCAGGCGCAGCGGATTTAATAATCACATGGGCGGGCAATACAATAGCCGCAATGTTGATGAAGGTGCAGGGCATGTTGCCCGTAAGCATGCAAAAAGAAACAACAAGCTTTGGTCAGTACATTAACGCAGAAGGCACGGGTCGTGGGTCGCGTGCAGAAAAATACGCTTATGGAACCCCCAGCCAGCAAGGTCATATGAGAGGCGATTTTTACGGCGAAATGGCGATGGGCGGGTATACGGACGATGGCAACGGTAATTTCTCCAGAATGGCACTGGATAGCGCGGTGCCCGGCATGGTTGCCATATATCAATCTTTAGACCGAGGCATACAAAACGCCACTGCCAATGCCGAAGAATTTGCCAACGGCAACAAAGGCTTTACGGTAATGATGAACAATGCCTTTGACGCGGTATACGAAAAGATTGGGCTGACATCCGGTGGGGGCTTAGGCCCAATGTCTACGGAAAACGTATATCAAGATGCTATTATGCGAAACAATAAAGGTAGCGGCGGCAGTGCAGCCGGTGATATGGTGCGCGCTTTAGCTGAAAACCTACGGCGTGAAATAACTGCCGCAAATGCTGCAAACACAACAGGCCCGTCAACATTTGGTTATGGCCCGACAGACCCGATTGTAAGCGAAAGCGGTGGTTTAAGCGGCAAAGCGCTTACAGCTTTTAATAAGCAAAAATCTGCAATGGAAAGCATGCGTGATGGCTTTGTAGATAGCTTCAAAGACATGAACACCTACCTTACGGATTACAACCGTTTGCTTGGCGATAGTAATGAGCAAATGACCATGGGTGAATACAACGCACAGCGCTTTGGCAACGGGGTTAAGGCTGGCTTTGAACAGGCGCTTGCTAGCTGTATCGACCTTAAGCGTGCAGGCTTGGATTTAGTTACCAAAGGTTTCACGTTCTTAGACAATGCCATCCAAGGATTTATTGATGGTACTAAGGTTAGCTTTAAAGCCTTCACCGCTGAAATTTTAGCGTATCTGGCTAAGCTGATGGTGCGCATGCTTATCTTTAAATCAATTGCGGGCACGGCTTTTGGCGACTTTATTGGCGTGCCCGAAAGTGTCACCCCATTTGGCGGGCAAGCAGCCGGTGGGGGCAGCATACAGCGCGGGCGCGGCTACCTTGTGGGTGAACGTGGCCCAGAGATGTTTTACCCCCGTACAGGCGGCCATATGGTGGCTAATGGCGCGGGTGGCGGCGGCAATGTCACAATCAACAACAATTACGATTTTAGCAACGCAGACGAAAGCGTGGCAGCGCGCCTTGGCCAGCAAGCAGAAGCCATTAAGGCCGAGACTTTTGCCAAGGTGTTTGGGGCTATTGAGCAAGGTGGCCGCTTTGCTAAGGCTACGGGGAGAAGATAATGCCAACGAACTTTCCAGCCATATTACCAACGTCAGTCCAATTTGGTTTGCGCAGTAACACACAGGTGTTTTCTAGCCCGTTTAGTAGCAGCGTACAGACAGTGCGTATGCCCGGCGCAGCATGGTTTGGCACCGCAAACTTTGATGATTTAGAAGAAGCAGAGGCCCGTGAGCTTATTGCTTTTTTAATGGAAATGGATGGTATGCAAGGGCGGTTTTACTTTGGAGATTTAAGTAAAATGACCCCGCGTGGCGCTGCAACCGGGATTGCCCGCGTAAGGGGTGGCGGCCAAACTGGAAACTCTTTTAATATAGATGGCTTATCGGGCAGCACAAGTAACGTATTCTTGCCCGGTGATTATATTGCGTTTGATACATCGCAAGGCCGCGAATTGCACATGGTTACGCAGTCAGCCAGCACAAATAGCAGTGGGCAAGCAACCCTGTCTATATCACCCAGCATACGCACATCACCACTCAACAACGCTATTGTTACAATAGGCTCTAGCATTACGGGCGGCATTGGAAACACCGATCTGTCTTGCGTTATGCGCCTACAAGCTGACCAAAGTTCGTGGTCGGTGCGCGCACCTATTGTATCAAGCATTCGAGTGTCTTTTGTGGAGGCATTTTCGTGACCCGTAACGTACATTCATCCGCTTTAGCGCAGACCCAGCTTGAAAACCTTACAGCGGTTACATTTGTGACGTTAGAGTTTGAAAGCGGCACTCTTTATGCAAATAGCAGCCCGATAAACATACCTTACAATGGCAATACCTATTTAGGCGTGGGGAAACTTGGCGCAATTGCCGCTGTGCAAGAAAGTGCTGAGTTAGCCTTAAGCAATATGAATCTTACTTTGGTTGGTGTTGATACCACATTGCTATCAGCGGCACTTAATGAGGAATACCGCGACAGGGATGCTACGGTAGAGGTGGCGTTTTTAGATAGTAGCAACGCCGTTATTGGCCAGCCTACCGTTGTGTTTAAGGGCCGTATGGACAGCATGGGCGTAAACGTAGGCAAAGAGCAATCAATCACCTTAACCGTTATAAACCGGCTGGCTGATTGGGAGCGTACACGCAACGGGCGCTATACTAATGAAGAACAGCAAAAGCTTTATCCCGGCGATAAAAGCTTAGAGTTTGTTGTGCAATCCGTGGAAAAACAAATTTTTTGGGGGCGCAATGAACCGACATGATGATTGGGATATGCGCTTATCCCTTTACATAGCTACCGCTGCCACTCATATCTTTAAATGGGGCAAGCATGATTGCGTGCATTTTGCCGCCGGGGCGTTCAACGCAGTCTATGACCACAACCCTATAGATATATTGCCAAAGTACCGCACTAGGGCAGGCGCTTATAGAATAATCAACAGCATTAATTCAGACGGTCTTTGGGCCGCAACGGATGCGTACTTAAAACCATACGACATGAAGCGCGTGCCACCGATGTTTGCAGAGCATGGTGATATTGTGGGTGCATTTAACCACGAAGGTTTAGAAATGATGGGCGTTATGGAAGATAGCGGCACTGCCACATTTGCCGGGCCAAGAGGATTGGTGCGCATGCGCCTTGGTGACGTAGAAGCGAGGTGGAAATAATGCCCGCACAAATAGCCGGTTTCATAATAGCAGCAACAGGCGCAACAGGTGCCGCCGCCACAGCCATTACCGTGGCCTCTTATGTAGCTGTAACCGCCGCTACGGTTTACGCCGCGCAAGAAGCCGCAAAAGCAGCCGCCGAAGATGCTTTAAAAGCACTAGAATCCGACATGGGTACGCAAACGAGCATGAGCTTTCGCACTGATTACCCACGAAGGGTAATTTACGGTGAAACCCGGCTATCTGGCCCGGTTGCATATGCAGGCACAAGCTCAGAAGTAAACAGCCCAGATAACGAGTTTTTGCATTTGGTTATTTTACTGGGCGAAGGCCCAATCCAATCAATAGATGATGTGTACCTTGGTGATGTGAATTTGGATTTAGTTACAGATGGTACAGACGGAAATGGCAATACACGGTATGTGCCACACGCAAATAATAAATACGCTGGTTTGGTGCGTGTAAAAAAACACCTTGGTGCAACAAACCAAGAGCATGACCCAGATTTATCCGGTGAAATAAGCGAAATAACGTCTAACCACAGATTTCGTGGTATTTCTTATGTTTATGTGCGGTTAAAATACGACCAAGATTTGCTTTCTGGCATTCCAAACATCACCACACAAGTAAAGGGCCGTAAAGTTTACGACCCGCGCAACAATACAACGGCTTGGAGTAACAACCCGGCGCTTTGTATTCGTGATTTCTTGCTTAATGAAAACGGCTTGGATGCAGATAGCAGCGAAGTAGATGACACACGCATTTCAGAGCAAGCAAACATCTGCGATCAAACCATATCTTTGGCCAATAATCAAACACAGAAGCGCTATACACTTGATGGTACGGTTAGCTTGGCAGACAGCCCCATAGAAACTATGGAGCAAATGCTGGCAACGTGCATGGGCACCCTGCCCTATGTGCAAGGTAAGCACCAACTACAAGTTGCCTACCCGATACCAGCTAGCCGCAACCATGCTGTAGACGAAAGCTTTTTAGCTGGCGGCGTTTCTATACAAACCGATGGCGGCAAGTCCAAACGCATTAACAGCGTGCGCGGAAAGTTTATGAACCCAGATGACAACTATGCTGTGGTTGATTTTACGCCGTACACCGACAGCACCTATATCAACGATGATGGGCAAAAGCTTTGGGCTGATGTTAGCTATAACCTTGTAAAAAGTAACGTCACGGGCCAACGGCTTGCTAAAATGATGGTGGAGCGCAACCGGCAAAACCTCACAATTAAGTTGAAGTGCAACATGAAGGCTTTTGGCTTTGCGGTAAACGATACCATTACGTTTACGCTAAACCCTACGGGCACCAATGCACTGTTTTCCAGCAAGCGCTTTCGTATTACTGGGTGGCAGCTAAACGAAGATGGCAGTATTGATCTTGAGGGTGTTGAAGAACCGGCGGGCACAGGCGGCACAGACAACATTAACAATACAATTTACGATTGGAATTCTGGTGACAGCTTTGGGATTGACCTTGCGCCGAACACTAGCTTGCCAGCGGCTAATTTTACCGCACCACCTACATCTGCAACGCTTACGGAAGTGGCCGACATACAAGACGATGGTTCGCTGTTTACCAGCGCCGAAGCCACTTGGACATCTTCCGCTGCCGCGTTTATTGGCGAGTACGAAATTGATTTACAAATAAACCTAAGTGGCAACTGGTTAACAACTACCAGCCAAAAGGTTGGCAGCCAAATTACGAAAGTTACCTTTAGCGGGCTTATTGTTGGCAAGGCATACCGGGCGGCAGTGCGCGCTGTAAGCGTTATTGGCGTGCGCAGCACAGACAGCACCAGCGCAAGCACTACCATCGCCGGGGATAGCACAGCGCCAGCCGTTGCCGTTCCTACCGGCACGGCGGGGCATAAGCGCGTAAAGCTAAGCTGGACAAACCCAAGCGATGCTGATTTTGCCGGTGTGGAGTTTGTTAGAAAAACAGCCACCGGAAAACCAGCGGAGAATACTGTTCCAACATTTACAGTGGCAGGCATACCAGACCGCGTTCAAGACGTAATTGATGAGGGGTTAACGAATGGCACGAATTACCGCTACTGGATGCGCACCAAAGATTACACGGGCAATGCAAGCGATTGGCGGCCAAATAACAATACTGGTCTTGTTAAATCTCCAAGCGCCGAGGCTTTGGGCAGCTTTGATAATAGCACATCTGGCTTTGTGGACGCTACTGGTGCCGCCGCTGCCGCCCCAGTACAAGGGGTGGAAATAAACGGAACCACAATTA
>Ga0206682_10002759_pt1 | contig 15629 bp, 13 predicted proteins | sample M240m12015metaG_FD_155444 | JGI IMG/M metagenome (GOLD analysis project Ga0206682, IMG submission 155444) | Ammonia-oxidizing marine archaeal communities from Monterey Bay, California, United States - M2 40m 12015 | ecosystem: Environmental > Aquatic > Marine > Intertidal zone | place: USA... | reverse complement strand
AATAACTTTATGGGATTTCTTACCATTAGTATTTGCTACAAGGCCGAAGCCGCAGTTGTCTCGAAATTCTTCTTTTTTAAATAATCCAGGCATAGTAAGTGTGGTTTTAACAATATTATAGCATGTAATCTATCATTTGTTTTCTGAAAGTGTCATACTGTGTCATACACTTTTATCATATGAAAAATAAGCAATACAAAATTGAGAAAGGAGTTTTACTTTTTACTCAACCTAAATCTCCATTCTTTTACGGTAAGCTGAGAGTGAATGGAAAATATATTACAAAATCATTTGCTCCACTTGATGATTTTGATATTGCTAAAGACAAATTACTCAAATGGAAAGAGGAAGTTTTTTCAGCCCAAGGAAATAGTTTCAATCTTAAAAACGAAAGTGTCCCCACTAACTTTAGAGATGAGTATGTAAATCATGAAAAGCTTGAAAATGATTTTCAATTTTTAGATGTTAGGAGGTATGACCCTGCTAAAAAATCAGCAGAGGAAAGAAAAATTAGTTTTGTAGAAATTTATGGAGAATACAATCAAGTTCAAGCATCTAATCAAGCTCACAGGTGCTTAGATTGTGGCAATCCATACTGCGAATGGAAATGTCCTGTTCATAATTTTATTCCAGATTGGTTAAAGCTTGTAAATGAAGGAAATATTATAGAAGCAGCAGAACTATGCCACTCAACAAATAGTCTTCCAGAAGTATGTGGTAGAGTTTGCCCCCAAGATAGGCTATGTGAAGGAGCTTGCACATTAAATGATGGCTTTGGTGCAGTTACCATTGGCTCAACTGAAAAATATATTACTGAAAAAGCATTTGAGATGGGCTGGAAGCCAGACATGTCATATAGGAAATGGACTGATAAAAAGGTAGCTATTATTGGAGCTGGTCCTGCAGGAATATCATGTGCAGATGTTTTAACAAGATCTGGTGTGCATAGCCATGTCTATGATAAAAATGAAGAAATAGGCGGCTTATTAACTTTCGGAATTCCTGAGTTTAAATTAGAAAAATCTGTTGTCAAAAGAAGAAGGAAGATTTTAGAGGAAATGGGTGTTGAGTTTAATTTAGGCAAAGAAATTGGGAAAGATATATCATTTAAAAAATTATATGACGAATACGATGCTGTCTTTTTAGCAATGGGCACCTATACCTCTCTTGAGGGTGGTTTTGCTGGAGAGTCATTATCAGGAGTACACAAAGCAATTGACTACTTAATTTCTAGTACCAAGAAACTGCTAAAGTTAAAAACCAATCGAAACGATTTTATTAATTTAAAGGGTAAAAAAGTTATTGTTTTGGGTGGTGGTGATACCGCTATGGATTGCAATAGAACTGCTATAAGACAAGGAGCCAAATCAGTAAAATGTTTGTATCGCAGAGATGAAGAAAATATGCCTGGATCCAAGAGAGAGGTTCAAAATGCAAAAGAGGAAGGTGTTGAGTTTGAATTCAACATACAACCTATTGATATTATTGGGGATGAAAAAGTACAAGGTGTGAAAATTGTTAAAACTCAGTTAGGAGAACCTGATCAAAATGGGAGAAGAGTTCCAATCCCTATTCCAGGGTCAGAAATGATTTATGACGCTGATGCAGTTATTGTAGCTTTTGGTTTTAGAGCTAGCCCCGCGAAATGGTTTGAAGATTTTAATATTAGTACACAAAAAAATGGCCTAGTAGTTGCTGAGGAACATCAAGAATTCAAATTTCAGACATCAAATAAAAAAATATTTTCTGGTGGAGATATGGTCAGAGGATCAGATTTAGTTGTTACAGCGATATGGGAAGGACGTGAAGCGGCAAAAAGTATAATAAAATACGTCTCATGACAGAAAAAGAATCTATTTTTTTAAAGGCACTCAATAACGAAGTACTTCCCGTTCCTCCAATTTGGTATATGCGTCAAGCAGGAAGATATATGCCCGAATACAGGGCTGTAAGAAAAAAATTTAAGAACTTTCTTGATATGTGTAAAAATCCTGAAGTCTGCTGCGAATTAGCATTGCAGCCTATAAATGCTTTTGAATTAGACTCAGCTATACTTTTCTCTGATATTTTAACAATACCTGATGCCATGGGCTTGGATGTTAAGTTTTTAGAAGGTGAAGGGCCTGTATTCGGTAATCCAGTAAAAACTGCCAAAGATGTAATAAATATTGAACCTTTCGATTCTGAAAAACTTTCTTATGTATACAAGGCGGTAGAAAATATACGGAGATCCCTTCCTCGGAATATCCCATTAATAGGTTTTTGTGGAAGTCCATGGACTCTTGCTGCCTATTCTATTGAAGGAAGATCCTCCAAAGATTTTTTATTCACTAGAAATTTTCTGAAAGAAAATAATGTTGAAGCGCATATATTTCTAGATAGTCTTACAAAGGCTTGCTTTGAATATCTAAAAAAACAAGTTGAGGCAGGTGCTGATGTTATTCAAATATTTGATTCGTGGGCAAATTTATTAAATGAAGATGAATATAAAATCTACTCATTAGAATATATAAGTGTATTAATAGCACTCTTAAAAAATGACATTCTCACAAAAAATATTCCAATTATATTATTTTCAAGAGAGCCCAAGGCTCAATTAAAAACTATCATGACATCCCAAGCAGATTGCTTAAGTCTTTACTGGAGCATGAACGATATTGATTTGAATGAGGTAAGGAATAAAGTCTCAATTCAAGGCAATCTCAATCCTGAAATTCTTTTAGAATCTAATGATGTTATAAGAAAAGAAACCACAAAAATTCTAACTAAATATAAAGATTATCCTGGATACATATTCAACTTAGGACATGGGATTACGCCAAATATAAATCCGGATAAAGTTAAATTTTTGACTGACTTTATTAGGGGTTCCTAGTTAGCATCTTTTGAATCTGGCCATAATCTAATTAGACCTTCTTGTGTACAAGAAGCAACCAAGTCTCCATTATGAGAAAAAATAGATCCTCTTGAAAAACCTCTAGCATTTCGAGTAATTGGACTATCTATAGAATATAAAAACCAATCATTAAGGTTTACTTTTCTATGAAACCACATTGCATGATCTAAACTAGCATTTTGAAGGTTTTTTGTTAGGAAATTGACACCAATAGAGTTATTTGCAGCAGCAATAAGACCCATATCAGATATATACAGTAGAAATGCCTGTTGTATTTTTTGATCGTCAGGAATTTTTCCCTCAGGCTTAATCCAAGTATTTTTATATGGAGGCATTCTTTTTGGATTAAAATAATCTTGCACCTCGACAGGCCTCATTTCAATTTCTTTTTGACGAAGGAAAGCAGGCATATCCTCAGAATCTAATTTTAATTTTTTAAGAACTTCTTCCCTTATTTCTATTTCATTCCTAAGTGTTTCCGGTCCAGGAACATCGGGCATAGGAATTTGATGCTCAAGCCCATCCTCATCCTTTTGAAAAGATATTGAGCAGCTAAATATTGCCTCTCCATCTTGAAGTGCCTTCACGGTTCTTGTTGAAAAACTTTTACCATCTCGAATTCTATCTACCATAAATATAATAGGTTTATCCATGTGACCAGGTCTTAAAAAATATGAATGAAAAGAGTGGGCAAAATGATCAACGCTTATAGTTTTATATGCAGCAATTAAAGTTTGAGCCATTACTTGCCCCCCAAAAACTCGAGCCCATCCTACATTTTTTCCTGTCCAAGTATAAATATCTCTATCAATTTTATTTAATGAGAATAAATCTAAAGATTTTTCTAAAAGATTGTTTTTTTCTTCCATTGATTTAAGCTCCTTTAAAAGACTCATGCCTTGATGAACATTCATCTTACATTGTTTATAAAAAAACTAGAACTTTCATGGGTCAAAAAGTATCATGATTACAAATCACAAAAACTAAATAAAAAAAATGGCGATTAACTCCAATATAGACCTTCCAAAAAAACCAAATCTTAAAATAGACGTATCAAAAGTTTTTAACATTGACTCTAAGATATCTGTCAAGGGCTTTAAAGATAAAACTGAGTGGGTGCCAGAAATAGATCCTAATTATGTTTTTGACAAGGAAACAACGCTCTCAATCTTGGCTGGCTTTGAGCATAACCGAAGAGTAATGATTCAGGGTTTTCATGGAACTGGAAAATCAACTCATATTGAGCAAGTGGCTGCCAGACTAAATTGGCCTTGTGTAAGAATAAATCTTGATAGTCATATAAGCAGAATAGATTTACTTGGTAAAGATGCCATAAAACTTAAAGATGGAAAACAGATTACTGAATTTCAAGAGGGTTTATTGCCATGGTCTATTCAAAATCCAGTTGCGCTGGTCTTTGATGAGTATGACGCCGGAAGGCCTGATGTTATGTTTGTAATCCAAAGAATTCTTGAGGTTGAAGGTAAGCTTACTCTTCTTGATCAAAATAAAGTTATTAATCCTCATTCATGTTTTAGATTATTTGCAACAACAAATACCGTGGGTCTAGGTGATGTAACTGGTCTTTATCATGGAACACAGCAAATCAACCAAGGGCAAATGGATAGATGGCATGTCCTATCGACTCTAAATTATCTTGATCCTAAGCAGGAATACAAAGTTGTTGTATCGCAAGTTGGAGAAATGAAAGGTACAAAAAATCAAGATATATTAAAAAATATGATTAAGTTAGCAAACCTAACAAGAAATGGTTTTGCAAATGGAGATATTTCAATATTAATGTCACCTCGAACTATCATCTCATGGGCACAGAATTTTAAAATATTTAAAGATATTACTGCATCATTTAAATTATCCTTTCTTAATAAGTGTGATGAAATGGAAAAGCCTATACTTTGCGAATATTTCCAAAGATGCTTTGATATAGATATTGAAAATGATGGGCCTAAAGCATAGATAGAATGGGCTGGATAAAAAATAGGGATAAACTCTTCGAGGCATCAATATCATCTATAAAAGCTATATCAAAAAATAAAGATATTTCATCTAAAAATGGTATTGCTCAAAGACCGCCAGCCATAGATCAAGCTTCATTATCATCGACTCCCAGATCAACAAAAGACCTTTCCACATGGCGAGGTGAGTCCGACTTCCAGGCGTTTTGGTTTGCATATCACAAGCCTATGAAAGAAATCCCACTTACCCTTCCTGCGAGGTTAGTTTATAACGAACTTGAAATGTCTAGAGTAGAAATAATAGGTTCATTAGATTTTAAAGGGTCGAAGACAAATATAATTGAATATCTAGAAACCAAAAGTCTAGATATTGAAGATAAGAAATCACCAAATTACACAGCGCTTTGTGCAAACTTATGGCTTAAAGAAGCATCAGGCTTTGATTTGCTTCCAGCATCTCAAAATATCTTAAACGACTTCAATAAAAAGTTTGCTTCAGCAAATCTATCACAAATTAAAAAGGATATTATTAGTTCAATTTGGAATCAAAAAGATTTTAGCAAATTGTCTGCAGAGTTTTTAAAAAAAATAAATTTACTTAAGACTAACAGTTCGCTCGACGATATTGATGAAGATGAGCCATTCGAAACCCCTGGAAGCACAAATGAAATTGAGCAAGGAGAAATTGAGGATCAGCAAGAAAGTGATAATCAAGATTCGGATTCAGAAAGTTTGCTTGATGATATAGATATTGAGATAGATAACGATACACAACAAGTTGAATCTGCATCAGAGGGCATATCAATAGATGAAGAGATAGAAGCTTTAACTTATCCTGAAAATAATTTTGCAGCCAATACACATGAAGACTATTCTATTTTTACCTCGGAATTTGATGAAATTATAGATGCTAAGGATCTTACAACTGCTGATGAAACCATAAGACTTAGAGCGCAGCTGGATAATCTTATAAAGCCCTATCAAACAACAATTGGAAAGTTGGCTAATAGATTGCAAAGATTACTTTTAGCGAAACAAAATACAAGTTGGAACTTTAATCTTGAAGAAGGGATGCTTGATACGGCTCGACTTCATAGGGTAATTGCTGAACCAGGTCATCCTTTGAGTTATAAACAAGAAACCGAAACAAACTTTAAAGATACTGTTGTAACTCTTTTAATTGATAATTCTGGTTCAATGCGAGGGAGATCGATAAGTCTTGCAGCTATTTGTGCTGATATTATTGGAAGTACTCTGGAAAGATGCCAGATTAAAACTGAGGTTCTTGGCTTCACTACAAAGCACTGGAAAGGTGGCGATACCAAACAAGAATGGATAAAAAATGGGAGTCTTTCAAACCCAGGTCGACTAAATGATATTCGTCATATTATTTACAAGAGTGCAGATAACTCATGGAGAAGATCAAGAAAATATTTTGGTGCGATGTTAAGAGAAGGTCTTTTAAAAGAGAATATAGATGGTGAAGCTCTTGCTTGGTCACATGAAAGGCTTATTAAAAGAAATGAAGAAAGAAAAATTTTGATTGTGATATCTGACGGTGCTCCTGTGGATGACAGCACATTGTCAGCAAATAGAGAGGACTACTTGGATAGCCATCTTAGAAAAATAATTTCATTAATTGAAAATGAGAGTCAGGTAGAACTTCAGGCAATTGGTATTGGGCATGATGTTACAAAATATTATAAAAACGCAATTACAATCCACAGGGCGGAAGAGCTGGGAGAAGTTCTGCTAGATGAGTTAACAAAACTTTTCAAAATCTAACTTCTGTTATAAAATGGTTAATGTATGCAGTGTAAACATTAATTGGGGAACGCATGAAGATTACTAAACAAAAAGGACCACCTGAAGAACTTCTATACTTTGACGATGAAGTAAATATGACATCTGAGCAAGTTGAAGATGTGGTCGAAATATTTAATACACCTTTAACAGGCTGTTATAACTGGGATTACACTGTAGCTGATAATAGAATAAAAAAGCTTTATGAGCTTGGTAAGGAACTGAACTGGAATGGATCAATTGACTTGAATTGGGATTACACGCATCCAGCAGATGAAAAAATTGTTGAGCCAGATGAAGAATTACCGCATGAAACACTCGAGGCTTATCAGAATCTTTCAGAAGACGAAAAAATACTCTTTGACAGACACTCAACAGCAGAATTAATGAGTCAATTTCTTCATGGTGAGCAAGGTGCATTACTTGTTGCATCTCAGCTTGCATCTTGTGCTCCAACATATAATGCTAAGCTTTATGCTGCATCCCAAACTTTTGATGAAGCCAGGCATGTAGAAGTTTTTAACAAATATCTGCAAGATAAGATTGGAATACACTACCCCATTAATCCATCATTAAAGTTACTGCTTGATAAAATACTTACCGATGAAAGATGGGACTTAAAGTTTATTGGAATGCAAATTATTATTGAGGGATTAGCACTTGCAGCCTTCCAGATGCTAAAAGCAATTACTAAAGATCCTCTTTTAAAACAACTCCTGCACTATGTAGTTAGGGACGAGGCTCGACATGTTACTTTTGGAATAAATTATTTAGAGGATTACATAAAAACACTAACACCAGAAGAAATAGAAGATAGAGCTGAATTTGCATATGAAGCATGTGTTATTTCTCGTGAAAGACTTATTAATACGAAAGCCGAGCAAAGATTCTTAAAAATGACACCAGAAGAAGCTAGGGAATTCCAAATGAACACGAAAACATTTGATATGTTTAGAAACTTTTTGTTTTCAAGGGTTATACCTAACCTATCACGAATTGGTCTATTGACTGATTCAGTTAGACCAAAGTTTGAGGCTTTAGGCTTACTGGAATATGAGCATGCACCAGATGATTTTGAATGTGACTGGGGTGAACTTAAGAAACCTCTAGAGAGTTTTGAAGATATTCCTGAAGCAGTCTAGGCTTTATTGTCTAGTAGCGCTTAGCACATTTTGCTTAGCGAAAACTATCAATATATCACCGTCTCAAGATCCTTATACAGAGATACAGGAAGCACTTATTCTTGCTAGCCCTGGTGATATTATCCATCTATCAGCTGGTTTGTATGAGCTTGAAGACAGTCTTTCTATTGACGTAAATAACATCATTTTAGAAGGCGATGGAATTAATAGTACTGTTCTTTCATTTCAAAACCAGCTTTCTGGTGCACAGGGACTTTCTGTAACTTCTGACAATGTAATTCTTAGAGATTTTGCTGTAGAAAACGCTAAAGGGGATGCTATAAAAGTTAAAGGTGTTGACGGAATTAGCTTTATTCGCATTCGAACAGAATGGACTAATGGACCAAGCTCTGAAAATGGAGCCTATGGGTTGTACCCAGTCGAGTCAAAAAATGTACTTATTGATTCATGTGTAGCTATTGGGGCATCTGACGCTGGCATCTATGTAGGGCAATCAGAAAATATAATTGTAAAAAATTCAATTGCTGAGTTTAATGTAGCAGGAATAGAGATTGAAAATTCATATTATGCTGATGTATTCAATAACTATGCATCAAATAATACCGGTGGGATATTGGTTTTTGATCTACCTGATATTCCTCAGCAAGGCGGTCACCATATTAGAGTTTTCAATAATAAATCAGTAAATAACAATACAGATAACTTTGCTCCTGAGGGGAACATTGTTGGTGAGGTTCCAAGAGGGTCAGGTATTATTATCCAAGCAAATTCTCATGTTGAAATATTTAACAATGACATTGGTGATAACGATACTATAAATATAGCTGTTGTAACTTATGGTTATGATACAGAGGATGAAAATTATTATCCTCACCCAAGATCAATCCAGATTCATGGAAATAGATTTGGAAGATCTGGATATAATCCAGACCTAGAAACAGGTGAGTTAGCTAAAATTCTATTTGAGTTATCTGATGGGAATATGCCAGATATATTTTGGGATGGAATACTCCCTTTACCCCAAATTATCTTCGGTCAGCCCAAAGAAGATAAAATTATACTCGGCGATAATGGTGATGCATCTTTTTTAACCATTAATGCATTGAAATATATATTGCCATTCTTTGATCCTGTAGAGACTAACTATGAAAAATTCTCTGGTGAGATAACTCCCCTTCCTCCAGTCGCTCTTAGTGAAACTTTATAATTCATTAATCCTTATAGCTTTTGCTATATCTGCACTATCAATAACTGCTGAGGTAAATCACTCAAAAATACTAAGTGAAGATGTGGCATTGAAATTATCAGATTATGGTTTTTTTAATAACTTAACCAAGCAAATACCTGCAGATGGAGTCCTTCCATATGACTTAAACTCTGCTTTGTTTTCTGATTATGCTGATAAATTAAGATTTGTTTATGTTCCTGAAGAAGGTTTTGCAGAGTATCGCCCAAATAAGGTTTTTAATTTTCCGGTTGGGTCTGTCTTAATAAAAACTTTTGCATATCTAAATGATTCTCCAGAATCTGATCTTTCTACTCAGCTTTTAGAGACTAGACTACTTATAAGACGTGATGAAGGATGGAAAAATGTTAGCTATATTTGGAATGAAGAGCAGACAGATGCATATAAAAGTATTGCTGGAAAAACAATATCAACTCAATTTGTAAATGATTATGGTGGTGTGCAAGACGTAAGGTATAGGGTTCCTAATATTAATCAATGTAAAGAATGTCATCAATCAAATGAAACCATAACCCCCATAGGACCTAAAGCCAGAAATCTAAACAAAGATACAAGCTATGCTGATGGCACAATGAATCAGCTCTTAAAATGGCATCAACAGGGATGGATAAAGGAAAATATCTCTATTAAATCTATGGTGGATTGGTCTGATATTAATGAAAATTTAGAAACTAGAGCTCGGTCTTATTTAGATATTAATTGTGGGCATTGCCATATTGAAGGCGGCTCTGCCGATACAACAGGCCTTTATTTAAACTATGCTGAAAATAGAGAAGTTCACTTAGGCTATTTTAAAAAACCAATAGCTGCTGGACGAGCAAGCAATAATTTAAAGTATTCTATTGTTCCAGGAAAGCCAGATGAATCTATATTGTTATATAGAATGCAATCTCTTGATCCAGGAATAATGATGCCTGAATCTGGAAGAGCCCTTCAGCATGTTGAGGCTGTGGATCTATTAAGAAAATGGATTCATCAGCTTTAAATTTGTTATTAAGGCCTTAAGTAATTAATATAAAGAATAATTTTAAAGGAGTTATCTATGTCTAAGCATTCTGCAATTAACCGATTTGGTAGATCGAGCAACCCTGCATTCTCAAGAAATTTTAATCAAGGCGGATTTAGAACTCAGTCAAGTAGTGAGATGAATGTTGGCAGTGGTTTTAGAACAACATCGTCAGTTGCTGAATCTGCTGATCTTATGACTCTAGACGGAGCAGTTAATAAGACAGGAATTCTTTTAGCCTTATGTTTCGTTGGTGCTGTAGTGGGTTGGAATATTCCAGCTCTTATCTTGCCCGCTGGTATTTTAGGTTTTATTCTTGGTCTTGTTACTATATTTAGAACTCCATCTAAGGCAGGAACTACTGCTCCTTTTTATGCCCTTGCTCAAGGGGTAATGCTTGGGGGGATTTCGTTAATGTATGAAAATCTTTTTTATGACGGTATAACCATACAAGCAATTGGATTAACTTTTGGAATATTGGCATCACTTCTTGTTTGCTATAAAAGTGGCTTAATAAAACCAACTGAAAATTTTAAACTGATGGTTGGAGCTGGTATTGGTGGGATATTTATACTTTACATGGTTAGCTTTGTTATGAGCTTTTTTGGATCAGGTATTAGCCTTCTATCACCAACAAATGGTTCATGGATGAGTATTGGAATTTCATTGGGTATTGTATGTTTTGCTTCTTTATCATTGGTCTTAGATTTTGATTATATAGAAGAAGGGGCAGAAAAAGGACTGCCGAAATATATGGAGTGGTATGGCGCTTTTTCATTGATGGTAACTTTAATATGGCTTTATTTAGAAATATTAAGACTTCTTGCAAAATTAAATAGTAGAAGATAGATGTCTAACGCCCTTATATTTGGTGGCATGGCCATTGTTTCACTTTTTGTATTCATGAATTTGGGTAAAATAAAAGCATCAAAGAATCAGACTGGTAGAGAAAATAGAATAAATAGGTTTCAGAATTCTCATCAAAAAAATATCATAGATAGTACATCCACAGAGGTTAAAAAAAATGAAGAATAGTTGTATCGTTTTGCTAGCTTTTTTTTCAGTATTTGCTTTATCACATGGAACCCATCAAACAAAGGGAACATTTGAAGATAAATTTAGGCAACTAGAAGAGAAATATCCTGACCCTAATATGTATAGACCTGCTACGGGTGAGCCTGGAAAGCTATATTGGCAGCAACAAGCTGACTATAAAATATCTATTGTATTAAACGAAGATAACAGGTCACTTTCTGGGTCAGAGGTAATTACATACAAAAATAATTCACCATTAGACTTACGTTATATTTGGGTTCAACTGGATCAAAATATATTTAAGAAAGATTCTATTAAAAATATGACTGCTACAACTGGAAGTACGAGAAGTATTTCTTTCGGTGAGCTAAGAAAAAATAATTTTATGGATGATTTTGGTGGTGGGTTAAAAAATTTAAAAATTAAAGTGAATGGAAAAGATGCATCAACACATCTTGTAGGTACTTTGATAAGAGTTAACCTAGACGAGCCTCTAACAAGTGACAATTCGGTTGATATTAAAATTGATTGGGAATATCAGTTGGTTGAAGAAAATGCTGTAAGAGCTAGAAATGGCTATGAAACATTTGAGGATGGAAATGATATTTTCCTTGTTGCGCAATGGTATCCAAGAGTTTCAGCATATACAGATTACGAGGGATGGCATAACAAAGAGTTTATTGGAAATGGAGAATTTACTCTTGAATTTGGTGACTTCGAAGTTTCTATTACAACTCCTTCAGACCACATTGTATCCTCAACAGGGGTTCTCCAAAATCCTGAAGATGTTTTAACAAAAAAACAGATAAAAAGATTAAAAAAAGCTAGGAATTCTGACAAACCAATCTTTATTGTCACTCCAGATGAAGCTTATGAAAATGAAAAAAATAGATCTACAGAGCTAAAAACATGGGTATTTAAAGCAAATAATGTAAGGGATTTTGCATGGGCATCTTCAAGAAAATTTATTTGGGATGCAGCTGGTTTTAAACAAGAGTCAGCTGAAAATCCTTTAGTAATGGCTATGTCTTTTTATCCAAATGAAGGTGAGCCACTTTGGTCTAAATACTCTACAGAAGCTGTAATGCACACAATGAAAGTTTATTCAAAGTTTTCTTTCGACTACCCTTATCCAACATCTCAAAGCGTAAATGGTCCGGTTGGTGGCATGGAATATCCAATGATTACGTTTAATGGACCGAGAACTGACTTAGAAGATGATGGAACTAGAACATATTCAAGAAGTGAAAAAAAATTCTTAATTGGTGTAGTTATTCATGAGGTTGGCCATAACTACTTTCCTATGATTATCAACTCGGATGAAAGGCAATGGACCTGGATGGATGAGGGATTGAATACCTTTCTTCAGTATCTTGCTGAACAAGAATGGGATATTGAGTACAAATCTAGAAGAGGTGAAGCAAGATGGATTACTGATTATATGAAAAGTTCATATCAGGTCCCAATTATGACGAACTCTGAATCTATTTTGCAGTTTGGCAATAATGCCTATGCCAAGCCTGCTACAGCATTAGTTATTTTAAGAGAGACGGTCTTAGGTAGAGAGCTTTTTGATCTAGCATTTAAAGAATATTGTAATAGATGGAGATTTAAGCGCCCTACCCCATACGATTTCTTTAGAACTATGGAAGAAGCGTCTGGTGTGGATTTAGATTGGTTTTGGAATGGTTGGTTTTTTTCTACTGATCATGTAGATATAGCATTGGAAAGTGTTTATGAGGCAACATTAGACACTTTAAACCCATCAGAAAACCTAAAGAAAGATCGAGAAGATTTTGAAAAAGAACCAAAAATGCTTTTTGATGAAAGAAATCTATCAGAAGGAATCATTGACAGGGTAACGTTAAGACCAGAGTTGCTAGACATATATGATGAGTATGATGAATTTACTCCATCAAATAGAGAAATGAAAGATTATGAAGAAATACTTGATGATTTATATGATAGAAACAATAGTGACCCTGAATGGAAGAAAAAAGCTCTTGTAAATGCAGTTAGTAAGGATGAATTTTATTATATTTTAAAATTTAAGAACGTTGGCGGTTTGGTAATGCCAATACCTCTTCAAATTAATTATGAAAATGGTACCAATGAAATAATAAAAATACCTGCAGAAATTTGGAGAAAAAATCCAAACGAAGCAAGATGGTTAAAAAGATCTAAAATAAAAATCCAGTCAGTTATAGCCGATCCTTTTTGGGAAATAGCAGATGTTGATATTGAAAATAACTACTATCCTCAAAGAATGGTTCCAGCAAGACTGCGTCCTAATGCCAGCAATAGTAATCCAAAAAATCTTATGAAAGACTTAATGGAAAGAAACAAAGAAATTAATTCTCATAATTAATAATGAATATAGGCATCGATTTTGGTATTTCTAATATTGATGTTGCTATAGAATCTAAGAGTGAGCTCAAGTTCTTTTCATTTGCCTCATCACAAGATAGTGTTGTTGATAAATTTCATGAGGTGATGGAAAAATTAGACTTGCCAATTGCTGAGATTAAAAGTATTTCTGTAACTGGGGGTAAGTCGAGCGATATCCCAAATCTATATAATTCAATAAATGTTTCAAAAGTTAACGAAGTTCAAGCAATTGGCTGCGGAGCAAAGCAAATTTATGATATCAATGAAGACTCTTTTGTTGTTGTGAGTGCTGGCACTGGAACTGCCTGCGTAAGCTATCAAAATGGTGAATTTCATCATTTAGGTGGGATATCAGTTGGCGGAGGTACACTTCAGGGCTTATCAAGCTTAATTCTTAAGGAAGGAGATGCTGACAAAATTGAAGAAAGTGCACAAAAGGGTAATAAGAATAATATTGATGATTTGATTGGAGACGTTGTTAATGATATTGGATCATTGCACCCAGACATTACTGCTTCAAATTTTGTAAAAGCAAAAAGGTCAAATGACTTAAATAATAATGATATAGCAGCCTCTCTTACAAATATGACTGGTGAGGTTATTGGAACTATCTCATATTTAAATGCTTTGTTGGTTGGAGTTGATAGGGTTTACTTTATTGGAAGGACCTCATTGCTAGACTCTGTAAGAGATGGTATTGATAAAAGATTAAAACTTGCAGGTGTTACTGGTAAATATAAAGCAAATAGAGAATTTGCTAATGCTATAGGAGCGCTTGCTTATTTAAAGCCTAAAATTTAGAATGTAAATTATATACAAATCCATACATTTAAATGATTGAATCAACAGCAGCTGTCGTAACTGATAAATCAATAATTATAACCTTTGCTATTCCGGCATTTTTTATACTTATTTTGATAGAGTATTTTTATGGCAAATTTGTAGGGAAGAATACATACAGACTTAATGATACATTCACGAGCATATCATTAGGAATGATTAGCAGGTACCCTACTATGCTCAACCTTGGTGTTCAGAGCTTGATTTTTGTATATGTAAGCAAGTACATGAATGTAGGCCTGCTATCTGTTAAAAATCCTTTTACATGGATTGCAGCTTTTCTTTTATATGATCTTTCATACTATTGGATGCATAGAATGCATCACGAAATAAAAATATTATGGGCTACGCATAGCGTTCACCATCATGGAGAAGACTTTAATCTAGCTACTGCTCTCCGACAAACAAGCACTGGCTGGATATGGAAATGGATTTTTTATCTACCAATGATTCTTCTTGGTGTTCCTGTAGAAGTTTTTATAACAGTAGCTGGTATTAACTTAGTTTATCAATTCTGGGTTCATACAGAGCATATTGGCCACTTAGGGTTCCTGGAAAAAATATTTATTACTCCCATGAATCATGGGATTCATCATGCCAAAAACAAAGAATATATTGATGCTAACTACGGCGGTGTATTCATAATTTGGGATAGAATGTTTGGAACCTATATAGCTCGAAAGCCTGATATTGATCCGGTATATGGAACAGTTAGCGCTTTAAAGAGCTTTAATCCCATATGGGCAAATATTCAAATATATACAACTATGCTTAAAGATAGCATTAAAACAAAAAAGTTTAGCGATAAGCTTAAGGTTTTTTATTCTAAAACATACTGGAGGCCAGAAGACTGTATAGAAGAAAAGGATCCTAAAGAGTTCTACATTAAATACAACCCTCAGGTGTCAAAAGATATTACAGTTTTTGCATTTTTTCAAATGCTCTTTACTATAATTGTTTCTGGATCAGTGTTATTTGTTTTGCCTGAGCACACATATAATGAGATAGCCTTATTTGGAATTGCAATAACACTTATGAGCACATTTACAGCCTCATTACTTCAAGGCAACAGGTATGTATATTTTGTTATCCTTGGATTTTCTGCAATTGGCATATTAGGGATTGAGTACCTTAATCTTCTTAATGTAAACCTCATTTCAACCCAGCTGCTAATGAGTCAATTGTTTGTAAATGCTTTAGTAGTAGCATTAATTATAGGATTTCAGGGCATTAGGGCTTTAATACCACTAAAAGATAGCCATACACACTAGAATTATTTGCTTGTTTCTTTTGCAGG
>Ga0206682_10002753_pt1 | contig 15650 bp, 18 predicted proteins | sample M240m12015metaG_FD_155444 | JGI IMG/M metagenome (GOLD analysis project Ga0206682, IMG submission 155444) | Ammonia-oxidizing marine archaeal communities from Monterey Bay, California, United States - M2 40m 12015 | ecosystem: Environmental > Aquatic > Marine > Intertidal zone | place: USA... | reverse complement strand
TCGGTTCGTTCCAGGCACTCAAGCATATCGCAGCAGATCTCTTTCTGGAGTTGGAATCTGCCACCAGCGCCTCGCAGGCTGCCGCGAAGGCGCTCGCATCGAAAGCGCCTCAAACTGCTCAATCTGTGGCGTTAGCAGGATTTCTCTGTAATGACGCTTTTCGCGATGTTTCGGCGCAGGCGATACAGTTGCATGGCGGCATTGCTTATACACAGGAGCACGTCGCGCACCTCTACTGGCGGCGCGCCCGGGCAACGCTCTCTATGTTTGGTGACTCTGATCTGCACCGGGAAGCCTACCTTAGTGCTTGGGAGGCCGCGGCATGAGCGACTTTGATCTTGATGCCTCGCCAGAGACACTAAGCACTGCCGTACTCGACTGGCTAGATGCTCATTGGGACACTCAACATCGTCGACCGCTTGACGATCCCGACGGGAACAAACATCTGTGGCATCAAAAGGTGCTCGATGCGGGCCTGGCGGTACCCTCTTGGCCTGAGGAGTGGTTTGGCCTAGGAATGAAGCCTGCCCAGTGCAAAGCCATAGAAAGAGCCTTTGCCGAGCGCAAAGCACCGGGGGCGGGGCTGGATCGTTATCATCTCGGGGCAATCACCGTATTCAAAGCCGGCAGCGACGCGCTGAAACGCGAGATGCTCCCCCAGCTTCTAACGGGTCCGATCTGCTGCTTGCTTTATTCCGAGCCAAACGCGGGATCTGATCTTGCGGGCATTCGCACCAGAGCAGAACGAGAGGGCGAGCGATTTATTATTAACGGTCAAAAGGTTTGGACGTCGAATGCAGCAGAAGCCGAATACGGAATGCTGTTGGCTCGCACGGATTGGGATGTCCCCAAGCACCGCGGAATTACGTTTTTTCTGTTTCCCATGAAGCAGCAGGGGGTTGAGATTCGCCCGATTAATCAAATTACTGGCGAGTCTGAGTTCAACGAGATTTTCATCGAGAATGCGACGGTGCCAGAGCGTTTCATAATCGGGGAACTCAACGAGGGCTGGGGGTCGTTCCAAACGGCAATCGCGTACGAGCGACTGATTATGGGACAAGGCATTACTGAGCGTCGCCGCGGCACCTCGGCAAAGGGTCGCCCGCCCCTTTTGGAGCTGGCGGCAAAAACCCATCGGCTTCAGGACCCCGTCATCAGACAGCGACTTGCACAGGCGCTTGCATACCGGGAAGTCAACCGCCTGAACAATGAGCGCGCTAAGATCGAGATGGCGAACAACGGCTCATTGTCGCTAATGTCTCTGAGTAAACTGGCGATGTCGCGTATTCAACACGGAGAGGCCGCCATAGCGACGGACCTCTTGGGTCCGGCGGCGTTGCTGGATGGTCCAAATAACGCTGACCCAGCGAACGCAAACTTTGATGCGGCCAAAGCGTATATGAACTCGATCGGCGGCGGCACTGACCAGATCCAACGTAACATTATTGCCGAAAAAGTGTTGGGCCTGCCCAAAGAGCACGAGCCCGATAAAGGGACCTCTTTCCGCGCGGTAAAATCGGATGCGGGATCACGAAACGGCGAGTGAGCACAGCTCAGTCGCCACTCGCGGATACTCGCATCCACACTTCATAAGTCTGCCACGCGCTTTATGGCATCAAAGAGCTTATCCATGACTTCGTGAAGTTCTGCTTTAACCGACAGCACTCTCGCATTAACTTTCTGGCAGCATGGACCATCGACAGTAAAAAACGTGGCGAGACAGGGGCCGAGCCACCAAAGCCGATCATCTGGTCAGTGTTGGTCTAAAGCGGAAGTCGTCACTCTACTCTGGTCAGTAACGCAGTGTTTTCTGTCATCTGGCCATCGAGCATGATGGTGTTTGTGAACAACATCGAGTCGCCGTTGGCCCCTTCCATTGCCCACTGCATGGACGTCACGAAGCTCTCATGCTCGGCGTGAAGATCGCTCGCTGACTCGTCTAGCGCCAACGATAGTTCGCTCTCGGACACACTGCTGACCCGAAAAATAGGTTCGGTGCCGAGTGCGCAATAATGCTGCACCACCAACTCGCCATTTTTGTCACTGTAGGTTGTTAACATTTCAACCCCATCCTCAACCAGGGTCTCAGTGATGGTGTTGCCTCCCGAGGTCATTCGCCATTCGTAGGACACATCGATGACAGCGCCAGTGAGTCCCTGGGTCATCTTTCCTTCCCACTTACCAACCTTTTTTTCTACCTGCTTAAACGCCATGCTGCTGTCTATGGCGGGCATCTCTATATCGCCGATCACCACGTTCTCTTCCGATGCCTGAACACAAACTGCCCCCAGCAGCATAGAGAGTCCTGCCACAATCATTACCTTCATCATCTACTCCATTATTCGATTACTGAAACACCCTAGGAAAAATAGTCTAAACCGCGATTAAAAGACACCCCGATACCAACGCCCGCGGTACGGGCCGGAATCTTGGACCATGCCGCGTCCCCACATTACATCCCCTGATAATCTAATCTGTGTACCCTTAACACTTGCACGATAAAGTCCTCCCACACCTCGTTGGGAATCCAAATGGCGTGCATCAGTGCGATCGCCTCATCTATCGGTACGGCCTCGTAAATGACCTGATATAAAAAACCAAATACCGATGCTCGAAAATTGACCTCGCAGTGCAGCAACGTCCGTTGCTGCGTCGGCACCTTCATTGCCGCCGCAAAAGCGTCAAAGTCTGCTAGCGAGGGTGCCTCCCATTGGACCGGGATATGGATGAACTCCATATCCAGAGCCTTCACAATCACATCCTCCTGCTCAAGCGCGTTCTGATGGTTGGTAAAAGCGAGGAAAATAACCCTGCTGTAACCCGAGCGAGCGGCGAGTTCGAGCGCCTCTGCGGTAGGCTGCCCAGAAGCGGTCAGCGACGGAGAGTATTCAATGCGGTTGAGTAAGGGTAAAGCCCTCTCGCTCGCCGTGTCGGTTATGTCGGCGTGGGCGCCAAAGAGGGGCAGCAGGCAAAGTAGTAGCGCACTTTTTCTACAAGGCGGCGCAATCCGCCAAAAAATGCGAGCGATGATGATACCGCCTGTTTCCATCTTTGCCCTGCCTGAGTAGCCACCGCAGATGTCTGCTAGATCAAATCACTTTGGGCAGCTACCCAATGTATTCAGTAAACTGCTTTGCAGCGGAATTTAGCACTTGGCTCTTTTATCGTAATGGGCACCACTGGCTCAGGGAAAAACAAAGCGGTGCCGATTATAAAAAGTGCAGTGTTGCTAGGCGGCCATCGTCACAATCATGATGAGCACGGTGGCTGCAGTCACGATCGAATAAGTGTCTGTTGTTGTCATAATATGCTCCTTTATAAAGATGACGTTCAGTTCGGTGTCTTTACTCCCTTCTGCGCAACACTTTTTTCAAAGATAAGCGCCATGTACTCGGTATCGGAGGGGTAATGCCAGCTGTTGAGAATGAGCGTGCTGTGGCGACTGCTCTTGATTGGGCGGCGTAGGTATCTCTGACCCCATTTGCCGGCGCCTGCACTTTGGTGTTTGATGGCACCACTAAACGATTGATCGTGAGAGGCTTGAGTGCGCTTAAGTAATGTGAAATGCGTGGTGACGGGGGGAGCGAGCGGCATTGGCGCCGCAACGGTGCGCCGTTTCGTTGAAGAGGGTGCGGAAGTGTGTATTCTCGATTACGACTTGCCGGCTGCGGAGACCTTAGCCAATGAGCTGGGGGAGTCGGTCTTTGCGTTAGAGCTCGATGTGCGTCTTGAGCCTGCTGTGCAGGCGGCTGCTGAGTCCGTGTATGCGCGATGGGAGCACGTGGACGTGCTGGTCAACAACGCCGGCTCAGAGCTCAACAAAACTTACGATGAGACCACGCTAGATGAGTGGGATCGGGTGATTGATACTGATCTCAAAGGCCCTTGGCTACTGTGTAAGCACTTTGTGCCGTCAATGGTGGAGCGCGGGCAGGGAAGTGTCATTAATATTGCTTCTTTAAACGGGCTGGTGGGCTTTCCGCTATCAACGGCCTATGGCAGTGCCAAAGGAGGATTGGTGGTTTTTACTCGGGACATGGCGATAGAGTTGGCGACTACGGGGGTTCGCATTAACTGTGTCTGCCCGGGTGTCATCGAAACGCCGATGATGGAGCGATGGACCGATCTGATGCCCGATAAACAAGAGGCTCAGTCGATGCTGCGCGGCGTAATGCCGATTGGTCGTATGGGTACTGCCGAAGAAGTGGCCGGTGCCATATTGTTCTTTGCGTCTCCCGATTCCAGTCTCTGCCAGGGAGCGGTGCTCAGTGTCGATGGCGGGTTCACCGCGCAGTAGTGTTCACTCAACACTACTCGCGAAAAAATTGTCTTTACTGCGACCCGTCATGAAACGGATTAACCTCGGCGTTGATGTGCTGATTGACGCACCGTTATCAGGACCCACTGTCAGTGGACTCACTATTATCTTGAAAAGACGTTGGATTAAATGATGACGACGCAGTGCGTAAAGGCCATTTTCCGTTACCCAGTTAAATCGATGATCGGTGAGCAGCTCGATCAAACAGAGATCACTGAATGGGGCATTCCGGGTGATCGAGGTTGGGCTGTGCGCGACGAAAAGCGAGGTGGCATCCGCGGTGGAAAGAAGATCCCACAGCTCATGACGCTCGCCGCTACCAGCACTGTAGAAGGGGCCATGATTGCAGCGCCAGACGGCGAGACGATGCCCACGAACGCGCTGGACATTAACGAATGGCTATCGACCCAGCTGAATCACCCCGTGTCACTGTGGCCATTGTTACCGGCAGATCAGCTAGATCACTATCGACGGGGTGCGCCTGATACTGATGATTTTGAGGAAGAACTGCGAACGGTGTTTGGTCGACTGCCCGGTGAGCCGATTCCTGACCTGACAGCGTTTGCCGAGCTGCTCGAGTTTGAGTCGCCGCCAGGTACCTACTTTGACGCCTTCCCGCTGATGCTATTAACCCAGCAATCCCTAGATACGATGAATCAGTTAGCGCCGGAATCTGACTTTGATGTACGTCGCTTTCGACCCAATGTGTTGATCGATTGCCAAGACAATGCTGAGCCCTTTCCCGAGCAAGCATGGGTTGGTAAAAACATGACCATCGGAGGCGTGACGCTAAAAATTGAATCCACCTGCCCGCGATGCGCCATGACCACTCATGGCTTTTCAGATCTCCCGCGCGATACGCAAATCATGCGTCAAATGGTGGCGAACAGTGAAGGTAATTTGGGTGTGTATGCGACGATCCTGCAATCGGGAACCGTCACCGCAAAGGACAGGGTTTACATTCAGGGCTCAGGAGGTGGACTGGAGTGATTGCCCGTCGCTACCGAATGCGCGGTCGGTGCCGTTCAGCGAATCACTTCATCCGCACGCAATTGCGTGAGGTGATCCCGGCTGTCGGTCATTTCTGCTAAAACGGGATCGGTATGCTCACCATGCCCTGGTGTGGGTCGAGAGGGTGATAGGCGTTCGCCACCAAATTTGGGTGGTGATTTGACAATGCGGAGCTTGCCCAAAAGGGGGTGATCGATGATCTCGATGCTATCGTTGGCAGACAGCTGTGCTTGCGCTAGCACCTCCTTCCGCGTCAGGCACTTGGCACAGGGCACCTCTGCCTCCCGGAGCAATATGATCAGTTCATCACTGGTGTAGCGAATACATTTTTGTGCCACAAGGTCACGAAACGCCGCCAAATTTCTCATCAGCGCCTTCATCGTATTAAAACGCTCATCCTCCAATAGCGACAGGAGCCCAATGGCTTTGAGCATTCTCCCCTGCATATCTTGATTGGCTGCTGCCACCGTAATGCCCCCGTCTTTGGTCAACGTGAGGTCGTAGAGCATGTCGATGAGCAGCCCGCCTGGCACTTGATCCTCGTCAAGCAGTGCATCGTTTTGGAAGCCATCGGGGAACATAAAAAATAAACTTGCATCGAGCATTGATAGGTCTATCAACTGGCCTTTGCCTGAGCGCTCACGCGCAAATAAGGCGCTGGTCACCGCCTGGCAAGCGGTATAGGCAGTGATCTTGTCGCACAGTAGTGAGCGCATAAAAGAAGGGGCTGCATCATCGCCTTGGCTTGCCGTCATACCAGAATGTGCCTGAATGATCGGGTCATAAGCGGGCGCCCGCCGTAACGGACCCTCAGTCCCAAAGCCTGAAATCGCCATGTAAATGAGTCGCGGATTGAGCTCTCGAAGTGCATCGCTACCCAAATTTAAGGTCTCCATCGTGTCCGGTCGAAAGTTGTGGATGACCACATCGACCTGCGGGATCATTTGATGAATCAGTGCCTGCCCTGACTCGCTTTTAAGGTTGATCGCAATCGACTCTTTACCGCGATTACAGCCCGCAAAAAGCGATGAAATATCCCCTTTGCGGGCGCCAATAAATCGCATGGGATCGCCCGCATCATGCGGCTCTACTTTGATTACGCGAGCGCCTTGTTCAGCGAGCATCATGCTCGATAATGCGGCGGTGATCATGGTCGAAAACTCTAGGATCGTGATGCCTTCTAGCGGTTTCATCAATCGCTTCCTTTTTAGTATTGAGGGGCGGGTCGTGTGGCTTAGCCATGTCCGCACCATTAGATTAATGGGTCGATAATCTATCTTCGTTGCGATAGATTCAATCCTCTAGTGAGAAAACGTCCAGCCACCATCGTTGGGCCACCTCATTGAGACTCATTGTGTTGATCGCTGAGCTCAGAGCTGATCAAGCCGAATCGCAAAGCCGAACAAAAGCAGAGGTTGAATGTCTGATGACCCATCGCCTAATGATTCTCTTAATCGCCCTGATGCCCCTCGAAGCGATGGCCGACGACTCGGCAATCTTAGACAAAGATTTCGCGCTCATGATGACCTGGTTGCCAGGGATATACGATAACCAAGAACAAGTCTATTTTGAGGATGAGCAAGACGTTGCCGATACGCTGCGACACGAACGAGTGCACACCGTGCTTAAACCAGTGAAGTTACCGCGCTTTGGCGATCATGTTTTTTATTTACAACAATATGTTAACGATGATCCTGCACAACTAAGTCGGGCAAGGCTTTATGTCTTGAACCCTGACTACGAGCGCAACGTGGTGGCGATGCAGATTTATAACTTTGATGTCCCCGAATTACTGGCAGATGTGCATTTGGATCCGACTCAACTCGCGCAATTAACGACGGATCAAGTGCACACGATGCTGGGATGCGAGGTGCTGTGGCGGCGAACAGCTAACCAATTTTTGGGTCAGACGCAGCGCCAAGCGTGCACCAAGATGTCCACTGAAAGCGCTGAGCACACGTCGATTAATCATTATTTTTTACTCACCGAAGACGCACTCTGGATCAGTGATCTGGCACATAAGGAAACGGATAAACCCCTGGCGGGTCAGGCAGATCGCGTCCCATTCAAACATCGGAAGGCACGACAATTCGAATGTTGGATGACGGCCACACAGCGTGACGGCGACTCGACCTTCCGACGGGGTCTTACCGTGCATGATCAGGGTGGCATGATTTGGCTGAAGACTGAGGAGGATGCCCCTCAGCAGGTGGGCATTAAACTGCGCAATGTGAGGTGGCCTTATGGCCGTAATCGACCCTCTTTGGTGCTCTATGCTCACAAACCAGGTCAAGACAAAGCGGTGTCGTATGCGTGGGCTGACCCCAGTGCACAGCGTATTGGAATTAATCTGCGTTGGATGCAAGCGAGTTGCACACTGACACCTCACTCGGTGGGCCCAACCCAATGACGCGCTTCAGGGAATCCACTCGGCAACCCGCACCATCTCGCGATGATGCGGAATGCCACGACACCTTGCGGGCAGGGCGATGGGCACTCCTCCTTGCTAGCTGCGTGCTGACTGACGTCGCGCATAGCGATGCAGCCATTGCGACAGAAACGCTGCCAGATCCCTTGGTGGCGGGTTGGCGCGGTCAGGCGGTTTGCGTGAAGCTTCACGAAACCACAGAGGTCCGAGTATTGCGATGCACATTCCCCCCCGGAGTAGGGCATGAACGCCATTTTCATCCCCGCCATTTTGGTTACGCCCTCGCGGGCGGCACCATGGAAATTCTTGATAAAAATGGCACTCGGCGCGTTGATATCACCACGGGCAGTTACTTTTCGAGTGAGGGGATCGATTGGCATGAGGGTCTTAATGTGGGCGACACTGTCGTGCAGTACCTGATGATTGAGCCGCTATAGGTCAGAGCACTGACACCATGGATTGAGTGACTCCTGGGGTCGCCGCCCATGGCAAGCCGTCGCTCAGAGGATCACGAGGGGCGACGAGTAGGCCATGGGTAACTGATATCCGGTTTTTTTCGGTGATTTAGGGGTTAAATAGCGGTAAAAGGCATCCAATAGCCCTGATTTCGCATAAAAAGGGCATCAACTCGATAGTGGGTAGGCGCTCATGAAAGCACTGGTCAAAAAAAATGCGGAAGAAGGCCTTTGGTTAGAAGATGTGCCGATGCCAGCGGTCGGCGGCAGTGATGTTCTGATCAAGGTTCATAAAACGGCCATTTGTGGCACCGATGTGCACATTTACAACTGGGATGACTGGGCCAAAAAGACGATACCGGTCCCGATGACAGCGGGCCATGAATACGCCGGCGAAATTGTTGAACTGGGTGCCAATGTCACCGGTTTAGAGGTCGGCGATATTGTGTCGGGAGAGGGACATGTGGTGTGTGAGCGCTGCAGAAATTGCTTGGCAGGTCGTCGCCACCTCTGTCCTAACACTCAAGGGGTGGGGGTGAATCGGGACGGCGCGTTTGCCGAGTATGTGGCGATTCCCGCGACGAATGTTTTTCGGCCCAACGTTTACATCCCCACCGACTTATTGAGTATTTTCGACCCCTACGGTAACGCGGTGCACACCGCGCTGTCGTTCAATATGGTGGGTGAGGATGTGATCATCACGGGTGCCGGCCCCATTGGCATTATGGCGGCAATGGTGGCTGGGCACTGTGGCGCGCGCAATGTGATCTTGACCGATGTGAATGAATATCGACTTGATCTGGCGAAACGCATTGTGCCTAAGGTCCGCCCCATTAATGTCGCCAAGCAGGAGATCACTCGGAACTTCATGGAGAGTCTTGGCATTCTTGAGGGTTTTGATGTCTGCCTCGAGATGTCGGGTTCACCGGCTGCGTTCCAAGATGTGTTAAGCAAGATGATTAACGGGGGCAGCATTGCGATGCTTGGCATCATGCCCGATGAGACTGGTATTGCATGGACTGACGTGGTGTTTAAAGGGCTCAATATTAAAGGCATCTATGGCCGTGAAATGTACGAGACGTGGTACAAGATGGTGATGATGGTGCAGAGCGGATTGCCGATCGAGCGCATCATTACCCACCGGTTCCATTACACCGAATTTCAGGAAGGTTTTGACATCATGCGCTCGGGTCAGTCGGGCAAAGTGATCCTCGATTGGAAGGCATGACATGAGTTACCACGATGTGAAGGACAGCTACGGCGCCGAGATCGCTGAAATAAAAGCGGCAGGTCTTTGGAAGACGGAGCGCGTGATTGCTTCTGAGCAGAAAAACGAAATTACCCTCGAAGGCGGCGCCAATGTGGTCAACATGTGTGCCAATAATTATCTTGGGTTGGCGAATAACGCTGAGGTCATGCGGGCGGCGAGCGATAGCTTGGCGCAGTGGGGGTTTGGTGCAGCCTCGGTGCGCTTTATTTGCGGGACCCAGGGCATTCATAAAACTTTAGAGCAGCGAGTGAGTGCCTTTGTCGGTATGGAGGACACGATTCTCTACGCGGCCTGCTTCGATGCCAATACGGGGTTGTTTGAAACCATTTTAGGTGCTGAGGATGCGGTCATTTCTGACGAGCTGAATCATGCCTCCATCATTGACGGAGTGCGCCTTTGTAAGGCGTCCCGGTATCGTTACAAGAACAATGATATGGCGGATCTTGAGGCTAACCTCAGGGCGGCGCGAGCCGCCGGGGCTCGACGCATTTTGATTACCACTGATGGTGTCTTCTCGATGGACGGTACGGTGGCGCAGTTAGATGCGATTTGTGATTTGGCGGATCAGTATGGGGCGATGGTCCACCATGACGACTGCCACGCGACGGGTTTCATGGGCGTGACGGGACGAGGCGTACATGAGCACTGCGGAGTGATGAGTCGCGTTGACATCATCACCGGAACCTTTGGTAAGGCTCTCGGAGGCGGTTCGGGCGGCTTTACCGCCGGTCGCCAAGAAATCATCGATATCTTGCGGCAGCGCTCGAGGCCGTATTTGTTCTCGAATACGTTAGCGCCGGCAATTTGCGCGGCCTCGTTGAAGGTGCTCGATATGCTGGAAGCCTCGACCGCATTGCGCGATACCCTTCATAGCAATACACAGTATTTTCGCGAGCAGATGCAGGCACATGGCTTTGCAGTGCCCGCAGGTGATCACCCTATCGTGCCAGTTATGCTGGGCGATGCGGTAGTGGCACAGCGAATGTCTGAGCGGTTGCTTGAACTAGGTATTTACGCAGTGGGGTTCTTTTATCCGGTGGTGCCCAAGGGAAAAGCTCGTATTCGCGTACAAATATCAGCCGGGCATACCAAAGACGATTTAGACAGAGCTGTTGCGGCCTTTAGTCAGGCGCAACAGGAGATCGCTGCGTAATCCATCGAGAAGTCGGTGGTCAGATCCCAAGCAAAGAAGCATCGCGGTTATCTCCCACACACCTTGCAAAGGGCACTGGTGCGCGTGATGGCGCGAGTTCAGCTGGAGTTGGCTAGCGAACTGTATGACGTGGCGTCTTATTGTTGGCCTTGCCGGTAACGCCTAACCAATTCATGATAACCCTCGGTTTCAATCGCTGAGCGAGTATGAGTGACGATCAATCTAATGAGCCTTCAACGCAGCCTTCCAAATGGCGGGGCAGAACTGAAGTACTGTTGCTGGTCATCGGTGCGTTGGTATTGGTGATCCCTACCGTATTTGTTTTTCTCTCCGGTGCAGAGTAAAGCAGGGCGTTTTGCGGTGTTGCCACCGAGTATCCCTCTAGCGAGATCGCTGTGTTCAGCGTGGCGCGTCGACGCAGCGCTAAAGCGCCCTATCAAAAAGACTGATCTCTCGCGAGGCATCGGGTGACCAAACGGTATGCTCCAGCCACTGAGCGCAACAGGGCGCCGCTGTTAGCAGTGCTGCAATCGCAGCTGCCTGAGCAAGGTGTCGTATTAGAAATTGCGGCAGGATCAGGACAGCATGCCGCTTATTTTGCCCCTCAGCTCGCTCCTCGGCTGTGGCTACCCACCGATGTCGGTGCCGCTAATTTGGCATCCATAAACGAGTGGTGTGCTGAGGTAGATTGTGCGGGTTTGTTGGCAACGCAGTATCTCGATGTACTGGACACCGTGTGGGCGGTAGAGCAGCAAGTATTACCTGAGAGCGTGTCCGCAATCGTCAATATTAATATGCTGCATATTGCGCCATGGGCTTGTTGCCATGCTTTATTCGCTGGCGCCAAGCGGATTTTAGGGGACGAGGGCGTTGTGCTCATCTATGGGCCCTTCAAACAGCAAGGTCAACATACGTCGGTCTCTAATGAGGCATTTGACGCCAACTTACGTGGGGAGAATGCAACTTGGGGTATCAGGGATCAGGAAGCGGTGACGGAGGTGGCTCGCGAGGCAGGTTTTGAGTGTGCCAGCACGATCGCCATGCCCGCTAATAACCAAGTGCTGGTATTCCGCCCTCAATGAGCGTTGCCGCGCGCCGCAGTCACGGCTTTTGGGTTTCGCTTATTGCGTGGGCAAATTTTATTTTACTCATCATGGCGGTGATGAAGTTCATTCCGCTGATGATGTCGCTTTCGTACGGCCTCGACCTTGCCCCTGATCAAATCGCCAAGGGTCTAGGACATGAGCGAGCTTGGGCCCTCGATTTGATTTCTGATACACCCTATCTGCTTACAGTCTGGTTGATGGTGGGGGGATTATTACGATGGCAAGGGGGGCAAGCCCGCTTGATACCTTGGCAATAGCAATAGCCCAATTGCAGTCGCCGTAGGTAGCCGATACGCTCAACCCCTATTGATTAGTCATTTGCCGTTTGATTTTTGTTATCAAGTAGAAGGGAGAAAAGAATGCAATTTACCCTGCTGATGGTTGCCGCAGCCATTGCGATGGTTGGCGCAATCTTTCATGGATATGTCGGTGGCCGGCTTTATATGAAAAACATCCGGGAGAGCCAGTTAGCTTCGCTAACGCAATCACTCAGCTTGGTGTCCTGGCAGATGTTTACCGTCTTGTTACTGGTGAGCGCTATCACGTTTATCGTGGTGGCGTGGCAGCCCCACCTGGCGTTAATGGCCGTGCCTCTGATGGGCGCTAACGCGTTGGGCGCGTGTTTGTTTTTAGTATTGAGCTTAATGGGGCATTCGGCCCTGATTAAACTGCCCGGTCTCTATTTGATGGGCCTTACTGCGCTGCTGAGCTGGCTGGGTATCGCCGCTACTTGAATGAGAGGGATTGGTTCAGAGATTTCCGATTCGTCAAAGGTGAATGCATGCATAGTGGCGGTTGAACAATGAAACGAGAGGTAATGGTGAAGTGATTATTATTGTTGCAGCGCTAGAATTTGCGACCCAAGAAAAGCGTGACGAGGCTGTTGCGCTGACAGCTGATGTGCAACGGCTGACCCGATTCGAGGAGCCGGGGTGCTTCGACTATTGCTTTGCCCCAGATCCAGCCGAACCGACGCGAATACAGGTGTATGAACTGTGGGAAAACAGCGAGTGTTTGGCTGCGCACTTTGAGCACCCTTACTACGACCGGATGGCAAGCTTGCTGCGGGGTGTGGGGATGGTCAGCAGCACCAATCAAGCCTATCTCATTGAGCAAGGCGAATCGGTCTACACAGAGACTGGTGGTAAGAAAACGGCATTTTTCCAAGACTGATATCACCGTTTAGGTGCCGGTTATTATCTGAGTTGTTAGAGCCGCTAACGCCGATCTTCTCAATTCACTTGTGTACTCTGAGCCTACTAGCCGCAATACGGTGCTACTGGGTCATCAAGTGTAAGAGATCAGCTAACCAATAAGGCGTGCCGGCGGTCACTGAGACGGCATTAGGGCCTGGTCTGAACCACTTCTCTGACTCGCCAACCCATAATCTCAAGCAGTCACCTGCTATCACACGGTGGAGCTGACAGTTTATCTTCAAGATTGCCCTGTTTAATTGGGCTAAATGGCCACTCAAAACGTAAGCCTTACACTATTGCATCACTGCCTGATCTTCCGGGCTCGCCATAGCAAAGTGATTGAGGGGAGGGGCCGGAGGTATGAACAAGATCGCAGAGGCGCCATTACTGATCGCCACACTGGGCATCATGCTGTTTTCGATGATGGATGCAGTGATGAAAGGGCAGGCTCTCGCTATGGGAACTTACAACGCGATGTTTTGGCGGATGTTGATGGGTGCAATCTGCGTCTCTCTGCTCTATCTGCCGACTAGGCCGATAGCAGCCTCTGGCCGCGTACTGAAAATTCACATCATTCGCGCCACATTGACGGCGGTCATGGCGTATTTATTTTTCTATGGCTTGACACGCATTCCTTTGGCGCAAGCGATTGGATTGTCTTTTATTGCCCCGATTATCACGCTCTTTCTTGCCGTCCCGTTATTGGGCGAGCGGATTGGTGCGAACGCCAAGCTTGCCGCGGTATTAGGGTTTGGTGGCGTGATCGTCGTCGTCGGTGGCGAGGTTTTATCGGTTGGTCCCGACGGTGATTTGCTTGGCATGGGCGCGGTGCTCTTATCTGCAGTGATGTACGCCTTTAATCTTATTTTACAGCGGATGCAGGCTTTAATCGCGAAGCCCTTAGAAATTGCGTTTTATCAAAACATCATCGTCTTTGTGATTTTATTATTGGCGGCACCTTTTGCAGCGTCATTACCGGCCAATGCGATGCAATGGGGTGGTGCCGCATTAGCCGCTGCCTTAGCCATCGGCTCGCTGATGTTGATGGCAGCTGCTTATCGTCAGGCAGAAGCGCAGCGATTGGTGAGTATTGAATACACGGCTTTTATCTGGGCGGCGATTTTAGGCTGGTTTTTCTTCGCCGAGGCGGTCACCGCACGCACACTACTTGGGACAGGTCTCATTGTATTGGGTTGCCTTGTGAGCGCGCGAGGCGGGAGCCGCTAGCAATCGGATGGCTCCGCCGCCTATTACGACATGGTTTAACGTGCGAGCTGTTTGGCCAGCATAAAATCGTGATGGGGGAGATACAGCAGATCGGCGACTTTGCGTATCACGTGTTCTTCGTAGCGGCTCAGTGCGTCGTCCGCGAGCGCGACACGCCACATCATGGTCAGCAACTGACGTTTTTGGTCAACGGTGGCGATGTCATTAATCGTGCGGGTGAACTCGAACAGGCAGGTTGCCGCGTCTACGTTATCAGCGGCCTCCTCGGTGACGGTGGCGACGTCTTCCCCACTGAGCGCAAAATTTTCTGTGAGCAGTAAGCGGATCGACTCGCGCTCTGTCTCGTCTATAGTAAAATCAGATCGTGCCACCTCGAACATGAGCGCTGCACAAGAGAGCTCTAAGGCGCGCAGCGGCGTCTCGTCACTGGTTGCTTTGGTTCCCGAAAAAAGGGCTGTCAGTTTAGTTAGTAACACGAATAATAAGCATCCAAAGTGTCAGCGGAGCAGCGATTAATGGTGGGCCTACTGACCACGCTCGGTAGCCTGCTGTTTGATAATGAACCAGGTCATCAGTGCTAATAAAAAGATAACGCATTCGACGACTACTTCAGGTGTGGTGACGGCACCGCCATGGAGCGTTGCAGAAAGGATGCGCCCTGGCGCGACCAAGCCAACTAGGCACCCCCCTATTAAGACGAATACGGCATGTTGCCTGGCAGCACCCCAAAGCAGAAGCACCCCGACACCAATAGTAAAGGCAGCGGAATCGCCGATTTGGGCGCTTCTGCCCGTGCCATCGAGCAGGCTGGCGCCCACCAGGCCGGCTGCCGTCTCAGGTTGGTACCACCACATTCCACCCATGATCAGCGCGCCCAGCCCCGCAAGCCCAGTGAGTGTTCTCAATAAAGTCAGCATGTGAGTTTCCTTTCCAAATTCGCCGCCTAACAGGGTGCGCTCGGTAACAAGGCAATCACCTTTAATCGTGGCTAATCATAGCGTGCAAAGTTAACCCGCACTATCCGCAGAATCCAAAATTGCGGTGTAAAAGTCGACTGGTTAGAGCGCGTTGCGCTTAGCGGCCTAACTTATCCACCAAACTGTAGAAGAGCATCCCGGCAACTAATCCAGGCCAACGCAGTAGCGTGCCACCCGGAAAGCGGCGAGTGGGAACTGCAGTCATCAGATCAAATCGCGACGTATTGCCATCAATCGCCTCTGCCAGTAAACAGCCTGCCATAGTGGCCGTCGGGACACCGTGACCGGAAAAGCCTTGGGCGTACCACAAGTGCTCTCCGACCCGGCCGAAATCAGGCAGACGGTTAAGTGTAATGCCCACTGCGCCACCCCAGCCAAAATCAATTTTGACATCGCGGAGTTCTGGATAAATTTTGAGCATATGGGGGCGAACAAATGATTTGATATCGGCGGGGAATCGACTCGAATAATTTTCACCGCCACCAAATAATAAACGACCGTCGGCTGCT
>Ga0206682_10002745_pt1 | contig 15668 bp, 8 predicted proteins | sample M240m12015metaG_FD_155444 | JGI IMG/M metagenome (GOLD analysis project Ga0206682, IMG submission 155444) | Ammonia-oxidizing marine archaeal communities from Monterey Bay, California, United States - M2 40m 12015 | ecosystem: Environmental > Aquatic > Marine > Intertidal zone | place: USA... | reverse complement strand
CCGTCGTCCCGCGCCGCGCGCGACGCTCGCGTCGCGACGCGTCGCAGCGCGCCCGCGCGCCCGCGCTCGAACGCGCGCGCGCCAGCGCCATGGCGGCACTTCGATGCGCGCCGCGCTCTGTCGCGCGCGCGTCGCGTCGTCGCCTCGACGTCGTCGCGTCGTCGCGTCGCGCGCCGCGATGGACGTCACGTTCGTCACCTCGAACGCGCGCAAGCTCGCGGAGGCGCGCGCGATCCTCGGCGCGACGCCCGCGTTGACGCTGACGTCGCGCGCGCTCGACCTGCCCGAGCTCCAGGGCGAACCCGAGGACGTGGCGCGCGCCAAGGCGCGGCGCGCCGCGGTCGTCGTCAACGGTCCGGCGCTCGTCGAGGACACGTCGCTGTGCTACGACGCCCTCGGCGGGCTCCCGGGGGTGTACGTGAAGTGGTTCCTGGAGAAGACGGGACCGGAGGGACTCGTCGACGCGCTCGCGGCGTACGACGACAAGAGCGCCGAGGCGCTGTGCGTGCTCGCGTACGCGACGGGACCGACGGACGAAGCGCCGCGAACGTTCGTGGGGCGAACGCGAGGGCGAATCGTGCGCCCGAGAGGGTCGAGAGATTTCGGATGGGACTGCGTGTTCGAGCCGGAGGGACGCGCGGAGACGTACGCGGAGATGGACGCGGCGACGAAGAATTCCATCTCGCACAGGTATCGCGCGTTCGAGCTGTTTCGAGCGCACGTCGCGAACACGGCGTGATGTAATGAAACGCTCGCGATGCGATGACGCGAACGACGTCGCGGACGCGTCGCGACGCGGGACGACGCGCGCGACGCGCGCGAAGCGCGGCACAACGCGCCGCGGCGGCTCGACGACGCGCCATGACCGAACTCACCCCGTACGAGCTCGAGCGCGAGCGCAGAATCGCGGTGAACCGACAGCGCATGCTCGCCCTCGGTTTGCGTCGCGACGACGTGCGCATGCACGACGCGTCGCGCGCGCGCGCGTCGGGGAAAGATTCAAAAGCGGCCGCGACAGCTCGAGCGGTGAAATCGCCGACGAAATCGCGTCGCGCGCGCGACGCGAGCGAACGCGACGACGTCCGACGGTCGTCTCGACGGCGTAAGATCGCGCCCGAGCGCTTCGCGTCGACGAGCGACGACGCGCGCGAGCGCGATGGAGGAGAGGGGTCGAGGCGAGGCGACGACGAGACGACGGCCGAGACGCGAGCGCTGCACGAACGCGCGGCGGAGGAGTACGCGGCGAGAAACGCGGGGAAACAGGCGCGCGCGGCGATCGTGGGGACGACGTCGTATAATCACACGCTCATGCGCGTGAAGACGATGGACGAACGAGGGCTGGAGCGAAGGATGCACGCCATCAGAAACGCGCGCGGAAAGCACTGCGTGACGAAGATGCGGCTGTTCGCTCGAGTGTTGTTTTTGGAGGGATACGAGGACTTAGCGGGGACGTGCGTGGAGGCGCTGGAGGAATTAGTGGCGGAACTGGGCGATCCGGACGAGGAGGACATGAAGGCGGCGGCGGTGGACATCGCGCGAGAGGAGAGAGACGGAGCGAACTTTCGTTGCGACGCCGCCACCGACTTGTCGGACCCGTCCGTGTACGCGGACGTCGTTCGCATCGAAGCCAAAGCCGTGAGCGCGACGGCGGTGGATGAAAAACCTACGAGCGCCGCGCTCGCGGGAATCCCCAACGCGAATCGCTGGCAGGTCGCCGCCGCGGCGCTCGTCGGCGCCGACGGCGCGAGCGGCAACGTCGTGTCGTTCGACAAAAACGGCGCGTACCACGTCGCGCGCGTCACGCCCGAGATGCGTAAAAAGATGAAGAGATGATGAAATGAAACGAGATGCGTAAAAAGATGAAGAGATGATGAAATGAAATGCGTTCGAAAAAGTAGTCGGGACGCGCGTCGCCGCGCGCGATGTGACTTTGCGTCGACGCCGACGCCGACGCCGCGACGCCACACGCCGACGCGATGCGCCTCCGCGCCCCCGCGCCCTCGGTCGCGCCTCGTCCCGTCCCGAGCCGCGCGCGCGAGCGACGACGCGCGCCCTCCCGCGCGCGCGCGTCGTCGACCGCGCGAGACGACGCGCTGCGCGGTTGCACCGAGTGTTCGCTCCCGAACGAGCGCGCGCGCGCGGACGCCGTCGCGCGCGCGATGGCGCTCCCCGACACCGGACACGCGCGCGCGCTCGTCGTCGGCGTCGAGACTGGAATGCTCGCGCGAGCGCTGACGACGGACGACGGCGCGCGGTGCACGGTGCTGTGCGCGGACGCGTCGACGGCGATGCTCGAGCGCGGGGCGGAGACGGTGGGCGCGCCGCGGGCGCTGCGGGCGGGCGTGGACGTGTTAGGGAACGAGAGAGGGGCGCGATTCCTGCGCGCGGACGATGCGTTGAAAGAGTTGAAGCCGTACCACGGACCGTTCGATGCGGTGGCGTTTAACGCGCACCTGTGCGATCGAGGCGAGGCGAGGCGAACGGCGCTGACGCGAGCGACGATGGCGCTCAAGCCGGGGGGACGGATGGTGATTTCTGAGCGTAAGGCGGGCGATGCCGAGGGCTCCGACGTCGATGGTGGGTTAGATTTCGCGGAAATCGTGCGCGATTTGCCGCTGGCGCGCGTGGACGCGAGTGGGTCGTGTTCGGGGAAGGATTTGAGCGCCGCGGCGACGGCGACGGCGATGCGCGCGGACGACGATGAGAATCCCTTGGTGCTCATGGTGCCTAAATTCTACGAGTTGGCGAATAGATTCACGCTCGAGGCGCCCGTGGTCACCGGGTTCGGTCGAGGGAGTAAACAGATGGGGGTGCCGACGGCGAACTTGGACCCGGAGACGTGCGGCGGCGAGGCGGTTTTGAGCGCGCTTCCGCTCGGCGTGTATTTCGGTTGGGCCAAACGCGAAGGCGAGTCAAACTGGCACGAGTGCGTGCTTAACGTCGGTAAGCGACCGACGTTTGTCGACGGCGACGGGACGACGATCGAGGTGCACGTCATGGGCGCGAGCGACGCGACGCCAGAGTACGAGGACGATTTTTACGGCGAAACCATGCGCGTCGACGTGTGCGGATTCATCCGTCCCGAGTTGCGATTCGATTCCTTGCCCGAACTCGTGGCGCGCATCAAGACCGATATCGGCCTCGCGCGTAACGCGTTGGCGTCGGGCGCGCACGCGCGACCGTCGTCTTCCTAGACTTGTTAGAGGCGGAATCGCGAGAGAAGATTTTATCGTGTATTTTCTGTTAAAATCAAAAGCCGTTCGTTCGCGCGCGTCGGCGCGGCGCGACGTCCATCGGAGTGATACGCGTCCAACGAATCATCGTTGAAATAACTTTCGAGCACCACTCGTCACCGTCATCGCGCGCGCGCCCTCGCGAACTCAACCTTTATCCACAGTCTATCCGAGCGCGCGTCGTCCGCCTACGCCGCCGCCTTCATGACTTCTTCGATAAACTTACCGAGCTTCCCTTCCGGTCCACCCTTACCGTCGACCAAGTGCGAGCCATCCGCCTTCTTGGAGTACAAAAGCTCGTCGGTGTCCAATCGCAGAACCTCAAACGCCCCCTTTCTCCACAGCGCGCTCTCCCCGCCCGGAATCGGCTTCTCCGCGTTATTCTCAACGTACCACCCCTGTCCCTCCGGCACCGTCGCCCTCAGCACCTCCTCGACGTTGTACGTGAAATCAAACTTCCCCGGGCACGCGTCGTTCGTCTTATCGATGAACATCTTCACCCGAGGCATGTAGTTTCACTTTTCGCAGTACTCGATGTGGATCGGAATCCCCGCGCGCGTCTGCGCGCGTCGTCCGGTGCGTCCTCGCGTCGCGCGCGCGCGCGCTCTCGACGCCACCGTCGCGCCGCCGGTCGCGAACGCCTGCGCGCGCTGCGCGAGCATCGTCGTCGTCGTCGTCGTCGTCGACTGCCGTCGCCGCGCGCGCGTCGAGGGGGTGTCGGGTGTCGTCGCTTCGCGCAGGGGGCCATCGCGTGTGGGCAAACAGTGCGATGACGCGACGCGGGCGACCGTTTCGTATGTGCAAACAGTGAGAACACGCGGTCGGTCGGTCGCGGTCGGTCGGCGCGACCGCGACGCGTGCCTCGACGCGCGCGACGCCGCGCACGACGACGCGCGACCGCGACCGCGACCGCGACGCGAACGCGCGCGCGCCCGCCGCGCGAGCGACGACCCGTCGGTCGGTCGCGAATCGCGAATCGCGCGCGCGTCGCGCGGGAGAAGCGCGAGACGCGCGCGACGCTTGGATTCCACGCCCCCGCGCGACGCGCGCGAATCCGACGCGCGCGAATCCGACGGCGCGTCGGCGAGGCGACGATCGGCGCGGGCGAGGGATCGCGCGGCGTCGTCGAGGGATCGCGCGCGGCGTCGGCGTCGCGCGAAGCGAACGCGCGACGCGCGGGACCGGGCGACGACGGACGGGCGCGTGGTCGTTCGTGCGGGTGCACATTTCCACGAGTCGTGACTCGTCGCATAAGGGACGCCGATCCGCCCGGATGCGGTGCCGATTCGGCGCGGATTCGAGGGCGATGGCGATGCGACGGGTGGAGTCCATGCCGGAGCTCGGCGAAGCGCGCGCGAGCGCGAGTCAAGAGACGGCGCGCGCGCTGAGATCGGCGAAAAATAGCGATGAGAGCACGGAGGATGCGTTCGCGATGGCGACGAGCGAGGCGGCGGGCGACGACGAAGACGCGAGGGCGGAGCGAGACGAAGCGACGAAGACGCGAGAGGCGACGGCGCGCGCGCGCGGCGACGAGACGACCGCGGACGAGCGCTGTTTTGTCGATCGAGAACCCACGGTGTTGATCGTGGATGATTGTTCGATGAATTTGCGCATCGTGAGCAGGGTGTTGGCGGCGATTTTTAGCGACGTACGCGTCGAGTTCGCGCACGACGGTCGGGAGGGTATCAAGCGGTACGAAGAGTTACGGAACGATGTGTCGTGTGATTTAGCGCTCATCATCGTGGATTATAACATGCCTTGGTGCGATGGGGTGACGGCGTCCAAGTATGTGCGGGCGTTGGAGGAACGACACAACAGTCGCGCGCGCGAGCAATCCGACGTCGCCGCCCTTTGGCGGCGAGTGCCCATCGTGATGTACACAACCGAACTACACGTCATTCTGCCGGCTTTGGTAGATGGCACGATTGACGATCGGTTGCCAAAGGTGTGCACGCGAGAGATGTTTTCGAGATCAGTCGTGCGCCATCTCGCGCCTCGGCACGCTCGATGGGTGCTGCCAGAATGGCGCGGAATCGAGTCGAGGGCGGCTCGGTTTAGTTGCAACGACGTCGCCAACGTGGAGTTGGAATTAGACATGCGCAGTCGCGCTTTCGTATCGTTCGACGATGCGATCCAAGGGAAGAGTGTGAAAAAGCGTCATCGTCAAAGAGACGAAGAACCGCCGGCAAACGGTGCCAAGTCGCTTCGAGGGCTCGACGGAGAGATTATCGTTTTAGGTTCGTCATCGGCGGAGGTGTCGAGCGATCACAACCGGGGGCTTCTGAAGCGTCTCTCGAGATCGTTTAATAAGTTGTTCAAGTCGAAAAGCTCCACGCCGACGGCGAGAGCGAAACTAAAAGAGGATAAACGCGCGGCGCTGTCGAAAAAATTTGAAACGACGGGTGCTTCCTCGTTGCATACATCCCTGGACAACGCTTTTCCTCGATATAGCATGTAGCGAGGATGTATTTCGTTAAATAAATGTACATTCATGATATTTACAATTCACTATGGTGCGCCATCATCAACGCCTCATCAACGCAACAGTTTTCTCGGCAACAAGGTCTCGTCGATGATGTCCTTCGGCACGTCCGAAGCCTTCCCAGAAAACGCGGCGTGTATAGCGGATATTTGCGTCGCTCTGACTTTCCGAGCAAGAATGGCTTCCTCTTTAACGTCGTGCTCGCTCGCCAACGTGATTGCCTCGGTCGTGTCGTACGAGGATCGCTTGTCCGCCGCACTGGGAGATTTGGCGGCGACTCGTTGCGCAAAGACTTCGATTTGGCCGGGGAACCTTCGATGCACGTAATCGAGTTCAGCCGTAGATTTAAACCCAAGAACGCGCGTTTCGTCGACGGGAGGGAGGGTATCGGCCTTCGATTCTTCCTTGTTTGGCCAAATCCATGTGCCAAACGTCTCGCTCGTGCCCTGATCCGCGAGGATGGAGTTCACCTTGCGCTCGCGGTTCGATTCAATCGTCACGTGACGCTTGTGACCGGCTCCGTCGTGCATGGCGCGCACCACTCTATTCTTGAACGGTTCGAGTCGATCGATTGTGTTTTCACTTTCTGGCGGTGCGGCTACGATGCCGAATCCCTCCTTGCCTTTGATGAGCCATCTGCCCGCCGACGCCGCTTCCGTGCGGTTGACGACATACGGGAAATTTGTCTGCGAACGGTACGATGATCGCGCGCCGAACTCAGATAACATCCTCGCAATATTGAGTCGAGTACTGATGACGCTCTGATACCGCTTTTGCGACGCCTTGAACAAATCTTCCGCGGTACCCCACAAGTAGAGCACACTGCCGTGGTGCACACGCGCATCGACGGCTCTGGGTCCATCGATCGCTTGGAGGGAGATGGACGTGGGATCAGCGCCTTCCATGAGCATGTGCTTGACAATGTCTTCACAGCCGAGCTCTCTGGCTTCGGCTCGAATGGCCGCCGTGACCGCCCACATGAGTGGATAGCTTCGCATTCCGATTGATCTCTCCGGGTCGAGTACGAAGTTGTCGTTCAAAGTTTCGTCGAGCGCCGTCTTATCGCCTTGTTCGACGTATCGCTCGCGTAGCTCTTTGTACCTCCGCATCCGATGCGCTTTGAGCTGGTTTCGCGCATTCGAATACGCTTCCGGGGCGAGCACAGAATGCAAACCAATCTTATCGACGTTGGCGCCCTTGTTGATGCAAATCTTGGCGAGCGTTATGCCGACCGCCAGTTGCTCTTGCGACTTGGCTGTGGCGGCGCCGTACAGCGCGGCAAATAGAGGCGTGAATTCGTAAGGAACCAAACCAACGCCATAACTCTCTAGTAAAGGGTTCCTGGCGAAGGCATCGATGTTATCAGCACTGCACTTCTCTAAAAGTTTGATCGCGACGGCCAAAGTGGTCTTTTGTCGGGAAGCGTGTCGGAGTTCAAGCTCTTCCCGCGTCAATGGACGAGCCGATTCCCACTCCGCTTCGATCAGCATCTGCTCTTCCCGGTCAGCTTCGCTCGGTGCACCGATTTTATCGACGTCATCATAGAGTTTGTCCATCTCTGTTTGATCAAATTCTTCAGGGAACTCGTCATCCGAAGGCCAGTAAGCGCTCCCCTCGTTCCTTGACTCGTATGATTCACCGCCAGAGGTGAGAAGAGTAGCAGTTTCTTCTTTAACCACCGCCGCGGATATGTTTTGTCTCACCTCCATGTTCATCCTGGACGAAATCATCGTCGTCGTTTCGATTCCACTCTTAGTCACTTTGACTTGTGAATCTGACCCCGTCGCGCTTTGTCGTTTTACACCGAAATTTTGCAAGCCTTTTGGAATTATCCCATGGACCATTCGATTGAGTTCGGTCTGTCTCTTTTCTTCTTCTTCGTTGATAGCCCAATCTAGTTCTTTAGTGTCCGCAGCTTGGAGTTGCTCTTCAAGATCATCGTCTGTTTGCGGATCCGAGTCGTACACGTTCTTATCGACCGAACTCGACCACCACGTACTTGACCGTACTTGACCACCACGTACGGTGTTGTTTGGATTGACGAATCGCTGTCGTATCTCGTGTGCTCTTCGTTCATTCTCTTTCCGGGTTATCTCAAGAGCCCTCGTCTCGAAAGACGTATGGCCGACGACCACTGTTCGCACGAGGCCTGGAATATCTCGGCGCGCGGCGATGCTTGCTGGTCCAAATCTTGAGCCTTTTGGACGAATCACGCCCTGCACCATGCTCATTTTAGGCACAATTTTCGTGGGTACAGCTTCAGTATCAGCATTGACGTCTTCAGGCGCCTCCTCGACCGTGTACACTCGTCCATCGTCTGGACGCTCGGGACGCAACGCGTCGAGCACGGTCCGTCGCCGCAACGCACTGATATCTATGTCGTCATTTACCCCACCGAGAATACGCGCTTCATTTCTTTTGGTAACCTTTTCGTAGAAACTCGGTTCCTCCTCGCCCTGATCATATACTCGGGTACTCTGCCTTCTGAACGCCGCGTGCTCGAGGGCATTTGAAATGGTGTTGTCGAATTTGTCTTCCTCCGTTTCCTTTGTTTTTGGTTGTTCTTGATTGGCAGCTTGATTCAAACGAAGCAAAACTTCCCCAACGTTGAGCCTTTCGAAGTTTGTTTCGTCTTCTGGTGCTGGAAGCGGCGCCGCGGCTTCGACGGCCGCTGCGATAGCCATGGCCACGAGATTGCCTTCAATCCATGAGTGGAAATTTTTGTGCATCATCCGCCGAACCATCGCGCCAGCATCGAGAAGGCGCACGACCAACTCCACGGCTTCTTTATGGCCTTCTTTGGCCGCGGCCTCGATGGCCCAGAACAAAGGTGGATATTGGCACTCGCCTGAACGATGAGGAAGCGCTGGGAAAGGCGCGCCGAAATCAAAGTTCTTCACAGAGCCAAACATGGACGATCTGACTGATGCATCATCGTCAGTATCGCCTGACTCTTTGATTTTCTTTAGTCTTGTCACCTCTTCGAATACTTTTCCGAAATCCAGAGAGCTCAGTTCGCCATCGCTCAGATCTTCGTGCTCGCCGGGGTGAGGCGGAACGAGCTCCATTGATGGCTGACGCACTCGATGTACAATGGATGCGACTTGCGCATTTTCCTCGGCACGTGCGCAAAGAAGTGTACGTTCTGGCATCATAGCGAATGTTACCGCCGGTACCTGATGATTTGTAATCTTAATCGCCTCAATGTATGCCTCTGGAATTTTCTCGCTGTAAACTTCGATGCAACACAAATTTGGATCGGCGCCACGTTCGAGTACTTGTTTAATCAATCTAAGAATTCGCTGACGATCCGACTTGCCCGCACGCAAAGCGTGAATGAGCTGTATTAGTGTTGTTCCTTTACTTCCATCCGGAAAGAGTGCCTTCAGGTCCACGGATACGTTATACTTTAAAAGCTTCTCAAAGGCTTCTTCGGCGCCATCAACGCCGTGATAAATCGCCATCGCGAGCGTAAAGAGAGGTGGTGCGGCGATCGGATAAGGACCTAGACCTCGTGCATTGACGTCAATGTTGGTTTCTAGTAACATTTCGAAGAGCGGGTACGCCTCTTGCATGTCTCTTGCGATGTAACCGCTAACCATACACAGAGGCGTGGTTGTCGTTTCCGCGCACGTGTGTGCGAACTCGCGGTTGAGCGTCATGCGGACGTTCGGATTCGCGCCCCGCTTCAACAGTGATTTGGCAAGATCGAGACAGTCGAGTCTCGCCTGCGTCGGTCTGTTGAAGACAACGGCCTTCTCTTCTTCTTCTCCCTGAGCTAGCGCCAATGCTGTTGTGACATCGCCGATGGCTTTTTCCGAGCTGTCAATGAGAGAAAATGTCACGTTTTTCGCCGTTTCAACAAGCAGCTCGAATCTGCCTAGACGAGCCGCTCGCGCTTTCGCACGTATTCGTTTCAACTCTTCCGGATCTTCATGGTCCAAGAACACCCCCGACTTGGATTTCATCATGTACTCTGTAAAGCCAACGACGAAGGTATTCCCATCCTCGTCTGTGTATTGCGTCGCCCCTTTTGCAGCAAGCGTCTCCTCATTATCTCCCTCAGGCTCAGATTCGGATACTTGTTGCTGCTCTTCGATAACGCTATTTTGTTGCGCTTTCTCCGCCTGTGCGATTGCGGCGGCAATTCTAGCGGCTTTTCTATCGCGCTCCGCCTCGGCGGCAATTTCCTCATCCGTCATGATCATTTCTTTTTTCCTCTCCGTTTCAAATTCCTCGCGCCGCGCCACGGCACCTCGACCATCAAACGCGGCATCGTTAATATCAGGTATATATTCATCCAGTGCACTCAAATCTTCGGCGTCAACGGCCGAAAGTGCCCGCCACGACCCTTCGCCTTTGGACAACTGCGAGCCTAAAACACTTCCCATGTCTGAGACGTTCGCTTTCACGGCGGCTGATTCCCACCAAGTTCTCGTTTCTATGAAACCGAGACTATTGAACGAACACGGTGCATCTATGGCGTCTATCACCATGGCAAGCAAAGGTAATTTTCGGCCGTGATGCGATCGGGCGCCGACGTAGTCGTCGGTGATTTTATCCAACTTTTCTAAAAGCAAATCCATCAGTGCAATCGCGACTGTACCTACTCCTTCCGCGATGGCGCACGCTAAAATGAAAATCGCTGGCCCTCGCATTAGCGTGTGTATCTCTACCGGCGCTATACGGCGATCTGCCAATTCCTCCACGCTGAGCCGGTGCGTGAAGGTTGAATCTATGTTCAGCTTGACGTCATCGCAACCTTGTATTATCAGCCCCGCAAGCTTCGCTATCCGACATTTTCGCTCGTACTCCATCTCGTACGGAATGCTAGACTCGAGCGCAGCGCAACACACATTTAGTGGAGTGAGAAATTTTCCACAGCACGCATGCCTACCTGGTCGCTCGCACTCGGCATTTGCGCTCGCGCCTCGACTAGTCAATCGAGCCGCCAGAGACAGCACGTCGTCTCCGGCGCCCGAGATGATGGCCAGCGCACAAAAGAACAGAGGTGAGCCATATGTGCCCGGGACCCCGGCGTAGGGCGCGATGCGGTTATCTGCGATCGCACCCGTCTCCGGCTGTATTTTGTACATGCCGTTCGCGCTCGCGCCCGCGGCGAGCATCGCCGTCGCGAATTCCACAATCGCCCCTGAACTTTGAGCGAACGAATCTCCTCGCTCACCCACGCTCTTACGAATCGCCGCCACTTTCTCTGCGTAGAGCGCACCCTCCTCGTCAGCCTCCTCTAACGCCCGTTCGTGATGCTTGTCTCTCGTCATCTCCCGCGCGTCTCGCGTTCTCCGCTCGCTCGGCGTCAGCATCCTCGACTCCAACATCGAGCACAACAGCGCGAGCGGCGAGATCCCTTTCCCATGGTTCATTCGATTCCCCACCGCATCTAAATCGCACTCAAACTGCACCAACGATTCGAACAATGGTCGCACTTCGCTCGCGCTCGCGCCCTCCACCATCGCGCACGTCAACAACCACGTCGCCCTTCCGCTCGTCCCATCGCTCATCACTTCGTTCTCCTCCAGCGCGGCCGCGTCCACGCCACCGTCCGCCATCGCATCCGTCTCGTGCTCCGCTTGTTGGATCGCCAACCGCACGCGCGCGAGCTTTTCGTTGCGCTTGTGTTCGGCGAGTTTGCTCGCGACGTGGACGCGCTCGGCGACCGCGCGCGCGACGCTGTCCGACGTCGTCTCGGCCGTGGAGCTCGCCCAGGCGGGGAAGGACGCGGACGTCGATCCATTCGAGCGATGACGGCGCGCCGACGACGCGTCGCTCGCGCGCGGCGGCGCGGACATCGCGCGCGCCGGGCTCTGCCGCGCGTTTAGTGTTACCACGACGCGACGTAGAGTGCGCGGGTTTTAGTCCATGTTCGAGGCGCGGTGTGCGTTCGGTAATCGGACATTCGGTGTATGCGTTTTTAGTTTGAGTATTAAAAGAAATGACATCGGCGCCGCGTTTGAAAATTCGCGTCTGTCGCGCCGCGCCATCGCCCGACGCGCGCGCGACGGTGATGGCGCTCGCGCGCGAGCGTCACGGTGACTCGAGCGATGAGGACGCGTCGCCGAGCGCGAAGCGCGCCAAGGCGAGCGATGCGCGCTACGACGCGCGTGGGTACGTCCCGGGGGCGCTCATGCGGGTCACGATGCACAACTTCATGACGCATAAACACGCGACGTTCGAGCCTGGGCCGCGGTTGAACGTCGTGCTGGGACCGAATGGGACTGGGAAGAGCGCGTTCGTGTGCGCGGTGTGCGTTGGACTCGGTGGATCGCCGAAATTGCTCGGTAGAGCGGGATCGCTTGGAGATTTCGTCAAGCGCGGCGAGGAGAGCGCGTACACGGAGATCACGCTGCGGGGACGCGACGCGGCGAAACCGATCATCATTCGACGAGATTTCAATAATCGCGCCGGTGGGGCGTCGACGTGGAAACTGAATGGGGAAACGGTGAAGCATGAACGAATTCAACAAGAGATGAAGGCGTTGCACATGCAGTTGGACAATTTGTGCTCCTTCTTGCCGCAAGACAGAGTGGTGGCGTTTTCGATGCTCAATCCGCAGGAGTTGCTGTTAGAGACGGAGAAGGCGATCGGAAACGCAGAGATGTACGAACAGCACGAAAAGTTGAAGAAGATGAAGGGTGGGATTTTAGATTTAGAGCGGTCGGTGGATCAAAAGACGATGCGCTTGGACAAGCTCGGGCGAGACAACGAAAAGTTAGAACGCGACGTCGAACGGCTTCAAACGCGTGAGAAGTTACTCGACCAGGCCAAAGATATGTCTACTAAGATTCCTTGGCTACTTTATGATCGATGCGCGGTGGAGAGGCAGCAGATTATGGCGGCGTACAAGGCGGCAAAGGAAAAGGTGCAACAAGCCAAACTCGAGCACGCAGAGAAACTTAAGGAATATCATGAGCTAGAAACGCCGTACAACGCCATGGTGGATAAGATTAAGGAAGGTCGTGACAATTACAAGGATACGAAGAGCACGCTGTCGAAGATGGATGCAAAATTTAACAAACTCGCGGGCAAGCACGACGCGCTGACTCGATCTCTGAAAAAGGCGCGCGACGAAGCCAACTCTGCTAAGAAGAAGTTACAGAAGCGCGAGGATACGATCGCTCTGCTCAAGGCACAACTTAATGATGTGCCCGAAGTGCCTAGGGATATTGATCAACAACGAGCGGAGTTGAGAACTCGCACGCAAGCGGTTCATAACGAAGTCAGAGGCACCGACGAGGCGCTTCGTAAGGCGCAACTTGAAAAGCGCCCGCTCGATGACGAATTCCAACGTTTGAAGCGACAACACAATGCGCTCGAATCCGTGCGCGAGCAAAAGATCATGAGATTGTCGCAGCATCGCAATTTTGGTCGCATCAAGGAGGCAGATGACTGGGTACAAAAGAATAAACCGACGTTTCACGGTGAAGTGCTCGGCCCGCTCATCGCCGAGATCGAAGTGACGAATCCCACGCATGCCACGTATATCGAACAGCATCTTGGTCCGGCTGTTTTAGCGACGTATCTCGTCACCGATCGGCGCGATGAGCGTAGTGTGAACGACGCCATGAAGAACTTTCGAATCAACGTGTGGACGCCAAAGAACAACACGCAGCACGTGCCGGGCGTAGTGAGCCAAGAATTACGAGACGCGGGCGTGGTTAACACGCTGGATAATGTGTTCAAAGCTAAATCTATCGTTAAGCGGGCGCTGAGCGAAACGCACCAAATTACCAAAGTGCACGTGGGAGGCAACACGCTCGATTCGGCGACCATCGAACGCCTATTCAGACAAAAGATATCCAGTCACATTTACTGCCCGAAAGGCGTGTACAGAGCAAACCGGTCTCGATACGACCCCAACGCGTTTTCCATGGGTCAAAACAGTATTCGACAGGGCCAGCTCTTCGGGCGCCAGACTGATGAAAACCTCACAGAGGTGAAGAACAAACTCGCCGAAGTCCAGAGAAAGCTCGTCGCTATGAACGAAAAAGTGAGCGAACTCCAGAAGTTGCACAACGCCAAACAAGGCCAGCTCACGGAGTTACAAAGAGAGAAGAATAATTTGAATAGACTACAGCAACAACCAGAAACGAGGAAGAGGATGATTCAGACGCAGATTGCGCAACACACCGATTTGATGGCTCAAGACAAAGCGGCGGCAGACATTGCGAACATCGAGCGCAAGACTGCGGCTGAAAAGGCAAGCATATCGAAAGAGCGAGTGATGTGCGCGAGTGAGTTGTGCGACGTCGTCCTCTCCAGTCACGAGGCGTCGATCTCGCTCACGTTGAAGGTTTTGCAGTCGGTCGAAAAGCAAGTGCAGATGACGAAACTGCAAGAGGCGCTGCAGGGTATTGAAGACAGAGTTATCAACACAAAAGCCAAGCGTGACGATCTCAAAGCGCGCTTTCAAGCCGAAACTGAGCGCGCCGCGGCGTTGAAACGAGACGCCCTCGCCGTCACGGGCGACCTCACCGAGGAAATCAACGAGAAGTTCGGACAATGGCCGATTACTATCGAAGAGCTGGAATTCGACATCTCGCGACTTCAAGAGCAAGCGGATGCGATCTTGTGTCACAATCCAGCGGTTTTGGATGAGTTTAATAAGCGTAAAGCCGAAATGGCGACGCTCACCAAGACGCTCGCGAGCGAAAAAGCCGAGCTTGCGGTGGAACACGCGGCAATCACCTCGGTGAAGAATGAATGGTTGCCCAAGCTTCGAAAGATTGTGGCGAAAATCAGTGACGACTTCTCGCGGAATTTCGCCAACATCGGGTGTGCCGGACAGATTTCTCTCGCTGGTGACGGTTCCCGCGAGCACGACGGCTTTGGCGACGATTTTGCGAGCTATGCGCTGGAAATCCGAGTCAAGTTTCGCCCGAACGAGGACATGCACTTGCTCGACGCACACCGTCAATCAGGCGGTGAACGTTCGGTGACGACGATGCTGTACATGATCGCGTTGCAAGCGTCCACGAGCGCCCCTTTCCGAGTCGTTGACGAGATCAATCAAGGTATGGATGCGCGAAACGAGCGCAAAGTGTTCAAGCGCATGGTCGAGGCGGCGAGCGCGCCCGGAACACCCCAATGTTTCGTCATCACACCCAAACTGCTCACGCAACTGGAGTACAGCGAAGATTGCACTGTGATGTGCATTTTCAACGGTCCGCACGTGCACGAGATGGCGAAGAAGTGGCGCGAGATGCAAGCCGCCTTTGACTGCGTTCGAGCGCGATAGCGATAGCAAAGAAACGCGAATTGTGAATTTATACAACCGACAGACACTCGCAAGCGCCTCATTCACGCACGACGGTCGTGACGGGCGCCGGTGAATCACGCGCGCACACTCGGCGCCATGAGTCGCGAAGGCGATCCGAACGGCGCCTCGCGCGCGCCCCTGCGCGCGGTTTTCTTCGACTTTGACGACACACTCGCGGAAACCACCCTGGCCGATCGCGTCGCGTATCGCGAATGCGCGATTCGCATGGAGACCGTATACGGGCTGTCGAAAAAGCGACAAGATGAAGTGATCGCTGCGTACAAGCGGCGGCTCGCGGAGCGTCCCTGGAACGACGAGTTTGCGCACGTGTGGACGCACCGCGAGCGGCTGTGGGCGGAAGCGTTCGGCGACGACGACAGAGGGCTCGTAATGCGGCACGACGTAAACAGCACATTTAGGGACTGTCGCTTGGAACAGCTACGTTTAAACAGTTCTGTGTGCGGTGGCATCGAGAAGTTGCGCGCGAAGAATGTGCACGTCGTCATCATCACGAATGGCCACCACGTCGTGCAGCGAGAGAAGCTCGCCGCGTGCGGGATATACGAAGTAGTGAAGTTGGAAAACATCCTCGTCGGTGGCGAAGAAGTTCTCGCCGGTCGCGACGAGAAACCAGAGGCGTCCATCTTTCACGAGGCGTGCAAACGCGTCGACGTGG
>Ga0206682_10002739_pt1 | contig 15694 bp, 10 predicted proteins | sample M240m12015metaG_FD_155444 | JGI IMG/M metagenome (GOLD analysis project Ga0206682, IMG submission 155444) | Ammonia-oxidizing marine archaeal communities from Monterey Bay, California, United States - M2 40m 12015 | ecosystem: Environmental > Aquatic > Marine > Intertidal zone | place: USA... | reverse complement strand
ATTCAGGACGGCAAATTGCCTCTTCCCCCATTGGTCATGAATTCAACTAGGACTTATCTCGTTGATAAAAAGTCCCCATTGAAGCCCAATGACTATGAACTTCTTTTTGATTCAACCACAAAGAGAGCTGATCTTAAACGGGTCGCTCGTAAGGTTAATTTGAAGAATGTTGAACAGATGACAAAGAGTCAAATTGTTGATGCTATCGGTAAGCGTCTCCGATATATGAAAGTTCACGAACCTGTTAAATTTGCACGAAAGCGACGGGTTTCGGTTAACACAAACACAAACACAGCAGTGAATAACACAGCAGTGAGTAATGTTAACAATGCTAATTTCAATATCAACCGTGTCAACACCAATGTGAACACGAACCGTGTGAACACCAATGTGAATCGCGTGAACACGAACCTCGTGAACACCAATGTGAACACCAATGTGAACCGTGTGAACACCAATGTGAACCGTGTGAACACCAATGTGAACCGTGTGAACACCAATGTGAACCGTGTGAACACCAATGTGAACCGTGTGAACCGCCCCAAAGAAAGAAATTCAAAGGTAACATTTCCATCCGGTGGTCTCTTTACCAAAGGTAGAAAACCAAAATTTTTGGGTGGTGTGAAAGAACCGGTCGGTAACAAGAAACCTGGATTTTTTGCCAAACTATTTGGCAAGAAAGAGAAAAAGAATTTTGTTCCCGCCAAGAAGTTCAATGGTTCAAAGGAAGGTTATGTTTTTAGAAAAGGTGAAAAGGGGTTGGGTTACTACTTAAATACTGGTGCCGTTCAGGGACCACAAATACCCACTGCGAATATCATTCAACCAACCCCAACTAATGGAGATTTCTCACTTGATCTCGCAGTCGCGAGAGTTAAGCAACTTGGTCTCAAGAGAGAGCAGCAATTTTTAAACAAGATACAACTCGGGCGTCGTCAAAGAAAACAGATTGTCGTGGAAGCTGAGCAAGCCAAAGAAGAGGAAAATCAATTCATGGCGTACTTGGAACAGTTAAATATATCTAACACGAACCGCAACAGTTTCAAACGAAGAATGGCTACAGATGACTTTAAACAGCTCCGTGTTGAAGCTCAACTCAAAGCTGATGATAAGGCAAATGTCATACGCTCAAACGAAGAAAAGATGGCTCTATTTCTTAAGACGACATCTCTCACAAATACAAACCAGACTTTGTTTTTGAATAGAGCTCGTAAGGAGGGATCTAATATAAATGCTCTCATTGAAGAAGCCAGAAAACTCAACTCAGACATAAAGTCTAAAAAGTTGTCAAACAAACAAGATGAGTTTCGCAAAATACTTCAAAACTATAACAAGTTGAATGCTTCTGATAAAGAGGCGCTCATCGCTTCTGTCACAGAAACAATGAATGTCAATTCATTGAGAAAAATGGCTGATGAGTTACTTCAAAAGAGGATTGAAGAGAAACAGAATTTGGTTGCTCAAAATCTTCTATCTTTCTTGACACCTCTCCAAATTAACCAGAAAAATAAGAATGATTTCCTGCGACGATTTAGAAATGAAGGTGCAAACATAAACACAATCAAGAGTGAAGCCCTTAAACTCCAAGAATCTAAGGGATCTTCTAACCTTGAAAACTTGCGAGTGCGTCTTGAGACCCGTCTCAATGAGATTAGCCTCAACCAACTCAACAAGAATGCCATTATGCGAAAGTTTACAAATGGTAATCGCAATGTTGATAAATTGATTGAAGAAGCCAAGAACCTGAAGAAACGGAGAAATGACGAAGGTCTTAACAAAGCACAAAAAGAGTACCGTGCGTATCTCAACACCCTCCCAGGGCTTACAAATGGTGACAAGCAACAATTGATGAACAATGGAAGTATGAATCGCAACAAAGCGAAGATTGTTTCAAATCAGAGAATCTCCAACAAGAAACAGAGCGAACGAAATGGATTCTCACAGTTCCTCACAGAACTTGGACTCAATAATAACGATAGAGCCAATATGATGTCCCAATATAACAGTGACAAACTCACTGTAAATGCACTTCGCCAAAATGCTCAGACATTGAAGAACAAAAGAGTTACCGAACAAAAGGCACTCAACAAGCAATCATTGAAAAACTACATGAATCGCACAGATCTCTCCACTGAAGTCAAGACTAATATTGAGAAGAGATTTAATGCAAATCAATCCAATCTTAGAACACTTCAAGCTGAAATTAACAAAATGGTTAAAAATGCACAAAATACTAAACTTGCAAATAACAAGGCTAAGTTTACAAACTATGTACGAACAACGATTCTTTCACAAACAAATCAAAACGCCTTTATCCGTAAATTGAACGCCAACAATGTGAATGTGTCATCTCTTCGTCAGGAAGTGAACGCGATGGTGTCACGAATGGTTCAAGTGCAAAGAGATAAAGACCGTGATGAACTTGATGAGTACATGAAAACAAAGGGATTGACAAACGGAAATAGAAAAACCATTCTCAATAAGTTTAATGTAAACAGTGAGATTGCGCTTAAGAATCTCAAACAAGAAGCTAATGCAATTGTTATTTCACGAATACAGGAAAGAAAAAAAGCAAACGCTGCGGAATTGAGAGAGTATGTGAGAGAACTTGGTTTAAATAATCAAGACGCGAATGCTCTTGTGACTAAATTGAACCGTAATAGTTTGAACTCACTCAAAACAGAAGCTGATCGCATCGCTAAGAAAAAGGCGCAAAACAGGAAAAGTGCTGAACGACGCAACCTAAATGCATACATGAATGAAATTGGTTTGAATACAAATAATAAAGAAGGTATTCTCAGGAAGAATGTTTCATTGAATGAAGGAAAGAAGTTGGCAAATCAAACCCTTCAAATGAGAATTAGAGAGAGAAGAGAGAAGAATGTTATAAAATTAAAACTTCATCTCAACAATCTTAATCTCACAAACGAAGAGAAACGCAAGTTTTACAATAATTTCAACAAGAATGTAAACTTGAATACTATAAAAAGTAATGCGTCATCTCTCGCCGCGAGTAAGAAAGCTCAAATAAAGGCCGAACAAGTAGCTGATCTCAAAGCATTTATGAATGTTCAAGGTCTTACTAGAAGTGAACAGAGACCATTCGCTAACCGACTTAATAAAAATCAAGATGATCTCAATGCACTCAAGTTAGAAGTTGAAGAGTTTGCGAGTGAGAAGTTTAAAAGTCTGAAAGCAAAGGCAAGACAAGATCTCGTAAAGTATCTCAGTAAGTTGTCGTTAGATCAATCAAATGTAAATGGCATTCTTAAGAACTTTGACAATACAAATGTCAATTCTAATGTTCTCAAAAAGAGAGCCAAAGAAATCAACAAGTCTCGTAAAAATCAACGGTATGCCCAAGATGAGTCTGAGTTTTTCAACTACCTCAATACTCTTCAAAACCTAACAGCTGAAAACAGAACTGAAATCACTTCAAAACTTAATGGATACTTTACAAATTGGAATTCTATTAAAAAAGAAGCAACCGATACAGCCGTCCAAAGAGCTAAGGAACGACGAGTTCGTGAAAAATCTGAACTCAATAATTATTTAACCAATTTGGGTTTCAATAATAACACAAAACGAAACTTCTTCAAAAATCTGGATGATGGTAAGAAGAATTTGTTTACATTGAAGAAGAATGCTGTAGCTTACAGAAAACAACTCAATAATAACGCCAAGGCTGGTGCTAGAAAAGGGTTTTCAAACTTTTTGAACACCCTCTATCTCAATAATTCTGATAGAGCTGCATTCTTGGAACAATTTAATGACGGAACTACCAGTCTCAACCGACTTCAACAAAATGCTCGGCAGAAAGAAGTCAAAACAATTGAAGAAAAGAAAGGTGAATTGTTTGTTTATCTATCGGAATTGGGTCTTGAAGCTCCAGATAGGAATCTCATTTTGAAGAACTTTAACGCCGATCCACGAAGTGTCAATAATTTGAGAAATAAGGGGAGACAAATTAAGAATGCTCGGAACGAGGAGAGACGAATGGAAATTCGTCGCGAATTGAAAGCGTATCTCAATGGTCTCAACTTGTTAACAAATAAGAATAAACAGAATATATTGAACAAAAATCTTTCACTTAACAATGGTAGAGCCGAGGGTAACCGCGCTCAAGAGTTTAAGAAACTGGCAAAAAGGAATGTAAACACCACCACACTCAAGAACTCAATTAGAAATCTGTCAAACAAGGATCAAACATATCTTTTGAATAAATTTGAAACAAGAAATGTTACATTGAACTCTGTATTAAAAGAAGCTGAAGACTTGAGAAAGAAACGGTCTTTAGAAAAACGGTCACGTGAAAGAAATGAACTTTATAATTTTGTCAATAAACTTGACATGAATGTTGCCGATAGAAATTCAATCATGAATAAGTTTAATAAAACAAACGCAACCGTCAATACTCTAAAAAATGCAGCATCTCAGTTGAGAAATAAGCGCACATCTGAAAAGCGTGCTCTTAACAGAAGTGAATTGAGTGGCTTCCTCAATACACTCAATCTCAGTGGTACTAACAAAAAGGGTATACTTAACAGATTTAATGCAAATAAGAATGCCAGTTTGACTTCTCTTCGTACAAATGCCGAAGAACTTCAAAAGCAGAGAGGTATTGAAAAGCGTCTCGCAAACAGAGAAGAAGTTTCAAGATACCTTACAACATTGGGTCTTTCAAATGCGAATTCTCAAATTATCCTCAACAAATTTAATACAAATAAATCTGTCACAACAACGAACGCTCGTAAAGAGGCAAATGCACTCTTACAGCAACGAATTAAAGAAAGTGTCGCAGCGAATAGAGAAGATCTTGTGTCCTATATGAATACACTCAACCTAACAAACGCAAATAAGTCTGCAATCTTAAAGAACTTTGACAGTGAGGTGGTCAGTTTAAATAAGTTGAAAAATAGAGCGGCAAATATTAACTCACGAATTAAAACCAAAGCTTCGGAACGCCAAGAACTATCCAATTATATCAATGAGTTGGGTATCAATGGGACAGTGTTACTTCAAAAGTTGAATGATGGGCGTTCCACTCTTAATCGTCTTAAACAAGATGCCAGAAAGATGCGCAATGTATCTGATGCTCAAATGATTAAGAACAAGAAGGAAAAACTTCGCGACTACATGAAAGAGACTAGACTCAAGAACACGAATAAACAATCATTCTTGAACCGAGTAGAACTCAATACCAACATGGATGAGATTAAGAGAGAAGTACGGGAACTTAACACAGTTCTCAAGACGATGAATGAGGAGATTGCTCGTAAAAGATCAGAACTTAGTGTGTTCCTTGATACTCTCAACGATCTAACTAATGCACAAAGAGTGGGGTTGGTGAAAAAGGTTGTTAGTGCGAATACAAATATTCAACCACTCAAACTTGAAGGTGACTTGCTAAATAAAGCAGTCAAGAACAAACGAGCTGAGCAGCAACGCCTCAATAAAGAAAAGAAACGCAAGGAAGAGGAGTCTAAAAGGATCAGAGATGAAAAGAAACTTGAAAAGCATCTCAGAAGTCTCAAACATCTTACAAGTAAAGAGATGGAAGGATATATGACCGATTTCAAAAATGGTAAAGGTCTCATTAATGACTTAATTGCGGTATCAAAAGCAAAGAATGCCGACAATGAAAAAGATAAAGATATTGTACGAAACTATGTGAGAAAAGCTGACATCCCACAATTCAAAAAAGATGTGTATCTCAAACAGCTCAACGCACCACATGTAAATGCAACACCAATCAAGGGTCTTGTGAATGTGAATGTCGCGACACAAAAGGTTGAGATTCAGAAACTCATTAAAAAATTTGAAGCCAAACTCAAAAAGCTATCAAATATCACCCCCGACGAACGAGCCGTCTTTAAAAATAGACTGAAGACGGAATCAGTCAGTGATGTCTTCAAAAAGGCTGAAAAACTAAATGCTTCCAGAAAGGCTGTGAGACAAGCTAAGGACAAAATGATTAAGAACACTGCCAAATCTCTACAAACTCTGACAGATCTCACACGGAATAACAGGAAGATGTTTATGAACCGTTTGAATAAAAATGGTCAAAAGAGGGTCATTATGAACGCGGTAGCACTCAACGATGAGAGAAAGAAGGTCAAGAGAGATGAGGAGAGTGCGCGAAAAATTGAGGCGGAGAAGAAGCGTCTCGAAGAAGAAGCTCAAAAGAGGAGGAATGCCGAAGCGTTACGAATTAAGAAACTCAAAGAACAAGAAATGAAAAATGTGGCTTCCAGGCTTCAAGATCTCACAAGCCTTGAGAGGGAGAACCGAAAGAAGTTTATGAACCGTTTGGCTACCAACGGTCCTCAAAAGGTCCTTTCAAATGCTACCAAATTGGACGCAAATAGAAAGGCTGATGCTAGACAGATTCGTGGGGGTGTGGAGACAAAACTCAAGAAGATTGGTGTCTCCGGTTCCAATCTTAAAACTCTCATGAAGCGGTGGAATGATTCAAAGAACAAAACAATATTTGATGACGCGCGCAAGATGATATCTACTAAGAGACAACCCCTCATAAATAAAGTCAAGCGTGTCGTACCCGCTAGTAATAATATGTCTCAAGCTAGACAAAAGTGGGAAGCGGCTATTCGTGAAGCTGAAAATGACGCATCACTCCAAAAGATTGAACGACTTTTGGAGAGCAAGTTGAAGCTCAAGGCTAGAACCGAATCGGAAGTCAAGGATCTTCCACCACGGGAACAATCGCGGTACCTCAAGAACTTTATGGCTTATCGCGACGATTTGAGTCAAAAGACTCAAGAATTAGACCGCATTGCCAAGACAAAGCGCGATACTAAGGATCGTGCGACGAAGGAGACTGCCGCAAAGCTTCAATCCATGAATAAGTTGGGACGTGACAATAGGAAGCGTTTCATGAATAGAGTTGCGGGTGGTGAGAATGCTCGTAAGGTTTTAACAAATGCTGATAAGTTACAACGCAATCGCTCAGCTAAGCAGCGTCTTGAAGCTGAGCGTAAGCAGAGAGAGCAACAACAAGCGCAGCAACGCAAAGATCGGGAACAGAAAACGCGTGAATACGAAAAACAAAAGCAGGCTAAATTGAGAGGAAATACAGCTAGAATGCTTCAAGGTATGTCGGGTCTTGAGCGAAGAAATAGACAAGAGTTTATGCAGAGATTGGAGAGAGGTGAAGATCCCGCGAGAGTTATCTCCAATGCACAACGGAGGGACGCATCAAAGCGGGTGCGCCCAACAAGTGGTCCTGTGCCACAACAAGGTCGCATTGCACCACGCACTAAAAAGATGAAGGCGAAGAACCGCACCCGTGTGCAAGTATCTAGGCAACAACAAAGGAGAAGACGATAAAAACCTCACCCAATATTAAATGAAAGCCAAAGTTATTATTCCACTCAGCAACTCCGGTATTCTCAGTGTGCACGGTTACAGCGATGTGCGTGATAAATCCCTACTCGCGAGACACCGCGCTCTCGGGAAGGTGATCCGAGCGGGTGAACCACCCCTCGGTCTCTTCCGTCGTCTCAATGTGTTGATGATTCTCTTCAAGCGCACAGATCCCAAGTTGTCCAAGATTTTCAAGAAGGATCGTGATTGGGTCAAAGAAAAATATATGTAGATAACAGATATGTATGCCTATCTAATGGGAAGACAGGTAGAGCCTCTAGCCGCACGAGAACCCACACCAGAACCAGAACCAGAACCAGAACCAGAAAAGAAGAGTAAATTGGGTTACATACTCGTGGGTGTCATGGGTTTAATATTGTCAAAGTTAAAGACTTAAAACGATTTTCTTTTAATGGAAAATTGTGATGTATGTTGTGAAAAGTTCAACAAAATAAATCACAAAAAGGTTGAATGCCCCTTCTGTGATTTACAGAGCTGTCGTGCATGTTCCCAGAGGTATCTCCTATCCATATCAGACGACCCACATTGCATGGGATGTAAAAATATGTGGAATCGTGAGTTCGTAGATACATTTTGTACAAAGTACTTTCGTAACACTGAACTCCGTCGTCATAGGGAGACGATCCTATTTGAGAGAGAAAAGGTTCGCATGCCAGAAACACAACACGAAGTTGAAAGGATACGCGCCATGCGAAAAATCCACTTCATCATAAATGAACAACGCAGACGTCTCATAGAACTTCATCAGAAACATGGGATTTATGTTCCAGTGACGAACAATATTCCCATACCCGATGAGATTCTTGAACTCCGCGAAGATATGGAACAGAGTTATCGGGAACTAGAACGCCTTCGTCACGGTGGGGAACTTGTCATCGGTGAAGAACCCAAAAAGTTTGTTCGTAAATGTCCAACGGAGGAATGTAAAGGTTTCATGAATGAGAATTGGTTTTGTGGTCTTTGTGATGGACACTTCTGTGAGCATTGTAATGAAAAGATTGAGGATGATCATGTGTGTGACCCGGATGCGGTAAAGACTATGGAACTTCTAAAGAAGGATACGAAGCCATGTCCCAAATGTGGAACAGTCATACAGAAACTAAGTGGGTGTTCTCAGATGTGGTGTCCAGATTGCCACACAGCCTTTGATTGGCGCACTGGTCAGATTGAGACGGGTCGCATTCACAACCCCCATTATATGGAGTTTAAGAGGGGTCGGATCTCATCAAGAGAACACGCAGACATACCATGCGGTGGTGTACCATCTTTTAGAGAGCTGCGACAAATAAACGCACCCGATGACGTCATGCGTTTTGCGATGGTACTTTACCAACTTGACAGAGATCTCATATACAGATACGGTGATATGTACGATGGGGATAATCAATATCTTCGTGTTGCCTACATGTTGAATGAACTAGAAGAAGATAAGTTTAAGAAGGAACTCCAAAGACGAGACAAACAACGGGAGAAATACAGGGACATTAACAATATATTTAGAATGGTCATAGATACAGGAGGGGATCTCCTAAGACAGTATGTACTTGAACCCGATAGAGTTGATGAAATCATAGATATAGGATTAAAACTTGTAGATTATGCGAATGATGTCATGAAGACCATTCGGACAAGATACAATTGTCTGGTTCCCTACAATATTAATCTTTTCTAAAAGTAAGATGCTACGATTTGTACTCCTCGCCATTTTAGCGATTGCCCTTATATACGAGAAGGTAAATATTACAGACGAAGTCGCGGGTTCTAAGAATTTCCATCTCAGTGGTGGTACCTCAAAGCAGATGTATCTCCTTATGCATAGAAACGGAATGAAACAAGAAGATCTCAAAAAGTTCGTGCAATTGGAGGATCGTTTTCTTCAAATTGAACGAAATTCGGTGTGTTCAGGAATATCTTATATTGTCGAAGCGACAACTCTTTCGAACTTAATAAAGGACCTTTTTCCAAGCTACAATTTTGCGTATCACACAATTCATCTCAAGCAGGTGGCTGAACCAACTAAATCTGTGAACTCACGAGTAACATGTTCATGAGATTCCAAACAAGCATTTTATGCTTTGGACTCTCAATCTTAATGTAATTCTTAATGATATACATGATGAGTCCGTTATCATCTGACTCATGATTTTCTAGTAAGTATTTCACAGGATCTGGAGCTGTTGCGAAATCGTCATTGATTTTATATTGAAGTTCAAGTTCGCACATTAGCTTTTCACTCCGCCTTCCTTTACGAATGTAATCAGCGATTATATAAATTAATCCATCTAAAAACTCTTCGATGGCCATATCAATCCAAGAGTTTTGAGGTGTTCCCCATTCCGTCGTGTCGGAATCAACAATCACACCATGACCATATCGCTTCTTTCCGATCTCAAGTCGTTTGGTGATTTGTTCTGTGATTGATTCCATGTCTAGTTACGATTAGTTCTTTTTCCTTAAGTTTATCCAAGTCTTTTTATAATTTACAAGTTGTTTCATGGTTGGACCACGAGTCATAATATAGTTCGTCGCGGCATTTCTATATTGTGGGATCAAGTTCCGTGGTACACCGTTCACATTCAATTGATTCATGATAATCTTCTTTTCCAAGTTGCGACCTCTCTCCACTTTCCATTGGTTTACGACTCGTTTTTTAAGGCTGTCCACATCCCGTTTAAATGGAATACCTGTTTTATTCCCATTCTTCAATTTATTGAGTTCGGTTTTCATCATCCTCACATCATTATTGAGAGAAGGCATGACATTCTTGTAACGGGACATCCACCGCTTACCATAAAGTTTCAAGATGTCTTTACGAATTGTGTTTTCATTGAGACCTCTCCTTTTCATGACCTCTTCTCGTTTTGTATTCTTCTTTTTCTGTGTGACTTCTTTTCTTGTGGGTTTTGGTGGTGGTTTTGGTTTGGGTGCCGCCAATACATTGCGCGCCTTTTCAATCTTTTTACAGAGAGATTCTTTGGTTTCCTTCTCATCCAATTTGATATTGAGAATACCCGCTACACGAAGAAGTTCCGTTTTGCTATAACCCGTACAAGTCGCCCTACCAACTCTAAATGTATTACCTGAACCCGAAAGTGTTACATTCTTTTTCTTATTGGTATTTCTGAAAGTGGCGGTTTTCACATTTGAGATCTTCTTAATCTTTTCACAGATTTCTCCCTTCTTAGTTGACATTGTGATCCCAACGACACCCATCTTCTTCGCGAGATCCACGAGTTCTGTTTTTGAGAGACGCATACATTGTTTACTATCAATTCTGAGAGCAGCCTTTTGATTCTTACTCAAAACAGTGGTACGAGTCTTTTTTGTTGGTGTCGTCTTACCCTTTACGAGCTTCTTTGGAACTGCCGCTGTGAGTACGATATCCCCCCTTTCATACATCATCTTGACGAGTTCAGCACCATCGGTGTAAGAAACAAGCATTTCAGCGGGTGTTGGCGCACCCGATATTTGAACATTCCCACTCTTTGCGATAATGTATTTGTGACCCTTGTATGTGGCATACATGAATGGAGAAATATCTGGTTCATAACTCACATAGCTGACACCATACTTTGTCATCATGTTTCGTGTGAGTGTACCCATGTCCTTGAAAATGCCATTGACTCTGAATTGCCCACTGAGATTGTTGTATTCAAATGGTGTGTAAAGGAACGCTTCACGCTCGCTATAAGTATTTACCATAAAACGACGAATGAGTTCTGGTTGGTTTGAGATATTTGTTCCTATAAATCCACCCGAAAAGCGAATCTTACCATTTTTGTAAAAGTTTACAGTTGCACCTTTGGATTCCGTTCCATCCGATACAACAACTTTAATCTGAACTGTAAAGAAGTTTTTATTGATATCACCCTTCTTTCCATACTCCTTCGTGTGTGAGAACCCTGTCTCAAATCTCCCATAAACACCGTTAATCTCTTTTGTGTCTATATAAAGACCCTCGCCAATAGGAGTTTTTGGGAGTGGTGTTTTGAGAAGGATTTTTTTGAGATTGATGCGTGTCTCTGAAGTGAACTTCTTATTTACGGTTGCATTAAACATACCTGGATTTAATTTGCTAACACTAAATGTAAGATTGACTGGTTTGGGTGGTGATGGTTGTCCAACCATTGCGATAATGTTATCGATATTGTCATTGTTGTTTGAATCGCTGACATCTAAAAACTGTGCAAATTCACCATAATTGGTATTGTTAATTATATTTTTTTCCAAACGTGGTGGAAAAGCCATCTCAGCTTCAATTTCCCGAACCAATGCATTGTTTGACGCGGTTGTAGAGACAGAGCTTGGGCTGTTCGTGGGACGTACCTCTATCCCCGACTGCCTCACAAAGTCTCTCGGTGACTGGCTCATATTACTATTGCGTGGTATTTTTTTTAGTAATCATCGGTGAAGCCCAGACTTTCTTCAACCACATCAAGTCCATAGACGACGGGCTGTCTGGGGTATACCCGACCCTTGTAGTTGACGACTTCTTCTCTCACTTCAATGTCACGGGAACTGAACGGACCCGCATAGAAGTCTTGATTGAACTTGGGTTTGCCAAGGTTGTTCGCTTGACAGTGTTGGTTGAAAACCTGGATGAAGAGCTTCTGAGGTACAAACGCGTCTTTCCCGAAGACGATGTTCGTAGATTCCAGGAAGTTGTGGAGAGTACTCGCAACCATAGCGACCTGCTTCTGGATTTTCTTGAAATAGTCGGGAACTACGTTCCAGATATCTTTGTCCCTATATTTGTTTGAGTAATCAAGGTACGCCTTGATACACTTGAGTAAAATGATTGGTAACTCACGATTCAACTTCTCGTCAAGTTGTGGATCGGCATCCCTCACTTGTTTGGAAAAGTTCCATGGAAGAATACGGCGAAGAACGGAGCCTGAGTTATCTTTCCAATTGGGAACTTCATTCCCACCCAGAACACCTGGAACAGTCCACTCGATGGAGACCGCAGTTTTGTTTTTGACGGCAACAGAGACATCCTCCCCTGAAACCATAGACTGGAACTCCGCCTGTTCGAGAGCGAGGTCTCCCTTCACTTCTGGTGCGATGAACATGAAGGAATCCTTGATCGCCGAGAGACCGAACTTCTTCTCGATGTTGTTTGAAAGGGTGCCAACGTCTTCGTTTTCATAAAACTTCTTGAAAACTTTGGTAATGAGGGTAGACTTCCCGGATCGAGCGATCCCCTTAAAAAATGGAATGATCTGCCACCCATCCAACTCCCCAATATCAAAACACAAACGCCCACCCATCACATACGCCCAGTTACACACCTCATCTTCGAACTGCTGGTACTTGAGGATTGAATCGAACCAGGGGGTTGGAATATCTTGCCATCTCTCTACGTGTGAGAAGTCATCAAACTGTTGATCAAAATACTTACACGCGATGATTGTTGGGTCAAGGCAACGAAATTCGCGACTGTCATATGGGTAAAAGCAGCAATCATAGACGCCACGATCTGGAATCCATTCCTTACCTACAAACACACCATTTTTGAAACTCCAAACATGACGACGCTTGGTAATCTCCGGAAACTGAGCGTCGTGGCACTTGCTTAAATTATCAATGACATCGCGAAACACACTACCTCTGCTTGTAAAGTGTTTCCATGTAATGAAGTCATCGTCCTTCTGTGCCAGTGAATAAATAAACTGTTCAATACTAAACTTTGGTTGCCACGCACGCGTACGATGTCCCTCAACGGTTCTAATTTCTTCGCAGCACTGTCCCTTGTATCGGCGATACCCAGACTTGTATGTCTGATCAAGCGAGTACAAAAGACATTTTTGAAATGGGGTTGAGTTCTCAATTTCATCTTCGTCCATAGTAGAAGGATCGCCTGAATTGCTGAACTGTGGTTGTGCGGTAGGATTGTCTACCCTCTCAAACGATGTGTAGTGGCGACGGATATTGTCGTAACCATCACTCAGTTGTTTTAACACATTGTTAATTCGCCGCACGATAGTCATACCATCATCGTTGGGTTCGAGTTTGTGAATCTTTAAGTCTCGCGAATGGTTTTTAACATTAATTAGGAAGGTTCTCTGTCGGTCGCGGTTACCTTTAATGGCGAGAATGTCAATTTGAGCTGGGATTGGGTTTCCAGACTCGTCGAAATATTCGGGGTGGATAAATTGCCTATATCCCAACTCTCTGGCATTTCGAAAGTCGTTCGTCTTGAGAGACCACGCCTGTTCAAATCTATCGACAACATCGAGAACCTGTTCTTCTTTCATTGATTGGATATGCTGCTTCTGAAGTTCAACGAGAGCTTCGTACTTATTAGGTTCCTTATCAATGAAATGGGTGTGCTCCATTTCTATTTATTGAGATACGATTTTTGTTTCTAAGCTGATTTTGAGGACTGCATTTTGGCAAGCATCTTTATGAGAATCTTATTTTGGGTTTCTAATTGGTAACAAAGATTTACCAGGGCAGAGCAAATAGTATCCCCGTCTGGGGTCGCGAGAAGGGATGTCATGAGACCCGCGATATCCATACCTTCATCTTCATCTTCTTGGAAGAAATCTTCATCTTCACCCTCGGACATGAGCATTTCTTCTTCGTCGGATACAATCTCACCTTCTTCTATTTCATCAGCTGATTCTTCATCCTCAGGACGAGACGACATTTAAACTAGACTGAGAAAAATTGATTTTGAAATTTTCGCACCAGTGCGATTTCAGCCAGAAAAAAAATCTTGCTATATAGTACAAAAACTCTCACAATGGCCGGTGGTCTCATGCAACTTGTCGCTTACGGCGCCCAAGACGTCTACTTGACTGGTAACCCAAAGGTTACCTTCTTCCAAGCTGTCTACAAGCGTCACACTAACTTCGCGATGGAAAACATCGAACAAACTGTTAACGGTACCGCCGCCGACTCAGGCCGCGTGTCCGTCACCATTGCCCGCAATGGTGATTTGGTCGGCGACATGTACGTCGAACTCCAATCTGCTGCGGCGAACACCAGCACCGCGGATGGTGATGATGCTTGCTGGGTCGCCGAGCGTGCGATCGCGTCCGCTGAATTGTCCATCGGTGGCCAACGCGTTGACAAGCACTACCAACGCTGGTGGCGTTTGTACTCCGAGCTTTACTTGGATGAAGCCAAGAAGGCTAACTGGGCGAAGATGACCACTGCCAAGACCGGTAACACCGTGTACTTGCCTTTGATCTTCTTCTTCAACCGCAACCCAGGTCTTTATTTGCCATTGATTGCGCTCCAATACCACGAAGTCCGCATCGACTTCGATTTGACCAGCACCTTCTCCACCTACTTGAGCACCTCCGTGTTCAAGGTCTGGGCGAACTACGTGTACTTGGACACCGAAGAGCGTCGCCGATTCGCGCAAAAGGGTCACGAGTACCTCATCGAGCAAGTGCAACACACTGGCTCCGACACCGTCACTGCGGGCTCCACCTCCAACAAGCGCCTCAGCTACAACCACCCAGTCAAGGAATTGGTGTGGTGCTTCAATGACCCAGCGGCGGCGAACGTTGCCACCTCCTTGTGGAACTTCACCTCCGAACCAGCGGCGGCTGACATTGTCCTTGAGTGCGATGCCCGCGCGGGTACCGCCTCCAACTGCTACGTGCCAATCGGCCAAGCGGGTGGTGTCCCACTCTACAACGCCGATGCGTCCACTTCCGACTTCGACGAAGAGCGCGTTGGTCCAATGACTGATTTCAAGTTGGTCCTCAACGGTCAAGACCGATTCAAGGCCCAAAAGGGTAAGTACTTCAACCAAGTGCAATCATACAACCACCACAGTGGTAACCCATACGCGGGTGTGTACTCGTACTCCTTCGCGCTCAAGCCAGAAGAACATCAACCAACCGGTACTTGCAACTTCTCCCGCATCGACAACGCGCAAGTCGCGGTCACTCTCCCAGCGGCGGTTGCCTCCACCACCATGCACATGTTCGCGGTCAACTACAACGTCCTCCGCATCCAATCTGGTATGGGCGGCCTTGCGTTCTCCAACTAAGTTGGTATTTTGATCTCGTCTCGTTTCGCGTAATAAAAAAATTAACTTTAAAAATTGATCGGAACACAATTTTTAAATCTAATATTATAGTAAAAATGGCTGAAGAGCAAACCAAGCAACAACAAATGGGAGTCTGGATTCCAGTGTCAATCCTCGCTTTGGGTGTGATCGCGACCGTTTTCGCGATGTCCCGCAATGGTCGTAATGGATATTTCAAACTTAAATAAATGACACATGTAATAACAAATGCAGGACATTTACACAGATGGTAGTTGCCTC
>Ga0206682_10002738_pt1 | contig 15705 bp, 18 predicted proteins | sample M240m12015metaG_FD_155444 | JGI IMG/M metagenome (GOLD analysis project Ga0206682, IMG submission 155444) | Ammonia-oxidizing marine archaeal communities from Monterey Bay, California, United States - M2 40m 12015 | ecosystem: Environmental > Aquatic > Marine > Intertidal zone | place: USA... | reverse complement strand
ATTTTGTTTCTATATTGGCTCATGATATTTTTCAAATATTCTTCGGCTTTACCCTTAGGTAAGTTACCAACATCAATATAGAAGATTCTACGTTCTGGTGCTCTACTGATTCTGTAAATAACCAGTGAGTCTTCCATCATTCGCAATTGGTTAACTGGCTTTAGTGCCTTTTGCAAATAACTTAAAATTCGTTTACGCGAAGGATCTAATACGCCTGACGTACAATATGCGATTGAATCCTTGTGTATCTTAATGCCTTCATTATTTGAATGAAGCTTATCATCTTGGAATAAGAAAAATTCTTTCTGACCGACAACAACATTAGCACCGGTTATAGGGTCTTTCTTTTCTTCGACTTCTTTTATTTTTCTAAGTTTGGTTGGATCAATGTACCGTAGTTCTTTAATTCCAGCCTTTGCTTTATCTTTGTCAATAATAATATGATATGGTAATCTACCATCTACATACCATCGTCTAAAAATATCGTGAGCATAAGAATTAAAATTCAATAATTTAAGTATAGTATTAAATTCTTCCGTTACTGCTTCCTTAATAGAATCAGATGTTTCAACTTCATCTAATACTAATTTCACAGGTGAATCATCATGATCACCAACAATAGCTTCATTTACAATATCGTCAATTGCAGCATCGCACTCAGGTTGAGTAGCCACGTCACGATATTTAAAAATTAAATCAATTTCCGATTTAGCCTTGTCACCATCAAGATCGACGTAAGCTCCAAAGTGTCCACCAGCCTGGATTACTCCAGCGCCATCTTCATCTGTACTAGGTACAAACGACGGCCTGATGGGTTCTTGACCACCCTTTCGCTTTATTTCAAATCCAAAAAATTCTGCCATATCTTTTTCCTATAATATTATCGGAGGGGGAATAGTTCCCCCTCGTCTAATAGTATTTATACGACTACTAAGAAGTAGTATTTGACTCCCAATACTGAACTTGTAGCTCAACTGTAAACTCTTCGATCTCGTTTTCGTTGTCATAACTCAAATCGATTTCTGAAACATTAGTAGGGAAAGTACCTCTAATGTCATAACGTTTTACAGCATCTCCATTCTTGTCAAGTTGCTCAACAATCATGTCTGCCATATATTCAGTTGGATTAGCCAAACCACGTCCATCAACGTGTTGGTTAATACCGTTACTCCATCTTTCGAAAGAATCACGAACTACAAAGTCAACGTCATTTAACACTGTAATTGTCCATGGTTCGAAAGTTCGGTCGCCTGCCATGACTAGCTTACGGCCACGAAAGTTAACCTCTACTGGATTAAGAATTGATGCTGGTAATTGAGCAGCTTTACATAGGAAAGAAGTCAATTCAACATTACCCTGAGCATAGCCAGGAAAGTTACATGTGACTTTAAACATGTTGGATCTAGCGCCACCGCCAGTCAACTTTGATTTAAAATCATCTACGCCTAAAATTGCCATTTTCTATCTCCTCTTAACCGCCGGCGACTTCAGAGAAGTCAACACCAGTTCTTGTTGCAATGAAGTTTAATGTAATAAAGTTAATAGATCGAGCTGGCTTAATATAAATGTCAGCAACAAACTGATTAGTATCAATTACTTGACCAGTGTTGTTTGATTCATCGCATACTACCAAGAAGTCGGTAAGACCACGACGGCCCTTAACATCTCTTAAGAATGGTTCGATCATATTTCTAAATTGTGCTTGAGTAAATTCATCGTTAAACTCAAACAATTGAGCCTTAGATGCAGTACTAATAGCTTTTTCCAATACGATGAATAGACGACGAACGTTAATTCGATCAAAAGCAGAAGCTCTGCTTAATAGCGTCTTATCACCGAATAGCATTGTACCCTGACCTGGGAACGATACTAATGGATTAACGCGTGCTTTATATAGCATATCACGTTCAGCTTTAGTTGGGTTATACGATAAGCGAGTTACACCGCGCAATTGACCACGGTTAACACCAGCTGGAGAGAACCATGCATCCGCAACACTATCAGTATTTGCACAAAGACCAGCGCAAAGACCAGAAGCTCCAATCCAACGATAAACATCATGGAACTTATCGTATACATATACTGATGCAGAATCAGCCGCGCCATAGGAAGATGAGTTTAAACCATCAACCCAGCTCTTAGCTAATGCAGGTGTAGTCGCATTACCAATAGGCGGTGAAACAAATGCCATACAATCTTTACGAGTCTCGCACAATGCAATGATGTGTTCAGCAATGTGATCAGTGTCAGTTGCGTCTGGATATGCAAATAATAAATTTACATCTTCAATGTCTGAATCAGCGAATTTATCAAAGCCGGCAGTAATAACAGCGTGTCCAACCGTCGCATTAGCGTCAACACCGCCAACTAAGGTGGCACTATATACAGTATCTGATGCTGCATAAGCGTTTATTGCCTGTGCATTATTTGCAGGATTTAATTTACCACCACCTACTAGTGTATCACTCCAGTCAATAAAGTATACGTATTCAGATTTAGCATTGATTACGTTTGGCACATATGTGCTAGCGCCAGATGCATCAACTGCGTCTTCTGCCTTCGATAAAAATTCATAAGTTTCTAAAATGGTACCTTTAGTACCAGTAATTAAACCATCTTCATCTACTACAACCACATGCATTTCATCGTGCATGTCAGTACTATGATATTTTTTAGCAAAATCTGATGTTGTTGGTGCAGCACCAAATAGAGATCTATAACTATCAAATGCTGTCGTGGCCATAGCAGTCGCATTGCTTACTGCATAAACCTTTATAGAATTACCTAACATGCCAGGATAACGCGCCGCCCAACTACCTTGGTTTGCTTCAGTTAATGGAGCTGTACCTGTCATTGTTGCTGTAAATTCTTCATGATTATTAATTGCTACTGCAGTACTTCCGCTTACCGCGTTTGTTGCTGCAGCCCCTGCAACCCTTACTACCTTTAGTGCGTTTCCATACTTTAAGAATGATGCCGCAGTTAAAAAGTAGGGAGCTGTGTCCTCATTGGGAGTAGAAAAAACTGTAGCCATCGCATCTTCAGACGATACGAGTACAGGTTTATTCACTGGCCCCCAATTAAAGGCACCTGCGAATCCACCAATGCTGGTTGATACGGCAGGTATTACGCTCGTTGCGTCAATTTCATTGACTTGAACGCCTGGTGATACTTGAAATGCCATCGCTTTATCCTCTTTTATAAATTTGAGTTAGTTAATATGTCACATAATACGAATTATTCTTCACTTGTTTATTTATAAATAAAACAATCTTAACTTTACTCGTCACTAAACATCGATTTATAAGTAGCTGGCTTAAGCCACAATTCGCGGTTCATGAACTTTTCTAATACGTCCTTAGGTAAATTTTCTCCAGTGGCTTTCCTATAGCCTCTTGTCCCGGGCGTAGAATTTATTTCTATAAATGTTGGAGGTATTTTATTTCTATCTTTTGAGGGAAATATGTCTACGCCTACCCATAGACCATCAACAGCCTTTGCTGCTTTTTCTACATGTTCTATTTCTAAATCAGTTAATTCTATTGGAGCTGGCTTTGATCCTAACGATACGTTAGTTCTAAAATCCTTTTTAACTGTAGGCCGCTTAATCGCTCCATGGAATCTACCCCCAATGACATGTGCTCTAATATCAAAGGTAAAATCTTTAATCATACTTTGTAATAAGATACCCATATTTGGATCTAGCTTATGAAGTAACTGAACTGTAGAATGTAACGAGCTTTCTGAATCTATTTTAATTACGCCAATGCCAAGTGAGCCTGTAAGCGTCTTAAGTATAACTGGATATTTGTCGCCTAATCTTTTCATCGCATCAATAGCTTTTTCTTGATGATGGACCAATACTGTTTTAGGCTGCTGTAACTCTGCTTCTGCAAGATATAGACTTGTTCTATACTTATCTGATGTGATTTCCATACATGCGCGAGTATTAACACACACTACTCCAGCTCTTTCTAATTGTGTCAAGAAGTCTGACCAAGCCTTTCTTTTTGTAACTGGAGCTCGTACGAATACAATGGTGTTATCGTCGATTTTAAATTTGCGTTCTTTTTCCGCCATACCATCGTAAATATATCTTACGCCATTTTCTAAATCAGAATAAGCTCCTTGCACATCAACTTTAAATCCAGTAAGACCAAGCTTTTTACCTTCTTCAATAAAGTCATTAGCCGTCTTTTCTGGATCATCAGGATCTTCGGGGTCGTCATACCAGAGATATACAAACTTGTATTTTTTAGTTTCTTCTTCGATAGTCTGCACGTGCTCATTTTCAGCATGTCGCTTTTCGATTATTTTTCTTACTAGTCGTCTTTTCATTTAATCCTCAATTCCTCTGAATGAATGTTCGTACCAAACGTTTCCTAATCCGTCACCTTTACCGCTATCAACTGTTTCGGTTCCATCATCTATATATCCAAATGGAAGCATATCGTCTTGTATTTCTGCTAATCGCTCTTTATAAAGTAATCCTTTAATATTAATGTCAGTTAAGTTCTCAAAAACATCAGTTGAAATAAACCAACCAAATAGCACTAGGTTCATCATTAGATCATCGTGATTACCAGACGATGCTTCATATGAACTACCTCTTGAAACAAATGTGGACATCTCAATGATTGTATCTGAATCATATACGATAAGCTTCTTCTGCTCAATCAGATCTTTAATTGTAGAACAACCAATACGTTTTACTCTTCTTGTCATAGTAACACCAATGGCATTACTCTTAATTGAAGATTCTACAAAAATATTTTCGTATTCTAAGTCGTAGTATAATCCATTACAAACTACAGCACCCTGATCGTTACTCTCAATAACCACATAAGCTTCGTTGAACGTCTTTGCATACTTATATATGATATCAGGAAACAGCATGGGCGATAGCGTATTATCGCGATACACAGCAACTTGTTCAAACGGCTGAGTCGTCACATCTATAATGTTAAAAGTAGAATAGTCTTGACCTCTGCCTTTTGCTACATCGACCATCATTACATATTCGTGGCCTTCTTGCGGCTCTTTGTAGATCGAAATATTTTCTTTATAATACATCGGGTCTACTGATTTTTGAGCTAATAAATGATTAGCATCGATTAGCGTATTTCCTCGTCCATGGAATGTATTACCAAACTCTTGATCAAACTGCAAAGCCGATGTGTTAGCAATTGTTTGTTCTTTCCATGCTTTATCTCTTCCTGGTACATCCCACCAATCTACACGGAATGGTTTAAATTCGTTTGTCCCTTGAGTAGCACCTTCCCACAACTTATGATATACATTACCAATACCATTTGCCGTAGAGGTAATAATAATCTTTGTATCTTTACCAGACGATACTACTGGATAGGTTGAAGTATAGAATTGAGCATCATTATCAATGAACGCAAACTCGTCAAGAAACAGTAAGTTAATCGATAAACCACGAATAGAACTACCAGACGTGGCAGCTGCAATAATCTTTGAGTTATTACTAAATTCTATGGAACCCTTATTTAATGCTTTACATCCTGGCTGTAAAAAGAACGGCAGGTTTTCTAACATAAGTGTTACACGTGCTAACATTTCTCTTGCAGTAGCGCCTTTGTTTGCTAGAACCGCAATAGTTTTCTCAGGGTGAAAACATGCATACCATAATAAATAACCAACAGATGAAATAGATTTACCAGACTGTCTACACGCTAGCACAATAGAAAATCTATTCTCGTTAAAATGATCGAACATTTTTTCTTGATACGGATATAGTTTAAATGGTACTAAACCACTATCAAGTGAGATTACCTTTAAGTAAGTCTTAGCAAAATACGAAGGATCTTTCATGCACCTTGCGTATTCTATAACTTCTTTTTTCGTGAATTGTGTTTCTACACCATCTCGCTTTACTGATGGATTTCCTAGATAACCAAACTCATTATTCTTGATCTTCTGCATCTATAATCTTATTATTATCAATCAACATTCTCTGTAGGTCTGTAGTAGAACCTACAAATACATTATTATTTGTCACGCGTCGAGCTTCTTCTTGCTTATCGTCTTTGGTTAAATCTTTCTTTGCCTTTTGAAGCGCCATTAGCTTTTCTGTAGTATCAGCAATATCTTTTATCGATTTAGATAAAACCTCAAATGCACGGGGGTGTTCGGATTCACGAGCAAGTTCTGCAAGTGAATCCAGTGAATGTGTTCCAGTTCTAATTAAGTCCCTATAGGTTTCACGAGAAAATTCATAATCATCCTTTATGTCTTTTTCTTCAACCACTTTCGGAGCTTCTGGTTTAACTGGAAGATTCTTCTCCAGTGAGCTTCTCATTTTATCTAATTTGTCCATTCTATATTTCCGTTAGTTACGGTTAGTAGCCGCCGCCACCAGTATTTCCACCTGTGCTACCTGTGCTACCTGTGTCGCTTGCAGTATTATCAGTAGCGTCGGTGCTATCTATTGTTGTAGTCGCACTCGTAGTAGAGGTATCTGAGCTATACGTTTGATTCGCATCATTGGGTGTTCCAGCCGTAGTAGTTATTTCTTCTAATATTGCAGCAGTGTTTGGATCAACATCAAATCTTGCTACATTGTCAGTTACTGTTATCTGGCCGCGCATAGCTGCATGTGACGTACATTGATAATAGTAAAAGCCTTTATTAGTAAACGTGAATGATGTTACGCCATCCACATCGCTGCTCAAAACATCGCCATTAGAACTTTCAATTTGTAATGGATGCGACGGGGCCAGTTCATTAATAATTGTTATAGTATCACCCGTGTAAATATTAAGCGTAGGATCACCTGCTTGCGCTATAGTTCCATTTCTGTCTAAATTACTACTATCAAATATATAATTTCCATTGCCGTCAGAATTTACTATAGAATAATTATATGTTTTAGGGTTAAGTATAGAAGTTCCATTAGCAATAGCGTCAGCGACAGCATCTTCGAATTGTCTAAGATCTACAACATCAACATCAACTTCTCTAATAATCGGCCTATCGCCTGTAGGGCCATAAAACTTCATTTTCATTGTAAAATCTAATTGATATATTAGAACTCTACGTGATGTATAATCGCCTTCGTAATCGTCTTGAATATTAACACTATTTAAGATAACTGGAACATCCTGAGTAAACGCAAAGTTATCAACAGGCTTTATTGATACAGTATAGTCTGGAGTAAAATATGGAAGAATTTGTTCTACTATTTGTAGGCCGTCGTCTTGGCTTTTAGCTAAGATATAAAGAGACATTCCAATATCATACGAGGTGTAATTATTAATCGACTTTCTTTTAGTAGTATCACTAGCATGATTTTCTATTATTCTATTTAATTTATTTAATTTTTGATTAGCATCAACCGCTAAATCCGTAATTTCAAACCCCATTCGCGGAAGTTTTAAAGCTACAGATTGCTTATACCCTGATTCTTGATCTAATCTAGAAAGAAACTTTTCTTTAGGACCGTAGGACAATGGGACTTTAATTTGATTAAGAACTCCACCGTCTGCTGCTTTACGAATAACATTAATATTGTTAAATAGTGTACCAAAGACGGCCACTGATTTACGCATCGTTGCGTGATAAAAATGTCCACCAAACATTAGAAGTTCTCCGAAGGATCACCAAATGGATTGGTTTCCGTAAAGTCTAAAAAGTTATCAGTAAATGTTTCAAATGCTACATTTTGTGCAGCCGAATCATTTGGCATAAAGTTATCAGTATCGTCGTCGCCTACGTCATATACACGAGTGATATAGCACGTATTAGCAGATTCTGAACCAACTAAACCATTGGTTGTAGAAGCTATGAATTGTCTATAGTCACTAGCACCAGTTACACCAATATTAGAAACTCCAATTTTAGCAAGTGTGTTCGAAGTTTTATCGAGTGTCTGCACTGTACCATATATCTGTACTGCTGGAGTAGTATCTGTTGCAGCAACTAGAGTTTGTGTTACGGTTTCACCTCGTACAAAATGATTGCCATTTGTAACAGCTAATTGTATACCAGCTAAATATGCTTCGCCACCTATTTCATCATCAATAGTATCAATACCAGTATCAAAGTCTTCATCATTATATTCAAACAATGCACAGGTAAGTTTATATACCGGTAAATTAGATAACTGATAAAACGGCTTATCGTCTTCAACAAATGTAATTTCAAAAAACGAGTTAGTCATTGGAAGGAATAATAGATCACCTTCTCGAGGTTTATCTAATCCTTCATATGAACCAATTTGATGATTCCAAGTTTTTCGTGATATTACGAACGAAGCTTCATCTCTTATTTCAAGACCAAACTTCTGATAAAGATCACCAGCTCCTTCAAATCCATCTACATTTTCAATATATGCTTCTGTTAGATAAGCATCGTCAAAGTTAGAGGTAGGATCTTCGTTTAGAATATTATCTCTATTAACAAGGCTGCGGGGGATATAATAGACATCTTGTCCAAATATTTTAAGTGATTCAATTACCAAGTCTTCGTACAGATTTTGTTCTGATCTGACGGCTTGGGAAAAGTATACGTTTCTAGGCATTTATTATCCTATGTAGAAGTCGATTGGCTGTTCCCAATTTAACCTAACTTCTTCTTCTAGTTTTACTAAGTCTTCAACGGCATCATCAAACAATTGGCGACCATTGAAAGTAACCCCGCCGGGCATTGTCATACCTTCAAATTTAATTAGATTTGCGCCCCACTGTTTCTTAATCAATGCCGTAGCATATTTCTTTAAGAAGTAGTCGTTATATACATCAGTGAATGTAGACGGGTCAATAATTCTATATCCTTCAACTACAATATAATTACCAATTTGCACTTCGTTTTTCCAATCCATGTCAATTCTTAAACGGTCTCTATGGCGATCAAACGAGACAAACTTATCGTCTGAATCAATAAGAACGTCTATAGTGGACAAATATTGTTTAGCCATTGTGTAATCTAATAAGCTACCCATATAACCAAGACTATACATATCGTTTAGATGCATTTGGTATTTTACATCGAAAAGGCTTGTGCTTGAGCTATGATCTCTAATTGGAAGAACTCTAATAACATCTGTTACCAAATCCGGTATGTTGATATACCCGTAGTCAATTGCACCAATGGTCACTGATGAAATAGTACTAATGGCTTTCGATGTTGTTCCTATAATTTCATTGGTCGCAATAAAAGCATTTTTATCAATAGGGTCATAATTATTGATTGATAACATGTTTTTACTTTTAGCCACTACAGTGGCAATAGCTTCTTCTTTAGCCGCATTAATCAATGTCGCTGTAGTGCCCCCTACTGTACCTGCGGTCGTAACTAATGCTGTATCATCTAAGGCAGTTAGGGTAAAGCCAGTTACACTTGGAGCAGTTCCAACAATCGCGCTTACTTTATATTCAGTGTCAACGCCAGTGTATCCACTAATAGACCCAACATCGTCGGCAGTACCAAACAAATCAGATATAGTAATCCTATCCCCTACAGCAATATCTGCAGCATCGCATGTAAAGTTTCCAGCAATATCAGTAATAGCCACAGTCGTTAAAACAGTGCTGTTGCTAAGTGTAATTGTTTCACCGACTGTAAAGGCCGCGGCTTCAGCTTCGGTTGGAAGTACTAGTTTGGTATAGTCAATTTTTTCCTTAAGGAATACTTTTTCAATGGCATCCGTGTGATAGTGCTGATAGAATTGTAGAGCTTCGTCTATTCTATCATCTAACTGATCGTCGTCAACATTAATTTCAATTACAGGTGCACCTAGATTTCTAAGGCAGTAATCGATTAATGTTTCTCTACTATTTGGTTTCGCCATTTAAAACACCTCTTGCTTTACTATATTTATATACTTTATTTATATGTTACTCAGGCTCAGTGGGCCAAACAATGTTAGCTGGGTCGTCTTGATTAGTAATATCTCTTAGTGCTTGACGATATGAGGCCCACTCTGAATTAAGCTCCGTTCCACACTCATAAGCTTTAATTACCAGATAATCACTATTTGTTAAAATAGAATTTCTTTCGTTTCTAACACCAGCCCATAAAGCCTCTAGCATTTCATTGACTTCTTCGGCTTCATACTCAGCTATAACCCATTCTAAATTTTCATAGGACCAAGATAGATGATGAGTAAGAGGATTATACTCTGGCTGAGGTGGAGCTTCCACCCAACCAGCATCGGCTATCTCTTCTTCTGTGTACGTACTACTATCAGTACGAACAGTTTCACCATCACTAAGTATTATTACGTCTGGTAAGACCCGCGGGTATTCTCCGTTATTTGTATTTGTATAAATTTTCATATTTATTTTCTCTTTAAAGTTAATACATTCCTACAAACAGTGTTTGATCAGGATCTATAAGACTCATATTATTATTGTTAGAATTGTGCGTACTGTCACCAGTAGTATTACAAAATGCTATTCTGATTGAACCTTTTTCAGGAAACGCATACGTCGATTGTGATTTCATATAGCCGTACTTGCTATAAGTAGGCGAATACGATGTTTCTCTATACCAATAATTTTTATTTGCGATTTGCCCTAATGTTCTATTGCCAACTGGCAACGGATCTGTACTCGATATTGGTACACCGTGATCGGCCCCCGTCGACGATGAGGCAGTAGCATTTCGTCTATTCCAATAGCCAGCTGAAGGTACATTGCCGCTTTGATTAACACTGGAGCCCAGCCCGTCAGTTCTTAAATTGTTCCATGTTGTATACGCAGCTACTGTAGCTGGAGTACCTAAAGATGAATAATTCCCAGGATTCTGATAAAACACCCCAGGGCTAGGAAAAGCGGTATCTGGTTCTATAGCGTATATTACTCGTCCTCCAGCATCTAAAATTTGTATTCCGCCAATAGGAGTATCGTTCTGCCAACGATAGCTGCCGCTATCAAGTGTATGCTGATGTGCAATATATAGATGACCAGTTCTTGGCTGATCTATATGAAAGAACACTTCGCTCACATCATACGCCCCATTGTAATCATTGTTATTGCCCATATATAGCCGAGAATCAATGGCTCTACCTCTAAAATTAGCAAAGGTGCTTCTTATATCAAATACTCGCGAAAAGGAAGCATAATGCGCATACATGCTGCCTATCCTTTCAGTTTGAAAGGCGCTATGTCTATTTTGCCCTCCGCTCTCCGGATTATCAATAAACGGCGCTCGATGAAGATTCATATTATAGTCAAGCGCATCTAATGATCCACCACGATATTTAGCTTTTGCGGGGTGATGATACGCTGCAAGCCTTCCTAAATTTCCCTTCATTACGTAGCCTCCGTCCACAATACGCATTTATAGTTAGTCATGCTGGTAATATAGGTATCTCCAAAATGTATAGTAGTAGCAGTACTATCGGTACTATTTAAATTTTGTATACCAAATGACAATTGCGGTCCACCAAAATATCCAGTTGAAAGACCAACATTTGCACCATCAACTATCGTATTAGTTTTAGCGCCCCAAATGCCGTCATTAAAAGAAAAACCCTGAGTGCTCCCGCTATAATAACCGTTTGACCCGATTCGTGACTCACCAGATAATAACCATCGAGTATTAGGACTATTATATGATGCTGTATAATGATTATGATTTGACATTTCGCCATAATCTATAAACAATTCTACTCTTCTTGCTTGTATAGGATAAAACAAATCTTTAAGTCTTATATTTGTTTTATCCTGTGTTTCCGGAAAGCTCATGTATATTGTTCCCATATAGCCACCTGCATTAAATGTCCCAGAGGGCCCAGGAAATATTGATATAGCAAACCATGCGCAATTTGGAGTTAAACCTGGAAAACTACCTTTAGTAAGTACTGGGGCTGACGAACCAAACATTTGATAATCAAATTTTCCAGATGTAGTTAAAGTGCCTGCGCCGGCAGGTGGACTAACAGCTAACAAATCTTCAACAACGTTGCCATTGACCGGCAATGCCCAAATTTTATAATCTGAATTTAAGTTCTGTATCCCTGAGAGTATCGTAGAATTGCTAGTGGTATTTGTATAAGTATTAAACAAGTTATGAACGCTTTTATAATCAACCGGAGGGCCTGAAACCTGCTGGCCATTTAAATCACGCTTTCCGGCTGGATAGTGTACATGCGATTCTATTGCGCCCGTCTCATTCATCTCGCTTGCAACAAAACCTTTCATGGTATTTATTATATTGCGGCTTTTGTATAAATTATATCCCATTATAGTGTATACTCCTCTCTACCAACAAATACATCAGCCTCATGAGAAAATGTACTCTGTGCACCAATACTTGACGGATGATTTACAAAATCTATTTGGACTGATATTTTATCTGTAGCATTTAAAACTATAGACATGGCTTTAGATATCGGTACTACTGTTTCACCAGGATGAATAATGCATGAAAAAATTAGCCTATTCGTGGTACCACCTAAGGCACAATACACATTAAGAATCGAAGCATCAGGTTGAGCTGTATTTGTTGTTGATTGATAATAATGCACATACATATAATTATACTTCCACAGCTGACCCGCAGGCACCGCGGTGGTAACATCTACCGTTGAGGAATTAACAATATTGCTCCAAGTCAAATGTGTATTTTCGGTTTCTAAGTATAAAGCCGTAGAATTGCTAATATCACTCATTTGGTTCTAACTCCACTTACAGTAATAAATGACCAATTATTGCTTCCGGTAAGATTTTTACCGCTTCTAAATTGACATTCTAATATTAATTGATCAGCCGTAACACCATCTGCGTATGGAAAGTAAATAGGATTAGAAGAAGTTATTAGCGGTAATGACAATTCATGAGTGAAAACCCTAACATCTCTATAGAGATAAGTAGAGGTAGTACCGCGTCTTAACCTTAAAGTAAAGTGATGGTAAGGCGATTGAGTTTGATTATGTAAAATTAAATTGTCCAACTTAAGCACAGATCCAATCTTAGCACTACTTGTCGAATTAATCGTAGCAGATATGTCTTTCCATCCACTAAAACTGCTGCTGACATAAAATTTTTGAGAGTAATTTGTAAATTCAGTCGCACCTCTAATATCTTCCGTGCTTAAATAAGGTACTGTAGTAGTCGCCATGCTATTACCTCTTTATATATCTATAGCTAATAGCTATTGCAAATTTATTTTGATCATAGGCGTAAAGTTGAGCAGGGCTATCAGGTTGACTGAATGGTATACCGACCCGATAAGAAAGTCCACCGCTAGTAGGAGTAGCATCACTGGTTATTCTAATCGGATTATCTTTAGTAACTGGATAAATTACGCCATGAGGTGGCAATAGAACCTTTGACATTATTTCTAAAGTACCAATAGATAAGTCGAAGATGAATGGATAACCATGAGTCGAAGTAACTGATACACCAACAATATCTAATATATCTGAGGTAAAGTCATCATTATCTAAACTCACATCAGAATATCCAAGATCTGTAAGCATGGTATCAATTGTAAAATATTGTGTACTGGCCGCCGCGGTACTGGAATGGAAATATGTTCCTATATAAGTTTCCATTAGTTTGGTATCTCCAGGCCAGAAGCTACAATATGCAATACTTGAGACGAGCCATCATTAGCACCTCCAGCAACAGACCCTGCTCTTACTAAAACTCTTTCTACGGATCCTACGTATAACGGAGCGTCTGCGCTTACTGCAAAATATGTCGCACCTCTTGGTACTGTTGCTTGAATCATTTGTGCATATGAATTACTGTCGGTATTAAGATAGATTCTTACAATATAATCGTTATTCGCGCTAGTATTGCATATTGATAGAGTTTCCAATTTTCCGGTTACATTACTACTAGATCGTTCATAGGCTATTTGATTAGTCGAAAGATATGCCATAGTAGTTAGACGCGTGAATGGAGTAATAGTAGCGGGATTAATATGTGACATTAGCTATATTCCTCAGTTGCGATATAGTAAGTTGGAGCTACAGACCCGGCCAGGCCGACGTATTCAACAGATAATACTTCATCTTCATAAAGATAAAACGGTCTTTCTTTATCGAATACACATACACTATTTCCTGGAAATACTTCTACCTCGCATATTTTTCCGGCCTCGGTAAAACCCGGATAATTATCACGTGTAAGATATATGATTCTACTTTCAGTAGCACTTGCATCTAAAGTAAATGTTAAATTTACAACCTTAGTTACATAATCTTCATCGGCTGAGGTGGTTGATAGCATTCTGACCGTCCCGATCTGGGAAGGTGTTACAGCACCGTAGCCAATTCTTATTCTGATATCACTAATGCCTTCAGCAAGATTAGGATTAGACATCGCTGTACTCCTGCCATGATATATACACACAATAATTACTGCTTGAGACCGAGCTAAAATTATGCGAGAGTGATTGGGCATTAGATACGTAAATCGGTTGATCTTCCTTGGCGATTACTACTTCACTTTGTGGCTCAACTGTAGCAGTTGCAATACGATTACCAGCATAATAAAGACTATATATTGTACTTTGTCCTTGTATACTCGTACCTTCCTCTTTATTAGATACCGTTAAATTTACAATTTTATATAATTTTTCACTAGTCGACGCGGTAAATATATTACTAGGGAATATCCCAGGGAAGTACAAAGCACTTTTAAACTCTGTTGTTTTAGTATAGTAATTAGACGGATTTACATTTATAATTTCAGTTGTCATAATATAATTTATCCTAGTAAGTACTGTAATCCAATCACATCACCCACAGTTAAAGAGTCGCGTTTAATATCAGGATCTTTAATATATAGTTTTCGATTAACCGAGGCCCAGCTAGCTGCTACATAAATTCCGATGCTTACCCAACCGTCAGCCTCTGCGGTAAAGGATCCAGTTCTGTGAGCCCAACTTGTGCCGATAGTAGTATTTGCAGCTATCGTATATGTCCGGGACTCTTCTTGAACTAAAGAATAGCTAGCACTATCACTTACATGCGTTTTATTGCTCGGTAAAGTAGTAGTTGTATCATACTGATAGCCGTGTATCCAAACGTTACCCGTACTAGTAGCTTTAACTGGAACGGTAATATGAATTTTTTCCCCGGCCTTAACTTTAAATGCTTTAAATGATAAACCTGATATTACTCCTCCAGCATTTGGAGCAAAAAATACCGCATCCTCAGAAGTAGACCAAATAACCGAATCTTCTACGTTATTATTGAATCCAGGGACCCAGCCTTTTACTCTTGCTAGTGTTCTATCTACGCCGCCAATATCATCAATGTCAAGGTCTGCCCAAAACAGTCTATTACCACCGCCAGGGTAAGCCAACACTCTTCTAGTACCTGCACCAGTTGTCGGAAAGGTAAATTCGCCCGCGGTACCGCTATTAATAACAGTATCACCAGTAATGTTTAAAGCACCCGCAATATCGACAGCATCGTTTGTACTATCAATATGCATGATAGTATCGTCGTGTGCGGTAATAATTGTATCATCAGATTTTTTAAAATATAGAGCGCCGTCTGCAGTGTTCATGGCCATTTCGCCATCACCGAGATTACCAGCTGTAGGAATTGCGTTCGCTGTATTCGAACGTCTTAGACGAATTTCAGTTTTTACGGCCAATTTTGGCTTCTCCTATGTTCAATCTCTATATAGAGCTGTTAATAAAATGTAGCTTCCTTGTATATACAAGGTGTATAAAAGTATTTATACGTAAGCTTAGTAGTCTCCGCCATCAATGACG
>Ga0206682_10002735_pt1 | contig 15710 bp, 18 predicted proteins | sample M240m12015metaG_FD_155444 | JGI IMG/M metagenome (GOLD analysis project Ga0206682, IMG submission 155444) | Ammonia-oxidizing marine archaeal communities from Monterey Bay, California, United States - M2 40m 12015 | ecosystem: Environmental > Aquatic > Marine > Intertidal zone | place: USA... | reverse complement strand
TCGCAAATCAACCTAACCAACATCCCACAACCTCTTGGTGAGCTAGATATATCAAACTCTTTGGTTTTCTTATTTAAATAAAATGAACGCGCTTGCTGGTCATAAGATTCTGTTCTCGTCCAATAGTATGAAGCCTCAGATTGTTCATTTACGAAATCAGCAAAAGCATATGCAGTGTGGCTTTGAAGCTTACCTCCCCAAACATTATGGAATCCAATATTAAACTCTCCTCTTCGAGCCGAAAGCGCTTTCCCAGCCACATTCCATCCAGGGCCATATTGATCTTCAAGGTTCGACATGAGTACTTTCCAGTCCTTATCAGATGGCATTCTATAACCCTTTGGTATAATCCCATCATCTATATTAAATATATAATGGTTATAGTATACATGTCCATTCATCTCCCATGCGCAAGGAGCTTGATTCCTTGAGGCCTTCATCCATTCCTCTTTTGAAGATGCCAGAGGTATTACCTCTCCGTTGGCAAATTGAAGCTCTTTAAAATTTTCAGAACTCCAAAGTGTATTTCCAATTTGAATAATTTTATCCTTCATTTTTCTCGGTATTCTTTTATGGTTTCGTCTCACTCCCAAGTAACTTCTTGTTACCATTTAATTGGTTAGGATATTTAACTTTAAACATCTTTAAATTACACTGGTTCTCGTAATTTACTACATAAACTTTAAGATCAGATTGATTAGAATAATTAACTGAATGTACTTTTTGTGAGTAAGAAATAGTTGAAATAAGTATGAAAATAATGAGTAAGTATTTTTTCACAATATTAATGGGTTAGATTAGTGCTAAAGTTTAGATATTATCACCTGTTTGATGGGTGTTTAAACCATTTATTATCTGTTAGATGATTTGGTAGGTTATCTATTGTATTTTCAAGTTGATTGTTTAGGTATGTTTTTGAATCGAGATTCTTAAAACAACTACCATCTGAAAATTTTGGAAACCCTCTCAAATTTAATTTCTTGACATTCCCAGGAAATTCTGGTAGAAACTCAATATCTGAGTCAATACCTGAAATATTTAAGTTTGTTAAAGTATTTAAATCTGAAAGACCATTTAAATCTGTATAGTTTGCATTTAAAATCAAACCAGTGACACTTTTGGGTATATAGTCTAATACAATTTTTGCTTTAAGACAATTTTCAATATTTAGATAATCTAATTGCTTCAATTGGTTCAATAATTTCCAATCAGTTAACTCTGTACTTTCAATAACGAGCTCTTTTAAACTTTGTAGATATTGAATGCCATTCAAATTTTCAAGATGATTCGCACCTTTGATTGAAAGTCTGATAACATTTGGGAAATTATCTGATAGATACTGTAGATCAATTAATTTATAGTTGGTTAAATTTATTGACCCTACTCTTTGAAAATCTTCTTTAACCAACTCGTGAATGAATTTTCCCCTCATTTCAATGATTCCATCATTTGATATTAGATTAAAAGTTGATTGCTTTTCGTTAAATTCAGACATATATATTACAAATTAATATTAATAAGTTGTATTAATAATTATAATTAGATGCTAATTTATGTTTACTGAACAAGAATAATCATATTGAGAATAAATTTTGACTCAAACTTGTTTTTATGCTAATAAAATTAGTAAAGTGATTTTTTAAAACTCGCATCTAACTCGAATGAGTCCTGTAAATTTATGAAATATGAGATTTATCAATCCTTCAAAAATTGAATAAATATACTTGTCAAATGGGGGTAACCTAATTTTTTTTCATTCTCAGAATCATAGAAAGTAATTTGATTACTTTCTTCGTAGTGATCAAGCAATAAACCTTTGAATCCAAGAAATGGGCTCGCTACAACTTTTTCGTTTCCTTTTTCTTCATACAAGCTTGGAAATAGCTTTTTAATTCTATCGGTAACATACAACTCATACCAACAACCTTCTTCGACTCTACAATAATATCCTCTCTCCCAAACTAATTCATCCTGATCGAGGAAACTTAAAGAATCTGATATTCCTTCGGGGTATTTATCATAATTAAATTCCATTAAAACTAGCTATTTATTGAATTGGTTAAACGTTTTAAATAGCCTAGGGAATTTTTAAAAGTTGACTCAATAAAAATCCCCTGGCGTTTGAATAATGCAATTCTGGTTTTACTTTTATTTCTCTCTATAAATTGTTCAACATCTTTTTGAGTTTTAAAAAAAATACTTTTTGCAAGGACATTAAGTTCCAAAAAATTTTCCCGCGGAAAGTTCTTAAGGTCTTTTTTATCCCATATTAGTAAAAGACTTCTTGTCATGAATAGTGTCCAAAATGTAAATTTATGAACCATATAAATTAAATCATCATCATTATCTAAATCACAATCGATATTTGTTATCCAATCCTTGACATTCAGACTATATTTCTTTATGAGGTTTTCTTCAATTAATTCTTCTATTGGTTTGAGTAAGTAATTAGAACAAATTATCAGTTGTATTTCGTTAAAAGATTTACCCAATTTTTTGGATTTCAACTCTTCAACAGCTTTTGGAAACAGACTTTCGTCATAAATGTCTTTAAATGAATCTAAGCGTTTGATTACAAAAGTTAAATCAGCCAAGTTTTTCTGTCTTAGTACTATTCCTAAATCATAAATTTTACGGTCTACCTCATTTAGAATAGTTGAATATTCGTTTAATATTTTTGGTGAAATTTTTAATGTGGACATAAGTAGTAATTAATTTTTATAATGTAAATTGGTAATTTATAAAAATTTAGTTGAAGCATAAATACATTCACTAATTTTTAAAAAACCGTTAGATAGATTCAGTTAAATACTTACAATAATTAATATTGTAAAATAAGGGTTAAAAGAATATAAATAAATCATGAAAATAAAAGAGATTTCTAACAATATAGAATTACATAAAGTAGAAGATGATCTAGCTTTAATATCTAATTATAAAGTGATAGTTCAAGGATTCACAGATATTGGAACCCCAGCCAATGGACTTGTACCAATAATTTATTACAAGCAACAGGAATTTAAATATTTGGATATAGACACTCTTGAAATATTTGATATTAGCAATGTAAACTGGATTTCTGGGTTTCACTATGTAGGAAGTAATTTGACTTGCCTTGGTCACAACTATAGATCAGACCCTCAAAAAAATCTATCTACCTCATACAAGTACACTAGTGTTGAGGGTATGAAAATAATTTTTGAAAATCTAGAAGGATGTGATACGATTTTAAAACCAGAGAAAAAATTTAATGAAAACCTACAAAAAATGGTTGAAACAGGTGTAAATAAAATGCAATGCACACTAACACCTGAATTAGCGAAGAAGATGTTTAATCAAATTAAATATTACCGAATAGTAGGTAAAGGATTATTAGCAAAAGGATTAAATATTGGCGTTCAGCCAATTAAGCTAGAGGATGGCAGTAATTATCATTCTAGTTTATTTACACTTTCTCAAAAAGATGAAACATATGGTGTAATTGATGTCAGAACTGACAAACTAATTACTGAAATTATTTATAAGGAAATTGACCTTTGTCCTAATCTTATTAGAGTCAACTCAGATACATTTTTAAAGTATTAATTGTGGTTTTATAGTATGATGTTTACTAAAACTATTTTTAATGAGGCTCTATCCTGTCCTACAAAATTGTTCTATACTAAAAATGAGGAATATGAAAATCAACAAAAAGAGGATACCTTTCTTGAGGCACTAGCAAAAGGGGGCTATCAAGTTGGTGAGTTAGCCAAGTATAAATATTCTAATGATCCAATTACTGAGGAAATTACTGTTGAAACGCTTGATTATTCAGAAGCAATTTTAATCACAAATTCGAAATTGAATGAAAGCAAAAATGTTGTTATAGCTGAAGGAGCATTTAGTTTTAAAAATTTTTTTGTTAGGGTCGATATTCTCGTTAGAGATGGTAATAAATTGAAGCTTATTGAGGTAAAATCTAAGTCTATCGGCAAGAATGACGTATTTATCAAAGGAGATAAAGTAAAATCAAGTTGGCAACCTTATCTATATGATTTAGCATTTCAAACTTATGTTTTAGAGAAAGCCCTTCCTAATTTTGAAATTGATCCATATCTTTTATTAATAGATAAAGACGAGAAAGCTAGTACAGATGGGCTAAATCAATTGTTCAAGGTTAAGAAAGATATAAATGGAAGGACTTCGATAGTAGTTGATAAATCTTTTAAAGGTTTTAATAGTGGAAATCTTAGTATTTTAAGAGAGATTCCAATGAGGGAGACTATTAATAAGTTGAATACTCTTGCAGTTCCGAATGTTAACGTTCCACTTGAAAATAGTCAATTAGTTGATTTTATTCCATGGGCAGAAGCTCTCCATACAACCAAAAAACGCCATTGGTCAAAACCATCAATTCAGTGTAAAAACTGCAATTATAAAAAAAGCCACACTTTGAAAAAGTGTGGCTTTAGTGAGTGCTGGTCAAATCATAATTGGGAAAAGATTGGAAAAATAGCTATAAATCAATTAAATGAACCTCTTATAACTGACTTATGGATGGGACTAGGTGGTGCCAAAATTTCAAAAAATGTAATGAGTCAGAATGTACCGTACATATCAATGCTTGACTCAGATTTATTAAAACCCACATCTAATAGTGATGACAAATATCCGGGGATGACACCACACGAAAGACGTGTTTATCAAATTAATTCTGTTAAATCAAAATCTTCATCATATATTTTTTTAAAAGAAAAATTTATGGAATTTTCCAAGGATTGGAAGTACCCATTAAATATGATTGATTTTGAAACTAGCACTGTTGCATTACCCTATTTTAAAGGAATGAGACCATATGAGACAGTTGCATTTCAATTCTCTCACCATATTATGCATGAAGATGGTAATGTGGAGCATTTCAATGATTATATATCATGGGAGCCAAACACTTATCCCAATGTTGAATTTGTGAAAGAATTAAAGAAATCATTAGAATCTAATGGAGGAACTATTTTTAGATATGCTGCACATGAAAATTCAGTTTTAAATAAAATCAAAGATGATTTAATGCAAATCAAACCTGATGGTTTTGAAGAATTAATAAATTTTATTGATGAGATAACAGAATATAAAAATAATGAGGGTGAGAGGAGGGAAGGAAAACGAAATATGGTTGATTTAGCTGAAGTTGTTAGGTCTTTTTACTACAGTCCTTTTGCAGGTGGTAGTAATTCTATAAAACAGATACTACCAGCTATAATAAATGACTGTAAGCATTTAAGAGAAAGGTATTCCAATGAAGATTTATATGGAAAATCAAGGGAATATTCTAGTTTAAATTTTGAGAATCATACTTGGATTACTAACGAAACCAATCATGATCCATATAAAACGTTACACTCATTTGATAAAATTGAGGGACTAGAAAATACTGAGTTATTTGATGATCTGGGCGAAGTTGCCGATGGTTCAGCAGCTATGATGGCTTATAATAAATTGCAATGGAGTTATATTAGCGATAAAGAACGGTCATTGCTAAAGAAAGCATTGCTTCAATATTGCGAGCTTGATACACTAGCTATGGTAATAATAATGCAGGGTTTGTTTTCATTAGAAGAAAGAGAATAATTTAATATTTGAATTAATTTATGGTTACACTAGATTACTTAAGACAAAAAGATTTCTATAAAGTAAACGCTCTACTTTATGATACAGTAATTGATAAATATAAGTTAATTTCAAATCATGACGAGGGCTTTCAAATAGATTTCATAGAGGAAGAAAATATAGATTATACTAATTATGAGGAGTTTAAGTTTTACAATAAAAAACTTGATAAAATTCTTAAATCAATACAAAATATAAAATCTATCGATTTAAATAAAAAGCTTGATGAAGGGTTCATAGATTTAAAAAGTAATACAAAAACATTGTTGGATAAATTAACTATTAATTCAAGCAATATACATAACTACAGATCTGAAGTCACTAAAGTTGAAAAGACCATTTTTAAAAGTGGTTTGCTTCATGATTTCGGTAAACTACAAATGGAAATTAGTGATTTAAAACGAAATTTACCTAAGCTATCAACCCCAAAAATTATAGAATCATTCAAGGTTTCTAAGGATATGTCTGCTAGTTATGAGGAGGAAATCAGAACTGATTCACCCAAGGAATTTAAAAGACCTCCAATAGTAAATGGTTTTGTCTTTCCAATTCATATAATTGATAATTCATGTGTTCTTTATACTGGTCGTATCTTAGGACCTTTAATGGGTCATGGTACAAAAGAGGAGTGGAGTTTTGATGGGGTGAAATGGAAAAAAAAGGATTCATGGATAACATGGAATTCTTAGCAAGAAACTGATAATAAGATTGAATTCTTATTTCTTATATTTTAAATAATTTAAAACACTTTTCCAATCTGGAAATCTTTCAGAACCAAAATGAAGCCATTCACCTTTGAATTCTGATGCACCATTGAATCTTCTGTCATCAATTAGATAGTCTCCAATTAGAAGGTGTTTGTGATGAGATAGTATTAAACGTTTTCTAATCAATTTTTCGTCAAAAAATTTTGCAACCCATAATCGTTTGTGCATCCATCCCTCTGGATTATCCCAGGGTGCAGTAGATAGAAAGTAGACATCAAAAACTTGATCTTCTAATAGTTTATTTACTGCATCGATTGCTCCTGGTATTGGTTCTAAATTTTCATAGATACCTGGAAGTTTATCTGGTCTTCCTTTGTATGGGGTAATGTTGGATAGAGAATGTTCTTGTCTACCTTTTTCAAAATTAGCAACTACGCCATCCAGATCAATGTATATAATTTTCATTTATTTAATTTATTATGAGGGTGCCAGTATTTTCAATTTTAGTAATATGGTAATTTAACTCATTAATGGATTTTAGTAATGATTGAATTTCAGAAATATTGTCAAAGAAACAGACTGAAACTCTATTTGAATTTCCTGCTATGATATTTTCAATTTTTAAATTAATTCGATTTAAAATTCCTAGTTCTATGTGATACTCGGTGCCTTTATAATTTGCTGAAACTTCAAATAAATAAGTGTATTCAGGTTTTTTTATTGGTGTACTTTTAACTGTGGTTGCAAAAATTTTATTATCACATAAAACATTTATTAGATTAGAAATGAGCCATTGTATTAACTCATTTTCATTAAATGATTTTAAATTAATTTCATCATTGATTATTTGCTTGATTATTTGTTTAGGGATGTTCATTTGTGGTTCTAATTTACACTAAAAATACAAATAGATTCATCATAAATTTCGTCATCTTCTTCAAAGTAATGTCTGAGATAAATCTTACCATTATGTTCTTTGTTTTCATTGCTAAATGTTCCAGCTTCAGAGTCAATAATTTCCATATTTAAAGAATGATTATCGGGTTCATCATTTAGTAATGCATAACTACCATAAACTTGGCTTGGAGATATAACTAAATTAAGGTAATTAGATACGTAAGTCGAAATTGATTTATAAAAAGAGGAATTATGATCCCATAAGTCACTATTTTCAATGCTAATATTAACATCGTTGTCTATACCTAAACAAGTATTTTCAACAACTTCAAAATTTAATTCCATGGTCCCAGAGGAGTCTGAGTCACCACAATAAATTATATCTAAACTGTTATCTTCAGGAACATACCCTATTGTTAAAACTATTCTTTCCATATTTAAATTTATCTATTTTTTAAGTTCAAATGCTTCACCATTTTGTTTCCAGATTTTAACAAATCTGTGTGTACCACGTGAAATACCTGAATCTATATTTTCTATACTTTTATTATTATAGTAAAAACTATCCATTAATGAAATTTCTCCATCCTCAAGTTCTAATATCATTAGACTGTAACTAAAATTCTCAATTTTTAATTCTCCTTCTGATTCTAATTCAAAAACTGGACCTTCCCCTTCAAAATACTCAAAAGCCCCCAAACAATTTTCATACTCCTCATTATACTGTGGTTCTGGACAAAAACTAGCACCATCATTATCATTTTGGGCAATATCACTCGAATTAAATTCTAGAATTAAATTATTTGTTTCATCATAAATCTCGAATTCAATTCTATCATCTATACTAATCTTCTCATTTTCTACAGAACATTTATCCAAAAGAAAGGTCTCTTCTAATTCGTGATAATCCATTTCCCCAAACTCAATGTCATTAGCCTCTATTTCCTTAATATTAGAAAATTGATAATGACATATTTTCCCTGATGTTTTGACTATATACTTCATATTTTAGTGCTTTCCAATTTCATAAGACCTTAATCTCATAATAATCTAGCTAACTTTAGCATTTAAAAGGTGATATTTTGACTGAAACAATTTTTCTTGTCTTTCGTAAGAAAACTCTTCAATACTCCCACCATAAATAACTTTTGCATTATACAAAACGCTTTTTACTACATTACAATCGAGGGATAGGTCGTGTTCAAAAGAAGATATTTTTTTAGAAATATAAATTCCTCCAAATGCCCATTTGGTATCCGGGTTCTTGACTAAAGATAGGTATTTCGACTTAGGTTTAATTATAAAAATAGCATCAATAGTAAACACAGCTGTTGCTTCGTTAAAATCTAAAGAACAGTTGCCTTTTTTTAAGTTATCATCCGACAAATCAAAACTTACTTGATCGTATTTACGCATCTTCTCTGTTTCTGACAGTGCGGAAATTGATAAATGAAAATCTTGTGTCATAAAATGAGACTTGATATCGATCAAGGAAATATTATCTCCATATACATCAAGGTTATGTAGTGTGGATATTTGAAAATTTAATTTTAAATTCATTTGTTTTATTTTTATATAAATATAAAAGCGGTTAAACTTCAATTAGTAAATAATGCATTCCATCTTTTATTGGTAACCATTCACCCTTATATACTTTATTTAATCTAATAGTGTATTCCTCACTTTCTGTATTTTCACCAGTAGGTTTTTTGGTTTCTTTACAAATTCTAACTTTTTTCTCTTTCCTTCTGAAATATTCATAAATGCCTCCTTTTTTACTTCCTCCTTGATAAAAAAGACTATTATCAACAAGACAAATAAAGAACCCTTCTGAAAACATGTTTATACTTTTCTTATTTTTACTCGAGGTCAACCCTTCAAGAAATTTAACATCTTTTACGAATGAATACATTGATTCAGGAACTTGGCCATTTCTAGGAAATTTCAGCTCAATTGAGGCAAGATTAACAGGTCCCTGGAATATAGAAATATCAATTTCTTTTTTTCGGACTTTCTTAGTACCAAACCTAGCATCAATTTCATCATCACTAACTTCTAATATCTCTTTAAAATTTCTTTCAAACTGAATTTTAAAATCCCCTAGATTTTGTTTAAGATGATTTCTTAGAAAATATCCAAGTTCATGTTGGAAACTAAATTCATTATAGACTTCTATTTCTCCACTCTTAAGAAGACCAATAAATTCTTCTAATTTCTCTCTTAAAATAAATTTTTTCATACTATTTTTTTATGACTAAAATTTCTGTATCTATTAAATTATTGCATTAGAGTTTTATTAGTCGCATGTATTTCCCTTCTTTGAATGCCGAATGTTTTAAATCAAAGTATCTATCGGTATTTTTTGCTGTCTTTAATGTGAATATACCTTTGTCGTATTCGGACACACAAACTGTCGCATAATCAGAAGTCCACCAATGAACCGACTGTCCCTTGCCATGAAAAATCGTAGGCATCATAACATGCTCCAAATATCCGCCAGGTAGTGCCGTGAAACCCGATTCATTTGAGCCTGTTAAAGGATTAGTAAAAGCAATTTTTCCAGGCCAACCCTTCTGTGATTTTAACTTAATGAGCACTTCACTTTGGGAATACTTATCCTTAGGTACATTGCTGCCCAAACTTTTAATTAGGTCACACCAGTCATCATAACTAGACAATCTATAGCCCTCTGGAACAATCGAGTCAGATTGATTTATACAATGAACATTGTAAAAAAGTCCATATTTTTTAATGTTTTTATCATCAAAATCATAGGCACAACAACAATATTCATCGTTCAAACAATAAGAGTCCCATTCCTCAACACTTTTAGCCATATGAATAACTTCTCCATTTCTGTCACGAGTGAATCGCGCATCTTCTGTGCACCATTCGTTTTTTCCAATTTTAATAAATTCCATTTTTTATAGTTTTAAACTTTCTCCCAACCCTTTTTTACATTCTTTAATACCTCTGCAGCAAAAATCTCTTCAATCTGCTTCTTGGAGTCTGACACCTTAATCTCTTTTTTAAGCATTTCTGCCCTTCCAGCGCTAAAGTCTGTATAATGGTATACGTATGCTGGATACTCGCCCGTTGCTTCCTTATTGGTTTTCCAAACCATGAATTTGCGTACCATCTTCATGCCCTTGCTTTCTTTTACATACACTTCTCTAGAAAGGATCTCACTTTTCTTTAAATCGAGTTTTTCAGAGGCATTTGTATCTAAAGAAATAATCCTCGTGATTTGAGACAAGCCCGCATCATCTGTATTGGGTTTTTTGTCTTTTCTCATCTTAACATATACCGGAGAAATTACACTAGCCATTGGCTGTTTACCCATGGCTGAGTAGTTGCCGTCCTTGTAGCTCAAACACATTTTAGAAATAGCCCCTTTTGAGTTTTCTCCAAATACATCTAAACAACTAAACTCTACCACCTGATTGGGTGTTACCATGGTAAAAGCCACGTTAGATCCAGATACCTCAATATAACCAGAATCTACTTTTTTCTTTTCTAGTTCCTTGAGCAGTTTTATACGCTCATCTTCGCTGTAGCCATTGCCTACTTTGGTTAAAAGTATATATTCATCTTTTCCAACACACAAGCCCACCAAAACTTCTTTGAGCATTCCAGCCCTGCTTCCTTCGCCTTCTGCAAATCCTAGAACAACAGCATCCAGGGTAATTAGTGGTTTTATCTTATAGGTTGGGCCGTTGTGAGAACGCACTACAATTCCTTCTTGGCCGCCGTCTTCTACAATTTCTTTGTAGAGCGTGGCAATGTCTTTTCTGCTTTCTACAAAGCTGTTTTTTACCGAATGTATAGATTTCCCTCCAGATAACAACGCGTTAAGCTTTTGGTCTAGTGCCTTGATATCCAGAGAAACCTGCTCCCCGTCTAGATTAAGTAAATCAAATGCTGCAAAGTAAATATCTGCAGATTTGTCATCTAAGGCTGACGTCATATCAAAAGAACGGGTACGGCCGCCTTCTTTATGCAGATAAAGCTCTCCTGCCAACACAACATCCTTGCATTTGCCTTTAAGTACCGCTGAGGCTTCTTTTAGTAGCGGCAAATCATCAATAACATTGCCGCCGTGGTTTGTAAGTGTTGCCTTTTTACCATCAAAACTTAGAAGATAAAAGTGGCCATCGTGTTTGGTAGACACCCCATAAGATTCTGCTTCAATAATCTTTGAGGTAATCTCCTGGGCTCCAACAGGCAGATACCTCGATGCCGTTTGGCGTTTATACTGCTGTGCTGTTTGTTTAATGCTCATAATCTAATTACTTCAACTTAGCTTACATAAATACATCGAAGTTATCGTCAACAAATTCAACGATTTCAACAAGTACTTTATTTGAGCTATCAAATTCAATATCATCATGAGCTGGAAAATTATCCTTAGAATTTAAGTTAAATGCTTGTTCTATTCCATTATTTCCGTCTTTTTGAAGGTAGCTCACTTCAGTGCCATCTGAATGTATTAAATAAAAAATTTGCCAGCCTTCGACAATTAATCCTTGTTCTTTCTTTTCGTTTATTTTAATACTCATAATTTAATTTATTGGAATTGGTTTTAATTCTTGATCTGTTAGGTGTAGAATTAAGCAATATTTTTTGCCTTTTATTCTACCTTCAAGGAACGCCCTATATGGTTTCCCGCCATCACTCATAACTAGTGGTTCTTTTCCAGACTGTCCCGCACCCATCATCATCAAGGAGTCTTTGTCGGCTAGTTGTTTGGCCATATCATAAAGAAAGTCATAAGTAAGCCCGTTAATGTGCTTTAATTGGTATTTTTTATGAAATACCAGTTTGTTGTAAATCTTATCCTTAGGCATGAGCTTACCAGTCCAGTTTACAATGCTTTCTCCTGTTATGTTACTATCGTTATACTTGGGTTCCCGCTCTTCTTTTAGCTCGGCAGAGGGAGAAAAAATCTTTTCAGTTTTTTTGACGCTAAACACCGGCTTCTCATCCTCATTAATATAAACTCTTGATACATCCTCGAGGAATTTACCCGTAAGTTCTAAATCAAGTTCTGGATCACTGGCAATAAGATCCTCGGCTAATTTTGATGCTAGTTGCATCTGAAAATCAACACCTTCCTTGGGTTTTTCATTATATTTTTCAAGTAATGTTTGTGTACTAGTTCGAGAGGTGGCTTTTACCACACGTTTAGTAATTACCTTATCTCCAGATTCCATAACCATAGAAATAGATGGCTTTGGATTGAGAGATCTAAAGGTAATCTCGGCATCTCTTTTTTTATCGTTGGCTACTTTTATATATCGAATCATATAGTTTCATTTAAAACATTGCAAAATCCAAGTCGTCTTCTACTTGAGTCTCTTCAGGCACTAATTCCTGCTCATTATCTTCAAGACCTATAAATTCAAAGTCAGATTTCATCCCTGTAATTGCAAAAACATCGTTTCCATTACTAATTAAAAAGGCGTCGTCACCCTCATAATCTGCCCTGTAATTAAAAACAAAGTAGTATATCTTGCCGCTATTAAGATCTGTGAGTAGGGCTTCCTTATTCTCCTCAATTTGCAATTGATATACAGATTTAACTGCCATAGATAAATATTCATCTACAGAGGCTTCTCTTAGTATCACTTTTTGGTCATAAATAGAAGGAACTTTTTCTACCTTATTCCCGTCGCTGTTTACACCCACCAATGTACTTTTTGAAACCGCTTCCCCTTTTGAGTTTAAGAAAACTAATGCAGAAGACCCAGAAGGCATCACATACTGCCCTTCTGCCAAACCTGCTAGCTTACACTTGCTACCATTTTGATCAAACACCTCAATGGTAGACCAACCATAGATTTTTTTTCGGTCTACTTTATTGAGCTCTGCCATAATGATTTGCCCATTAATTGAAAATTCCGCTTTTCTACCCATTAAAATTTATTTAAGTTCTATTTTCAAATATATTTATTTTTAGAAATCAAATCTTCAGCTAATTTGATTCTAGATAGGATTTCCTTTGTGCTGTAGGATTGATTTTCTTTAGTTTTAATTTTCTTTAAGACTGAGGTTAATCGCTTTAACCCTAATTTAAAATCAATTTTAAACTCACATATACCCAAGTTAAGTTCAAGAACTAATTTTTGAAACTTTTGTCTGTCAGTATCTTCAGGAAAGTAATCAAATGCTTTTTTAAATATACTTATAGCCTCAACATACTGGTTGTCCATTTCAAGTGCTCTACCCACGTGATAAAGTGAAATACCGTACGATTTATCCTTAACCATAGTTTCTTTTATGTCTAAAGATTTTAGGGCATATTTTAGAGCTTTTTTACTGTCATTAAGTTTATTTCTATAAACATGTGAAATGTTTGCGTATTGGACTGCTAGTTCTTTTGCATTATCCGTATTTGTTTGTGATTCTAAAATTTTAATTGCTTCTAATCTGTATTGAGTAGATTTTTTTCCATTATCAAAGTACTCATATGCTCTAGCTATATCAATACACATATTAATATAGTCTTGGTTATTAATACCAATTGAAGATTTTATTCTTTCTAAGTGTTTTAGGTTGTGTTGGATTGCTTCTTTGTGTTTTTTAGTTTCAATAAGAATTGAGTATTTGCTTGCTGCCCAAATTGAAACTAAATTACTGTATATTTTAAAATCTATTATTTTATTTAAGTATGATTCAGTTGTATTGAAAAAATTAATTGCTTCGTCTAAGTGATTTTTTAGGTAAATAGAACCACTATTTGTATTCATAAACTCTAATGTTAATTCAACCCATTGAATAGTATGTTTATTTTCTCTTAACAAGATATGTTGACTATCTCTAAATAAATTAATTGCTGTGTTATCGTCTTCAATTAAATTACTTAATACTTCTAACCTAAAGATTAGAACCGATTTTATTAATTCAAATTCACCTGAATTCATAATATCATTATACAAATCAATTGAGGCATTATTTATATAATTTTTATCAGGATTTTCAGTTTTACATAACCTCTTTAGTTTATGTAATTGTATTCTAGATTCATAGTTTATATTTTTTTTGTTAACATAATCATAGAAGTTTCTTAAGTCATCGAGAGCTATATAATCATTGTCGGATTCAATTTCAAGATCTTCTACAATGTCGTTAAAAACTGCATCTAATGCATGGTCCTCATCCCATTCCCCTTTGTTATTAATAAAATCTTTTGAATTATTTGCAGGCTTTATGAATTTATGCTCAACTGCATATTTGTATGCCATAAATCCTATGCTAAATTGAGGTATTCCTGTGAACTGACTTTTTACTTTATCACCTATGTATTTAAGATTTGTTTTATCAATACTACTATTGATTGATTCGTGCTTATTATAAACATATAATAATAAGTAAAGCCTTAAATCATATGCCACTGATCCTTCTTTAAATTTAAGCTCTGAAACAATTTTTTTTATTTCTAAAGTTCGTGGTATTGAAATTGAAAAGCTAACAAGCTCTTTTAAATATAAAATAATTGTGTTTACATCTTTAAGCTTATCGAAGGAAATAATGAAATCCGAGAAGCCTGCCAATTTCTCACCCTCTCTTTTTTCAAATAATCGAACTACAACTTCAAGTATTAGTTTCTCTGCTATTTCTTTATATTTTACATTATAAAGTAAAGAGGTTAGCCTTCTTATTACTTTTAGAATTTCCTCTGTGTGATAACCATGAGGATTTTCGATGATGTGACTTTGAAGTTGAAGGTATCGTTTATTATACTCTATAACTATTTGCCTTCTGTCTGAAAATACATTAGGTGATTCGTTTTTTGAGTTGTTGAAGTATGATTTTATGGAGCTAACAATTCGTTTATCAAAGAATTTGTAAATGTTATCTTCATCTGAAACATCAATTAGAAGACCATCATTTACCGCTTTTTCTAAAAATCCAAGAACATCAAGAAGTTCATAGCTCCACACTTGAGACAGTATATCAGCGTTAAATTTATTTCCTATAATAGATGCACTCTCCAGAAGTCGTCTCCATTTTTCATCATATTGATCAATAATAGAATGATAAAAACTATCAATATTTTCTGTATTTGGTAAGTAGCTATCATCAATTGGTCTTGATAAAAAATACCCCGCTGGATCGTAGATTAATATTTTGTCTTTTATCCAACTTTCTATCACCTGAAAGATATATAGCGGTGTTATCTGGCCTAAGTTATCATTAGGATCTAATGTTTGATTAAAAAGATTATTAATTTCATTTAGAGAACTATTTTGGATTTTAAACTGATTATTTTTTTTACTAAGATTTTTAACAAAATCATTAAGTTTAAAATCTTTTTTATTTAACAGTTTATTTATACTAAAACCAAAGCTTGAATTAGAATTAAGTTCATTTAATTCAGCATATAATTTATCATATGATGGTCCTCTATCTTGCTCATGCACCTTGTTTCTAATGGTTAAAATAATGCACATATTGCCT
>Ga0206682_10002734_pt1 | contig 15710 bp, 10 predicted proteins | sample M240m12015metaG_FD_155444 | JGI IMG/M metagenome (GOLD analysis project Ga0206682, IMG submission 155444) | Ammonia-oxidizing marine archaeal communities from Monterey Bay, California, United States - M2 40m 12015 | ecosystem: Environmental > Aquatic > Marine > Intertidal zone | place: USA... | reverse complement strand
TTTCAGGCAGTGTGATACGCACTTTTGTAGCACCATCAGTAAGTACTGCACCCGACGAGGAACGTGAGTCAATCGCGAATTCTTTCTGATTAAGGCTTTCCGCACCCGGTAGAATCAAATCCATTGTCTGATTTTCATTTACCAAATACAGGGGCAGGCTATCGTAGGTTTCGTAGTTCTTAATCTGAGCAGAAACCATCCTTGCACCCTTGGTGCTAAAGGTCAGCTTTAAATCATTGTTCTCAATTACAAACTCTTCTGCTTGGAAGGAATTACTGTCTATTTCAGAAGCAGTATCTACCGTCACTTCGTCTTGTAAGACTAATTCAGATTCGCTAACTGATTCTTGAGACTCCTCTACTACAGGCACAAGAGGTGTGTCCGTCGTGTTTTTACTTTGCCACCAGCCGTAACTGAGCATAATGACAGCCAGTAGGGCGAAACCTATGATTTGATTTTTATCGAACCCTCTATTTTGGTTTTCCATTTCCTATTTTTTTTGATGGAATTCATCACATGCCTTAACGAATGCAACGAAAAGTGGATGCGGTCTTACAACCGTACTTTTATACTCTGGATGGTATTGCACACCGACGAAAAAGGGATGGTCTTCCACCTCAACGACTTCAACAAGACCGCTATCTGGATTTATACCCGTTGCTTTTAGTCCGGCTTCTGTCAATGCGTCTTTAAAGTCATTATTGAATTCATAGCGGTGGCGATGTCGTTCTGTAATGTGAGCCTCACCATAAGCTTCTCTTGATTTAGAGCCTTCCATAAGCTCACATTGCTGCGCTCCCAATCGCATCGTACCACCCATATCTGTAATGTGCATTTGCTCATCCATTAAGGCAATCACCGGCTTACTTGTTTTAGGATCGACCTCCGTAGTGTTGGCGTCCGAATAGCCCAATACATTTCTTGCGTACTCAATAACCGCCGCCTGCATACCATAACAAATTCCGAAATATGGAATTTTATTTTCTCTTGCATGCTGAACTGTAGCGACCTTTCCTTCAAATCCTCGTTCACCAAAACCTGGTGCCACTAAGAGCCCATCTAAACCCTTGCAAGTCGATGCAGCATTCTCCTTCGTGAGATGTTCTGAATGGATCCAGCGAATCTTAACCTCTACTTCATTTGCAGCACCTGCATGAATAAAAGCCTCAGTGATTGATTTATAGCTGTCTTTTAGTTCGACGTATTTACCAATTAAGCCAATCTCAACGGTTCGCTTAGGGTATTTCAGACGACTCAAGAAATCGCGCCACTTATCTAAATCAGGTTGTTCTTTAGACTCTAAACCGAAGTAGTCTAAAACAGACTCGTCAAGTTTTTCTTTATACATCATGACCGGAACCTCGTAAATGGTACTGGCATCACGTGATTCTATTACATTCTTTGGTCGAACATTGGTAAATAGTGCCAATTTTCTTCTGATGTCTTCATCAATAGAGTGCTCTGACCTACAAACTAATACATCAGGCTGTACTCCACTTTCGAGTAACGTTTTTACACTATGTTGGGTAGGCTTAGTCTTTAATTCTCCGGTAACGGCCAAAAATGGCAATAATGTGAGATGTATAACCATACAATCACGCTCCATTTCCCATTTCAATTGACGAACACTCTCGATGTACGGAACAGCCTCAATATCACCTACCGTTCCACCAATTTCTGTGATGACTATATCGTAATCACCGGTCTCGCCAAGAATTTTTACTCTGTTTTTGATTTCGTCGGTAATGTGAGGAATAACTTGAACCGTCTTTCCTAAATAGTCACCTCGACGCTCTTTTTCTATAACACTCTGATAAATGCGTCCAGTAGTGACATTATTTCCCTGTGAAGTAGGAGTTCCTAAAAAACGTTCGTAATGCCCTAGGTCTAAATCCGTCTCTGCACCGTCTTCAGTAACGTAACATTCTCCGTGTTCGTAGGGGTTCAGTGTACCTGGATCTACGTTAATGTAAGGGTCCAGCTTCTGTATAGTCACCCGGTAACCTCGGGCTTGTAAGAGTTTCGCCAAAGAAGCGGAAATGATCCCTTTTCCCAGAGAAGATGTTACACCACCGGTAACAAAGATATATTTAGTGCTTGCCATAGTTCTATTGAAACAGGGCAAAAGTACCTCTTTTCTCGCCCAATTAAAAGGAGAAACTGCAGCTAATCGTCGGCATTATCGGCAATTGATTCACACGCTCAGCTGCGACACGGTCATAATAGAAAATGTTTTCTCTATTGTACATGTTTGTAGCTCCAATTGAGGCCTCCATCGTACCGTATTTCCACTCACCCGAATATTTCAAACTAGCATCTAATCTGTGGTATGTAGGTAATCGATTGCTGTTCAATTCACCGTAAAGAACCGTAGGATCTCCATTAGCTGTTGTGTAATCAAAATTAATATCCGGATTGCCTAATGGGTCCAAAAAGTCAATTCCTGGATAATACCCCTGAGTTGGGGTGAACGGGAAGCCTGTTCCCAAGTTCCAGCGCACACTGATATACCATTGTTCATTTTTCCCAAGCTTGGCGTTACCAACGAGGTTCAAATTATGACGACGATCGAAATTGGGTGCATACACCTGAATACCATCATCGCGTCGAACCTTACTCCAGGCATAGACCCCCCAGAAATAATAGCGTCCCTTTTCAAATTTCAACACCGCATCATAACCGTAAGCCCAGCCGTGCTCTACGATGAAATCCTTACGTAAAATCTCCGGGCGGTCGCTGTACGCAGGAACATCGTCGTATAGTTTGTTGCGGTTGATATTTGTGATTTGAGAAAAATCCTTGAGGTAGGTTTCTAAATTAATGTCCCAATGATCGCCTAAGTCATATTCAAATCCACCAACCACATGCGTCGCTTTTTGCAACTTCGATGTAATGGGGTTCTCCCTAAAATTCTCTGGAAGATCGGTGGCACCGGATAGGAAGCCGTAAAAAAGATTCACGACATCACGATCGGAATTTGCTGCCACAAGGTTTTGACTGTACAATCCGCCTGACGCTTTAAATCTAAAGTCCTCTGTGATGCTGTATTTCACACCAAGCCTAGGCTCAACACTTAATTCAGATAGCGAACCGTAGTAATGCAAGCGTAGTCCTGGCTCTACTATCAGTAAAGTTCCTACGTGCCTATAGTTAAAGTAACCTCCTAATTCTGTAGTACTTTCTTGTTGGTTAAGGCTCAACCCAAGACTGTTCGTGAAATTAAAATCCGTTGTATACCCGATTAAATCGATACCATACTTCGCCTCATCCGCCTTGCCAATAAAGTAGGTAAAGTCGAGTCCCCCATTGAACCCATTGATGGTAGAGTTCCTTGGTTGATCTGGATTCTCCGTACTCTCTATGTAATATTGGCTTTGCGCAAAATCTCCTTGAATCAAGGTCGCTGAGGCGGGTGGTATCACGGTAAAATTCGCCCCATAACCCCAACTGTTCCACTGTATACCCTTCGCAGAATCCAATAAAACCGCATCTGAAAAGTTAAATGCCTTCGCGCTTAGCTTCGACCCGTTATCCGATTGCGTTGTGAACTTACCGTAGAGGTCATTAAAAGTGAATGGTAACCCGCCAAAACGCGTCTCTACATAAGGGTAGAAAATAGGTGCCGCCTGGCGTAGGTAACTTGTTTTGCCAGATATGAAAATACTATTATTCGCTAAGCCATTTTCGTTTTTTGGGCCAATCGGCGCCTCAACCAATAGCTTACTCATGTATGTTGAAGAATATAGTTTCCCTGTAATGTCTTTTCGATTCCCATCTCTTGTTTTCACGTCCATTACTGAGGAATTACGAGAGCCATATTCCGCACCAAAACCCGCGGTATATACTTTTGCACTTTGAATCACATCAGTATCAAAAACAGAGAAAAACCCTATACTGTGAAAGGGGTTATAGACTATCATACCGTCCAGTAACACGAGGTTTTGTATCGGTGCACCGCCACGAATATACAGCTGCCCACCCTGGTCTCCCGTGGTCACTACTCCCGGCAAAACTGCAATGGCTTTCATTAAATCTGGATCGCCGCCCGCAGAAAAGGTTTCAATCGATTTTGGATTCAATGTTACCACCGCGGTATTTACCTTGACTTTCTTTTCCGCACGTTCAATATTTAAATCAACCGTATTTAGCATCTGGGTCGACTCACTGAGGTAGACTTGTATGGTGGTAGGTTTATTACGGTAGACACGGGCTTCTAACGTTTTAGATTCAAATCCCAAAAAACTTACTGTAATTCTCTGAAGCCCAACGGGAACTTTATTCAACTGAAAGTAGCCGTCAAAATTGGTAGTGGCTCCAGCCTTCGTGCCTTCAACAACAACGTTCGCGTAAGGGACCGGCTCCACACCACCCTCGACATATACAAAGCCTCGAAGCATTTGTCCTTGAGCGAAAAGACCGCATTGTACCAATAAAAAGAGGAGGATAAATCTAGTTTTCATAGTGGGGCAATTACAGCAAAAATAAGGCCTAAAGCACACAACGAATCAACCATTCTCTTAAATGCTCATATTCTCCTGAAGAAGAACGTATTACCCCTTTACATTTACGGTCAAAACCGAGTAGTTCTTGGAGCATATTGTGGGCGTGAGCCGGCGAATAGTGTCGTGCTGCTGCTGAGAATTGCTTTAAGAAGTAAGGATGCACTTTTAGTGCCGTCGCAATCTGTTTTTCGTTTTTACCCTTTAAACTATGGTATTGTATGAGATTATTGACAAAGTTGAATAAGATCCCAGTAATCATTTGAACGGGGTGTTCCTTTGGATTTTTACTAAAAAAATGAACGATCTTAAATGCTTTACCAATATCTCGTGTGGCGATAGCAGCTACCAATTCAAAGTTGTTGTAATCTTTGGAAATACCTATGTGACGCTCGACATCTGCAGCTGTTAAATTCCGCGCATCACCCATCGCTACATCGAGCTTTTTCACTTCGTTGTGCAACCTACTTAAATCGGTGCCGACTTGTTCTGCCATAGCTGCAATGACTGTAGGGTTGGCCGTGAAACCTTTAGCCGTTAATTGCTTTTCCAGCCATGGGGTGACTTGATAATCGCGCAAGGCGTCGGACTCCAAAAAAACCGTCTTTGCCTTAATGGCTTTGCCGGCTTTCGATCGCTTGTCCAATTTTTTATGCATATGTCCGAATGCCAACACCGTGGTTGGCTGAGGCTGATCAAGATATGGAGTCAAAAGTTCCCAATCGGCCGCCTTCAGGTGCTGCGCCTCCTTAACGACTACAACCATGTATTCACTCATCATTGGAAAACGTTTGGCTTCCTCTAAGATTTGTAACATGTTCGTGTCTTTCCCGTATAGCACACTTTGATTAAAGCTCCGCTCCGACTCATCCAATAATTCTTTTTCTATCACCTCAAGCAATTGTTGGGCGTAAAAGGACTCCTCACCGGAAAAGAAATAGACCGGAGCCAGCTTCTTCGCACGCAGATCTTTGACTATACTTTCGTAGCTATACGTTGCCATTAATCGTTGTGGTATGGTTCATTATTTAAAATAGTAAATGCCCGGTAGAGCTGCTCTAAAAATACAACACGAATCAATTGATGTGAGGTCGTCATTTCACTCATACTAAGCATGGCGTTGGCTCTTTCATACATCCCACGAGAAAATCCGAAAGCCCCGCCAATAACGAAAACCAATCGCTTTGGTCCTCCATTCATCCACTTTTGCAACTGCTGGGCAAAAGCCCTAGAATGATATTGCTTTCCTTTTTCATCGAGCAAAATGATCCAATCACCGGCTTGAAAGTGCTTCTGAAATGCTTGAGACTCTAAATCCTTTACAACCTCAGCACTACGCTTACCTGCAGCCTTAATATCAGGTACCACGATAGTCTCATAAGGCGAATAGTGCTTTAATCGACCTTCAAACTGCGCCATTCCTTCGGATAGATAGCGTTCAGAAGTTTTACCAATAACAAGGAATACCATCTTCATGAGCCATACAAAGATGCTAACTTGCAATGAGAAGCACACTTTTAATTGCGATTTTATGCCCCAAGCTTCCTGGACACCTCATTTTGAAACCTTAAAGGCCCAATTTGACTTTGCTATTACCGAAGATATAGGCGATGGAGACCACAGTGCGCTATCCAGTATTCCCAGCGAACAACGTGGAAAAGCGCAGCTGATTATAAAGGAAAATGGTGTTTTTGCGGGCGGTGCTTTGGCGGCGTATCTGTTTAAATACATTGACGCTTCAGCAACAGTAAAGCATTTTATTGAAGACGGTGCACTCGTAGAAGAAGGCACCCTAGCTTTAATCGTTGAGGGGAACACCATCAAACTACTACAGAGTGAAAGGCTCGTCTTAAATTACCTTCAAAGGCTTTCAGGCATTGCTACCCGAACCTATTCGTATGCACGTTTAATTGACCATACTAAATGCACTGTGTTAGACACAAGAAAAACCACACCAGGCCTCAGGGTTTTGGAGAAATGGGCAGTTGCTTTAGGGGGCGGAGGAAATCACAGAATGGGGCTTTACGACATGGTAATGCTTAAAGACAATCACATCGATTTTGCTGGTGGTATTTCTGAAGCTGTAATGCGTACGAAAGCATATTTAGCAGAAAGTGAACGAACCTTAGCCATCGAAGTAGAGACGAGAAATATGCAAGAGGTAGCAGCTGCGATTAAGGCGGGTGTAGACCGAATCATGCTGGATAACTTTAGTATTTCCGAAACAAAAGAAGCAGTACAATATATTGAGGGACGAACGGAAGTTGAAAGCAGCGGTGGTATAACTCACGATACCTTAGTACCTTACGCCGAATGCGGTGTTGATTTTATAAGTGTTGGCGCACTTACCCACCACATTAAGGGATTAGACATGAGTTTAAAAGCACTATAAATGAAGCTCTTAACAACTATAGAACGTAACCTGAATAAGGTAAAGCCTCCTTTTTTTGACGGTCTCTCGGTATGGGATATTTTAAGCTTTTTCGTTCGTGGCATTTATCAAGGTGCCATTACATCCCGTGCAGGCTCAGTGAGCTTCAGTTTTTTCTTGGCACTTTTCCCTGGTATTATTTTCATCTTCACCCTTATCGCCTACTTACCGCTCGATGTTTTTCAGGAAGAACTCTTCGGAGTCTTGAAGGATGTTTTACCCACAAGCACACATGAAATGGCCATCGATGCGATAGAAGATGTACTTACCATAAAGCGTGGTGGACTTTTATCAGTGACCTTCATCGCGGCACTTATTTTTGCGACTAATGGAACTTTGAGTCTCATTTCAAATCTGGGTATTAGTTACCATAATATCAATGTTAAAAATTTCTGGTCGCAGTACTTTTCTGCTTTCCTACTCACCATAGGCCTCACAGTATTAATCATTATCGCCATAGTAGCATTGATATTTACGCAAGGGTTTACAGGTTGGCTCGTAGAATTAGGATACCTCGCAGAATACGCCTCTTTTGTAATTTACTGGGCTAGACTGCTCGTACTGCTCCTTACCATAGTTCTAGCCATCTCGTTAGTGTATAACTACGGACCTGTGCGCTCTAGAAACTGGCGCTTTATTTCAGCGGGGAGTTTATTGGCCACTTTCTTAATTATCATTTCTTCACAAGGTTTCAGCTTCTACGTAGAGAATTTTTCTACCTACAATAAATTCTATGGCTCCATTGGAACGCTATTGATTATGCTGCTTTGGATCTACGTGAATGCTTTTGGCCTTATCATAGGCTTTGAACTCAATGCCAGTATCTCTGGCGCTCAACAACAAAGGGATCAGAATACAGGCGAATAAAAAAAGCCCCGAGAAAACTCTCGAGGCTCATTTATTATGCTGTTTTTAATGGCTTAACGCATTAAGGTAAACTGCTCGTATTTGATAAATTCAACGCCATCTACGTCTCGATACATGATTTGGGCAATGTATACTCCTTCGTAACAGGATTTGTCATTAAAAGTCCCGTTCCAACCGGTATTTATGTCTTTACTGTGAAATAAGATATTACCGTCTCTATTATAAATCTGCATTTCGAAATAAGTAATAGCATTGGCCTTAACGAGATACACGTCATTCTTAGAATCGCCGTTTGGTGTAAAAGCTGTCGGTGCGAATACTGCAGCCACATCTCTAGGATCTGGGAGGGTATCGCATTCTGCTAAAGCTATATAAACTGTATCCGTACAGTAATACTTGCAATAGCCTGCCTCAACAACTACTGTGTCATCTCTAGTGAACGACTTCTGGTAATTGGCCCCTGCCTGCGTGTTTCCTGAGGTATTGGTCCAATTGTAAGAGAAATTAAACGACATTCCTGGCGGACCACCCATTGTATTCACGGACGGTGTTGTGGTTCCGTTTGGTGCGACAATACCTGCGGCGCAATCTTCCCAGCCAGCAACATCTGTAAGCTCATTAAAGTCAAAATTTACTGCAAGATTAGAAAAGGAAGATGGATTCAGATGCGCTTTCCAGTATGTTGGAATATGATCTATTGGGGAAATACGATCTTCTTTCCAAACACGAAACTCATCTATCTCACCGTCCAGGTAGGTTGGACTCCCTGTAGTAGGATCAATTCCATAACCTAGTGTGATGGGGTCCGAATGGGATATATCGCCAGGCACATTAAAGCCGGAATTAGAGTATGCGAAAGACCCATCAACATATATTGTGACTTCCGTGCTACCACGATTCCATATAACTGCAACATGATGCCAATTCCCATCATCAATAGTAGGGGCAGTGACAGAATTAACAAAATCAAAATTTGGAGGTAGAGCGTTATCTCGAGCATCAAAACCTATGGTTCCATTACCGTATTTAAAGATCGCCCATCCCTGTCCTGTGGCGTTACGATAGACAGCAAGGTATTCTCTATTGGTCGTATTGTTTGTGAGTACCCAAAATTCAATTGTAAGATTAGAGGTCCCAATATTGAACGCAGCATTATTAGGGATTTCTAAATAATCAGTGGCACCGTCAAACTGTAACGAGTTGTTGGCTGTGGTGCTGCGCGCAGCAGCGACTTCTACTATTTCATCTGGACAAACTAAGAAATCATCCTGATCAACCGTGACTGTCATTACCTGCGCAAAAAGTGCCGGCGAAAAAAATGCGAATAAAAGGAGAAGCGTATTCTTCATGTATAACTGCTTGAGTTTCAAAAATAAGATTAAAAACCAATTGTTTGGCGTTCTGCCCACTTAACTATAGAATTTCCATCCCAAGCCCAATAAGAAGGGACAGTGCGAGAACAATGTCGTGACCATAGCGCGTACGTATTCGCTCCGGTTTCATCGATTATGAGGTAATCACTTTCTTGTAAATCGCTAGGTAAGTTTTTCTTGTGTGCTAAATAATCGCCTGCAAAACACAAAGGACCTGCGATATCAAAAGGACGTGCCCTACCCGAACGCCATATGCCCTCTGCGGACATTACGGCTAAAGGAAATGGACGCGCTTTCGTGTATGCATCCCGCATAAAAAAATCTGCACCTAAATGCACGAAGACGCGATCAGGCTGGACGACATATTCAATAGAACTTATTGCAAATCCCGCAGACGTATGCACCCATTGCCCAAATTCTGTGACCAGTTTAAATGAAGTCCCACGGAAAATCTCCTGTACCATTAAACCATACGCAGACATTTTTGTCTGCCTTTCGATTGCCTCCGTAGGCAATCCGCCTCCGATATCAAGTGTATGGATTTTTCCTGGAGACTGCGCGTTTATGGTCAAAGCCATATCACGCAAACCTATAAGTGCCTCTTTCTGTGCCTCTAAATTTTGCATCTGAGACCCACTATGGATGTGTAATGCTCCTACTGGGAATTCAATCGCAGCTCGAATAAGTTCAGACTGGTTCGAGATCGGCACACCAAATTTGCTTTCGTTCTTACTAACATCAAACATTTCAGGGGAACCTGCATGGACTTGCGGATTGATTCGTATGCCCAAAACACATGTAGCATCGACTGGAAAACGTTCCAATTCAGTGATGGTATTCACATTAACAAGCATCCCTGCATCATATGCAACTTCAGCGATTTCTAGACGTGTTTTGACTGGAGAATCAAAAACAATCTGATCTACTGGACAACCAGCATTCTTCGCTCTTCTTACCTCCTCTATGGAAGCGGCCTCTAATCCATATCCCCAAGTAACAAGCGTACGGAGCAGCTCAATTTGCGGATTGGTTTTAATGGCAATGCTGTGCTGCATTCCAGGCATGGCTCCGCTTAGATGTGCCAATCGCTCTTTTAATCGTGGCAAGTGTGCGACGATTGCAGCAGTATCTTCCGCTGTTAATTGCGGCAATAGCGATTTTAACGCTTCATCTATCGAGAACCTATTCTCCACCAAACATTTCTTGAGCAAAAGATTCGATAATACTTATCAAGCGGTAATCATTAGTGAGGTCGACAGCATCTTCCTCTAAGAAGGCACGAACAGTGTACGCACCTATGGCCAGACGAATAAAACTCTTATCCCCGTATTGAACAGGCTGGCCAAAGAAAACGCGGTCCTTTCCATCGATAAACCCTTCATGCTTGGAAGTGGTAATGGCTTTAAATAAACCTTTTAGTTGGTCATTGTCTAACGCACGATCATTCACCCAAACCTGGAAGGAGATGATGGACATGTTTGTTTTTAATTGGTCTGGCATGAGTTTAAAGGAAGTAGATGTTTCCAATTTACTCATCACGCCTAATGCCCAACGAGATATGATATCGTCGGTCTGCTTTGTAGACCAATAGCTGTATTCAGACATTTCGTCTAGTGCTATTTCCCAACGTAAACGAAGCGCTTTATTTTCTTTTTGCGGCAAATGCTCACGCATGTTTTCCATAAACCATGGCACATCATATGCGCTAAAGAGGGCACCATACGGCTCTATGACACTGGCATCAACCTGCTTCAATCGCTCGCTCCATTTGCGCGGCACGAGCATGGCAGCACAGAACGGAGGTGCTTGAAAAAACTTACTACCCGTGAGCATAACCATTACTCCTTTTTCTAATAAGTCATGAATGAGCGAGTGATCCACACGGAACTGGCATAAATCGACCACCCACATGGTTTCACTTTCCGTATCTATTACGTTTAAATCATCCTTTATACCGGACTTTGACCCAAAAACTAAACTACCTACTACCGAAGCATCGGGGTTATTTGCAATGAGTTCATTAATGGCCCCTGTGCGGTCTAATATATTTCCTTCTTCATCCCTAGCATCGAGATAGTGCACTTCGGAAGTATTGTTTGGGTCCACGAAAGCACCTTTTTCAATTTTATCTCCAAACTGATTGTAGTTGGCGTAGAATCTAGTTTCGCTGGCGAACTTTGATCCTGAACCCAATTCCTCCGGACAACTGACTATGTTGAGTAACCGTTTGTTGGGATTCAACATCATTTGGAACATCAGTGGATAATAGACTAAGTCAGATCCTGATGGCGCAAAGAACACGTCAAAAGGATCTTTAAACTCACTTTGCACTAATGCGCGAAGGCGGTTGGCCTGGTTCTCAAGTAAATTCTCATAGCTTAATTCGTCGTATTTACCCAAAAACGCTTTGGTGACATTGAACGACCGACGCGTTAAAACATTTGCGGTGCACGACCCTCTTTGGAACAACGATTCAAATTGAACAGGGTTCAGATGATATTTATTCAAACCACTTTCCGGTAAGATATGAACGCGCTCGTCACAGCCTTGTGTGAGGAGTTCTTCTATTTCTTTCTTACCTATGGTGTTCGCGGGTTGATTGTTCATTATTTCGTATTCTAATTGGAATACCGAAAATACGTACGAATGCTAGCATAATCAACGTATTAAGTCGGTATTATTCCACAACTTTTGCTAGCTTGGAGTCACGATTCAAAAAGCTATTATGAATTTCAAAAATTACCTACCTGTACTCAAGACCTGGATCCTACCGATGGTTATTCTATTGAGTATCAACGTTGCCTTCTTAAGTCCAGCTTATTTTAGCGGCGATATATTGGACCAAGACGATATCAAATTGGGCTATGCAAAAAGCAAAGAAATCCGCGATTATCGCGCGGAAACAGGCGAAGAAGCGCTTTGGACCAATGCCATGTTTAGCGGTATGCCCGCTACCCAGATCAGCACGAAGTATGATGGAAATATCTTTCAATACTTAACGGATGTTGTGCGTGCGGTAGGCGGCACAAACTCTTCTACGTATATCATCTTTTACTTGATGATTGCAGCATTTATCGGTCTGCGTGGAATGGGTGTAAATCATTGGCTCAGTACTATTGGTGGATTTGCCTACGGATATTCTGGATTTTTCATAATCGGCTACGCTGCAGGACACAATGCAAAGGTGAATACAGCGGCTTTCATTCCTTTGATGATTTTAGCCCTGCTCTTAGTTTTTGAAAAGAAAAATTGGCGTGCATTTATCCTAATGGCCGTTTTCGCTGGATTGAGCATCCATAGAAACCACTTCCAAATCACCTATTATGCGGGAATTTTCATGGCCATTATCTGGGTGGTTTACCTTTTACAGTATGCTAAAGAAAAAGCGCTGCCCACCTTCGCAAAGTATACCGGTTTGGTAGCATTGGCGGGTGTACTCGCGATAGGACCAAACATTGCCAATATGTGGTCCACGAAAGTCTATACTTCCGAGAGTATGCGTGGTGGCAAAAGTGAACTCACACAAAAAAATCAAAACCAAGGTGAAGGAGGCTTGTCTTATGACTATGCGATGAGCTGGTCTACTGGGATTTACGAAACCGTAGCGATGGTTATACCAAATGCAGCCGGTGGCGGCATGATGGTCGATTACAGCAAAAAAGGCACTGAAACCTATGATCAATTGGTCCAAGCTTTCCGTAGCCAAGGAATGAACGTAAAGCAAGCGGAACAACAGGCCAACCAATACATGGGTGCGGCCTTTATGCGCTGGACCGGTGAAAGCATGGGCAATGGTGCGTATTATGTTGGCGCCGGGATGTTCTTCCTTTTCTGCCTTGCCTTTTTCGTTGTAGGTGGTGCCACTAGGCAGTGGGTCATTGCCTCAGCTATTTTCTTTGTTTTTATGAGTTGGGGGTCCAATTTTAATGCATTCAACACCTTCCTTTTCAACTACCTCCCGCTCTACAATAAGTTCCGTGTGCCTTCCATGGCATTGACCATTTTATTCTTTATCGTACCGTTCTATGGCATCCTAGGACTGAACCAATGGTACACACTAGATAAAAAGGCCCGCTTTGATGCACTTAAAAAAGGAGCCCTTGCATTTACTGGATTTGTTGTGCTTTTTGGTCTAATAGCTCCATTCGTTATGGATCTCGAAACCGCCCGCGATACGCAATTCGCTCAACAAGGTTTTCGTATTGACCAATTAGTAGGTGACCGACGTAGTTTAGCCACCTCTTCGGCCCTAGCCTCTTTAGGCTTCGGCATACTAACAGCCGCCACACTTTACTTCTTCCATACAGGTAAACTCAAACTTTTGAGTAGTGCAGCGATCATTGGTGGAATAGCTTTATTAGATCTAGGAATGTTCACCTCAGACCAGATTGAACGCGAAGATTTCTTAAGCCAGCGTCAATGGGAAGCTCAGTATGCACCTACTGCCGCGAATCAAGCGATCAATCAGGATACGGATCCGCATTTCCGTGTTTGGAATGCGACTGTCGGCCTTACCAACGATAGCTATACCAGCTACCACCATAAAAGTGTCGGTGGCTATCACGGCGCAAAACTCCAGCGTTATCAAGATTTGATCGATAACCAATTGAATAATCAAAACATGGCTTGCTTTAGCATGCTGAACGCGAAATACATTATCACTCAAGGACAAAACGGGCCGCCTCAAGCACAACGCAATCCCGATGCGTGCGGCAATGCTTGGTCGGTACAGAGCATTCAAGTGGTTCCTAATGCAGATGCAGAGATGGCTGCTTTAACTGCCTTTAACCCAAAAAGCACTGCGATTATTGATGCGCGCCATACAAATTATTTAGGGGGCAAAACGACCTATGCACCCGCGAAAGCACGCTTAACCAACTATGATCCGAAGTACTTAGAATACAGTGTGGAAGGCGGTAATGCATTTATTGTATTCTCTGAACTATTCTACGAAGGCGCCGGCAACGATTGGCAAGCCTATTTAGATGGAGCGCCTGTAGCGCACGTTCGTGTAAACTACCTCCTGCGCGGACTCACTGTACCTGCAGGTAAACATGAAGTGGTTTTCGAATATGCTCCTAAATCACACTTCACTGGACAAAAAATCAATTATGCAGGTTCCGGTATCATCTTACTATTGCTCTTTTGGATGGGCTTCAAGCAAGTCCGTGAGCGTACTAACGAGTAAAGCAAGAGCAACTATTTAACACAAAAAAAGCCGCCCATGTGGCGGCTTTTTTTGTGGTCTTAATTCCGTAAAATTTCTTTCAGTAAGCGTTTGGCTTGAACATCACGGGCATAGGCTTGAACTGCCGATGCATCTGTGCGTGGCGCATCTTGCTCTTTCATCCGGCGAATGTATTCAGCGATCGCTTTTACTTCCTTATAATCGAATACCGCTCCCGCAGTAGTGCCTTTAATAATCTCAGACGCATCCCCTTCCACTGGCCCCAATCCTAATATAGGGTTACCCGCACCTAAATAATCGAACAACTTACCCGGGACGTGCCCTGTAGCACTCGCTACGTTCGGCAATAAGAACAGCATGAGGTGACAATCCAATAAATATTGATTTAATTGAGCCTTAGGAACATAGTCCACGAACGTAAGGTTTACATGTCCATTGACGGCCTCAAGCGTCGCTCGACTCTGTCCATCCCACGAACCTAAAACGCGCAGGTTCATTTCAAAATCTAGCGAATTTAAAGCCGCAACCAATTCACTACAGGGGTATTGTGCTGCGAGTGTCCCGGCATAAAGCAATGTGAATTTTGAAGGGCGTTTAGGCACAAGCGCACTGAAATCCTCTGAATCAAAACCATTCGTCAAGGTATGCACGCTTCCCTTCTTCAAACCGCCTTTTCGTTCATACAACCCGCTCCAGCTTGGGCTGACACTAATCAACTCATCGCAGGATGCAAACACCTTACGTTCCAATCCTCGCTCATACCAACGCGTCAATGCAGTTGGGTAAAACTTGCGGTAGTAATAAATATCCGTCCATGGATCTCGAAAATCTGCAGTCCAGTGCACACCGAACCGTTCTTTGAGCTTCAACCCCACCAACTGTGTGCTGTGCGGCGGTGATGTCGTTATCCAATGCCTTATGTCTTCCGTCTTGATGAGCTCCGATGCAGCTGCAAAGGCATGTGAATTCCAACCTTTACGGGCATCTGGAACAAAGAAATTCCCGCGAACGAATCGGGCCAATTTCTGTAGGATACTCACATTTGCATCTTCACCTGAAAACCCACTAAAAGGCACGGACTTTTTACCTGTAACTTTTTTATAGGCCCCGAACTTTTCCGAAGTCCCAGTCCTGTAGACCTTAATGGTCGTATCAACGTCCTTGAGCAAACCTTCGTCTCGCAACGGATAGGTTGCTTTCTCAGCATCTACAGTCACCACATACAAGTCAATACCATCGCGTGCTAAATATTTACTGAGCTTCAGCCAACGCTGAACCCCAGGACCACCAGCAGGCGGCCAATAGTATGTGATGATACCAAGCTTCATTTACTCCTCTTTCTTGTTTTCTTT
>Ga0206682_10002728_pt1 | contig 15726 bp, 14 predicted proteins | sample M240m12015metaG_FD_155444 | JGI IMG/M metagenome (GOLD analysis project Ga0206682, IMG submission 155444) | Ammonia-oxidizing marine archaeal communities from Monterey Bay, California, United States - M2 40m 12015 | ecosystem: Environmental > Aquatic > Marine > Intertidal zone | place: USA... | reverse complement strand
TGCGACAGCGGCGTCCTGGGTAAGAGCGCGGGGGCGATGACAGCCTCGGCGAGGTCGGAGATGCGAACCTCGGAGACCTTCGCTTCCTGGAACGTCAGCGCGAGCGTCCGGGCGCCAGCCTTGGCGTAGTCGGCGTCCACCTTCAGCGCCACGCCGCCGTCGGAGCCCTGCGTTTAAGTGATGGAGTGGTGGGTGAAGACAACTGAGTTAGATGTGTTGGACCGATTGGTGGAACAACGGTTGAGATGTCCGCGAGTCATGGTCGACGAGTCATGGTAAATTAGTCGTAAGTTCAATTGGAGGGTGCTCACTCACCCGCGTGGCTGGCGCTAGGAGGAAGGGCACCGAGAGCCTGATCTCGTTCTCGATGCGTCCGTCCGCACTGAACGACTGGTAGATGTCGCCGACCTCGACCGGCGACAGTGGACCCAAGTCGCGTTGTATCCGCAGCACCGACAGCACGTCCGCCGCGGTCGTGTACGATAGCCTCCACTTCCCGGCGAGGAGATCGAGATCGATGTCTTCGCCCTCTGCGGCGTCTAGGGTCTCGAGCGCGACCTGCGCCTCCTCCACCGCCGCGCGCTCGCTCGCGGAGGCACCCGCGCCCCTGTACGTGCCCTCGACCGCGTCGTTGAGCGCGCGCTTCGCGGCGGTCACGGATGTTGAGGCGTCCGTCGACGTGGCTTTCGCGCGGACGTCCAACCGGTGGTGACGCGCACGGGCGTTCCTCGAGACGGACGCGCGGGGTCTGCGCGCGTGTGATGGGCCGGGACGCGCGGTCGGCGCCGCACGCGCGGCGCCGCTGAGCGCGATGGTCGCGGACATGCCGTTCCAAGAGTGAGGACGCGTCACCTCCAGTTCCGATATTTACACGAGTTCTGTCCTCTCGGATGCCATTGTTCGATGAAGGAGGTCCGCCCGCCGCCCGGGGCTGTCAAGACCGGCCCCATCGCAGCCGCGTGCGCCTTCGCCGCCATCTACTACGTCTACAACATCACCTACCACACGGCGCCGCACAACGCCGACCGACAGAGCACCAAGGTTCCGTTCTGGAAGCCCAGCAACCGCGCGAAGCCGGAGTAGAGCATTAGGGTGCCATCGTCAGTCATGGACGCTTTAGAGCTAGCGGAGGAGACCATGGCGCAGCGTGCGGCGCGTTTGAAACGAGAACGAGAGGCCATGAACCGCGAGGAGGCGAGGGCCATGAAGCGCATGCGCCTCGACTGGGCGGACCTGCCCTCAGAGATCCTCGTGCTGGTCATGCAGGAGGTGGCGCGGTTGCCCCCGGACGACCGGGACGATGATTCCAAGCCGGAGACGCACCGGCGGGGCGCGGTCCCGACGGTCCCGCGCGTCGCGTCCGTATGCCGCGGGTGGAGGGACGCGGTGTTGAGCGACCCGCGCGCGCTCTGGCGGCACGTGGACCTCTCCTACGGGTGGGCGCGGCCCTCCGACGCGATCGTTCGACGGTACTGCACCAACGGTGACTGGTCCAAGCTCACGCGTCTCTCACTCGCGGACTGCGGCGTCCTCACCGACGCCTCACTCCGCGCGATTCACCAGCACTGCCCGGAGCTCGTGTCCCTGGACGTCAGCGGGACGTCCAAGCTGACGCTGGGTGCGATGAAGCCACTCGGCGAGCGACTGACGGAACTGCGCCTGGACCGCGTGAGTGCGAAGTCGATGGGCGGCACCAACCAGCTCATCGTCGGGATGCTCACGCACCGACTCGCCACTCTGAGCGTCGCCGACGTCACGGGTTTGGACCGAGGGTTCATCCGAAACCTGCACAAACGATGCGGCCCGGCGCTGCGGCGGCTGAACCTGAGCCACAGCGGCGTGCACCACCAGAACCTACCGTGGCTCGAGCTACAGCGATCGTGCCCAAACGTCGAGGAACTCGAGGTGCGTTTATTTTAATTTCTTTTGTACCTCTCACCAATGGGCAATTGCATTGACGTGTACCGTTTTTGAACAGCTCAACGGCTTTGGCGGCGCGAGCGGCTGGTCCACCGTCCCCAACGCGCAAGGGACTACGTACGCCGGGGACGCGCCGGGCTGGCCTAACCTGCGGGTGCTGCACGTCGGCGCCGCAACGCGGACGCACAGCACCGGCCACTCCCTCACGCCGTCCTACGTCGACGCGTTCGTCCTCGACGCGCTGACCCGCAACGCAAACGTGGAGGACCTGGACGGTACGGTTCTTTTAGTTATCGTATTGGCAATTTGACTGACGCTGACGTCGTGTTTTGTCGACAGTCACCGGGTGCGCGATAAGCGCGGCGCACCTGTGGGGAATACCCTCGATGTGGCTCGGTAAGTTGAGGCAGCTCCGAGCTGCCAAGACGGGGTTCGCCAGTGACGAAGGAATCGAGTTTCTCGCCGCGAGGGACCGGCCGTGGGCGAGTTCGTTGGCGCAGTCGCTGGAGACGTTGGAGGTGCGTTCATTTTTTTATCTTTTTCAAGTGGGCAATTAGACTGAAGCCTTGTGTTTTGTTTATACACTCGCAGCTGGGCACGTCTCACATGAACGCCAACGACGTGTCCGACCGTGGTTTGGACGCCCTGTCGCACAACCTATCCAACCTGCGCATGTTGGGCATCGCGGGTGCCGACATCTCCGACGCCGCACTCGAGAGGCTGGTGGACACGCGCTGCGGGAGCCTGACGGTCGTGGACGTGTCCGGGTGCCGGGGTCTGAGCCGCTCCGTTAGGCAGGCGGCGCACGGGGGCAAGCCGCTGCGTATACGCGCGGCGATTCGGAAGGAACGCGGCGATGCGGTGAGCGAGGATGATTTGGACGAGGATGGGGAGGAGTATAACCTGATCCCGCGGCGGCGCGCGGCGGCGAGGGCGGTGGGTATATTCGAGGAGATACTCGACAGCGACGACGACGCAAACGAAAATTGGAAAGATGATGGCGAGGACGAGGACGGGGAAGAGAACGACGACGACGAGGAGGAGGAATACGGAGGTGAGGAGGAGGACGGGGACGATGTTTCAGAGGTCCCAGCGGCGCCGGTGGCCCCGCGAATGGGCGGGCTCAAGATAGTCATGCGCCGGAAGTAGACGAACGATACAGATACGATTACAATTCAAACGCGCACGTCATATTTAGTCGGAGTCGTACGCTCCCATGCGTTGGACCCACGCCTTCCTCGCGCCCTTCTTGGAGAGCTGGGCCAGCGAAGGGGTCGTGCCCTTCTTCTTCGGGGGCGGACCGATGACCCATCTGAACTTGCCGCCCTTTGGCTTCTTGGCGATGGACCTCTTGACGGGGGGCTTCTTGACGGGCGGCATGGTGCCTGTCGATTTGAACCGGCCGAGGAAAAAACGAGTTGAGATGTTGTAATTTCAGCGATGCGGCAGGGGCACTCCGCGAGGCGCGTTGGCTGTCGCGCCACGGCCGCCGCGGTGAAAAATATCCGTGCGGCGATGCGGGCCGCTCTGGCGTCGGCGAGGGTGACGACGACGACGACGTGCGGCGCGCGCGCGTCGTCGATCCCCGCGTCGGCGCCGGCTCGAGGCTTCCGCCCCGCCGCCCGCCGCTCATTGGGTCCCAATCCCTCCTCCCAACGACGAGGGTTCGCCGCGGGTGGGGTTCTTCCGCTCAACCCCGAACGACGCGCACGCATCGACGGCCTCACGGGCGCCGCCACCGGGTTCGGCTCCGGCCCGCTCTCCCCAGACCGACTCGGACCCGACGGCCGCGTCGTATCCCTCGGCGCGGACACCCTCATCTTGGGCATCGAAACCTCGTGCGACGACACCGGCGCCGCGGTGGTCACCGGCGACGGGCGCGTGCTCGGCGAGGCCAAGGCGTCGCAGGACGCGATCCACGCGCCGTGGGGCGGCGTCGTCCCCAACCTGGCGCAAGAGGCGCACAAGGCGGCCATCGACGACGTCGTCGCCGCGGCACTCCGGGACGCGGGAGTGGCCGCATCCGATTTATCCGCGGTGGCCGTCACCGTCGGACCCGGGCTGAGCATGTGCCTGCGCGTCGGCGTCGTCGCCGCGCAGGACGTCTGCGCGCAACACAAGATCCCCATCATCCCCGTGCACCACATGGAGGCGCACGGCCTCGTCGCGCGGCTCGCGGGCGGCACCGAGCGCGTCAAATTCCCGTTCCTCGCGCTGCTCGTGTCCGGCGGCCACAACCAACTCATCTTAACCCGCGGCGTAGGCGACCACGTCATCTTGGGCAGCACGCTGGACGACGCGTTGGGCGAGGCGTACGATAAGACCGCGCGGTTGTTGGGTCTGGACGTGGGCGGCGGCGGCGGCCCGGCGCTGGAGGCGTTGGCCGTGGAGGGCGACGCGAACGCGTACAAGTTCCCGGTTCCGCTGCGACGACGTAAGAACTGCGACTTTTCCTACGCCGGGCTGAAGACCGCGGTTCGTCTGGCGGTGGAGCGGGACCTCGGCGTGCCGGAGGGGGACGCGGCGTTCACGGCGGTGTGCGCGCCGGGGCAGGTTCCGCGGCCGGAGCACGCGCGGGTACTTACAGAGGCTGGCATGTCGGACGAGGCGGTGGCGGCGAGGCGTAAGACGAAGGCGGACATCGCTGCTTCGTTCCAGAAAGCCGCCGTGAAGCACCTGGAGGAGCGGACCAAGCGCGCGGTGGAGTGGGCCGGGGATGTGCTGAACGAGGGCGAGGGGACGCGCGGGATGGCCTCCTTGAGCTGCATCGTGGTGGCGGGCGGCGTCGCGGCGAACGCGACGGTGAGGGAGTCGCTGTCGGCGGTTGCGAGCGACGCGGGGCTGCCGCTGGTGACGCCGCCGGCGAAGTGGTGCACGGACAACGGCGTGATGGTGGCGTGGGCGGGTGTCGAACGTCTCGCGCTGGGGCTCGCGGAGGAACCCCCGCCGCCGTGGCTCGGCGGCGACGGCGACGGGAAGGACGGGGGTGAACGGCGGGAGGTGCCTCTGTTGCCCCGGTGGCCGCTCGGCGGGAGGGACGAGAGGGCCACCGGCGAGACGAAGAGCTCGAAGAAGAAGGGGATGGCGGCGCCGCTGACGCCCGCGGGGGGCGAGGCGAGTGACTTGGTGGCGCCAGGGATCCCTTAGTGTCTTAGTGTGTAAGCCGCGTGTTGAGCGTGTGAGCGCGGTCGTCCCCTCGAGCCGGCTTTCCAAAAAGCAGGTCGGTTGACACGATTTAACTCGTAAAGTGACGGTTGGAGTGCCGCTGTTTTGGACCAAAAACTCGTACTTTCCCAGTCTATTTGATCCCTATTTGATCTGTGCGGGCCCGCAACGGTCATATAGCCGAAAGAAGGCAATTTTCCCTTCGTTTTCCCTCGGCAACGTCGCCGTACGTGATTCGCACCCCAATTACTCTTGGATTTGGTAAACCGTGGTTTTCGCCTAGTCAGAGGAGGCGCTGACCGTTCGCGTTCTTTGGCCGGACAGATTTCACGAGTTAGCCGTGAGCGAGTCGTTGTTTGCGCAGACGCAGCTGAGGAAAAGCGACTTCGTCCACCCACGGCCACGGCCAAACACAACGCACGCGCACGAGCACGACCGCGGTAAACGCCGGTCACACTCGCGCGCGCAGACGCAAGAGAGTCCACGTATCGTGTATAACACCCGCGCAGTAGCTTGGGACGGCAGTCGCCTCGCACGCACGCGCGCTTCGCCGACGACCCGAATCTCGGCTTCACAGAGCAATGGCGGGGCAAACGGGCTCCGGCTCGAAGCGAGCAAACCCGGGTTCCGGCCGCGGCGCGCGCGCCACCGCGGCGCCCTTGGTGGAGGAGGACATGTCCAAGCTCGTGCCGTGTCCCATCATCACCGCGCACCCCAACGGCTTCGTCGAGAGGACCGAGCCGGAGAGGGAGACGCACGAAGTCCGGTGCGTCCCGTCGAACGTTAAACCTCGGGGAAATCTCGCGATGCGATGTTTCGCCGGGGATCCCACCCGGCCCCGAACTCCGGTCCCCGCCCGCCCCGCGCGCATCCCCACGCACCCGTATCGGTCTTCACGATCCACGCACACATCACCACTGACGCTCCACCCGACTCCACCCCGATTCCCATCCAACAGCGCCTACAAGCTCGGTAAGAAGAAGCGCTCCTACAATCAGGTCGAGCTCACCTTCGACCGAGCCACCGCTGGGAGCTGGGCGAATGCCACCGAGGCCGCGCCGAACGGCGACGTGCTCGGCATCTACGAGGCGACCGAGCGCGGCTTCAGCATGGACGTCCCGGAGAACCTTCGCGACAGTGCGCTGGAGTACGAGCTCAGGCTGTACAACGGCACCAGCGTTCGCGCGCTCATCTACCTCGTCTACGCCGAGCCCCTGTCGCGCGGTCAGTCGGCATCTGCGGGCAAGTCCTCCAAGGGATTCACCGCCAACGGTTCCGCCGCCCTGACGGACAAGAACGGCAACACCTGGCTCCCCGTCACCCGCTCGCGCTGCGCCAAGGGATGCCAAGGACCCATCCTCAGCGCCATTCAGCGCTTCGGTAAGCAGGGCAGGACCCAGAAGGGCGCGCCGGGCGCCTCCGCGCCCGACGCCAACAGCAACGACAGGGACAAGTGGAAGGATGCGCGCAACCTCTTCATCTCCATCGACGAGGCGTCCAACCACGTCACGCCCATCGGACCAAACAAGTGCAAGATCTTCAGGTACGTCTCCGCGTCCGTCATCCCGTGCACTCGTCACCGCGCGCCCCGCCGCGGTCCGCGCGAGCGGCTCGCCCGTTGAGCGGACGCACTTTTCGCTCGGACCAACCAACGGATTTTTTCACCACCGTGTCACAATATAATCCCACCTGTGCTCACGCGCCTGACCTCGAATACCGTCGGATAAAACACACAGGCTGCTCTTCGGGATCTTCTCCGCGACCGGCGACGAGTTCCTCGGCTCCGGCGTGTCCGGCCCTATCCGCGTGCTGGCCAACAACGACGTGCCCAAGGGTGCGGCGTGCCTGCGCATCCGAAGCTCCATAAGCAGTGCGTATTCACCTTATTCACCTCCGTTCAACAGACTTTACTCTCATCCCACATCCACGCACATCGACTGACGTATCCGAACCGGTATCTAACAGACTCCTGGAACGGCTGGAAGAACCCCGTGGTTCTCGACGCCGACGACGTGCCCGTCGCACCGTCCGAGGATTCATTCGCGCGACTGAACCCGGGATTGTCGAGCGCGAGAGTTAACGCGGCTCCCCCCACCGGTCTTCACACTCACACGGCTAAGCGCGGATCCTCGTACAGGATCGACGTCCGCTCCCCCAAGCGCATCAGGCACCCGCCCACGCAGCAGCGGCCTCACGCTACACAGGAGGTGTTCCCGCGCCCGCCCGTCGAGCTCGCGCAGTTTCCCCACGATCTCTCGCACGGCGCGCTGGATTCCTTCTTCAAAGACGCAATCGCCGGCGCGGGCGGCGCCACCCCCGAGGGTGTCAACAAGAACGGCTTCGACGCCAGCATCTTCCACACGCCGCTCAACGAGCTCGGCGCGTCGCACCTCTTCGCCAACCACCGCGCGCACTCGTCCGCGATGCCCATCACCGGCCAGGACCTACCCCCCGTGTGCACCCCCGGGGGTGACTCGGCGCTCAAGAAGATCGCAGCCGCCGCCGACGTCCCGCTCATTCCCCCGCCCACAGTCGCCGGCGCGGGTGTCGGGAAGTTCACCCCGGCGCAGGCGGCGCTGCTCCTCAACTCGGGCGGCGCGCCCAACTCACTCGGCTCGCTCGGCTCACTCGGATCGCTCGGATCCGCGTTTAGGGACGCCAAATCCCCGAGGTCCGTCCACGCCAAGACACGATCAGTCACCGGCGCCGCGCGTAAGATGAAGGAACGCGCGGATACCGACGCGACGATCGACGCGAAGCACGCGGAGAACGCGACCGCCGCGGCGGAGGCTGCCGCCGCCGCCGCCGCCTCACCAGTCGTCGCCGCGCCCGCGACGAATGCCTTCGACTCGAAAGCCGGATCCAAGAACCCGGCGCTTTCGCCGCACAGCTGGCTCCTCTCCGTGCTCGGCTCCGGCTCCCGCGACGGCGCCATGCAAACGGCGATCGCGCAGGCTGTCCAGCAGAGCGAGATGAAGGGTGCCAACCCCAACGCGTTCACCCTCGGCGGCGCATCCGCGTCGCCGTTCACCGCCGCGCGGGAACAAGGGCCCAACACGGTGATGAACAACGCAGTCGCCGCGAGGACCGGCGCGCAGTCCGTCGCGCATAACGCGCAGCAGACGGCGGACGCGGCCGCGATGCCACCGCCCGCGATTCCCACGCTGGCGCACACCGTCGGCGGCGGCGTCGTCGGCGGCGCGCAAGCCGCGGATGACTTTGCCCTCTCGCGAGGCGCCCTCCTCGGCTCCCCCGCCGGTCTAGCCCCGACCCGGCTGCTCTTCTCGCCCGTCACCAACGCGAAGATCCGCGCCGTTCGCATGGGCGCGGACAGCGACGACGAGGACGGCGGCGTCATGGCCCACGCGTACGCCAACCCCAACACCGCCAACACGGCTTTCAAGGGGACCGCCGTGAAGCAAGGCGGCGCGGATCCGCTCGGACCCGCCGAGGCTTGGATGTCCCCGTCCAAAGCCGCCGCCGCAGCAGCCAACCAGGGACCCACGTACGTCCGCAAGGCACACTCACTCGCCTCCATCACGGACCGCATCGTCGCCGAGTTCGACGAGGCCAACTGCGAGAACAACGCGAGCGCAGTGCAGACGGAGGGTGGCGGGTCCACGGCGCAGTGGGCGGGTAACGTCGCCGTCGATACCCTCGCCGAGCGCCTGGGCGTGAAGCGCCGCCGCCTCTACGACGTCATGAACGTCCTCGAGGCGTGCGGCGTGACGGAGCGCATCAGCAAAGGCGCGTGCAAGTGGCACGGCGCCACGCGGGTCAACGCCGTGCTCGGGAAGATTCTCGAGGAGGCTCCCGCGGTGATCGCCGCCGCCGAGGAGGATGGCGCCGCCGGCGACGCGTCCTCGCTCAAGGCGCTGGCGTGCCGGCTCATGCAGCACGTGGGATCCGTCCCTGCGGACACCGCGATCGCCTTTGACGCGTGTGTCGCGGCGATGAAGCTGGGCGGCGTCCCCGCGCCGGACGCGCCGGGTGCGCACGGAACTGGCGCGCTCGCGGGTGCGGCGAGGCGGCTGCACGACGTGGCGTCCATTCTGATTCGCATCGGGGTTTTGGAGTTTGTCGAGCAGGAGGGCAAGACGAAGGGGCGCGGCGAGCTCAAGTGGCTGGGCGCCGAGCAGGTTACCAAGCGACTCGCGGAGGGTGCCGCGGGCGCCGCGGTGGAGAAGGGCTACGGTACCGGCGCGCAGCAGGCGGCGCTCGAGAGAGCCGCCGCCGCCGCGGCGGCGCAGCACAAGTCCGTCCTCGGCCAGGTTCCCCTGGACAAGAAGTGGGACGCCGCCAACGCGCAGGTTCCGAACAACGCGAACGCGGTGAAGGCTGCATCCAGGCTCTCCTCCTTCTTTCAGCGCGGAGCGGGCGGCGCGCCCGCGCCCGTCCCCATCCCCGCCGTCAACTTTGACGTCGAGGTTGGCAAAGGGAGCAAAAAGTCCAAGAAGGGCGGCCAGAGCGTCAAGTTCCGACAGGACGTCAACGCGGCGCCCAACTCGATCTTCTCCCCGCCCATGCACGGCGTCGCCATGAACCCGCGGGATACCGCGGCGGCTGCCGCGGCGCTCCTTCGTTCCCCCGAGTGGATCGCGGGTCTCGCGCAGGCTGCGTCCATGCAGTCCCCAGCCGTCGGAGCCCCCAACGCGAGCGCCGCAGCCGCCGCCTCGTGGGCTAACCTCGACGGCCAATCCCCCGCGTTCGTCGCGCCCCTCCAGGCGCTCTACTCGTTCTACAGCACGGGAGCCGTCGGGCCGAAGACGATCGGCGGTGACCGACGCACGTCCGGCGCGTCCGAGGATCTCGAAGGCGGCATGTCGCTCTCGGGCCTCTCCGGGTTGTCCCCCGCGCTCTTCGGCGCGTCGCCGGCGGAGGTGGAGGCGACGCTGAGCCGCGAGGTGATGCAGGCGGCTGCGCAGGCGGCGGTTCAGGCGGCGATCGCGGGGATGCAGCCGCCGGATAGCGTCGTCCGGGCGAAGATGGAGGGACGCACGACGAGGGCTGCCGCCACGCAGGAGTTTGCGGGGCGGTAGAGGTTGGGTACACGCGGGGAGGATGGAGATGGAGGTATCCTGTATCATACATTCACATCGGGGCCCGAGATGGGGGTTGGCCCACGATGGGGGTTGGGTTTGCCATTTGAACTCACACGTATTAGGACGAATGAAACGACTGACGAGTACTGTTCTAAACTAAAACGATGCCGGATACTCGCTACACGCTACACGTATTCCCATCTTCGCGATATATCCTCGACGTGGTATTCCCATCGCGACGTCGGCGACGCGAGAAAATGGTTGGGTTCCTCCTGAAACACGAGCTCACTCCACGCCGCCCCAGGGCACCCGCTCTCCTTCGCCCACTCGAACATTTCCCTGTGTCCCCGGCGCGCCGCTTCCATCATCGTCTCGCCGTCCCAAGGGCACCCGGCGGCGTGTAGCCACTTCAGCAGCGGTAAGTGCCCTCCCTGCGCCGCGGCTGCCGAGGTTTCAGAGTCCCAAGGGCATCCCTTCTCCCGACACCACACCAGCACCTCCATATGACCGCCCTCAGCGGCGAAGGCGCACAGCACGTCCCACGGGAACGGGCATCCGTTGTCTTTCAGCCACTCGAGCGACGACAGGTGCCCGCCTTTCGCCGCCGCCGCGCACGCCCGCCAGTTCCAAGGGCATCTCATCATCCTCAGCTCTTTCAGCACCTCGAGGTCCCCCACGGACGATGCGTGTTCGATGAATTTCCAGTGCATCCGCATGCCACGCGCGTGGGCCCACCGCACGCGTTGCGGGGTGTTGAGTAAGTCGCGCTCGTCGAACTTGAGCACCCAACGCTCGTGAGGCTCGTCGGTCGACGGGGGCTCGGTGCCGTGATTGCGAAATACCCGATGCATCTTGTTCGGCCCGTCCGCGTCCCTTTCGCGCGTGAAGTGGTTCACGGTTCCGACGCGAGGGAGCCTCGATGCGAGGACCGCGCGCCGGATGCTACCGCAAGTCCACGCGAGCATCGCGCGGTCGCACACGCTCAACCGTCGGAGCACCTCGCCGGCGAACACGTCCGGCAGGTCGACCGCCAAACCGCCCATGAGAGGCGACGACGACGCCGGGTCACCGCCCCAGTCCGAGGAGGCTCCTCTGACCGCCGCCTTGGACGTGGAGCTCTCATCCCCCGCCACGTGTTCGCTGGCGAGCATGCTCACCGAAGGGACCCAGGCGAAATTCGCTCCGTTGGTCCCCATCGCGCCCGCCTCGGGTGTGAGCCGAGGATAAATTGGAGGTGGCGAGACGACAAGTTTTAATTAAGCCTGGAATGTTCGTATTTATTACAGCCCTTGGATGCCATATCCCGGGGATTCAAACAAAAACCTGCAAGCGTGGCGCGCGCGTCGCCTGTACAGCGCCGCGACCGCGTCGCCGAAGAGAGAAGACAATAAGATACAGTGTCTCCCCGCCGTTATGCAAAAAACAATGATAATTCTTCCTTGGAAAGGAACGTGTCACCCCCATCTCTTAACCAGTCAGTCACGAGTAAGCGTGGCGCTTACTTGTCGACGTTGGCGATGTTGACGCGGAGCACGCGGCCGTCGACGTCCTGCCCGTTGAGCTGGTTGACAACCTCCTCCGCCTCCGCCACGGTGGACATGGTCACGAACCCGAAACCCCTGGAGCGGCCCGTCTCGCGATCGGTGATGAGCCTGGAGTCCTCCACGGAGCCGAACTCGCCGCACAGGTCCTGGAGGTCGAGGTGGTCCATGCCCCATGACAGGTTGCCGAAGTAAATCTTGCGGCCGTCGAAGTCGTAGCTGCGCTGGGGACGGTCGCCGCCCGCGCGGGGGGGACGGTCCTCGCGCGCGACGGAGACGTTGACGCGGATGGGTCTCCCGTCGACGTCGGCGCCGTCGAGCGCCTCGATGCACGCGTCAGCCTTGGACTGGTCGGCGACGGTGACGAAGCCGAAGCCGCGGGACCTGCCGGTGGCCATGTCGGTGACGACGGTGACGTCGGAGGCGCCGTACTCGCCGAAAGTGTCCTGGAGGACCTGGTCGTCGACGCCCCAGCTGAGGTTGCCTGGAATTGGTTGGATCGGGGGGTGAAAAGGTCAGTTACGCGATTTGGGCGGATCGGGGGGTCACGATCGCGACCCGAGGTGTTCACAGATGGCGGTTAAAGCGCCGATCGATGCTCGGACGACGCCGGAACGATATGTTCTGGCGATTCGCATTGCCGTCGGGGCCGTGGAGGGCTCGCGAGGTGGTCCCGCGCGCGTGCGAAGCGCGAGCGCGTTCGTTAAAACGTCGGGAGATGAAAAAGGCACGGAACGGAACGCACCGACGTAGAGCTTGACGCCCTCCGCACCCGCGGTCTCGCCGCCGCCCTCGGCGGCAGCCTCCATGGAGAAGGCGGCGCGCTGCTGGCGGGGCGCGAACGCGCGGGGAGCGGCGATGCCGACGAAGCCACGCTGGGAGAGAGCGCGGACGTTGTGAACCATCGTGGGCGCAGCCGCCATGGGAGCGCGGACGGCGGACGCAGAGCCCGCGCGCGCGGTGGCCGCCACAGAGGGCTTGGCGACAATCATGCGAGCGGTGGTGAGAGCGAAAGAAGCCATCTTCCTACCAGACATGTAGTGTTGGATGGGTGCAGCGAGGGTATCGCTGGAGTGAGCGGCCAATGCGGTGAAGACCTAGGTTTAAGGCGGTCGGCATCGGCATCGACGTCACGCAAAATTTTGGGCCTCCCGTCGTCTACGTTTCGTAGTCAGAGTGTGTCTATTGCGATGGAATTAGGAAATTGCATAATTTGTGCGGACTATTAACTGTCTGAGTAAGCGCGTTTAAAACACGTTTCACCAAGATTACCTCCCGTCCAAAACGAAACAGATGGAGGACACTATTAACTGTGTCACATTCTCCACTGAGAACATGCTCGTGTTGTTCACACGCGTCGAGCTAACTCTCGTCGTCACTGCGCACCCATTCGCGCCTTCGCGATGTCCGTCAGACTGTGGTACCCCTCCGGAAACTTCCCAGGCAGCGCCCTGACCCCGCCGTTGAACGCCTCGGCCATCGTCGTCATCAACCCCAGCCCGTCCCGCGTGACGATCTCGCCAGCCTGCAGCTTGTACCCCGCGTCAGGGTCCCACTTCGGAGGCACGGGCTGCTCCTCCAACACCACGAAGTGCGGGCTGCTCCCCGCGGCGCCCTGGAACATCCGTTTATCGAACCTCCACCGCACGGCGCCGGTCTCATCGCTCAGTATGGGCGACCACGTGTAGTGCATGAAGGAAGCCGCTCCGAGTCTCACATCCGCGGGGGGCTGCACCATGAGCTTGTTGAACGGCACCGGCGGGTAGTGCACCCTCGTGCCCACCTGTGCGAGCGCAAAGTCGAACGCGTACATGTCACGAACCCACCCGAACACCTTCTTGACCACAGCGTTGTCCTCGCCAAACTCCACGAGATCCGCCCACGCCGGCGCGACTTCGCTCAGGTCGTCCACGTGCATCACCTGCGGCGCGTTGCCGCTCTGGGGGACGTCCTCCACCTTGGCGCCCTTCGGCCACACCCCTCGGCGCTCCATGAACTCTTTAAACTCGCGCGACGCCGGCATGGCGTCCGCGTGCCACGGGATGATGTACCCGAAGAGGAACCCTGTGAGACAAAACACGTCGTCAGTCGAATTGCTCATACGAGAATAAAAATAAACTCACCGTAGGAATGGCCCTTTGCGAGCATCGCGCTCGGCGGCGGCGACCTGACGAAGAGGTAGTCCGTCTCCGCCATGAGCACGTGCGAGCACCGTCGGGAGTCCGGTAACTCGGTCCACCGCGCGATGGCGCGAGCCCTGTCTTTCACGGCGTAGTCGCACCCGGCGTCGCACTCCGCGTGCGTGGGGTCGATTCGAATCGTGTGAATCTCGTTCACGAGCTCGTCGTCTTTGGTCCTGTGCAGCACGCGGGTGAAGTGCCTCAGGGGCGAACCGGGTTCCGCCGCAGCCTTGCGCCACGTCTGGTGAAACACGCGCGTCTGCCAGTTCATGTACGGCTGCCCGTTGCTCGTGATCATCGTGTGCAGGCAAAACGGTGGATCTTTACTCGAAGCTCCATCTTTACTCGAAGCTCCATCCTTACTCGAAGCTCCATCCTTACTTGAAGCGGATCCCGCTGCGTACCTCGGCTGCGTCGGGTAGAGCGCGCCTGACGTGAACGTGATCTTCACCGGATCATACGCCGGTGGCTGGTACGTCGTCGTCTTCTTCATCCAGCACGCCTTGGACGACGGGTCCCACACCCACGCGTTGCACACGACGTCGTTCTCCTTGCACGACTCGCAGCAATCCCGGGCGGTTTCTACGCGATTGGCGTTGCCGTTGGCGAGCACTCCTTTTGAGAGATCGCCCCAGTACTCGGTGTTTGGGGATTCGTGGCACTCGTCCTCCTCGGGCTCGTGGTACAGCGAGGGGTCGACGTCCAGGTCGTCGTCCGATGAATCCAGGTTGGCATCCTTGGCATCGTTGGCATCCTTGGCATCGTTGGCATCGTTGGCATCCTTGGCATCGTTGGCGCCGAGTCCGAGGGTGTGGTGCGACCCGAACTCGTCCTCCTCCATCAGCCCCTGCTCCACCAGCTTCGCCGTCGCGTCGACGTCATCGTCCCCGCGCGGGTCCACCCGCATGCTGTCGGTGTGTGACACGTCGTGTCCACGCGTCGACTGCCGCGCGTCGGTCGCGATGCCGTGCGCGGACCGATCGATCCCGAACTGATCGTGCGCGCCGCGCTTGTACTTCTCCAGGCGGCGTGCCTCCTCCGCCCATGAACCCCCGGACGCGGCGTGCAGGCTGATGAGTACGGCTGCGAAGGGAGGGAAGGGAGCGAGGTGAGTTCGTGGGTTCACGGGCGGATCGAGGGGCGGGGTATGATTTTCCTTCCGAGTAGGGGGAAGGGAGGGCGCTCACCGTAGCCGATCAGGCCCATCGCTGTCACGCCGCAGTAGACTATGAGCTTCGCCTGTCTCCGCTTCGACGCGGTGAACGGCGCCATGACGGCCCTCCTGTTCCGACCGCCGCGCCTCTGGCTTTGTAGCGGACTGCACCGAGAAATCGCGTGAAACTACAGCTTGGGCTGAAAACTACAAGTGATTTATTTATGGTATGAATTATTTATTTATTTAAAACCGTATGTGCATTTAGTGACATCAATCCGTCTTGCCCTTGAGGAGCGACTTGGGCGTGGGAATCATCACCGCCTTCGCCAACATGAACAAACCCCGCACGTTCTCAAAAAAGTTCAACCCGAAGAACATGTGGCACAACGCCTTACAGAACGGGAACGCGCAGTGCTGCACGGGGTACTGCAGCGGAGGAGGGATGTCAGTGCGGATACCCGGGATACCGTCCACGACGACGGACTTAACGTTGCAGCACCCGCGAAGGCCCTCGATGCCCGCGAAGCGATCGAACCCGCTCTCCTTGACGCCGCCGAAAGGGAGCGACTGCGCCATGTACGTCGCGCAGAAATCGTTGATCGTGGTCATCCCCGCGTTGAGCTGCGCCCCAACCTTGAGCGCCCTGCGTTTGCTGCCGAAGACGTTGGAGCCCAAACCAAAGTCGCACTCGTTCGCGAGCGCCACCGCCTCTTCGTCGCTGT
>Ga0206682_10002724_pt1 | contig 15738 bp, 19 predicted proteins | sample M240m12015metaG_FD_155444 | JGI IMG/M metagenome (GOLD analysis project Ga0206682, IMG submission 155444) | Ammonia-oxidizing marine archaeal communities from Monterey Bay, California, United States - M2 40m 12015 | ecosystem: Environmental > Aquatic > Marine > Intertidal zone | place: USA... | reverse complement strand
ATCTCTCCAAGGTTGAACCCATTTAGCTATTGCTAGTGCAAATACAACATCAGTTTTTGGTAAATCATATTCTTTCCATTTTGAAAGATCAGCTACTGAAAATCTTACATTATGTATCTTATGTTTTTCGGCTACGTCATTAGCATAACGTATTGCATCTGGGTTAATGTCGTTACCGTGACCTTGTTTGATTTTATCTGCTACTGCAAATAATGTTCCGCCACAGTTACAACCTAAGTCAAGTACAGTCTTGCCTTCAAAGTTGATTGGTATTACGTTAATGCGTTCTAAAGGATCTCTTGAATAATTTTCAAGTCCTGCAGAAAGTAATTTGCCTTTGTAATAAATTTTTGTATAATCGTTTGTAAATTTGCTATAATGTTTTGCCATAATAATATTTAGCAATAAATAGTTATATGCATACTTATAAAAAACAATTGCCTGGCTTTGCCGCATTTACTAGAGAAGTCGACTGTTATCGCAGATTGGCATTTAGTAACCATGTACCTAATTTAATATCCAAAGATGTAAAAAATTGGACCATCGACATTGAATATGGCGGACTGAGTGTACAACAATTACAATGGGATAATAAAAAAATAATTATTCCAAACATGCACGAACAATTAAATCAAATAGCACACGATCTGCATAGAAGTGGAGTTATGCATTTAGATGCAAACGTTGGAAATCTTTTAGTACGAGATGACGGACATTTATTTTTAATTGATTTTGAAAAGGCTTGTATAGACGGAGTAGCCGATAGTCATAAGTTGCACAAGCGATTACATAAGTTGCGTCTTAAAGGTGGCCTCACAGCATTAATAGTTAACTGGGAAAATATGTTACTTACAGTGTTGGCTTAGTTATACTTTGCCCAACTTACATTTTTATTTGTAAAGTTTTTAGTATCATACATTTTTACAAGTTCTAATAGTAATTCTTTATTTCTTTTAAATTTAAATTTACTAATATATCGTGTAGCAGCTTGTCCAGCTTTTTTGTGTATGTCTGCAACGTCACTAGGATGATCATTAACTCCTCTAACTGCTCCATGTTCATTGAAATCAACAACAGGTCCTTCTTCATAGCAGTTATGTTTTTCCATACTTTTAGTATTGTATTGTACTAGCTGTGTAATATAGTCAGGTGTTTTACCTCCTATGTATAATGTACTAGGTGGTTTGCCTTCGTAAAAACTTAGTATGCTACGTCCTTTTCCCTGCATGTCTACAATAGTAGCACCTATTTCTTTTACAAACTTCATATAGTTTTTAAAATAATCATTAGGATCAAGATACATTTTGCGACTTACATCTAATCTGTATCCTTGTTTTCCGGTCATTGCTTCATATATCTTTTGCCAGTTATAGCAATCTCTATACGAAAATGCAATTGGTGTATCAGGTAATTCTAGTGTTGCTAAGGCCAGTACAGGTAAGTTAATGTTTGCTTGATCATTCCAAAAACGGATATGACGTTCGTCATTAAAAGGACATTGTAGTCTTGTACAGCGCATCCATAATGCTAACTGCTTGTCGTGTTTGTATACCATACGTTCAACATCATTAAGTTCATGTCCGTTGTAGTGTATGCCATTAACACCGTTGGCTTTTGCAGACAACACATCACTTTTCATGTTGTCGCCGTAATGATTTTCTATATTATATTTTGATTTTACTTCGTCCCATATCCAACCTTTTTTCTTGCCGTTAGGGGTAACAATAATATCAACATCTCTACCCATTCCTACATTGCGTAACATTTTCATAATAAAGTCTTCTGGCAAATACATATCACTTAATATTAAATCGCCGTCTTTGACTTGTATAATATTTTCATTAATGGCAAAGTTATGTTCTAGTTCAACATCTAATTCTATTTGAGGATCAACGCCTGGCAGTCGTGCATATATGTCTTCGTATGTTTTGTTACTTGCTTTTTCAGCACGTACACGCTTTGTCCTAAAATCAGGATCACCTATCCTACGTCCAACTTCGTCAAACACAGTCTTTGGATGAAAATATAATCTTGCTATTAGTGTATCGAAACAATCCCAACTATTCATCGTTATTCCTTCTTGGGCTTATAAATGCTGAGATAGAAAATCTTCCATCTAACGTTTCATTTGATTGCATAGTTACTGGCTCAACAGCATGAAGCAAACAACTAGGAAATAATACAGTTCTGTTGTTTTGTAATTGTATTCTATGTTCTTCGCCTTGTGATTCAATAATAAAATCACCTCCAGTAAACATTTTAGGTTCTTTATACATCCATGTAATGCAAGACATTAATACTGTGTCAGCATGTGGTTTATAATGATCTCCGTCGTTGTATCTACTCAATAGTATATCGTATTCAAAGTCTGATAACAGATACTGAAAATAATTACTTTCCTTTATAAGCATATTTTTAAATTCAGGATTGAATAACTTAGTATGTGCTTTCATAATAATGCTATACTGAGGATTTAACACTTGCGGAATAAACACGCCTTTGTTTTTTTTAAGAATTGGCTTATTAGGATCGTTTAACTCGTTTGCAGAATATGTATTTTCAGGACCTTGCATCTTGTCAGATAAAAATGCAAGTTCGTTCCATACTAAATTTCTTTCATTGTTGTTAAAGAAATTATCTATTATAAGAACAGGAAGATCGCCTATTTTAATTTTTTTTATTTGCATTGTTTACTATTACATCCTTTATTGTAGGTCTTTTTCCTTTGTCAATAACAACTACACTATCATAAAAGTGTATTCCTTGTATGTCTTCAAATATGTTAACAAAGTCTGGATCAAGTTTATTCAATGGGTTTTCACCGGTTTTATAAATCCGCTTTGTGTGATAATCATTTATTACATCAATTATTGATTTTGTAAAACTAATAAATGAAGTAGGTGAATATAAGCCTCCACCAAATGCTTCATAATAACTAGTATGGACATCTTCGCACCAGTAGGTACCACCTTCTTTTATTAATCTATAAGTCATTTCTAATGTAGTAATCTGGTGACTACATATATGACTACCATCATCTATTATAATATCAAAGTTTTCTGATGGCATATCAAACCAAAGTTCTTTATTAGTTTGGTCATCAATAATAATTTCTATATCTTCTTCTTCGTATTTTTTACATTGTGGATTTTTATCTACTCCTACAACTGTAGTACCTGGTCCAAAATATTCTTTCCATAACTCTAAACTGCCGCCACCAAACACACCAATTTCTAATATACGTGGACTTTTGCCAACATACTTTTCAAAATGTTTTTCATACAACTCAAAGTAATGTATAAACTTGTGACAGCGTTTTGTTAATTTATAAAATTTTTCTTCAAGTATACTCATTTTGTAAATTCAATATCCCATTCATTTACTCTGTGTACTTTGTATCCAAACTGTTTAAGATAATCATCAAAAACGTTTTTCATACCTTTTCGATTTCCATGTTCAATAGTCATAAAACGTATATCAATTAAATCAAAGTTTATAGACTGTAGTGCTTCTATTTCAGCACCTTCTATATCTAAGCTCATGTAATCTATTACAATAGGTACTCCGAGTGTGTTATTAATTATGTTTGTTGCAGTGTCTGATTGAACCTTAAATGTTTCAATGCCTTTGTCAAAAAATTTCTTAAAGGACTTAGTGTTGCCTTCGAGACTTGCGATACGCCCTAATTGATTTGCAGGATCTTTTTTCTTAAAATGTAATGGAACTTCAATGTCTACTTCACCAGGGCCAATCCATACTGCTCTGTGTACAATAGTACTGTTAGGTCTATTATCAGTTAGAGGCTGTATTAATTTTGGATTTGCTTCTATACATAATCCAGTCCACCCGTAATCTAATTCTAGTGTTGCTGTGTTACTGCCAAACAATCCGTCATTAGCACCTATATCTAAAAATACTCCACCACGTCTGTGTTTAGCGATTTCTTCAATATAATACTTGTCCTGTCCTATTTGACTGTAGTATGTCATTTGAAATAAACTCCTTTAAGGTGTGTCCAACATTCGCCTGTTTGAACATCTTTCTTATTCCACATACTGTATGCAATTTTATTTTTCCAATCTTGTAGATCAATGTCATAATTAATATTTTCAATATCTTTTAAATGATGATGTGCTACTGGATGGACCATACTGCCGCCATCTAATGCAAATACTGGAATTCCTTTTACAACTGCTTCAACACCACTTAGGCTATTGTAAGTTACTACACAATGACAGTTTGCTAGATCAGCATCTAATCCTTCACCGCCTTGCGATCCGCCTCTTGTTAAATTTGTACTAATCTCAACATTTGGTACATCAAGTTTATCTAATATCCTTGTTGTAATCTTAACACCTCTATCAAGGTTTCGTGGGTGAGGACGGATTATAATTTTTCTATCAGTGTATTGTCTTATAGTAATAATTTGATCTACTATCCAATTGTATATGCTTTCGTATCCTTGCTCGTAAATTTTAACTAGACTACTGTCGCCTTCTTTTTGACCCATTATAAGAATGTGATCACCTGGACTGTGCCAGTCGGTAAATTTAATGTTAGTTGCTTCTTGAAATTTATTCCAACGCTCAGGACCTACATTATCATTATTCCAATTTGCATCATTCCAACGATAACTATTCCAGCCAAATCGTAACCAACCTTTGTGTTCTCTAAATGGTTCGCTTTCACTTACTATATAAGGCTTATTACTGTTGCGTATATGTAACATGTATTTTCCATGCCATTCTTCTCGTCCGCCGTGTAAAAATTTAGGCTTTAGTTCATTAGTTTGATAGAAACAATCAGCACGTTTTACATCATAGTGTTTGAGGTCGTCAACTGTAGTAAACTTGTCACCACATCTTTCAATGCCACCTGCCCAGCCAAAATATAATTTGCTTGCTGGTGCTGGAAATCCTACCATACTAATCATACATAATCTCTCATATGTGCCCAAGCACTTCCGTCAGTAAGCTCTTGAAACTTCCAATGACTCATTGCTAGTTTTTCAATCCACTGTTGCCTTTCAAATACATCTGGTGTTTCAATTTGTGATAAGTCTGTATTTGCTACAGGAAACGCTTGACTAATTTGCGGGGTTGGATCAGTTACAAATAACGGAATACCTTCAATAGCACTTGCTACACCAGGACTACTATTATATGTAATTGTAGCCCAAGCATTTTGAAAATCTTGGACAATTTTTGGATTAACACTTACATTATATTTTTTCTTATTTAAATATTTTACAGCATGTTTGTCGCCTGGGTGGCCTCTAACAATTATAGGCCTATCAGTAAATTTACGTAGTTGTTTTATAGTTTTATCTAACCAGTCTACAACCGGTAGTCCAGACATACTCCAGCCACCATTACGTTGCGTACAAATTAAAATATGCACTCCGTTTGACCGCCAGTCTTTCAAACTTAGTCCGAGGTCCTGTTGTATTTGCTTCCATCTATTAGGATCCGGATTATCACTAAAGTAATTACCTGTAGTAGGAAACACTCCGTCCATACTGTAGCGTGAATAATGCATAGGATGAAATTTTCCTGTGTCATAATTAAAAAGGTTACTATCGCACATAATACTATGCTTACCTTTTAATTTTGCTTCTTGAACTGCATATTTTCTTACTTTAAGATGCGGAGTTAAAACACTGTTAGCATGTACCCATCCTTGGATCATATTAACATCACTTTCTAATATATTATTTCCAGCATGTAATATTCCATTATCTCCATTTGCAATTACACCTTGTATAAATCTTTTTAACACCTCTACTTTATGAGGAGATTTGTGTGCATTAGGAACTCCGGCTGCATATGCTACTACAGTTTTTTTGTTCATAGTTGCTGTACCTCTTGCCAATAATTTTTAGTAAGTTGTACACATTCTTCTAATGCATGAGGATATGTAGCGACATCGTCAATAATATCATTCCATACTTGAAGTTTAGTTAATATATAAGGCTTGTGTTTTAACCCATAAAATTTAGTACTCCAAGGTTCAGTAACAATAACTTTACGTCCTAACAATGCTCCCCAATATGCTCCATGATAACTGTTAGTAATAATTGTTTCAGCACTGCCTAATAGCTCTATAGTTTGTTCCATATTGCCTCCACTGTTAATAAAACGTGGAATTGAATCACTGCCAAAGTTTGTTGCTTTAATTAATTGTTTCTTATGTTCAAACCAAATTACTTTGTTTTTTATAGGATATTTTTTTGCTAGTGCAGGATGCATACAACTAGCACAAGGTACATACTTAAATGGTTGTTTATAATCACGTATGCCAACCATATCAAAATAATTCATCCATCCAGGGTATGCTATTGACTTAACACGTTTTGCTACATCTGCATTATGCCCTGCTCCCCATAGTATTCGAGGTTGTCTTGTATTGTCTAACTCATTAAGATAGTCATGAACTAATGGCTGTAACTTTGCCATAAATCGGTCTCTTGGTTTTGCATTAGTGTGCTGTACAATATTCCATACGTCTGTCCATTGTTGCATTACCTTTGCAGTGTCTGGTGCTTGTAATAATTGTTCAATAACATCACCAAATATTTCGTTTCCTAACAATCCGCCACCGCCAATTATTAACGGAACATCAGTAGGAATTTGTTCAAGGCTACAGTTCATTATATCTATAACTCGATATTCGTCTTTGTTTAAAAAATATTGAAGTGGGTTAGCAGCTAAATCGCCAACGTTATTAGGGTCTGATCGATGTACAACTGCGTATTTAATTGGCATGTTTATCCTCCATTAGTATACGGTGGGCAGTTCCGTTTTTAAGTTCGTCTATATGGAATTGCCCGTATGCTAGATGACACGCCCAAGCATATACTTCATCTTTGCTAAGATGCTTTGGCTTTTCTATATTCCATAAATTTTTGTTTGCAACTGGATCTGCTGCTGTTGGTGCAAGTGCAAAAGCAGGTATACCGTATAGTATACTTTCAATTGCTGCTATACTGTTATACGTAACAAGTGCATGTGCATTGTCTAAGTCTTGGTAAATTGATCTACGCAATCTTTGAAATCGTGGTTGTTTTTCTCTAACAACAATAGGCCTGTCAGTATACTTGCGTATTGTTTCAATAGTTTCATTTTTCCATTCTTCTAACTTAACACCGTAAAATTTGCACGGCTTTGAACTAGGTGTTACTAATAGAATATGGCTACCGCCTTTTTTTCTTGTATGTATTTTAGTTTTTAATTTTTGCCAACGATCGTCTGGACGTTCAACTATTTCATTATGTTGTAATCCATTAGGAACAATTCTATGATACAGTTTCCATCCCATAGGATTTACTTCACACTTGTAATTGCCTACATATCCGCTATCCATGTAATAAAAGTTTTGGTTAGATTTTTGACACTCCCAAATAACTTTTCTCTTGGCTAAACTTCGTATCAATATAGAATCTTTTTTATCTTGATAATTATAGTCGTAGTCATGTATAGGAAGTTTTGCTCCTTTTGCATACATGTTAATGTATTCGTCAGTAAGATTTTTACTTAAACATATCATATAGTTCTTGTTTCCACAATTCGTTATATTCACAATTACGATAGTTTTCAAACCAAGGACCACCTTCTGTGTAGTGTAATAGCTTTGGTGTGCCATCCTCTGGCTCTTTATAGTGTCCTACTAACCAATTCCATTCAGGTGATATTTCACCAATTAACTCGTCTTTGCCTTCTAACCAACTAAATCTGTGAAAGTATGCTCCGTTAAGTTCTTTCTCATTTACTAAGTCTATGTTAAGTCTTTTGTTAGCAGGATGACCGCAGTTGATTAACATAACACTGCTCCAGTTTTTGCGGGGATAAACAGTTTGCGTCTGTCCGTCCATCTTTATACCTTCTTTAGGTGCGTAGTCATGATGTACACACATTATTGCTTTTGTATCGTCTGCTTGTGCAAACAACTCTGCAATGTCTGTTCTAAGTAGCATGTCACAATCCATAAACACTGCCCATCCATTAAAGTTAGAAAGTTCAGGAACTAAAAAGCGAGTAAATGTAAATTCAGTACTAGCAAGTTTGTCTGGTGATCTTGAATACCACCCTTGACGTTTAAGATCATTTTGTTTTAACGGAATAACTTGTGCAGTTGGACTATGCCGTTCAATGCTATGTTTGCATACTTGATATGCCATATCTTCTCTTGTGTCGTAACCTACAAATACTTTCATTAATTTCTTCTTTCTATATCTTCTTCAATACATTCTTCTCCGTATTGAACTTCTAATACATGTACAGGTTCATCTGTATCATTAAATGCTCTATGCCATGTTTCGGATCCTATGACAACACCGTTTGCATGTTCTTCTATAACAATGCCATTTTGAATCCTGCCGTCATCTAATGCTATTGTTACTTTTCCTTTAAGAACATACCAATGTTCTGATCGTTTAAAATGTCGTTGATCAGATAAACTACATCCAGGATTAATAACTAACTCTTTAACTTTATAGTTAGGTTTATCATCTAATACACGCCAGTAACCCCAGTCACGTACAGTCTTTTGTGTTTTCCAATCGTCTAAAATCCAACTACTTGAATTCTTTTTGTTTGCTCCGCCAACGCCCCAATAAAATTCAACATTAGGATGATTTCCATATGTAGCATATTCAGGAGTTGAAGTATTTGTTCTATCTCCGCCGTTAGCAAATATAACCTTACCTACGTTAGTTGACATAGTATGGAAGATTGCTTGACAAGCACTATCGTCACTATCATCAAATCCAATAACTTTATCTACTACTTCAAGTTCTTTAATAATAGCACAACGTTCTTCAAAAGGCATAAAGTGTTTGCCTTTTTTCCTAGCAAGCCACTCGTCTGAATTTATACCGACAATTAGTTTATCGCCGAGTTTCTTTGCTGATTTAAAATATTCAATATGTCCTGAGTGTAGAGGATCAAATCCTCCTGTAACTAATACAATTTGTTTCATAAAAGTATTTATATATGCACTTAATGGCTTAAATTTATTATGGTTTTTCTATTGCAAAGTCTATACGCATTTTGTCATTTTGTCCACTAAACACTATATTTCCATTAATGTGTCGGTTAATAAGGTTAGTCCACCAATCAATATTTTCTATAATTAGGTGGGCATTACGTCCGTCTGGTAAAACTTTCCTAGCAGGTTTGGTATCAATACGCAACCATAGATACTTTGTACTAAGTTCATTTATATGTTTCAATACTTTATGTATATGATCAGGTTCGATATGTTCAAGTACATCATTACTAAAAATACATTCGTAATTTTGTCTACTAATTTTGTCAAACATAACAACTGCCGGATCGTACCCTTCTATTTTTATGTTAGGATATTTATTTTGCAAATGGCTTAATATTGCTCCTTTGCCACAGCCGTAATCTAACATAGTTATTGGTTGCCATTTTGTTAAGTATGTTTCAAAATCGCCAAGCTCTTTTATTTTTCCGCCAAATCCTTTTTTCTTTTTTGGATTGCCGTGTAGTGATTTTAGTTGTTGAAGATATTCGTCTGAAAACATTTATAAACCTATCTGATATTGTTCAATTGTATTTAACGCAAATCCTGATTCCATTTCTTTCCAAGTAAACTGACTATACGATAAACTTTTTAACCATTCATATCTATTATCAGGATATACTAGATTTTCAATGTTCTCAAGTTTCATTTTATGTAATCCATCTAATGCACTTGGCGCTAAATTAATACACGGTATTCCATGTATAGTACTTTGCACAACACCCATACTTTGTAAACTTATTATTGCATAGCAATCATCTAAATATTTTACTAAAGGATCATAACTACGAATTTTTTTGTTATCTTTATATCTAACAAATATTTTACGGTCAGTAAGTTTTAACAGTTTTGTTTTTATATCACTTACCCAATCTTGTACATTACAATTTGCATAGTAGTTTAACGGATCTGGATTAGGAGCAAGTATAATTATATAGGACCCATTTTTATTCCACGGGTTTAGATTAATGTCTTGTAATCTATCATTAGGTACATCTATAATTTTATCTTGTTGAAATTTGTTATACGACATCCGCCAATTATGTGTAATTGTATTAGTTGGTTGTATATAACCTTTGTCAATATTAATAAAGTTACATTCTTTACAATTTATGATATTGTCGTATGATGTTCTAAAGCCGCCAACAAAAAATATATCACTGTTTACAGTTGAATATGCCGTAGGTATAGATTGTGTTGATGACAATAAATCTATCATGCCGTCAACTAATTTAGTTTGGTTTAATTTTGTAAATCTTTTATAGCGTGGCATCTTCCATGCCAGCTACACGTAGTTTAACTACATTAGTAATTTGCCATTGCTTTTGATCAAGTCCTTTAAGTAGACCTAACCACTTGTTACGCATTAGTGCAAACTCGTTAATAATCTTTTCGTAGTCAACAACGTCTGCCTCACCGTCTACGTATTTTTCAACGTCACGGCTTGACAGAGCTCGTTGATAATTTTCAAGATATTTCTTAAAGTATGAACTACGCAATCTGCGTAGCTCAATATTTAAATAGTGTAGTATAGCTTCAATCTCTTGTAACTGATTAAAGCGATGCTCAACGATACCGGGCATTTCTGCCGCGGCACGTTCAACATTACCTTTGAGCTTTACTTCTTGACGAGCATTAACTAACTCGCTTTCAAAGAACGCTACAGCATCAGGTATCTTAGATACATCACGTGAGACTTCGCTATACCACCCCATTAGTCTTCATCTTCCCAAGGGTCGTCATCTTCGTAATTTTCGTCATCAACATCTAAAAAGTAATTTATTGCTCCGTCTAATGTAGCATCTGATCCTATCACTTGTGTAAGTGTATGATCATCAACTCCGTAATCAGCTAACAAGTCAACAAATCTTTCAGCGGCAATGTCTTGGTTCTTTTTATCTATGTATTCTTTAAATAAAATCCAAGTATCAACGATTTGACTTTCGTCCATATTTTACTCCTCGATTAGTTCTTCAACTTGATCTTCAACAAGATCGTCGTCCTCGGTATTTACCATAGGAGCAAGTTTTTGCTCGTATTCTGACATGATTAAATTCATCTTATCAGGATCCATCCAAGCCTTACGATAGTCAAGATGTTCTTCTCCAGCTAGGTCAATATACTTGAGTCTATTACCTTGTTTTACTAACAAGTTCTGTTTCTCAAATAGTTCAATAAGACCACTATAAGGATTCATACCTGTTTCGTATGGAATCTTTACTTGTACTGCTTCAAACGGTTTTGCATAACGAGTTTTCATTACTTTACAACCTGCTCTAATACCACGTACTTCTGAGATCTTATTACCTGCTTCGTCTTCTTTCAACTTCATCTTTTTCATTGCAACAACAATACTTGATGCATAGACAAAGCCTTGTCCACCACTGATCTTGTCATCTGGATCAAACATATCTTGTGATGCGTATGTGTGATTAGTACATACTAGTCCTACATTAAGTGAACCGATCATGTTAACTGTGTTACGAACAAGTGCAGTCAATTGCTTAGGCTTACGACCCATATCACCTTTCATATCACCTTTAGTAAACTGATCTACGTCTGTAGGTGTTAGTAACATACCCAAACTATCAACTACAAACAATACTTTAGGACGATCTTCTTCATCCATTGCTCTATAGTCTGCTACAAATGTTGATATAGTCTTTGCTACATCATCAATCATACTCATGTTTAGTTTAAGTAGTTTTTCTTCTGATGTGTCTACATCTAATGCTTGTAGCCACGATTCATCAAGTGCGTTCTCTGAGTCAATTAATACTACAAAGATACCTTGATCTTGTGCGTGTTTTACAATGTTACCTGAGCAAAAGTAAGATTTACCTGCTCCTGATTCACCTGCAAACACAGTTACCTTACCTAGCGGAACACCTTTGTGAAAGTCGCCACTAATAAGATAGTTAAGTGCATACGAGCCTGTACTGATCCAATCTGTTGGATCATTAAAGCCACTACTCATGCCTGAGATGCTTTTAGTCAAGTCCTTACGGAACTTACTAACGTCAAACGATTTAGCCATAGTTTCTCCTTATTAAGTCAAAGTGTAGGGGATTGCTCCCCTACATAGTTTATTATTGATTTTGTCTTGAACGAATCATTGCTAAGATGTCGTTTGCATTACCTGCAGGTGCTTCAGCTGCTTGTGCAGTTTCTGCTACTGGAGCAGGTGCCGCCGCTGGTGCTGGAGTCGCCGCTGGTGCTGGTGCTACTTCTGCTGTCGGTGCCGGAGCACTTTGACTTACAGCAGTTGCTTGTGGGCTTGCCGCTTTTTGCGGATCACCTGTACGTGCAGCCATTCCGCTTGGACGGAAGTAATTGCTCCAACGATCTGCATCGTATGCTTCACCGTCTACTGACGCTTCAAACATTTCTTGCATTACTTTGATTGCAGTTTCATCTGGCTTCTTGGGTAAGAAGTCTGAGAAGTTAAACAACCCATGTGTATTAACTGCCGCCATCTCTGCATCACCTAGTGGACGCTCTCTACGTGCCCATGTACTTGTGCCGTAATCTGCGTATCCGCCTTTGGATGTTTTGTTTAGACGGAAGTCTACACCAGCAGTATAATCTGTTGGTAATTCTTCCATGTCAGGATCCATAAGCGCCTGCTTAATGATCTGGAAGATTTGTGGACCAATAATAAACCTACGAATTGGATTCTCAGGTGTGTTATCGTCTGTTAGTGGATTGTCATTTACAAATCCTTGGAATACGTATGAACGCTTTTTCCAATATTTACGACCCATGTCTTCTAGACTTGGATCTTTAAACCAACCACGGACTTCTTGTAAAATACCACAGCTATCGCCGTACATTTCCATACATGGTACTTGTACCTGTACTGGACGACTTGATGTGTCACCTTTTACTCCACTAAATGGTAGTTTGATCATCAAACGCTCTTTCCAGAAGAAAGTATTGTCTGCGTCTCCATCAGGAAGGAAACGTAGAGTACAACTCTCGCCTTCTTTGATATTCCAAAATGGGTAAATTGCGTTGTCGCCGCCGCCTTGTCGTTGTCCGCCAGTATTGGCTTCTTGCTCTTTTAGTTTAGCTCTTATTTCTGCTAATGATGCCATAGTTATGCCTCCTATATATGTTGCCTATGTGCAGTAGCTATATTGCTACTAGTGCCTTTGTTTTGTATAGCACAGTTATTATTATATACTGTTTTATACTAGTTGTCAAGTCTTTTTTTAAAGAAAAAACATAAAAACTTATAACAGGATTAAAGTCCTGCTAATTTCATTAATCTATCGCCTAATTCTCTTATTTCTTGTGCCTCTGTTTTCTTTTCAGCTTTGCTATACTTGTCTTTTAGTGCGCCAAGTTCTTGTTGACTTGCACCTTCACGTCCTGCCTTAGCTGCTTTGTCCATATATTCTTTACCGTGTTTTTTAACACCTGTGTAATATTGTAGGCCTGATCCTTCACCAATTTCTTCATCTTGCTCGATTGTAGGCTCCATTACAGTGCCTTCTGGTTCTTCGTCTATCATTGGTTCTTGTACAGGTTGTGCATACTGTTCAAAAGTTGCTTGTATTCTCTCAATAAATTGTTTTGCTGGTTCAATATATTGTTCACCGTAATCTTTTTCAATTGCTGTTAATACCGCTGTTTCGCCTTTTGGAAATGTTCCTTGCTCTCTGTCAAACAAAGATAGTACAAATTCACTTACTGGAATTTGTTGATCTTTTTCAAGTGTAATTTCGTCACCGTCTGGCCCATCAATTTTGTCGCCCTTTTTCTTGCCATTCATTTTGGCTTTCTTTACAGCGTGTGCATATGCATTGCCTTCTGTTTCATCTTCGTTCATTTTGTTCTTTTCGTGACACTCACAATGCTCGCAATCTGGTCCGCATTTACATTCTGTTATAGGCTTGCCGCAACACGCTTCTGGACACATTTCTTCTTTTGCTTCTGCAAACTGCCCCATCATGTCTTCAAAACTGTTTTCAATTTCTTCACCGTACTTGTCAAAACTTCCTGGCATACCACGAGTTGACCCGTCTGGTCCTGTTCCCATAAAGTAAGGCATTTCAATTACTTGTCCTACTTGTAGTGATTTAGGATCTGCAATATTGTTAAGCATCATTATTTCTTTTACTGCTTCTTCAATATCAGCACCATGGAAATTAGCATTTTGGAATTTTTTAGCAATTGAATATATTGTATCACCTGATGCAACTTTATATGTTTCTGCAGGTGCTCTTACTTCAACATCGTCAATTGGTGCTTCACCTAATATATCTTCTGCTGTAATACCTTTTGCTTTTGTTGCTTCACTTACTAGGTTATATATGTAAGGGAATACATCTTTTAATTCTTCATTAAACTGTCTAATAGTTAATTGGTCTATCCAATTCTCTGCAACGTCACTTGGTACGTCTTCCATCATTGGTTTTTCAAATGCTGCAATAGTTTCTGCATAAAACTTTGGTTTTTGTAATGACTCAATTGTTTTTCTTACTGTAATAATTCTTTCTTTGACAACATCCATATATCCTGCTAGGCTTTCTGCCATTACAGCCGAACGACCCATGTAAGATTTAAACTTGCGGAGTTTATTCATCTCTTCACTTAGGCCTACAATATGTGTTCCAAAATCATCAAATGGTTTACCACCTTCAGCAACGTGTCTTGCCATTGCTCTAGCACCAGTTAAATGTTTATATGGATATAAGAAGCGTTCACCATCAGCACTTTCAATATATATTTTTCCAATATTTCTTGTACGTGTTTTACCAAGTTCTGGATTTACGCTTTCAGTGTGCTTGATAACTATCCTAGCACTATCTACATTTTGGTAACTATGCTTGTTAGTACCATACATCTTTGATTCACTCATTGTGTTGTCTCCGCGATTTGTTGCTAAAAAAGCATAATCTCTACGATCTAAATTTGACTTGTTAATATTACGTGTGTCAAATTTTAATAGACGCTTTTTGCTAAATTGTCTTAGTTCTTTTAAAAAATCATACCAGCCTGCTTTTGTAAGTTCGTCTTGTTCGCCTACAAAGTTGTCAGCATACATTACTTCAACTGCTTCGTCAGTAACGCTAACACTAACCTTTCCTAAACTTTCGTCACCTTCTTTGTAGTCAAAGTCAAAGTAACGAGCGTCTTTAGGTACATTGGTTACGTTTCCTTGAGCATCACCAATAGTAACACTTGGAAAGCGTCCACGTATTTTATTAAAAAGTTCTTCTGATATTAAATCTAAATTTTTCATTGTATAGTATTTATCAATAGTTACTACTTATGAAGATCGGCATTGGTGCTTCGTAGTCATCTATTTGCTCCGCTTGTGTAAATGTATTATAAATTCTAGGATCCCAATCTTTAAGAACAGCCATCATTCTTATTGCAAGTAATGTAGCACTTATGAGATCATCTGTTTGTCCTAGTTTTGCATTATAACTTGACCCAGTTGCGACATAGTTTTTAAGCTCTGATAGGAAGGGTTTTGAATGTACTATCATTTTATCATTTTCGATCATAGTTTTTAATCTACTACATGCTGAAATTTTAGTACCGTGTGTAGTGTTGAAGCCTTTACGGAATTTACGTACATGTCCCTTGCGGATAGGCTCACTAACAAATAATCCGGGTATATTCTCTTCACCAAAGTCGTTTATAACGAGAAGTGCCGCTTCGCCTATTCCATTGTTCTAT
>Ga0206682_10002723_pt1 | contig 15740 bp, 12 predicted proteins | sample M240m12015metaG_FD_155444 | JGI IMG/M metagenome (GOLD analysis project Ga0206682, IMG submission 155444) | Ammonia-oxidizing marine archaeal communities from Monterey Bay, California, United States - M2 40m 12015 | ecosystem: Environmental > Aquatic > Marine > Intertidal zone | place: USA... | reverse complement strand
CGCGCGGCCGTGCGCGGCGTCGCCGTGCGTGCCGCCGGCGTGGCCGCCCGCCCGCCCCGACGCGTCACCGCCCGGATGCAAAGGGAGCGCGTGCGGGACCGGGTACGACGGCGGCGGCCGCGACCGAGCCAACATCTCCGGCGTCAACAACGCGTCAAGTTTCCGCTCGAGCGCGCCGCCGCCGTTGGTCGCCTCGCGCAGCTCCTCCGCGCGCTCCAACGACTTCTGCCCGGCGAGGTAGAGCCTCTGCGCCGCGGACAGGCGCTCGGTGAGCTCCACGACGCGAGTCTCGTTCGTCTCGTTCGTGTCCCGCAACGCGACGAGTTCGTTGGAGAGAACCTGTGAAAAACCAACACGATGTCAGTCTACTTGCCCGTACGGGAAATACAATACAAAAAACTCACCACGTTGTCCTTTGCGAGCGCCTCTGACGCCACCGCGAGTTCCTGTAACGTTCGGCGTTGCCTGTCGCTGCGGTCCTCGAGCTCCGCGACGCGCCGCGCGCCCTCGCCCAGCGCGCGTTCCCTCGCGCGGTCCAGCTCGTGCGACTGGAGCACAAAGTCTCCTTCGGTGGCGGTGAACCGTTTTCGAGTCTCGTGCAATCGCCGCCGCATCCCGTCGTTCTCGGCGACGAGCGTGACGTTCTGCGCGCGTACCCTCTCCAGCTCGAAGCGCAGAGCCGCCTCCTTGTGCGCGAGCTGCTTGGTGAGCGTCGGGTCGAACGCGCGCTCGTGTTTCTTGCCGCCGCGCGTGGATGTAGACGCCGCGTGAGACCTCGGGTCGTGATGACGGGTCAGAGGCGTGGCTCGGCTGACGTGTCCGATCGGGGTCGCCGAGGCTGGCCGGGCCGCGGGCGGGGTCTTGGCGCGACCCGGGGATTTCACCCCGGAGTATCCCCCGCCCACGCGCGTCACCGTCAGCGGCGGGGCGTCGTCCACGTCCTCTTCCTGGTTGGCGTAGGCCACCGACGGGGATTTGGCGCTGAGCGCGCCGATCGAGTGACGCGGGCTGCGTCCGTTGACGCTGGGCGGGTGGAGGCGGTACGCCGGGGACTCCGGCTCGCTCGCCGCGTGGCTCAGCCTGCGCTCCTGCCTGTCCGTCGCGTCGAACTTGGACCTGGGGGATGCGGGTCGAAGGGAGGTTGGGGGGGGGCATTTGTTAGTTACTCGGCGGGAACGGGGGATTGAGGGTTCGGTCTTCGGTCGTCGCGCACCTGAGGCTCGGGGCGATCTTCAGCAGCGCATCGCGCTCGTCCTTGTCCAGGCTCTGGAAAAAGCTCTTCCGCGGGGACACCATCGTCCCGGAAGACGGGCCCCTCTTGCCCGACATCGTGAGGAGGTCGGGCGCTCGGCCGTAGTGACGAGCAGTCCGTCCCTTGGAGGGGCCCACAAAACGAACCTGGCCATTTTGAAAATCTCAGTGGACAGCCTCGGAGGGCACAACGCGGCGCGCCGACCACGGACGTCACGCCGATGGTTGACGACGAACACGCCGGTTACGCGGCGCTCCGGTCATCCAAGACCGGCGTGCGCGACTCGCTCGGCTCCACGATCGTCCCACCCCCGCCCTCCGACTCAGCCTCCGACCGCTCGAGCTACGACGACGAGGATGAAGATCTCAGCGCGCTCGATGGGGACTCCACGGTGACCGCGACGATGGACGAGGACCCGGACGCCGCGTTCGAGGAAGACGAGCGCGGCCCACTCGCGGACTTCGACGAAGACGAGCTCCGCAGGATACTCGCGCGAGCCGACCTCGACGCCGAGGACGACGGCCACGCCCGAGGCGATTCCGTCCAAGACGACTCCTTCGAAGAGGACCACGAGGACTTCGAGAACGCGGAGGAGGATGACGACGACGTGAACGCGCCGATGTCCACGTCCGCGGCGCTCGCGGTGCTCAAGTCCACGCGCCCGCGCACCGCCCGCGCCGCGGGTACCACGAACGACGCGCAGAGCGCCAAGCCGGCTCGCGCAGCCGCGTCGAACAAATCCGCCAAGATCGTCGGCCCGAACCTCGCCGCGAAGGCGTGGTTCGCCGACCTCGCGACCCTCCGCAACCGCCAACGACTCGTCGAACACCGCGAGCTCGCCCCAGCGCTGGACAAGCTCGAGCCCGAGCTCGAGGCATTGACCAGGCGCGACGCCGAGGCGACCCAACGCGAGCGCGTGGAGCTCGGCGGCGATCTGAACCGTCGGTTGAAACGCGTCCGCGACGCCGTGACCGAACTCGGCCGCCACGTCGTCAACATCCGCGGCGGCGACGAGTACGTCCGCGAGCTCGGCCGGTTGATGGACGACGCGGAGAAGGACATCGTCGCGCTCAAGGAGGCGCAGCGGTCCGCGTTCGACGCCCTGCAGAAGGAGGAGAAGGAATTGAGCCGCTACGTCGAGGACTTCGCGCAGAGGCTCGACGATCCCTCCGTGTGGGGCGCCGACGCATCCCGCGCGTTGATCACCGGCATGGACCACCGCACGGCAAAGGCGCAGCGCAAGATCTACGGCACCAAGCGGCCGGTCAGCGCCGGGACGGTACTCCGCGGAGCCGCCAAGGATGAACCCTGGACCGTCGAGAAGACCCCGGCGCGTCGAGGCTCCGGCTACGGCTCCGGAACCAACCCGGACGACACCGGGCTCTCACCCGCGGGGTCCAACAAACCGAGGCCCGCGAGCGCGCGGGGCCCCGTGAGCCCGTGGGCGCGCGGCGCCGCGACGACCTCCGCGCGCAGAACACCAGGCCGCGGCGGCCTGAACGACGACGAAAACGCCGAGAAGACCCCACCCCCGAAAGCGGTGGCCGAGTACGAAAAGTACGCCGCGGACTACGGGCCAACCGGCGGATGGGCGGACGTGGACCACGCACGGTGGCGACGGTGCCTCGCGCGAACCAACATGAACTACGGCAACGCGGTGGTGCTCGCAGCGGAGGAGCTGGCGCCGTTCGGGATTGAACGAGCCGAGGTTGTGCGACACGCTCGGTGGGACGCGGAGCGCGAGGAACTGTTCAACCGACGCAAAGCCGCGGTGGCCAAGTGGCGCGCGGAACAACGCGAGGCTGAGCGCGATAAACGCGACGCGCTCAACGATGAGATGCGAACGAAGGAGATCACCGCGCGTCGCGAGCGCGAGGAGCGCTTCAACGCCCGCAGGCTCGAGGAGAAGGCGAGGCTGGCGGAGTGGAAGGAGAAGAAGCGGATGGAGGAGGAAGCCGGCGCCGCGCGGCGACGCGCGGAGGAACGCGCCGCCGTCGCCGCGCGCGCCGAGGCTGCGCGCATCAAGAGGAAGGAGCGCGAGGAGCGCGAGGCGCGCAACGCGGCGCGCGCGCAGGCGAGGTGGGAGGCGGCGGAGGCGGCTCGAGCCGCAGCTGAAGCCGCCGCCGAGGCGCTCATCCCCAAGGCGGTCGACGTCACAGCCGCGGAGGCCAGGGCTGAACGCGAGCGGCTCGCGCAGCGCGCGATGGAGACGGCCAAGAAGCGGCGCGACGCGGCGACCGCCAAGGACAAGGCGTTGCTCGAACGCAAGGAGCGGCAGAAGGCGGCGGGGGAGAAGCTCGCGGCGAGGAGGCGGTTGGCGGAAGGGAGGTCCGAGGAGGTCACCGCGGATCCCGATCGAATCACGCGATCGACCGCATCGACCGCCATGCGCGTGGCGAGCGACCGTCCAGACCGCGGGCTCTTCGACGCGAGGCCGGCGGTGCAGTACGTGCAGCACAGGGCGACGCCCTCGTGGACCGCCGGGCACATCCGGTGAGAACGTTTGAAACAAAACAAGTGTACAATTCGTAAAGCGTGGTGCGTCCGATGTAAGATTCAGCGCCAAGACAGGACTCATCGATCGCATCGTCGTGCGTTAGTCTCTCTCTCTCTCGTTCTCTCTCGTTCTCTCTCGTTCTCTCTCTCTCGTTCTCTCTCTATTCGGAAGCCCGGGTCGTATCACTTCTTCGCGAGCCGGCCTTTGCTGTCCCGCCGGCTGCCCTCCCACCCCTTTCGGAACAGAGCCGTCGCGTCGTCGCCTTTGTCGCACCCGCTCGGAGCCGTCGCGGGAGGCGCCGCCGCCGCCGCGAACTGAGCCACCGCGGCGGTCCACCCGCCTCTCGCCCGCTTCGTCGCACCCGCCGCGGATCCCACGGTCGGAAGGCGCGGCACCGGTCGGTCGAAGGACCCGGCTGTTTCCGGCTGAGCGGCGGCGACGGACAGCGGCAGCCTCGGCTCCGGGATCCCCCCGCCGTTCGCAGCCGACGAACCGGGCGCGAACAACCGGAGCGTCGCGCCCGCGAACTGCGCGCACTTGCTCAGGTCGCGGAGCAGCGCGCGCGAGGTGTGACCGGGCATGGACCGGCCCCACATCCGCAGCGTGAACGGGGACTGGCGGCGGGACCGGCGCGATTTCCTCCCAGCCGCCAACTTTGTAATGTTAGCGGCGGGTGTGGACCCCGCGGCGGCGTGAAGCGTTCGCTCGCGGCACGTGATGCCCTCCTCGTCGTCGTCCGAGAGGGACACGACGACCTCCTCGTCATCGCTGAAGGGGTCGAATGGGTCGTCGTCGTGTGGGTCCGGGTCGAAGTCGACGTCCCGGCCGCATCCCCGGGGCGGCGCAGCGAGGAACGCGGTGACCAGGTCGGTCTCTTCCGCGCCCGCGTGGGTCAGGTCCCCACGCACGACCGCGGAGATGCACCAGTCGTTGGGCTCGTGGATGTCCGCCGGGGCGTCGATGTCGGTGACGACGTTCCATCGCTCGGGGGCGGCGAACGACGGCGACGGGGGATCATCCGCCGTCCCCCTCTCCTCAAAAGACGAAGAGGAGGAGGACGACAGCGCGAGGTCGAGCGTGGAGGCGGTGACGATGGACTCGGATCGCACGTGCGTCTCCATCGACACGTCCGCGTCGATCGCGCGTGCGTTCGTCATCTCCTCGGCGTGAGTCGGGGAGTAGGCGACGGCGCGTCGGTCGCCGCGGGGTCTGGACTTGAAGAGGATGAAGAGCGCCAGCACGCAGACGTCCAGGAATAGGAGCAGTGAGGCGACGCGCGTGAGGCTGAGCGCGCGCGGGGGCGCGACGAGGAGTTCCTCGGCGCGATCGACCCAGACGGAGTCGGGGACCGTGAAGATGCGCGGCGTGTAGTACGTCGATTGGGGGCAGACGACGTGCGCGGGCGCGAGCGGAGGGTCGAGTCGCGTCGCGGTCGCCGGGCGGTCCGTGACGGGTAGTTCCACGCGGGCGAGGACGCAGCCGCGGTCGATGCCGCCGGAGGACGAGCGAACGGACGGGTCGACGACGGTGACGACCGCGCGGCTCGTCGCCGCCTCGGACGCGTCGAGGCGGAAGAGGAACTCGCCGCGCGGCGGGCACGCGCGCTCCACGAGGACGCGAGGCGAGTGCGTCGGCCGGGCACTCTCGATACCGATACCCCCCGCGGGTCTGAGCGCGAGCTCGACGCGAAGGCACGCGGATGACGACTCCTCGGCGGGATCCCTCGACGCGCGGCCGAAGAGGATCGCGAGGTTGGGCGGGCGCAGGTTGGAGGCGCGGATGGCGGCGCTCATGTAGCCACGGGCGCGCGCACCGCGGGTTTGACGCGAGCGCGCTCGTACCCCTCAAACTGTCGAACCCCGTTTTGACATTTCTCATCGGATGGGCTCTTGGCTCTTGGAATACGCAACTACCGCCGCCGAGGTCGCGCCTCACTCGTCATGGTCGCGTCGCCCACCGCAGGCCCGAAAGCGGGCCCGTCCTTGTTCTCCCCGTGGCGCCCAGACCTCACCGTCACCCCGGTCATGTCCCCCGACCCCGACACGCTCGCCAAGCAGCGCGCGCAGCTGGCCAAGAGACGCGCGGAGCGGTCCACCCTTTCCGAGGAAATATCCGAGGAGACCACGGCGGACTCTCCCGAGAGCAGGCACACTTCCGCGCAGGCGACCGCCGCCATGGCCGCGTCCGACCCGACGCACCCTTCCACGCTCTTCGCGTCCTTCTCCGAGCGTGACGCCGGGGAGAGGCGCGCGTCCGAAGCGGCGCAGGCGGCGAGCGCGAGCGCACTCGCCGTTCACAACGCGAGGAACGCCAGGAACGATACCCTATCGCTCGCCGTCGTCGAGTCCACCGCGGTGGACAACGCCGCGCAGACCGACCCGCCGCGGCCCGCCCCGATCCCTGACCACCACCCACTCACCGTCGACCTCTTCGCCGCGGTCATCTTAACCCTCCTCGCCGTCGGCATCGTCGCCGTGGCGTGTGTCTTTCCCTACCAAGGCCTAAGGGACGTCGCGGGAGATAACAGGCGGTGGGAAGTGACCCTCGCGAGGTGGTCCGTCGCTAACGACTTGCCGCGCGTGCCCTCCCTTGAAAGGTTCTACCCGACCGCGACGGAACGAATCGGCGGGGGCGGTGGGATCGAGGCGTACCTGCCTACCGACACCGTCGCGTTAGGGTCAAACGTCGAAGGAGCAAACGACGAAGACTGAGATCAGAAGACGCGTGACGACGCCGCCGAGAGTGTCCCACTGTATAAAAGTTTTTGTGAGTTTCGTCTCCAAGAGACGATGAGCTACGGAGAAGGCTACTTCTCGTTAGGTGAGTCGTGAAATAAAAAATCGTGGACGCGTCTCAGAACGCGCCGGTGAGCACCGCGCCGCACGCCCACGCGCACACCCCCCACGCCCCCGCGAACGCCGCGTTCAAACCGATTTGCCTCGAGTCGTCGGGCACGCACGCAACCTTCAAATCGTTCGTGATCGCGAATACCCGTTTGCTCACACCCACGTAGAGCGCGGTGCACAGCGCAAAGTTGAGCATCGGGTGCCCGGGCACGAGGCTCATGAGCATGGACGGCTGCGCGTTGGGTACGTTGGAGGTGGAGAGCCATATGTGGAACTGGGAGATGTACGTTTCCAGCGTGATCTTCCCGCACCAACAAAACAGGGAAATATGCCACGACCGCAGACCCTTGGTCAGGTTACGGAGCACGATGAACCCCGTGATGGGTATCCAGCTCGTGTACGGGTGCAGCGCGTTGTACCGCAGCTTGGGCAGCACGTACACCGCGCTGTACCACCAGTACATCACCCCCAGCGTCACCGCGCCGATCCCCGACTGGACGCTCACGCGTTGCTTGGCGTCCATCTCGTCGATTCTTTTCATCGCCGCCTCGTACTTTGGGTGGAAAAAGGCGCACGCCATGCCGTGGATCCACACGTACCGGTCCAGCCCCGAGCGGAAGAACCACTCGTGCATCGGGTCCACGTCCGGCTTCTTCGGGTCGGTGTACTCGAACAAACCCTGGAACGGCCCGAACACAGCTGTGAACACCCCGGGTATCTCCCACAGTACGTACACGACGATACCGCACACCGCGAATTTTCCCAGCACCGCGTTGACGTTGGAGTTGTGGTCTTTGCCGACGTAAAGGGCGAAATACACCGCCAGCGTGAACAGCGTGTGCATCGGGCATATGTAGTACAGCACGTAGTCGTTCCTCATGGCGAGGCACACGAAGAAAACGAAGAAGTTGAGCCTCCACATCATCTGCGCGAACCTGTGAAAGGAAAAGTCTTTCCGCACGTAGTAGTAGGAAAAATTGCCAAATCCCGTCATCCACACGTACGCCGCGATGAACACCCTGATGGCGTTGTAAATCTCCGCAGCCTTGAAGTAGTGGTACAGCAGGAACAGCACCTGCATCCACCCTTTCCACTCCTCCGTCTGTTCGCGGTTCAGCGGGACGTTGGACCGGCACTCTTTCGTAGTGGTGAACCAGCCGTACGCGCCGAGCGCCGCGAAGATGGCCCAGAACAGATCCCTGTCGTAATGCTTCTCGGCTTCCGGCACCGCGGCGCTTCGATCGGCGAGCCAGAAGAGCGCGAGGACGCACCCGAGCTCGGTCCACGAGCGGAGCGTATCGCGCGATGCGATGAGCGCGCGCCTGTCGCCGAGGAGGCACCGCACCGGGGCGAGCTTGGCGATGTGTTCGTCGATTCGGACGATCGGCTTGACCGGCGCGGTGTCCCCGCCGCGGGACGCCGGCACGGCCTTCGCGCCGCCGGCCTCGACGTCCACGACCGACGCGTCGTCCTTCTTCGTCGTGCCCACGGGCCCGAGCTCCACCTCTCGCGATGAGAGCGCGCTGTCGCGTTCGGCCATCACCGCCACCCCGTCGCCGCCCTTGAGGTCCTTATCGGCTGATCGTGCAGATGACGACGGCGACGCCCCGTCGGTGGCGCCGCGCTCCGCCGCGATCGCGCGGTGCGCCAGCTCCGCGCGCGTCCACAGGGCTAAGATGATGGAGAAGGTGAGGAAGACCGCGATCTGCATGGCGCCCGGCGGGGGCAAAGCCCCGGGGAGCTCGTCCACCACCAGCCCCGACGAGTCGGCCATGTGCGGGCGATTGTGTCGAGCGGCTGTGATCAGGTGCCGAGACTTGACTTGTCCGCCGATGGGCTCGTCACAACCGATGTCGCCCGGGCACCTCAGGGAGCTGACGTTCTGGGAGCGCGTCTTTCCCTACAGCAGCATCCCACTCTGGCGCTTCTTCTGCGCGTTCGCCATCCTCGGCGTGTTCCTCGCGTGGGCGGGGCATCACGACCGCCTGCGCGCGAGGGAGAGGCGCGAGATTAAGCGCACTTCAAAGCACGCGGTGTGAAATTCAAAAAATGGATCCCCGACCCCCGACGACGCAGGGACCTCCCCAATCCGCGCATCAGCCGCAACCGCAGCAGCAGATGGCGAGCTCCAAGGACGGTGGCGAGATGTACGGCCCGCCGAGCGTCTCCGCCGGCGGCGCACGACTCGTCGCCGCCATGGAGCACGTCGACCGAGTCGTCAACGCCTTTGTCGAAGACATCGGACGTGCCGTCGCGCAGGTCCGCGCGGAGGTCGCCGCCGAGCGCGACGTCTCCCTCGAAACCATCGCCCGCGAGGCGTCGCAGATCGACGACGTATACCGGACCCTCCAGGCGGACAAGGCTGACTTCGAAACCCACAGGGTCGCCATAGAGACCGAGCTCGAGCGCCGATGGACCGAGCTCAAAAACGCGCAGGAACGGGACAAGGAGGAACGCGCCGCGGTGGAGCGAGAGATACGCGAGATGTCGCAGAGAGCCGCGGCGGAGACGCAGGCTGCCGCGCTGATCCAGATGCAGGCGTCGCAGGCGGCGCAGGCCGCCGCGCTCGGCCTCGGCCCGGGCGGCATGATGATGCCGCCGGGGTCAAGCCACGGGATGGCCACGCCGGCGATGCCGACGGGAATGATGCCGGGCGCGATGGGCACGGGCATGCCTGGGTCGATGGGTATGCCGCCGTCCATGCCTGGGTCGATGGGTATGCCACCGTCCATGCCGGGAACCGACGCGCACATCCCCGCGGGTGCCGCCGCCGCCGCATCCAACGCATCGCGCGAGCCGGACCCTGGCCCCATGCCCGGCCCGCGGCTCATCTTCGCCGTCGGCGGTTTACAACGCGCCAGCTCACCGACGTGGACCGCGGAGGTGTACGAGGCTGACTCCGGCGGGTGGCGCCTTTTACCCGAGATGCGAAGCGCGCGAGGGTACCTCGCGGTGGCGCACGCGGGTAAGTCCATGGGCGCCAACCTGCTCGCCATCGGTGGAAGCGACGGGAAAAGTACGCTGGCTTCGTGCGAGGCGTTTGACTACGGAGCGGGTAAGAGTTTATTTTTGTCACCACACGGGCAATTATACTGACGTCGTGTTTTGTTTACAGGGGCGTGGCGGGATATCGCGTCGATGTCGAGGCCGAGGATCTGGCTCGGCGCGGCGACCGTGGGTGACCACGTGTTCGCGGCGGGCGGGTACGACGGCGCGGAGTACCTCGACCTCGTGGAGGTGTACCGGCCGGGCCCGCCGGAGGCTAAGCCCGGTAGCGTCGCCGCGGCGGGCCGGTGGGAGCGGTGCCGGTCGCTCTCGTCGGGTCGGAGCACGATGGGTCTGGTCGGGTGCCTCGGGACGCTGTACTCCGTCGGCGGGTTCACCGCGCCGCACTACCTCAGCACGTGCGAGGCGTACGATCCCAACGCGGATCAGTGGTGGGGTGTCGCGCCGCTCGGTACGCCGCGGAGGGACCTCGGTTTGGCGGCGATTGAACACCGTCACATGCTCATCGCCGCGGGGGGGTACGACGGTCGTAAATACCTCGGCGCGGTTGAGGCGATGGACCCGCGGATAAACCGGTGGCGTCCGCTCGCGAATCTGCGCAAGCCGCGGCAGTTGCTGGCGTTGTGCGCCAAGGGTGACGAGGTGTGGGCGATCGGCGGGTTTGACGGGAAGGAGGGCGCCCGGACGGTTGAGACGTACGACGCGAGGATGGATAAGTGGACAGAGGCGGCGCCGATGTCGACGCCCAGGCTGGGTCTCGGCGCGTGCTGCGCGTGATGATGGGGTGTAGAAGTGTTAGCGCTCTGTCTATGGAACGTGTGAAGGCCGAGTTTGGCTCGATGATGCCGATCGTTTCGCTCAGAGACTGTGCGCGGCGAGCGAAAGTGTGTTGGAAACGGGGCGCAGTGCTGGATTTTGTGTGGATTTTGTCATCGATATCCAGAAAGAAAATCGCTGCAGCCCTTCCCCCACTTCCTCGCGCACACCGGCCCCCAGGGGTTGCCGTGAAGGATGCTATCGTCGCTCACCGTGAAGAATACACACACCGTCACACCAGCATCCGCGAGGATCCACCGCGCGTCCCGGCCCGTCCGAGTTCACCGCTCCCCGACGCGAAGGTCGGCCACATCCAAAACTCATCGTCGATCCTGTTCGTCCACCATGTTCATCGCCTCCGCCGCCGCGGACCCCGACCCGGACCCTCCGCCGTGGTCCTCCCTCTCCGTCCCTGTGTACAGCCTCGCGACGGTCCCGGACGCCGGCCCGACGAAGGGCGACAGCGCCGACCGACCGAGCATGAACATCACCACCTACTGCACCCCCGTGACGATCAAGCCGACGCGCAGGCTCGCGGTGGCGCTCTACACGCACACCGCGACCGCTCGGAACATGCTGGCGACGGGTAAAGGGGTGCTGCAGGGGCTGAGACGCCATCACGCGGAACTGGTGCCGACGCTGGGGAAGAGCAGCGCGCACGACGTGGACAAGCTGGAGGCGCTCAGGGAGACGCACGGGCTGAACATCGTGACGCGATGGGGGGTGCCCACCATCGAAGATGCCAAGTCCGCGGTGCTGCTCGAGATCGTTAGCCTGGAGACGGCCGGGGACCATCACCTGGCGCTGTGCGAGGTTGTGGACTGGGAGAACATCGAGGGGGAAGGGGAGCCGCTGTACACCGGGGATCTGCCCAAGTAGACCGCTCCTCCATAGCCGCGTAGCCAGTAGCACACCTTGTAGCGTCGCGTCAAGTAAAATAAACTTCGAGGCGGTTTGAAAGAGCCGCGGGCGTAACCGTGATTCGCCCATATGGACTCGCGCCGCGGCAGGAGGCTGACGGTCGTGGATAGAGGGTTCAGACTTCGACTTCCCGGGGGCGTCATGGAGTGCCACGACTGGCGCGCGTTCGCCATGCTGTGCGCCGGGGTGTTCGTCATCATGATGGACCAGAACCTCATGGCGCCCAACCTCTCGCAAATCGCCGGTGACTTTGGATTCGACGACACGGAGAGGGACGTGCGCCTCGGAGGGCACATATCCGTCGCGTTCTTCCTCCTCGGGCTACCCGCCGCGCTCGTCATCGGCGTCCTCACCGACGTCATCCAGCGCAAACGCATCCTGGTGTGGACCATGCTCCTAGGGCAAGGGCCGTGCGTCCTCGCGCTGTTCGTGTCCAACTACTGGGAGCTCTTCGCCATCCGTACCCTCACCGGCATCGCCGTCGGCGGGGCGCTGCCGATCGTCTACAGCATGGTCGGCGACCTGTTCCCACCGAACTCGCGATCGTACGCGTCCATGCTCGTGGGGATGGCGATGAACTTCGGCGGGATGTTCGGGCAAGGCGTCGCGGGGTACCTCGGGCCGAGCTTCGGATGGCGCGTGCCGTTCGCGGTGGTCGGAACGTTCGGCCTGGCCGTCGCCGCCGTCGTTCAAAACTTCGCGGTCGAGCCGCGGAGGGGCATCGCGGACGGTGGCGACGGCGGGATCGGCGCGTCCGCCGCGGCGGCGGCAGCGGCGGCGTCCGCGAAGACCGCGTCGCTCTCTTCGCACAGATGGTCCCATTTGCTCCGCGAGTGGCTGAAGAAATCAGCCGCGGTGTTCCGGCGACGGACTAACGTCCTCGGGTTCCTGCAGGGCATACCGGGCTGCGTTCCGTGGAGCATCATCGGCGTGTTCATGAACGATTACCTCGCTGTGGATAAAGGCCTCGGCGTGGAGCACGCGACGACGATCATGATGTTTTTTGGTTTCGGCGGCATGTTCGGTACAATCACGGGCGGCATCTTAGGCCAGAAGCTGTACAACCTGAAACCGTGGTACATGACCGCGTACATGGGAGCCGCGGCGATCGCCGGGATATTCCCCTGGCTCTACCTCGTGGAGGCGGACGACTACGGGACCTCCGCGGAGGCCATGGGGGAGAAGATCGGCGTCATGTTCTTCGCCGGGCTGCTCGCGACTATGACGGGCGTCAACGTCCGTACCGTCATCGTCAACGTCAACGCTCCATACGAACGAGGCACCGCGTTCGCGTGGTTCAACCTGACGGATGACCTGGGTAAAGGGTTCGGGCCGGTGATGTCGTCGGCGCTCGTGGCGCACGTGGGACGGACGCTGGCGTTCAAGCTGGGGTTTGGGTTTTGGGCTCCGTGCGGCGCGCTGTGTCTGCTGTGCGGGTGGACGATGCCGCGGGATGTCAACGACGTGAGGCGGGAGATGCAGGAGCTGGCGAAGGGGAGGAGCAGTCCGAGGAGGGAAGGGGATGCGGGCAGCGGCGGGGTGGATGTGGAGCGGACGTCACTGCTGGGGAGGGACGTGTCGTCGGACAAGCTAGTCTGATGTCGACACGCGTAATAATGATACACACCGCCTTCACGATAATAAAGGTACGACTCACGCCGCCACCGCCGGCGCCGCCTTCCTATCCGCCGCCACGCTATCCTCGTTGAACGCCACGCTCATACGCATCGACTTTAGGTCAAGGTCCATCGGGTCACCCCGTCCCTCGCCCGACCTCGCCCACCCGTTCGATTCCACCGCGTGCAACACGTCGCCGCGGAACAGTACCAAGTCCCCGACTCTCGGCTGAAAACGCAGATACGGCACCGACTCGTCACCGCCCGACTCGTCACCGCTCGACACGTGGCACCTTAACCCCAGCATCCCGCTCCCGTACACAGGCCCGTCCTCCACCTCGTCCCACTTCGTCTCGCTGTCCGAGTCCGAGCTCGCGGGCTTCACCGGCGCCGGGCACTGGAGGTAGTACACCCCGGACCACGACTCCGCGCCACCGTGGTCGTGGAGTTTGTTAAAGTCGCCGGCTCCGTTGGCGTTGAGCCAGCCGTAGAGGTCATCGCGCGTCACCGCCCGCTCGCGAAGCGCCGTGTCACGTACCCGGTCATGCGCGGCGCACGCCACCTCGCTCAGTATCCCCCATCCCTTGATCCCGCGTGGCCTCCGCGCGTTTGCCTTCTCGTCGTCGACCGCATCCTCTTCTTCGTCGTCGCTTTCGGACCACGTGTCCGGCTCGAGGACGTCGTGCGCGCTCTGGTACCCACCCACGTTGCTCACCGTCACCCCCGCGTCCGGTCCACGTACCAGTCGCTCCATCGCGTCGTAGCCGCGGCGCGCGTTAAGGTGCGCCCTGCGTAGGAGCTCCGCCCTAAGATTCGCCTCGACGTCTGGTATGAGCCTGAGGACGTGCAGCGAGCGAGTCTGGCCGCCGGACGACATCGACGGGAGGACGTACTCGACGTGTGACTCGAAGTGCCGCGCGGTTGATTCAAAAGCGTCCCGGTCCTCGCCCGCGTCGCCCGAATCGTCCTCGGCGCCGTCCGAGGACAACCTGTCAATTCCACTGAGATCGGCCACCGCGATGGCGACGAGGCGCGCGGCTGATATCTCGTGCACGCCGCCGCGGCCGGTCATGAGGTCCGCGAGCGTGGCGAACCGTCTCGACATGCCTTCGGGACGCCCGAGCGGTGCCGAGCATGTCTGCGGAGGCTGAGGTCGCCCGACCCCCCGACGACCTGAACGCGGGGGTGACCATTCGAGGGAATCGAAAAGACACGCCCCTGATTGCACCCGCGGCAAGTTCCGGGATCAGAGAAATGAATCATATTCTTGAGTTAATTCTTGAGTTAATTAGACACACTCTTATCTTGCAAGCAAGTTAGCAATACCCAAGTAACTTCGGGAGGTGGTCAGGACTGGAGAGCGACCACGTCACAGCTGTAACAACGTCGATTTATCGCGACGACACATTCCGAGGCGCAGATCGGACGTACCATGGTCGAGGGACACGGCGTGCACCGCGTCGCCGCGTCCGCGCGGAGGCACCTCGTAGGTAAGCGCTTCACCGCCACGTCTCCGAACGGCCGCTTCGCGCACGGAGCCGAGGTCATCGACGCCAAGGAGCTCAAGAGGGTGGAGGCCATCGGCAAGAATCTCTTCTACTTCTTCAACGAGAGCGACGGACCGGAAGCGCACGTCATGCACGTGCACTTCGGGATGTCCGGTCGCTTCGCCACGCACCACGCCCTCCCGGGCCCGGATCCCACGGCGACGACCCGCCTCCGGCTCGAGTCCAAAGAACACGGCATCTGCGCGCTGCTCTCAGCCATGACGGTCGACATCGGCGATTGCACGCTGTTCCAGACGAAGCGCGCAAAGCTGGGCGAGGACCCGCTGCGCGAGGACGCGGACGCGGACAGGCTCTGGGAGAAGTTCACAAAGTCACGCAAGTCCGTCGGCCTCGCGCTCATGGACCAGGCGATGTTCGCGGGCGTCGGGAATATCTACCGCGCCGAGATCTTGTACAAATCGGGCGTCCACCCCGAGCAGCCGTGCACCGATCTCTCCCGATCGGACTTTGACGAGGTCTGGAGGCACTCCGTTGAGCTCCTGCAGCGCGGGTTCGTCACCGGAAGCATCCTCACTGTGGACCCCGAGGAAGCGAAGGTCCTCGGGGAACCGTGGACGCGCCGGTACGTCTACAACCAGCGCTCGTGCGGTCGGTGCGGCGACGCGGTGAAAACCTGGGACATGGCCAACCGAACCGTGTACTGCTGTGAGGGATGCCAGCCGCTTTTGCCGTCGACGCGCGGCTTGAGCGAGCGCGCGTCGGTGAGGACGAAGGACGCCAAGGCGCACGTCCCGTTCGTGTCGCACTGCGCGGCCGAGTCCCCCGGGACCCTCGCCGCGGAGCCCGAGAAGCTCACCGTGGCGAAGCTCAAGGAAATCTTGGACTCGGCGTCCGCGTGGCCCCAGGGGCTTCGGCGGACGGCGAAGAAGGCGGAGCTCGTCGCGGCGGTCCGCGACATGGCCACGGGCGGGTACACGCCCATGACCCTCGCGCGGCACGGCCTCGCGGCCGAGACACCGAGCCCGGCCAAGCCCAAGCCCAAGCCGGGGGTCCGGGGCTTGGAGGGTGTCGAGGCGTCCGCGTTGGCCGCCGCCGCCGAGAAGCGCCAAGCCGGGGAGAAGGGAAACGTGGAGCACGTCGCGCTCGTGGACGACGAATCGATCGGGCGGGGCAAGGGGAAACGCGGGGCGGGGGGTGCGCCGGTCACGCCGGAGACGATGAAGCCGACTCGCGCCGTGCGCAGGCGAGCGTCGCCATGATCCTTTGCGTGTATTCACG
>Ga0206682_10002721_pt1 | contig 15745 bp, 5 predicted proteins | sample M240m12015metaG_FD_155444 | JGI IMG/M metagenome (GOLD analysis project Ga0206682, IMG submission 155444) | Ammonia-oxidizing marine archaeal communities from Monterey Bay, California, United States - M2 40m 12015 | ecosystem: Environmental > Aquatic > Marine > Intertidal zone | place: USA... | reverse complement strand
ACGCGGTCGCCGCCGACAAGGCGGCCGCCGACAAGGCTGCTGCTGATAAGGCTGCCGCTGACAAGGTTGCCGCCGACAAGGCTGCTGCTGACAAAGCCGCCGCTGATAAGGCTGCCGCTGACAAGGTTGCCGCCGACAAGGCTGCTGCTGACAAAGCCGCCGCTGATAAGGTTGCTGCTGACAAAGCTGCTGCTGACAAGATCATTGCTGACGCTGCTGCTGCTGAGAAGGTCCTTGTCGACGCTGCGACCGCCGCCGCTACTGCCGCCACTGCCGCCACTGCTGCCGCTGCCGCTGCTGACGTTGCTCTAAACGACGCGCAAGCCGCACAGGTAACGGCTGACGCTACCGCCGCTGAAACTGATGCCGCTGCGCTTGCTACTGCTGCTACTGCCGCTGCTACTGCTGCTACTGCCGCTGCTACTGCTGCTACTGCTGCTGCCGCTGCTGCCGTTGACGCGGGTACAGCCTTTACTGCTGCAATTGCTTCTGGTGTTGCGGTGGACGTTATCAACGCTAATGCTGCAAAAATTATAGCGGACAGCAATGAGACAACCACTGCTGCTGCCTCAGTCATAGCGGCGACTGCTTCTACGGACGCTGCTGCTGCCGTCACCGCCGCTGTTGCTGCAGACACTGCTGCTGCTGCCGCTGCGACCGATGTCAGCGCTGCCGTCACCGCCGCTGTCGCTGCTGCTGCTGCTGCTGTCGCCGCCGCCGCCGATGCCACTACCGCTGCCGCTGCAACTGCGTCAACTGCTGATGATGTTGCCGCTGCTGAGGAGGTTGTTGCCGCCGCAGCAACAGGAGACGAAGCCGAAGGCATCGAGAAAGCTGCCTCTGATAAAGCCGCTGCTGACAAGGCTGCTGCTGACAAGGTTGCCGCTGACAAGGTTGCCGCCGACAAGGCTGCTGCTGACAAGGCTGCTGCTGATGCCGCTGAAGCTATCGATACCGACGCTTCTACTGCCGCTGAAACCGCCTACAACGGCGCTAAATCAACTGCGGACGCGTCGGCGACAGCTGCAAGTAACGCTGTAACCGCTGCGACTGCGGCGAATGCCGCTATTACAAGCAAGGCGACATACGACGCTGCAGTTACGGCTAAGACTGCCGCTTCTGCAGCAGCCGCCACCTCGGCGACAGACGCTGCGGCGGCCGTCACTGCCGCAGCAGCCTTTGCTGCCGCCGCAGCAAACACCGACGCTACTGCGGACGACACGTCTTCAGCCTCTGCTACAACCGACGCCGGCGCGCTCGTGACAGCTGCGGCTGCGACGACCGCCGCAGCGTCAGCCGTCACAATAGTGGACGACTCTTGGGTTACAGTGTCAGCGGCAAACGTCGACGAAGGTTCCTCTGTTATCTTCACCGTTGAAACATCAGAGTTCGCAGCAGGTTCTTCCTTTACCTACACGCTGTCCGGCGTCGAAGCTGCAGACGTTACTGGTGGAGCGCTGACCGGCACTGCGACTATTGGTGTGGATGGCGCAGCCGCCATCGCCATTAACTTAGTTGCCGACGCACTTACTGATGCTAATACAATGACGCTCACCGCTCTCGGTTCAAGCGCTGCAGTTGTGGTCAATGACACCTCGACTACTCCAGCGCCTGCCGCCCAGAACGTGGCTCTGACAATTGGCATCAACGCCGGCGCCGGGTTCACAACTAGCACCAACAACGATACGTTCGATGGTTCAATCGCAAGTTCGCTTGATACGAACGATGTTTTAGACGGTGGCGACGGCAATGATACGCTTGCTGCAACACTAGGGGCCGAGACTATACGTCCAACTATCACAAGCATTGAGACTATCAACCTGACCTCAACCGGTGCCCTGGTTGTAGATACAAGAGACATAACAGGAACTACTGCTTACTCAAGCGAGTCAAGCACAGGCGCTGTAACTCTTAACAACGTGGCCAACATTCCTTCGCTTGCTCTCAATTCTTCAGGTGCAAACAACGCCACCTTGAACTTTACTGACGCGGCCATCGCAGGTGGCACGGACAACCTGGCGATAAGCGTTAATAACGTTACAACCACTACCTTGACTGTTACTGACGGTGGCGGCCTGACCAATGAGCTAGAAGAGATTACTCTCGACTCGTCCTCTTTGGCTTCAACAATCGGCACCCTAGCGACGGCTGGTGTAGAAACATCAACCTTGACGGTAACAGGTGACGCCAACTTAACACTCACTAACGCGGTCGACGCATTAATCACAACGATTAATGCTACAGACTTCACTGGTGCTCTTTCAGTCATAGCGGGAACCGGCGCCGCTGCAGTTGCAACGGTGACAGGTGGTTCGCAGGGTGACACTCTAACCGGCGGCGCGGGTAATGATATTATCTCTGGTAACGGCGGAGCAGATATACTTGACGGCGGCACCGGTGGCGTAGATACGCTAGTCGGCGGCGCGGGTAACGATATCTTCACATTCGGTACAGGACTTCTAACCGCTGCTGATACGGTTACTGGCGGTAGCGATGCAGCTGACTCGATCCGATACTCTGGTGATGAGACGGTCGCAGACGCTGACTTCACGCTTGTGACCGGCATTGAAACACTTACGGCAGACGCTAACATCAATATAGCTGCTACCTTGGGTAACTTCGCTGCCGCGGCCGGCATAGCGACGGTGACGCTCACCGATACCGGCGGAAACGACACGGTTGCCCTTGACGCAGACGGGCCCTCTGCCTTAACGGTCAACTTCGACAGTGACGCAACTAACGCCAACAGCGTTACCGCAGCCGCTACTTATGCGGGTGCTATTACTGTTAACGCTGACGGCGATGAGCTCGATACTACGGCATCGACGATCACTGGCGGCACTGGCGCTGATGTCTTGAACATCACAGCTGACGCCGGCGGCGCCGCTCTCATGACTAACGTCACTAACGTTGGAGCAGTCAACATTCTGGGTACTACCGCTAGTCAGGCTATTACCCTAGTTGATGGCAACGCTGCAGCGGCAACCGCTACGGTCGCGCGTCAGGTGCTGACTGTAGATGCTTCTGGTTTAACTACAGGTGTAGCAACAATTAACGCGGACGCTGAGACTAATGCCGAGATAATCATTAAAGGCGGCGCTGGCGACGATATTATTACGATATCTTCTTCCACTGTGGTTGGAGACGTGATTACAGCGGGCAATGGAGATGACAGGATTCGCATCTCCCAATCTGCAGACCTCACGGCGGCTGATAGCATTGATGGCGGCGCTGACGGCACTGCAGCTGGCGACGTAGGGGACCAGCTAGTTTTTGCTGCTAACTCAACGGTAACCGATGCACAGCTAACGCTAGTAAGCAACATCAGTACGATCACAGCGGACGCGAATATCCTCCTTAATGTAACCTTGGGAGATATCGCTGCATCAAGCGGTGTGAACACTGTTATTCTCACGGATACCGGCGGAAACGACACGGTTGCGATAGACGCAGATGCGCCTTCCACCGTAACCGTGGAGTTCGATTCGGACGCTACTAACGTCAACAGTGTTATCGCCGCCGCCGCTTATGCAGGGGCGATTACGGTGAAGGCTGCCGACACTGAGCTCGATACCACAACCTCGGTATTCACAGGCGGTGCAGGTAGCGACACGCTTGAAGTCACAGCGGCGGGTGGAGCAGCCACCACACTTGGTTCAGTAACAAACGTTGAGACGATAAAGATAGTCGGGACTACGTTGAACTCAGGCGTGACTCTGTTCGATGCGAATGCCACTTACGCTGGCTCGTCTTCGTTCCAGACCATTACTGTAGATGCCACGGCGCTCACTACGGGAATCGCAACCATTAATGCGGTGGCAGAAGCCGACGCAAAAGTTATCATTAAGGGTGGTGGCGGAGCGGATATTATTACCGCTTCTGCTTCTTCAAACCTTGGTGACACGATTTCCGGTAACGGCGGTAACGATATTATCAATATCTCCACGGCCGGGTTTACTTCTGCAGACACTATCGACGGTGGCACAGGAACTAACACGATCAGCCTTACTAATAACGCGACCGTGGTAGATGCTGACTTCACTAACGTTACGCTAGTCCAGACTCTAACGGCTGCTGCTGGTGAGTCACTAAATGCCACTTTGGGGGCCTTAGCTAACTCCAGTGGATTGGCAACAATCAACTTAGCCGACACCGGCACAGCAAACGACTCAATCACAGTTGGCGCGGGCTTCACCAACGCGTTAACGGTTGATTTTGATGCTGATGTCAACGCTAACAGCGTTGTTGCTACGGCCTATACAGGTACATTGACTGTAACAGCAGCGGATGACGACCTTGATAGTAGCGCTTCAACAATCACCGGCGGCACAGGCACGTCTGACGAGCTGCAAATTACGACTACTGCCGGTTTAGACGTTCTTCTAACGACAGGAATAACTAACGTTGAAAAGTTCACGTTAGTTGGCGCAACTGGTGGTGTTTCAATCACTACGGCAGACGGCTTGATAGCAGCGGGCAAGGACCTTGCCATCGACTTAACAGCGAGCGACGATGACGCTAACACCATCGACGCATCCGCCGAACTCGACGGCACAGTTACTATCACTGCAGACGCCTCCGGAGCTCACATTATCACCTTGGGTCGCGGTAACGACTCGTACACGCACACGGGAGCAACAGGTGTAAGTACGGTGGTAGGAACTAGAGGTAACAACATAATCAACACTGGTGGAGGCGCGGATATAATCACGCTTGGTACTGGCAACGATAATGTTAACTCTGGCGCTGGTAACGACAGCATTTCTGCTACAGGTCCAACAGTTGCCGCGGGAGTGACTACTGCCGGTAACTTTACGTCTGCCGACACGATCGACTTTGGTACGGGTACTACCGATACTTTGACGATCACGACCGACGGGACCACAATGGTCGACACCGACTTCTCGGGCGTAACGAACGCAGATATCTTTACGACGTCTGCTGGCGCTCGCATGACGCAAGTGACGCTGGGTGCCAATGCGATGGCTGCTGGATTCACTACAGTAACACTCGCTGACACTACAGATGTTGACGCGCTTGTAATTGGAGCAGGGTTTACAAGTGCCCTAACTGTAAATCTGGATGCTGATACTAGCCTCAACAGTGTTAATGCGTCGGGGTCAGCTGCCGCAATCACAATTGTTGCGGGTGATGATGAGCTCGACTCAACGGTTAACGTACTGGCTGGTGGAACGAGCCTGAACGATGAACTGACCATAAGCACAGGCGGCAACGATTTGGTTGTAGCGGACTCTGCTAGTTGGTCTGGTATTGAGACTATCACGACAGTAGGAAATAATGCTTTCGGAATAGCTCTGGCTGACGGCGTTGTAGGAGCGGGCTTGAGCGTTACGATTGATACTGAGAGTCACACTACCACCGCGTCTACCTTGGATCTCTCAGCTGAGACAAACGGAAGTTATACCGTCAAGTTGAAAGGAACAGGTGGCCACATCGTAACGCTAGGCCAGGGTAACGACACTGTTACTAGCCACGAGCTGACCACGGGTAACATAACCGTGACAGCCACGGCGGGTAACAACATCATAGGAACTGGTGAAGGCGACGACATCGTCACAGTAGGTACTGGGCAAGACACCATTACTACAGGCATTGGCGACGACGTTATTAATGCTGCTAACAGTAATCTAGATCAGAATGACACGATAACAGCTGGCGCAGGCGCTAACTCAGTCTCTTATTCAAACGCCTCAACGGTTCGTGACTCAGACTTCACTAAGGTTACTAACGTGCAGACGGTAACGGCCGTCGGTGCAGCCTCGGCTCTGACAGCAGTTCTGGGTTCAAATATGTCTACCGCTGGCGTGACCACCGTATCGTTGGTGAGCACTGCGACAGACACAATAACGATCGGATCAGGCTTTGCGTCGAACCTAACTATAAACGCGGGTGACGATACGGCAATTGATACGATCAATGCGGCTACGTTCCAAAACGTGTTGACTGTCGCAGCCGCTAGCTCCGAGTTAGATACCAGTGCGATGGTGCTGACTGGTGGTACTGGATCTTCAGATACACTGCAAGTGACTCCGGACGCAAGCGATACTCTATTACTCAACTCTATGACTGCTGTAGAGAATGTGACTTTCGCCGGTACAGGTGGTGGTACGGTTACAACTACTATCACTCCAGCGGATGCGGTTGTCGCATCGGGTGAGAATCTGAAAATTGACTACACGTCAATGGATGACGATGACTTAACACTAGATGTAAGCAACGAGACGAACGGTACATACACCATTCTGACGGACGGAACGGGAGACATGATCATTACTCTTGGTGCCGGCGCGGACTCGTACAACGCCACTGGTACACCTAGTACCGGTGTCGATACTGTCGTAGCCACGGCTGGAGCCAACATCATTAGGACTGGTGCTGGTGTAGATATCGTGACAGCGGGTACCGGTACTGACACGGTTAGTTTGGGAGCAGCCGCGGCAGATAAGATCTTATTTACTGCCACTAACCAGCTCGTTACTAACAGTGTCACGATAACGGATTGGGAAACTACAAAGATTATTGACTTCGATATCAGCGCTACACTTAGCGCAGGCGGTAAGACGCAGGTCGAGCTTAATGCCAACGCTGACGCTGTGGCCACTGACGCTGGGGTAATAACTGCCACTACGTCTCTTGACCTTGATACAGCGACCGATAACGATATTCTTTTAGTTCTCAACTCAACTACTAATATCAACACTACAGATGCTCTAGAAACCTCACTGGAATTTGGCGGTACTTACCAGCTGAAGAACGCTGCCGCTGCAATGGCAGTTGGTGATACGTTCCTAGTAGCATACGATGACGGCTCGAATAGCTATATCTCCATGGTAACTGCTAACTCTGTAATCGCGGCTGATAGCTTCTTCGGGGCTGGAACGCTCGACGCTGTCCAGATTATTCAGTTGACTGGTGTTGCTTCGGCTACGAGTGTTGTGACTGGCGACATTATCTTATCTTAAGATAAAGACTGTCTCAGTCTGGGGAGGGCTTGTGCCCTCCTGAGGTTAAAAAACCCTCGAGCTTCGAAGCTCGGGGGTTTTTTTTATGCGACAATTAGCATGAAGATAATGAATCGTTAAGTCGTGGCGTTGAGTAATATGAGTCAAGGTGAAAAAGAAAATCTAGAAAAACTAATACGATCCTATGAATCACGGGACTATGACCAGGCCATTGAAGTTGGCAGAAAATTCACAGAAAAATTTGCCCACAATGGGACAGGGTGGAATGTGTTAGGGCTGTCATACAAAGCGAATGGTGAGCTAAACGAGGCGATAAAGATATTTAAGTTCCTGATCAAGGCTCTTCCAAAAAATGCCGCCTTCGTTTCTAATCTTGGTAATACTTATATGCTAATAGGTAGGATCCAGGATGGAATTCAGTGCTTTAAGAAGGCGGTAAAATTACAACCCAAGCTGGTAAACGCCATAGAAGCACTTGGGCTGGCTTACACGGAAATCGGTCGGGACAAGGACGCCGCAAAGTGCTTTGCCCGAGTCATTCAGCTTGATCCGACTAATCAGAGTTCTGCCTATTACCTAGGGAATCTATACCTAAACGATCGCAATTGGGTGAAAGCGAAAGACTGCCTAAACTCTATTGATTTTGGGTTAAGCCAGAGTCATATTCTAGAATGCTTCCTATGCTTGGACAGAAGGTCTGAATTTGAACTTCACTACACCAAACTGCGAGATGAAGGATATTGCAACCCGCTTATTGGAGGGATTGTGACGCACGCGCAGGAGTTTTACGAAACCAAATTCGAAAATATTTTTTGCGATAACCCAATAAGTTATGTTCAACAAGCGCGCGTTGAAGAGCGTGATGGGTTTACCGAAAGTTTGCGGAATCAACTTATTACATACCATAATAGAGGGAAAAACGACTACCGTGGGCAGAACCTACTTCACAATGGTAAGCAGTCGTCAGGTAATATATTTCTGCTGAACGAGCCATTTGTGGCTGACTTAAGAAAGTGCATCGAGGCTAAAATTGAACAGTATCGGCAGGTTTACCGAGAAAGCAGAGCAGGTTTTTTAGCTAATTGGCCAAAGGAATATTTATTATACGGATGGATAGTAAGTATAAAAGAAGGCGGGAACCTTGACGCTCATAACCATAAGGAGGGATGGCTAAGCGGCAGTCTTTACCTCAGCCTTCCAGATAAAAAAGGCAATGATGGAAATATCGCGTTCTCCAATGTGGGGCCAAGATATCCTGCCATAGATGCTCCAATTGAGAAAAAAGTTGTTGATATTAATGAGCGAGATATCTGCCTCTTCCCATCCTCTCTCTTCCACGAAACCATACCCTTTAGTTCTGAAAAAGAGCGGATATCGTTTGCCTTTGACGTTATTCCCCGCAATTTAAAAAATTGAATACAGGCTCAACCGGCAAGTATGCAAATTTTTTATGAATAGTAAATAGAACGAATTTAACAAATTAGATAAAAATAGGAATTAAGAAATGACAACAATCACCATAGACGATAAAGAGTACGACGTAGATATATTCTCCGACGAGACCAAAGCCCAACTGGCTAGTTTGCAATACGTTGACTCTGAGCTCGCTCGACTACAGGCCCGAGCATCTGCTTTGCAAACAGCGAGAATCGCTTACGGACGAGCACTAAAGCGGACGCTGGAAGAGGGTGAGGCTCCAGTAGAAGACGAGGTCAGTATTGAAGGACTAGGAGACTCGATTCAGTTCGATGATCAGTAAAATGCTGTCGGCGTTAAATGAGTTGGTTAAATTATGCATAGTTACATTATCCGAGCTTCACTTCGAGATCTTTTGTTGGACGGCATCCAAGGTGGTGAGTTTCACCCTAGAGAGAAGGCGAGTGATAGCAACCCTCTCCCGATTAGTTATTTCACTGAAATAGGGCAGATACTGCGCGCCTGTGCCAAAAGGCCCGCGTTTACTGAGGAGCTTTTAGACCGTTTAAGTCCATACAGGTCCTCAATCATTGGGGTGGTACCACCCGGAATGCAAGCCCATGGACTGATTGCCGACTCAAACAAAGAACTAGACGATGCTGAATTAGGAATTAGGTTAAGTCAGATTACTGGGGAGAGACTTCAGCAATGGATAATTGATGACGGCAGTCTGGTTTACGGAGAGCTTAAGCGAGAGGAGCTAAATGCTTTTTTTGCTGAGGTAACCCAATTACTTGAGCATAACAATGAGTTTATCGATCTTGGCAGCGGTCTAGGTAAGGTGGTCATGACCGCCGCGGTAAGTGTAGCTTTCGAAAGCTATCTAGGTGTTGAGCTCTTGCCCTATAGACACAAGCTTGCAATCCAGCGACTTGAAGACTTCTATCAGGGCATTAACGAATTAATTGCAAAACCCGCGGCAGAAGAGATCAGCTCATATTTTCAAGATACCCCATCTCAGATCGACGTAGAAAATCTCGCTCAGTTATTCCCCAAAGTAAGCTTTCAGTCAGGTGATATGTTTTCCTGTGACGTGAGTCGGGCTAGTCTCATTTTTATGTACAGCACCTGTTTTGGCTCGCTAATGCACAAGATCGCGAATAAACTTGCACTTGAAGCTCCCGAAGGGTGTTTGGTCAGCACGACCACCTACGCTATAAATCATCCCGGTTTTGAACTCGTTAAACACTTCTCAGCAAAAACGATGGCATGGACAGACGTGCGTTTCTACAAGCGCGTGGGTCAAGGGCCATGGCCTGAACAGAAGGCGCAAAGTTCTGTGAGTTCAGACCTTCAGAAATGGAAAGAAAGCGCCAGAGAACTATTGGGGAAATAAGGGGTTGGCTTTTTTTGTGCGTGAGTGTTTCGCAGTATACGGATGGTTCGCGCTTTGTTTAGATTAGAGACCGGATACTAGGTTTTTGAGGCTGGGAGTTGGCTGGGTTGTTTACTAAACGCGATGTGGATGAGCGGCAGCTGGTAACTAAGGTGTGTGTGGTACGGTTGTTTAGAAAGTTATCTACATGATCCATGCGATTATATCGCAACTTCCACGCACTAATTAGTTGGATTCTCGATCGTTCTATAGCCGCCTAAGTAGAAATCCATAGAATTGGATTGTAGCGGCCCGCTGAAGTCGGACCCAAAAAAAGGTACAGGGTTAAGCGAAAGGTGCCAGAACCTTTTTTACTCGACTAGCGCTGCATTCCCCTGTAAGCATACCGATAAAGTTGAATTCTTTGGTTTGTTAAAGGCTCTGCCGTCGCTCGATAGGATTTCTAAACGAGCACCCGAACCCGTGATCTAGCCGTCCCTAGATCGGCGTAAAACCCGAAACAGCCGTAGATTTATTACCATGGTCCGGAATGGTATTAAAGCCAGCCCATTTAGACAACCACACTATGCATCAACTAGTTAAAGCTGCAATGGCCATCTTGGCAGAGTCTGCAGCATGTATCCGAGGTCCAAATGAAGAACGCTACGCTACTCTTCGCTGCAATATGTATATTACAAGCTAACGCAATATCTGCCATTGAGATAAGCGGGTATGTGATTCGGAAAAATCAAGGACCGAGTCCGGCTGGCGTATATATTAACGGAGAAGAATTTGCTGTGGCCTCTGCCAGCGGTTACTTCGAAGGCGAGGTCCCGGAAGGCGATCTGACAATATTTGCTGAAATAAGTCTTCCGAATGGGACCGAGCGAAGCGTGCCTAGGACAATTAATGTATCGGCAGATACTACGGTTCAGTTAACGGTAGCACCCCTCCGGACAGTAACGATTAATACGTCAGCTAGCGTAAACGAATACGGAGATCCAATGCTACGAAGACTCTCCATATACGAAGCTGTAACGCCATCGGTGGCGATATTACAAACTGATGTACAGCAAATTCCAATAACGGATTTTTCAGGGATTGGAAGCGTGCACGCTAAGCAGTTCGAATTGCCAGAGGGTGTATATCGGGCTCGTTTAAGAGTGGGAGACAACAGTGGGGATTATGACGTCTGGAAAGGATTTCAAATTACGAGTGAAACGAAAGAAGTTAACATATCTGTTGACGACAAGTACTCGTCATATCCAGCAACTAGTAGAATTATAGATCCGTCAAAAGTGGTCTTTAAATCAGACGAGCTCAAGGGTTATCTGGTAATTACTGGCGAGAAAAAAGCAGCGTCTCCTAGCATGGCGCTAAGTATTCTGAACCTCCAGACTGGACACTATACATGGGGTTCATCTCTTGCCGACGGGTCCTTCGAGTTGTTAATTAATGGTCAGGCGGGAAGCGAATACACGATTTATCAACGTGCCAAGGTTGATGGCTGGGATAATTATCGGTTAGGAGTGGGCACCACAATTGCAGCGCCATTTAGCTCAGTAAAAACGCATAGTTTCGCAACAGAGCATCTTATTTATGACCCCGGCTTTTCGCCCCGTAATTTAGTTGACGCAAATTTAATCGGGGGCCGAGTGGGCGGTATCGCCCAATACCATGGGGAGTTTGATTTTTCTCAAATTTCGGCTGGGAGCGCGGGCGAATTCACCGGTATCGTCGATATCGTGGGTCCATCGCTCGATGATGTGACTATTTCTTGGGGGAGCTCTAGCCTATTTCTTGAAAAAATAGTGTCAGCAGAAGGCTGGATTGTTGCGGCAAATCCAGAAAATAGTTCTAACTTTATGACCGTTAGCGGGCTACCAATAAATGGAGAGCCCGAAGTCAATCGGACACGCATCGGTACCGTAGCCTATTCGGAAATCGAACAGGTCTCCTCGAATTTGTGGCGGGCAAAATTTGTTGCCAACTACGATATACCATCGCAGCTATCAAAGGGCCGCTATCAGATACACTTAAAATCTGCGATTAATTCTAGTGTGTCTGCAAAAACGGTCTTCTCCCATCATTTTACCGCAGATCCAGGGACGTCTGTTTTAGACGGGCGTATTGGCGAGTTTGAAATAGGGGGCACTAGCGAATCGAAGATAGATATAGCTTTACTTGTAAACGAATACAGCAACGGATCGAGAGGTGTCGTACCGGAAAACCGGGTGGGTGAATTTGGAATCTCTCCAGGTATCATCACAAATACGCATAAATTTATAATAGATGGCTCCATGCCTGGTAGAAAAGAAGCGGCGAGCTATAACCTTGAGCCGTTTATACCCTTGGTGAGCTGGACAATTAAGGGTCACCAAGTCCCGCTTCCTATAAAATTCAAATTTCCCTCAGGTAGACTTGAAATGGCTGTAGTCACCCCGTCTGGCGTAACATCGAGCGTAGGCCCTATGCCATTTAGGGGGACCTATATGAATGAGCCATTTATTCTTGGCGACACCGGTGGCGGGATAGCGTCACCTCAGCAGTATATGAAACTGACTACACTAACAGATGAATTTGACTATAATTTTACAGAATACGGGGAGTACAAAGTAAGCTTAAGCGGGACGGTTCTCGATATGGATGGCAGGGAATATTCTCTTGATGGAGACTTTAATATTCTGCGAGCAGAGCCTTTAGATCTCGAGTATGGCGTTATGCCTGGAACACCCTACGAAATCGGAGACTATTTTTCACCTCAACTCATTATTCAACCAGGCGTCCCAGCAGAAGTAGAGGTAACGGTATCGCATTATCCAAACTCCGATCCGACTCTGGTCGAGACAACACGATTCGACGGCTTCGCGAACCGGTTCGGGTATTACGATGGGGGTAACCAAGAATATAGATTCGACAAGCCTGGTGAATACCGGGTGGACGTTTTAGCTACCCACGAGGGTGAAGACAAAGTCGTTTGGGCAGCAAGCCGGACCTGGGGCGGAATAGTCGAGTCAGAAGAGAAAAATCTCGAAATGCGTGGCGTCAAGGGTACAGCAGGCTATCCGAATTACAGGCAGTGGTTTGTTTTTGACTCACGGCCACTCGGTCTAGGCGAAAGCAACACCCACATGGCGCCGCCGTATCAAACGGGCGACATAAGTTGGATGCTTGCCGAAGAGTTAGATCGGAGCAATTCTGCGATGACAGGGTTCTATACGATTTTCGACAAGAGTGGTGAATTTAGGGATCGGGTTTCTAGTAGGCTTTCTAGCTATTCTGGGCTAGATTTAGACAATACGGGCCTGCCGTTTGTCTCGACTACTAACCTGAAAACCGCTTCGGGCTCAGCAATAAACCCGTTTTTTGAGTTAGACAATTCGGACGATCATTGGGCCTATTACTATAACGCGTCGGAGAGGCCGGGCATTTCCGCGAGGGAACATATCGGCCAGCTTAGTACCAGAAATAATTACTGGCGTTTTACTGATACCTACAACCATCAATTAGGTAACGGTTTTCAAGGAGACAATCCAAACGACTTTAAATTTATATTCGGCGGCGGTGTCTATCGCATTCCCAAGACCGACGAAAATTACTATTTGGCTTACGGATCTCTTTGGGTTCACCTAATGGCTGATGATGAAACAGGAGGAAGAATTATGCCCCCGTTCCAAGGAGCCTCAGGTGGTCCGACCGGAGGCCCACTTCTGACGCTACTGGGCGAAGAGGTAGATATCTTTTTCCATCCTATGGGTGTGCGGCCAGGGTCAATCCTAGAGGTTGGGGATATAGCCGCATTCTCTGGACAAATAGCTCCAACACTACCTTCAGACGTCTCTATTAAGGTAACTACGCCTTCAAATAAAATTAAAATCATAGAAGGGACAGCGAATAAAATCGGCTATTTTTATAAACCAAGTACTAACTTCCTAATTACTGAGCCGGGAATTTATGATGTCGATATCACGGTCACTCATAGGGGCATGACCTCCGCTGGACTTGTTGAACCGCCTTACCCGACAGGAGGTATACTCAGCGAGGACGTGCATTCTTACAAATTCTATGCTGTAACAAAAGAAAGCACGGAGGCGGAATTAACCGCGCCCTTACCCCTTCAGTTGCCAGGCTCTACAGCTCTGGACTTTTCGTTTCAAAACGTACCCACATCGAATAGTCAACGGATGTACCAAACTACGGTTATGCCTGGTTATGTGCTCTCACAGACTGAATCGGATTCATTATCGTACTCCTATAACGCAAAAGAACTAAATAAGAATTTTCCAAACCTTGACGTGGACTTGAACAACAAACCGCGGAGCAATGTAGATACGATTACCTATAGTTTTCTTCTCGAGACCCAGGACCAAAAAGGTCAACCAAGATACACAGCCCAGCAGATCGTCTTACAAGGTGACGAAATTATGCGCGCTGACAGGGCCCAAGCTCTGGGCGGGGAACTGAGTATCGAAATTGACGATACAGAGCTAGGCGCTGGAGAAAAATTAAAAGCAGAGTTAGAAATTAGCGCTCAGGGAATAGGGGATCTCTATATTGTTTTACTAATGCCCAATGGATCCTACCTCAGCCTCGGAGAGACTAAATTGATTTCAGAAATTGGGGAAGTCATTCCTTTTAGGGAATCAATTAACCTCAGCCATACGGAAAATTTACCACTTGTCGACTTGATTTTGCCACCCGGATTAGCCCAAGGGGAATATGCCTTTTATTCTATATTCGTTGGCAAAGGTAAGAATGTTTTTGATTTTGATAACTGGGTATCATCGAATAGCAAGACTTGGTCATATAACTAAATAGAAATCGGCGCTTTTCTTAATAGATAAAATAATAAAAAATTTACTGTGATCACTGGTCGAGCGAAATGGAAAATATACGAAATTATCTGAGAGCTATATTAGGTAGAGTACTTATTAGTTTTTTGTTCCTACCCCTTGCATCTATTTCCAAAGCACAGGGGGTTATTGAGCTAAGCATTAATGGAGAGCCACTCGTCGCAAAAGTATAAACATAGCTGAAGTATCTCTTCCTTCTTCTATTGCCGAGGGTAGCTATAAATTTCTAACTATAGTCACGAGAGCGGGCGCGGAATTAATGGACGACACCCAATGGCTTGGGTGGTCAGAAGCAAGTTTCACATTTACTAAGTAGAATCAAAAATTGAAATTCGAAGACTTAATTAGAACCGGGTTACTCCTACTGCTGCTTGTTAGCGGCATTGGCACGGCGGGAGAAAAAACCTCATCTATAGTATTTACAGGAACCGGAACCGCAGTTGTTGTAAACCAACACTCTAATAGCGTCTCCTATCTGAATTTAAGTGACTTAGTCGAAAAAGTAGAAGAAGTATCTGTCGGACTCTCGCCTCAGACGGCTGCGTATGACGCAGAACGACAATTAATATGGATAACGAATCAAGGTGAAAATAGTGTTTCCATCTTGTCCTCAACTATTCCAAAGCATTTAGGGTTTGTTAAGACTAAAGCAGCGCCCTATGGAGTTATTATTAGTGAAGAATTTGCTTTTATTTCAAATCAGCATAGCAATTTAATACAGGTCTTTGATAAGTATAACTACGTACTAATAGCCGAAATCGAGGTTGACGATAAACCTCGAGGGATGGCTCTAACCTCAGATGGAAAATGGCTTTACGCGAGCCATTTCGATTCTGGCAAGATCTCAAAGATTGATGCTCAGCTTTTTAAGGTGACCGAGACTATTTCGTTGGGAAGCAGAGCTGGCTTAACGCAGTCTATATCCATAGATGAGAACGAGAAATTTGCATATATACCCAACACGATAAGAAATACTGATAATACTTCTCTTGAATTCGATACGTCTGTCTTCCCTTTCGTATCAATAATTGATCTTGAAAGTCAAAAGCATTTACGTAGTCAAAGAATTGCACTGGATATTATTGACGAGCCAGTTGGTCTCCCGCTAAGTTCGCGAT